>Ga0163144_10001201_pt1 | contig 61332 bp, 61 predicted proteins | sample OliLak19BULKMAT1_FD_123175 | JGI IMG/M metagenome (GOLD analysis project Ga0163144, IMG submission 123175) | Freshwater microbial mat bacterial communities from Lake Vanda, McMurdo Dry Valleys, Antarctica - Oligotrophic Lake LV.19.BULKMAT1 | ecosystem: Environmental > Aquatic > Freshwater >...
AACTTGTGTATGGACCCGCCAACCCAACCCCCCAATCCCAACTTTAAGCTACTCCACGCTGCCTAATCCGGGAATACCGCGAAGGGACCCTCCCCCAGGAGGTCTGCCGGACTCCGCACCCCCAGCCCGCCACGGTTCAGGACATGGGTATAGATCATCGTGGTCGACACATCCCGGTGCCCCAGCAGCTCCTGCACCGTCCGAATGTCTGCCCCTCCTTCCAGCAGGTGGGTGGCAAAGCTGTGCCGCAGGCTGTGACAAGTGGCCCGCTTCGGAATCCCAGCCGCCCGCACCGCCACCACCACCGCCTTCTGCACCACCGTCTGATGCAAATGGTGCCGCGCCGGCTGGCCGGTCTCCCGGTCGCGATATCGCCGCGTGGCCGGAAACACCCACTGCCACCCCCAGCTCACCGCCGCATTGGGATACTTCCGCGCCAGCGCCCCCGGCAACATCACTCGGCCCCCTCCCTCGACCAGGTCCCGCTGATGCAGTGCCCGCACCCCCTCCAGGTGCCGCGACAACGGCGCCACGATCATCCGCGGCAGCACCGTCACCCGATCCTTGGCCCCCTTCCCTCGCCGCAGCCGCACCTCCCCCCGCTCCAGGTCCAGATCCTTGACCCGCAGCGTCAGCGCCTCCATCAGCCGCAACCCGCTGCCATACAGCAGCCACGCCACCAGCGCGGAAGTGCCGCGGATCCGTCCCAGCACCACCGCCACCTCACTCCTCGTCAGCACCACTGGCAAGCGCACCGGCTTCCGCCCCCTCGGCAGGGCCTCGATTCCAACCAGCTCGATGCCCAGCACCCCCCGGTAGAGGAAGATCAGCGCCGCCCGGGCCTGGCTGACCGTGGACGCCGAGAGACGACCCCTCACCGCCAGGTGGGTCAAGAACCGCTGGATATCGATTATCCCAAGCTGGTTGGGGTGACGAAATTCACAGAATCGGACATAGCGCCGGATCCACCCCACGTAGGCAGCTTCCGTCCGGGAAGAGTAATGTCGCAATCGGAGATTATTGCGTACAGCTTGCAGTAAGGGCGATTTAGGCGGCATGGATCCACGATAGCACATGGAGGGTGCTGGACCGGTACCGAAAAAACGGGGAACGGGGAATGGGGGCGGGTGAAAAGGGTGAAAAGTGAAGTGCGAAGTCAGAAGGAAGCGGTGGGAGGTGGGAGGTGGGAGGAAAGGGTTACGGCCCCCCAGACAGATGCCCACCTCGCGCCGACCGCCACTCCTCGAGGGCAAGATCCCTCGCCCCCTCACGAAGAGGGCGCCCTACAGGACGCCCCTATCGCTCAAGGGCCTCGGGATGACACTCCCGGAGCAGCGACGCTCCGCCGCCATGGGCCGATTTGAATCGGCCCCTGCACCCCGCTACTGACCTGCCGACTCACTGCCGCGCTGCCCCCCTGCCCCCCAACCAGCTTCACCGCCAACAACCCTGCCAGCAACAGTCCAGTCAGCAGCACCGCCTGCCCCGTGAACGGCGTCAACAGGATCAATCCCGCCGACACGAGGCCGAGGAACCGGGTGCCACCCTCAGCGGGCCAACCATGCAGCATCCGGAGACTCACCAGGTAGATCGCCGTCGGCACCGCCACCGCCGCCCCGGCCATTGCCCGGCCGATCTCGGCGTGGTGCGTGGCCTGGTCCACCGCCACCGCCAGCCCCGCCCCGACCGCCGCCGCAGAAGCGAACACCAGCAGGTGACCGTACGCCCACACAAAGACCCGGCGGAACGAGGTCAACAGGTCGTCCATGGGACGATCGAAATACAGCCACCAGAGTGAAAAGACGATCAGCAGTCCGCCAACAACGACTCCGAGCACCTCGTTGAGGACCGCGCCGCCCTCCAGTGCCGACTGCACCGCCACCGTGGCTGCCAGGATCGATTCGCCCAGCACGATGATCGTGAACAGACCGTACCGCTCGGCCATGTGACCCGGGTGCCACGGCGTCGGTGACGCCCGCTCCGCCCAGACCGGCACACTCAATTCACACAACACCAGGAAGAAGAATCCCGGTACCTGCCACGCCACCGGAATCCACAGGTACAGCACCCACGCCACCTGGACCACGGTAATCCCCAGCGCGTAGCGGCGGGCGGCTTGGGCGTGCGACGGATCGCCGGCGGCCGCCCGGAGCCACTGTCCCACCATCGCCAGCCGCATGATGACGTACCCGACCACCCCGACCAGAAAATGTCCCTCGGCCATGGCCGGCAGCCCGGCCGCAAAGATCAGGGCCCCGGTCATCTGGAGCAGCACCGCCAGTCGGTAGGGCACGTCATCGGTGTCGTAGGCCGAGGCAAACCAGGAGAAATTCATCCAGGCCCACCAGATGCCGAAGAACGCCATGACGTAGCCCACCACCGCTTCGGCGGCGTGCCCCTCCGCCACGCCATGGTGGAGGCCCCCGGCGGCAATCGCGATCGCCACCACGAAGACCAGGTCAAAGAACAGTTCCAGCGGGGTGGCAGCCCGATGCGGCTCCAATGGCGAACGGGGAGTCATCTGCCGCCGCAGACGATTCCCCGTTCCCACTCCCGACACCCCCGCCTCAGTGGCCAGAAACTACCCCTCCACCTGGGCACGGAGGTTGGCCAACCCCGCCTCGAAATCCTTGCCGATCATCTGGTCCATGCTCATGAACAACCCCATCACCTTGGTCATCAGGTTGGCGGGACCGTGCATGTCCCACGTGACGGTGGTGGCCGTTCCGGTCGGCACCAAGGAGAACTCCGCCAGGTTGTGCCCCTCGAACGGCTTGATGAAATCGAGTCGGATCTTGAGCCGGAGCGGCGGCGCCGACTCCAGGATCTCCATGCTCCCCTCCCCCACCTTCTTGTTCCCCACCCAGTGGTACTTGGCGCCGACGCCGCTGGTAGAACCGCTGTGAGTGCGCTGCATGTTGGGATCCATCCTTTCCCACGGCGACCAGCTGGCCCAGCTGCGGAAGTTGTCGAGCAGCGGAAAGATCTTCTCGGGCGGGGCGTTGATCGTGGCGGTCCGCACCACCCGGAAGGTGGAGGGCCGAGTCGAGGCCACGATCAGGATCAGGAGGACAATGCCAACCAGACCCAGAAGGATGTTGACGAGCATGGGCACTCCGCTGAAGAGAGAGGTTGGGGGGCCACTCAGCGCTGGCGCTGGCGGAACAGCCAGGTGGACAGCTCATCCCGTGCATAGGCCAGATCCCAGGAGTTGTGCCCAACTCCCGGAAACTCGGTGTAGCGAACATCGGCACCTGCCGCCCGCAGGGCAGCCGTCATCCGCTGTGACTGCTCTGCCGGTACGACCCGATCTGCCCCACCATGAAAGACCTGGATCGGCACCCCCCGCAACTTCGATGCAGTCTCGGCGAACGGATCCTGGGTGCCTGCGGGCAGAAAAGACGGGAAGCCGGGACCGGCCCCCACGAAACCACAGATCGCCACTATCGCCGCAAAGCGATCGGCATGCTGGTAGCCAAGCGCCCAGGCGCCCTGCCCACCCATCGAGAGCCCAGTCAGGTAGAGCCGCGCGCGGTCGCCACGATACTCTGCCACGGTCCGGTCCAGCGCGGCCATCGCCATCTGGCCATGGGTGCCAACCCAGGTGCTACCCTCCGCCACCTGCGGCAGCACCACGATGGCGGGCCAGCGATCAGGATGCTCCCGGATGGCCTTGCCGAGCCCCACGGCACTCTGGCTGGTGCCGTCGGAGCCGCGCTCGCCGGCACCATGGAGGAAGAGGATGACCGGCCATTCCTCGCCTACGTTGTATCCGGTGGGGAGGTAGACCTGGTACTTGTGATCGGTGCCATCGATCCGGATCACCTTGTCCAGGAATCCGGTGCCCATCCCCTGGGCGGTGGCCACCGCGGGGCAGGAGAGCAGGAGCATCAGGCCAACAACGAAGGATCGACGCATGGGCCCTCCTGGGCGGCAGCGCGTGGTGCTACCGGTCGAATCGCCGAATGCCGGATTCCGGAGCCGGTGCCCGCACCGCCCACCACGCCTCGTTGGCCTGGCCGCCAAGGTTGACGGTACCCTTGAAACCATCCGCAACCTTCGCCGCAACGACGGCCAGGGTAAAGGCGTTGCTGTTGTACTCAATCGTGTAGGTAAAGCGCAGGGTATCGGCGACGATGGTGCCGACCAGTGCCACGTCGCCGGATGCGCGCTTCAGCGTCCCGGTCACCTTTTCGCCGTCCACCACGAGGATCATTCGGGTAACCTGGGTGCCGCCGGGCGTTTCCATGGTGGCGTCCCAGGCGCCGGCAATCGATTGGGCGGTGGCGGGGAGGGTGAGCAGGAGGGACAGGACGGACAAGGCGGACAGGGCGCGGGCAACGGACTTCATGATGCGACTCCGGAACCGGGGAAGCGAGGATTCAGGCTGGGCGGACGTGCCGCTGGAAGATATATGGACGTGGTTTGGGGTGGGACGTGGCCCTCGTCCCAGATCGGAGTCATCCCGAGCCGCAGGGGCGCCCCGCGGGGCTCTTCGGGATGACACCGTGTGCGAGCGCGCCCCTACCGCACCGTGGGCAACGCATACCGCTGCAAATACTCCAGGTCGTCCTCGTCAATCCGCATCAGGTACACTGTCGCAGTGCCAAACCCCACCAGACGGGTGCGCGCCGGAAGCACTACGCGAGACAGGACCGTCCCCACCGGTCCGATCAAGTCATAGGTCGGTGGCGCGGTGGCGTCTGCGGTAGTGCGCTGCACCCAGAGAGTGCCGTCAGTGGAAAAGGTCACGGCCTTCATAAGGAATGCCGGGAGTCGGTTCGGCCATTCGGTCGGCTCGGGAAGTCGCGACGGCCGATAGGATGTGACAGACTGCCCGCTCCCATTGCTCGAGATCGTCGCCACCGGCTTCCGCGAGTCGACCAACCAGACAGCCTTGTGGGCCTCGGTCAGGCGAATCGGTGGCGCTGGCAGGACAGGACCTACCCGATGGGCACCGTTGGGACTGATCATGGTGACTCGGTAGGGATCCGCCGAGACCACCGCGATCCGACCATCGGAGGCCACCGCCCATTGGTCGGTGGTGATGAATGGGGTGGGGCCTCCAGTCATACGCACCGGTCCGGCCGGTTGAGCAGCCGGTACCGCGCCGCGACCGCATCCCCACTCGGGATGCAGGTCGGAGATCCCCTTGTTGCACACCATCCCCACCTTTTCCCAACGACCGCTCCGCGGGTCGAGCCGGACAATCTCGATCGAATCCCCAGAGAGGGTGCGGCCGATATTGGCCTTGCCGTACGACCGCCCAACCCCGTCAGTGGCATCCACATTCACACGAGTCACCAGGCCCCCCTCGGCACCGGTGATCGGGCGAATTCCCCCGGCCTTGCCGTCGGGGGTGATGACGAGGAGTCCGTTGGGCCGGACCATGTCGAAGACCGCAGAGCTGTCGCCCGGCAGGGAATACAGATAGAGCGGCAGCCGGAACTCGCCCGGCCCATCGCCCTGCCGGCCAATCGGTGCGGTTGCTCCGGATCGAAGATCCACCAGGTGAATGCTCTGATCCTGGGCATCCAGCACAATCACCCGACCGTCGCGCAGCTCCCGCACCCCAGCCACCCGAGTAAACGGCTCGGCCAATTCCGCGGTCGGGCGGCCCAGGGTGCGGGGCGGCGTCTGGGCGGGGGCCGCCGGGACCAGGAGCAGGAGAATCGCCGCACCGCCACCCAGTGCCCGCAGGATCTTGTTCCGGAGCGCCGCCAGGAGCGACTGTTTGGGCAGCGCCCGCCTGAAGATTGGCTCATCCGGAGGCAGGGTGCCCGCCCCAACGGCGGTCGGCGGCAATCGGCCCGGGGGCCCAAGGGCGCCGGCGGGATCGGGGGTCGGGGTATGGTCGGCCATTGGATTCTCCCGGCAGCACTGGGGTTCGCCATGGAAGGTACGCCCCGAACGGCCAGCCGTCAGACCTCCCTTGAACGGCCCCCTTGACAGCTGGCGCAATACTTGCTATACTGTCTGACATAACTCGAAAGAGTCCCGCGGGTAGTCTAGCAGCGCGGGTGATTTCTCTGCTCAGATCCTTCGTCCCGGTCCGGTGTGCACATAGCCCCGACCGGGCGTCGTGTTTCTGGGAGCGGGGAATCGGGAACAGGGAATAGGGAATGGTGGGTCCCAAGCCTGGTTCCAGGACCCCGGACGGCATTCCCGGTCACCGATTCGCGCGTCCCGCCCGCCCCAGATCCATTCCTGATTCCCGGTTCCCCATTCCCACCCTCCCCCGCGCTAATCTCTGCAGCAAAACAACCGATAACCACGCTCCGGACCTCATCTACGCGTCAGGAGCGCTCCCGTGGTTGCAATTGTTGGCCTGGTCATCGTGGTGGTTGCCGTTATGGGTGGATTCGCCATGGCCAACGGACCGTTTGGCGTCCTCCTGGCCTGGTCCGAATGGGTGATCATCTGCGGCACCTCGTTCGGAACGATGCTGATCAGCACCCCCGGGCCAGTCCTCAAGACGATGATGGCGCGGATTCCCGCAGTCTTCAAGAACAGTGAGCGGGGCAAGGCATTCTACCTCGAGGTCCTCAAGCTCCTTTTTGAGCTGTTCCAGCTGGCCCGTCGCGACGGCCTGATCGCCATCGAGTCCCATATCGAGTCTCCCGAAAAGAGCGCCATCTTCCAGCGCTACCCGGTGGTGCTGGCGCACCACCACGCGGTGGAATTCCTCTGCGATGCCCTCCGGACCGTCATGGTCGGGTCGGTGTCGGCCTTTGACCTCGAAGCGCTGCTCGAGGCCGAAATTGAAGTGCACCACGATACCGCCGCGAAGCCGGTCGCAGCGCTCAACCGGGTGGCCGACGGCCTTCCCGGCATCGGCATCGTGGCCGCAGTGCTCGGCATCGTAGTCACGATGCAGAGTCTCGGTGGCCCGATCGAGGAGATCGGTCACCACGTTGCCGCCGCACTGGTCGGCACCTTCCTGGGCATCCTGCTCTCCTACGGATTCGTGGCCCCGATGGCTTCCAACATGGAGGCCAGCAACGCCGACGAGCACGGCCTGTACCTGGCGCTCAAGGCCGGGATCGTGGCCTTCGCCAAGAACCTGCCGCCGATGCTGGCCGCCGAGTTTGCCCGGAAATCGGTGGACGCCGACTCCCGGCCGTCGTTCCTGGAGATGGAGGCCGCCTGCAAGAGCACCCGCCAGCCTGCCGCTGGCGCCGGGACGCAGGAGAAGGCGGCGTGAAGACTGAACGGGAACAGATCATCCGGGTGGTCAGGAAGAAGCGACGCGCCCACGGCCACCACGGCGGGGCGTGGAAGGTGGCCTTTGCCGACTTCATGACCTCGATGATGGCGCTCTTCCTGGTGCTCTGGCTGGTAACCCAGAGCTCCGAGGTCCGGACCGCCATTGCCGGCTATTTCCAGGACCCGATGGGCCGGGCCGGCGAGTTCGGCAGTTCGGTCATTCCCGGCGAGGGCCAACCGCTGCTCCCGGGCAAGCCCGGCGTCAGCATCAAGATGGCCGACGGTCGTCGCGACCGGATGATTGCCCTGAGCCAGCGCATCAAGGACGTCATTCCCGATTCACTCGATGCCATGGGACTCGGCAGCCACGTCGAAGTGGTGATTACCGACGAGGGACTGCGGATCTCGCTGCTGGAAGACTCCACCGATGTGTTCTTTGCCAGCGGTATCTCCCGGCCGCTGCCCCGTGCCGAGGTGATTTTCCGGTCGATCGGGTCGGTGCTCGGCACCGCCGGGTATGCCCTGGTGGTGGAGGGGCACACCGACGCCCTGCCCTACACCGGCCGGGCCGACTACGACAACTGGGAGTTGAGCTCCGACCGGGCCAACTCGGTCCGGCGATCGCTGCTGGCGGGCGGCTTGGGCGAGGCGCAGGTCCGGGCGGTGCGCGGCCTGGCCGATCGCGACCCGCGAACGCCCGAGGATCCGCGGGCGCCCCAGAACCGGCGGGTGACGATCCTGGTGAGGGTGCCCGAGGAGATCTCGATCGCTGCCGTGCCCCCTGCTGCTCCCCGCAACACCGCGATGATTGGCGGGGGCACGGGGCGCCCGTGACCGATCCGCGACTCCTCCTGGTGGACGGCGACGAATCCCGTCGCGGCGACATGGCCTTTGACCTGGAGTCGAGCCACGGCTTCATCGTGTCGCAGGGCGGCAGCCAGCGCGAGGCGGTCGAGCGCCTGAAAGGGCCGCCACTCGACGCCGTGCTGGTCATGGCCACGCTGCCCGATGGCGATGCCATTCCGGTGCTCCAGCAGATTTCGCATCACGCTCCCGACGCCCCGATTTCGATGGTGGTGTCGGAGCCGAACGAGCACGGGCTGCGCCGACTGGCGTGGGCCGAGGGCGCTGCCGCGGTCGTGACGGCACCGATCGATTCAAGTGAGCTGGCCGCCGCCCTGCACGCCCTGCTCAAGGTGCGCGCCGACCGGATCGTGGCGGCGGCGGCCCGCGACCGCCTGGCGGCGTCGATGGACCGGTTGACCGACCTGCTGGTGCTCATCCTTGACGCCGCGGTGCCCGGGGCGGCCCATCGCGGGGTGGAAGTGGCCAACCTGGCCTCCCTGCTTGCGCGCGGCTTTGACTTGAGCCCGGCGATGCTCGATGAGTTGCGTCAGGCGGCGCGACTCCACGAGATCGGCCGTTTTGCCATGGGGCGCCGGGTGACCGGTGCGCCAGCCGCGCGACTGGTGCCAGCGGCCTCCGCACGGTTGCTTTCCGAGGTGCCGTATCTCCAGGAGATTGCCGACCTGGTGGACGGGATCGGGGCCAACTGGGACGGCAGCGGCATTGCTGCCGGCCGCCAGCGCGGTCAGATCCCGCTGCGCTCCCGGCTGCTGCGGGTGGCCGCCGACCTGCTGGCCGAGATGGAGCGTCCCGGGCGCCCCGCGTCGCCGTCGCTCGCGTTTGCGGCGGCCAGCCTGATACCCGAGAGCGGCCGCTGGTACGATCCGGCGGTCATCACGGTACTCGAGGCGATCGTGGCCGAGACGGAGACGCCCACGTGGCAGGAGCCGCTGTCGTGGGTGTCCTACGATGGATTGTCGGAGGGGATGGAGCTGGCGACCGACCTGCACACGGTGTCCGGAGTCAAGCTGTTGTCGTCGGGATCGGTGCTCAACATCTCGACGCTGGACCTGATCCGCAATCGCCACCAGATCGACCCGCTGGCGCTGCCGGTTTCGGTGCATCGGGAGCGGACCCGCACCCTGCGGGGTCCCTGGGGTCGGGAGGGTGCGGCCTAGCGGTCGGTAGGATCTGGCTGGGCAGCGGGAACGAGCGGTGCCGGGGCCAGGTGCCCGGCCAACTGATCGGAAAGCCTGGGGGCAGCGGCCCGCTGGTTTTCCGTGGCCACCTCGAGGACCAGCTCCTCTCGCAGGACCTGCCGGCCTCCCGGTGCCTCAAACCCCAACCGCACTCCCCGCCGGTCCACCGACAGGACCACCACCCGAACATCATGATCGATGACGATGGCCTCGCCAACCTTGCGGCTCAGGACCAGCACCGACTAGACCATCCTCAAGACGTCCTGCATCAGCTCATCGGCCACCATCACCAGGCGGGCCGCCGCTGAGAATGCCTGCTGCTGCACGATCAACTTTACCATCTCCTCGTCCGTCGACACCCCCCGGACCGATTCCCGCCGGGCGACAATGCCGGCCACAATCTGGTCGCCAATCCGGGCACTCTGGTCGGCATCGCGCACCATCGACGCCACGCTGCTCACCAGTCCGGCAAAGAACTCGGTGGCGCTGCCGCCGTTGAGGCTGGCGATCGCGGTGGAGCGCAGCCCGGAAAGCTGCAAAGCCACGGTGTTGTCGCCGGGCTGGCTGGTGGCGCCCGAGACGATGTCCTGCGGATTGGCAATGATCGCTGCGGAGAGGCCGATCGTGCCGGCGGTCAGGCCGGCCGGATTGAACAGATCCACCCCCGTGGCGCCACCGAGGGTGGTGCCGGCGGCATGGATGGTGTTGATGGTGGTGACCAGGCCGGCGGCGAGCCGGTCAAGTTCACTCCGGACGCCGGGAATCCCACCGGTGGAGAGGTCGCTCAGTGCACCGAGCACGCCGCCGCCGGGCTTGATGTTGCGGGGCGAACCGACAATCCCGGCAGCAAAGCCGCCGCCCGGCACGGTGCGCACATCGAGGGTCTGCGGATAGGCGCCCTCCACCAGCAGGGCGTCGCCAACAATCACGGCCACCGAGCCATCGCCGCGAGGCAGGACCCGGGTGCCGACCAGGGTGGCAAGCTCATCGAGCAGCCCGTCGCGGGCATCCTGGAGGTCCGGCGCGGCGCCACCACCGGCACTGGCTGCCACGATATCCAGGGTGAGGGCCGCCACCTGCTGGCCGATCTGGTTGATCCGGTCCACCGTGGCGCTGATCTGGCCACCGATTTCAGTTTGCTGAGTGGCGAGCCGGCCATCGACATCGTGAATGCGATTGACCAGTTGCTGCACCGCATCGCGCACCGCGACCCGCGCCGCGGCGCTCGCCGGGGTCTGCGAGAGGTCGCTGAAGGCGTTGAACATCGCATCGAGCGCCGCGCTGATCCCGACATCAGAGGGCTCGGCAAAGACCTCCTCGACGCCGCCCATCAGGCCGCGCAGGGTGTCGGCATGAGAAAAGGCGCTCTGCTCACGGCGATACGCCGCGTCGAGCAGGACGTCCCGATACGACATGATGCCGGTGGCGGACACGCCCCGGCCAAGGGTGCCGATCGGGGTGCGCAGCGGCACCGCCGCCGCCAGCTCAAGCCGCTGGCGGCTGTACCCCGGCGTGTTGGCGTTGGCAATGTTGTGCCCGGTAATGTCGATCGCCTGCTGGTGGGTCATCAGCGCGGTCCGGGCGATGCTCATCAGGTTGTTGATGGACATGGCTCAGGCGCTCCGATTCACGAGCAGACCCGCCGAGGCGCGCACCGGCACCTGGGAATGGAGGACAGGTGGGTATGGGCGGGACGCCTCGGTGACCGAGGCAAAGAGCGATTGCAGGTAGGCATCACCGGCGCGAATGGCCGCCTGGAGCAGTTCCTGGGTCTCGCCCAGTTCGCGCACCGCGGCTTCGGCCTCGGCGCGGAGCGCCTGGCGGGAAGCTGCCAAACCGGGAACCGGGCCGGCCACCGACTCGAGGTGTTCCAGCCGAACCGGCCGACCGTTGCTGGCCAGCTGCACCATCTGCTCGCGACGACGGCGCGCCTCATCAAGGGTCAGGATGGCGCGGGAAACGGCCTGGGAGGCAGCCTCGAGGGTGGCGGGATCGCCGGTGGCGACGCCGCTCCGTTGCTGGGCCAGGGCGCGGCGCAGTTCCGTCAGCAGCTGCTGTTCGTTCATGATGGCCACGACGAGGGGCTCGGGGCGGCTCGTCGGTCGCGACTCAGCGCTCAACTCCATGGCGATGCTCCAACGTCCCGAGGGGGGCTGCTGCGGCCGCCTCCTCGGGAGGAAGGTGACCACTCATCTGCCGGAACATCGCCATGCCCGGCCCGCGTTCACTCTGTTCGGCAGCGAGCTGTGCCACCGTCTCATCGAAAAGGCTGCGAAACATCTGCTCGGCCTCGGAGGTCTCGAACAACCCTCCCTCGGCGGGAGCCGCCTGCCGCATTGCCTGCAACATCTGTTGAAAGAACACCGCCTCCATCTGCCGACTCGACTCGAGCAACCGCTCGCGGGGACTCGGCGGCGCCGCGCCGGTCAGGCCGGGACCGATCGGGCCGGTCATCGCACCATCACCGAGGCGGTCACAGCGCCGGCAGCGCGGAGCCCATCAAAGACCGCCGCGACATCGCTGCCGCCAATCCCCAGGGCCCGGAGGCCTTCCGCCAGATCCTGCACCGTGGCGCCGGTTCCAAGGGCCAGAACCCCTGGAGTGCCGGTGCCGTCGGCCCGAGCGGCGCCGCCGATCCGGACCGTAATCCCCTGGAGCGAAACCACCGCATCACCGAGCGGCACGTTGCCCCCGGCCACCACGCTGCCGGTCCGGGCGTCAATGACGATGCGAGCCGCCACGGGCACCCGAACCTTCAAGGTGTCCAGGCCGGCCATGAATACAGCCAAGTTATCGGTCGCAGTGGCCGGGGGGCTTAGCGTGACGCGGCCCGGATCGTCCACCCGTGCCGTTCCGGCACCCACTGCAGAATCGATCGCGGCCGCAATCCTGGCCGCCACAGCCAAATCAGGCGACTTGAGGTGGAGCCGGGGGACCGTGGCTGCCACAATGACAGGTAGCGGTATTTCGAGGAGGCCGCCATCGGCGATCCGGCCGCTGGAGGCTCCCCGGGAACGGAACCGGGAGCGGTCGTCCACGGCAATCGGGATCGGCCCCTGGGCGGTGGCCACCGGGTCCGCATTGGGGCCACTCATCAGCGGCGTCATCCAGAGCACTCCGCCTCGCAGGGAGGTGGCATCGCCGATCGAGGCCACCTGCACTTCGAACCCGGCCCCGGGGCGCAGGAACGCCGAGATTTCGGCGGTCACCAGCACCGCAGCAACATTACGGAGTCGAAGCCGGTCCGGGGGAACTTCGATATTGAAGCGCCGCAGCAGGTTAGTGACCGACCGGACGGTCTGCACGCTGCCGACACTGCTGCCGAACGAGCGATCGCCGGTGCCATCGAGGCCCACCACGAGGCCATAGCCAACGATCCGGACCGGCACCTCGCCCTCGCGCACGGTCAGGTCGCCCACCGTCTGGGCCGGGCTGGCCGGGGCACTCGCGGCGAGCAGCGCCGCGGCCAGCAGCAGTCGCTTCATGGCCACAACAGCCCAAGGATCTTGCCAATGATCCCGGTGGAGGGCCCGATCTTCTTGCCCTTGTAGGTCAGGACCGCATCGGCAATCCGCGAGGAGTAGACCGTGTTGCCGGCGGTGACATCCTCGGAGCGGACCACGCCGGTGATCATCAGTTCCTGGGTCCGTCCGTCCAAGGTGACCGCCTTGCGCCCCTCGATCCGGGCCAGTCCGTTGGGCTCGATCCCCACCACCCGGACCGACAGGACCCCGGACAGTTCGCCCGAGCGGTTGACGGTGCCGGTGTTGTCGGAACGCGCCCCGTACCCGATCCCGACGTCGGCGTTGGCGGGATCGCTGCTGATCGTCGCCTCCTGGGACCGGGTGGAGCGGGCCACGTTGCTCGACCGTTCGCGCGAGTCGGTGCTCTCATCCACCACGATGGTGATCAGGTCGCCGACCCGGAGCGGCAACCGATCCGACAGCCACGACTGCCGGGGCGCCGCCGCTGCCACCGCCGCGGGAGGCGCGGTCGAATCGGGGGGGGTGCCACCCTGCGCTTCGGCCAGGCCGGGAACGGCGAGGACGACAACGGCGAAGGTAGATCGATTGAACTTCATGGTTGCCTCTCCTGCTCCACCAGAGCGATACGGGGGCCAATGACGGTGCCGGTCAGGCGCACCGAGCCCACCTGGGCATGCACCAGCTCGCCGAGTCGGGCACTTCCCTGCGCGATGGCCGTCCGTTCCATCCGGATCGCCCCGCGGGTCCACACGAAGGTGACCGGATCCCCGGACACCACCAGCCTTGGCGCCTGCACCAGCGGGGGCACCAGCGCGGCCCCTTCAGGCACTGCGCGACGCACCTCCCACCCTTCGCCGACCGGGAGCGGGTCGTTCTCCGGCGCGGTGGGCGGCCCCCAGACCACGCGCTCGGCCATGACGAAGTCTCCCTCGCTCAGGCGGCTCCCCGCCGCGAGGGCGTGCACCGCCACCGGCTGGAGCGAGAGGGTGCCGGCACGGACGGTGACCGCGGCGGGCCGATCCTTCTCGGGCTCCACCGTCACCACGAACCAGCCGTTGGCGCCCGACCCACTGATCCGGATCGGTGCGGTGGCTGCCTCAGGGCCGAGTCCCACGTGGCGCCCCCATTCGAGCTGCACCGCCCCGGCCGCCACGCCCCACTGCCGCCCGATCCATTCCTGCGCCTGGAGCACCAGCGCGGCCGGAAGACTGTCCGGTCCCACCGCCACCGAGGCGAGGAGCAGCAGGCTAGCGGATGAGATCATCGATCGACCGCATCATGTCTTCGGCCGCGCGAATGGCCCGGGCGTTGATCTCGTACGCCCGCTGCGCGGCGATCATGTCGGTCATCTCCTGGACGATTTCCACGTTGCTCGACTCCAGGGTTCCCTGCAGCACGCGACCGAAGCCCTCCTCCTGCGGAAACCCGGCAGCCGGCGGACCCGAGGCGACCGTCTCGGCCATCAGGTTGCCGCCGAGGGCAAGCAGCCCGGTGGGGTTGGCAAAGCGCACCAGCTCGAGCCGCCCGACCTCGACCGTCTGGCCCTCGGTGCCGGTGCCGACCGACACCACCCCGGTTTCCGTGATGGTGACGCTGCTGGCATCGGGCGGCAGGACCACGCCGGGAATGACGGTATGGCCAGCGCCGGTGACGAGTTGCCCCGACTCCGACAACGTGAAGGCGCCGTCGCGGGTATAGGCGATGGTGCCATCGGGGAGCTCGACCTGGAAGAACCCCTCGCCCTCGATGCCGAGATCGAGTGGCCGGCCGGTAATTTCGACCCCGCCCTGCCCCTCAACCCGTGAGATCGATGACAGCCGGACCCCGTGGCCAATCTGGATCGGGCCGAGGATGGCGTCGCCGGCCACCCGGCGGGGACCCTGGATGGTGTTGTAGAGCAGGTCCTCGAAATTGGTGCGGCTGCGCTTGAAGCCGGTGGTGTTGACGTTGGCCAGGTTATTGGCAATGACATCCACCCGCTTCTGCTGGGCAATCATGCCGCTGGCGGAGGTGCGCAGAGAGTCGCTCATGACTGGGCTCCTGAAACGGGAGGGGACATGGTGCTAGACGCGACCGATATCGCTGGTCAGGGTGCCAAGAACGCTGTCCAGCACCCGGAGCACCTCGGCGTTGGTGCTGTAGGCCCGTTGGATCTGGATCATGTCCACGGTACCGGTCATCGGGTCGACGTTGGCATCTTCAAGGGCGCCCTGACGCATCCGGACATCGGCCGGAGCGATGGTGCCCTCGGTGGCGATGAACCGGCCGACGCCTTCCTTGACCAGGGTGGCCGGATTCGCCACCTGCACCACCTTCAGCTTGCCGGCACGGGCGCCATCGACCACCACGGTGCCGTCGGGCTCGATCTCGACCCGTGCGCCCCGGATGTGCAGCGCTCCCTCAAGCCCCATGACTGGATTGCCATCCTGGTCCACCAGCAGTCCGGCCGCGTCCATCGTCAGGCCGCCGCCGCGGATGAGCCGATCCCCCCTGGCGGTGCTTACCACCAGGAATCCGTCGGTCTCGAGCGCCACATCCAGGGTCCGGCCGGTGTCCCGGACGGCGCCCTGTTTCAGATCCAGGCTGGCGAGCGCCTCCGGGAACAGTTCGTCGAAGCTCCGCCCGGTAATCCGATCGGCCTTGAAGCCATCGGTGTTGGCGTTGGCCAGGTTGTTGGCGATAACTTCCTGCCGTTGGGTCAGGTACGCCATCGTGCGGGCGGCAACCACAAATGCTGGGACAGTCATGCCGGCTCCGGTGCGGGTGATTGCCGGGAGAATGGCAAGCGACGTGCCGCCCCTGATGACAGAGCTAACCGATTGTCCATACGCACCTTAGCAATCGTCGCTGGGGCCACCTTCGCCCCCCCGATTTCCAGATCGGCAATTCGTGCCGCTTCCCAGGTGGTCAGGTCCGCCGTGCCAGCAGAGCGCGGACCGCATCCTGGGAGAGCCGGGTGGTCCGGGCGATCTCCGCCACCGGGTGCCCCGCCAATGCCAGCTCGGCCACGTGCCGTTTGCGGGGTCGGGCCGCTGGCGCTGCGTTGAGCTCCGTCATGGCGTGCTCCAACGCCTGGCTGAACGGCAGCATCGCCACTTTGGGCTGGCGGGGACGGCGAACCCACCGCACCACCAGCGCCACCGGCACCAGGGCCAGCATGCCACCGACCACGGCCGCTCCGACCGGATACTGGTAGACCAGCGCCAGGGTGCGGGCCAGGTTGGCGTCGTACCACGCCTGCCACGGATAGGCAGCGATTGGCGCCCAGAGGCTTTGCCAGGGATAGGCGGCCACCGGTGCCCAGATGGCTTGCCAGCTGCCGGGACTGGCCAGGGCCGACACGCCGACCAGCACGGCGGCCACGATACCAAGGGCGATCCAGATCAGTCGATTGCTCATGCAGCGTCCTCCAGCCGAGCCCGCAGGTTGCGGATTGCGGCGGTGCGAATTTGGGAGATGCGACTCTCGGTGACGTGGAGCACCTCGGCCACCTGACGGAGGCTCAGTCCTTCGTAGTAGCAGAGGGCAAGCACGGTGCGTTGCTGCTCGGACAGGTCGCGAATGGCGGCCTGGACCTGGTCGGCGCGCTCGGTGGCCTCCACGGCGAAATCGGGCGCCTCGGCGGCGGGATCGGCGAGCCGGTCGGCCAGCGGGACGCGATCGCCATCGGGGCCCGGGCTGCGGTCGTCGAGCGGCACCACCGCGCCGGTTTCGGCATCGCTGCGCCACTTCCAGTAGGTGGCCGGATCGATGTCCAGTTCCTCGGCCACCTCCACGTGTCGTGGCGGGCGCCCCAGCCGGGCGTACAGCTCACCGGCAGCGGCCTCAAGCTCGCGGGCCCGGGTCCGTACCGAGCGCGGCCGCCAGTCGGCGGCGCGGAGTTCGTCGAGCACCGCGCCGCGAATCCGGGTGGTGGCGTAGGTCACGAACGAGACGCCCCGGTGGGGGTCGAATCCGCCAAAGGCCTGGACCAGGCCGAGGGAGCCCGCGCCGACCAGGTCGTCGTAGGCCACCGCGTCACCCACCCGCCGGGCAATCTGTCGGGCGGTATGGTGCACCAGTCCCATGAGCTCGCTCAGGATCTCCGCGCGCGCGGCGGGATCTCCCGATTCGCGATAGCGGGCCCAGAGCGCCCCGGTGGCCTCACCACTCACGATGCCGCGGCCTGCGTCAGGGCCGGGGTGCGCGCGGTCAGGTCGGGAAACGCCTCGCGCACGATGGCGTGGACCCGCGCCTGCGCCGGCCCCGCTGAAGCCGGATCGACAAGCCCGGCGGGGTTGGCGAGTGAGCCGCGGACCCCGGAGTCCTCGGGAACGGCGCCGAGGTAGCGCAGCTGCCGACCCAGAAAGCGGGTCGCCGCCTCCTGCAACCGATCGGCGGCCAGCTGTCCCTCTTCGGGGCTCACCGTCCGGTTGACCATCAGGTCCACCGGCAGGCGCGGCAGGCGGGCGTGCACCATCTTGACCAGGGCGTAGGCGCTGGTGAGCGCGGTCGGCTCCGGCGTGGTGATGACCACCAGACGGGTGGCGCGAAGTGCCGCGCAGCGCAGCGCGCTGTCGAGCCCGGCGGCGGCATCGATGACCACTACATCGTATTCGGGGTAGAGCGTGGTGACGCGCCGGTGGAGTCGGGCGCGGTCGGTGCCGCTCAGGCGCTGGATGGCCTCGTCACCGCTGGCGGCGGGCATCAGCCAGAGCCCCGGCGCCACCGAGACGACCAGGTCGGCCGGGTCCACGTTGCCATCGAGCAACGCCGACGGCTGGATCGTGGGACGCACCCCAAGCAGCACGTGAAGGTTGCCGAGGTTCTGGTCGCCATCGACCAGCAGGACACGATGGCCCTGATCGGCCAGCGCGGCCGCCATGGTGAGCGAGACCAGCGACTTGCCGGCGCCGCCCTTGCCGCTGCCGACCACGATCGCCTCGGTCTCGGTGGCAGGGGCGAGCCGCTCGGGCATGACGATGGGCTCGCTGCGCACCTGGCGCAGGGCCTTGGCCTGGTCGGTCATGCGAACGCCTCCTGGGCGCGCTGCCGCGCCGTAAAACGTGATGTGGCGCGTTCGATCCGGTCGGTGGCGGCGTGCAGGTCGGCGGGAACCTCCTGCCCGTCGGTGTACCAGCGCATGGCGTGCCCCTGCCGGGCCACCACGTCAAAGACCCGGGTGTCGAGCGGGCATTCGTCGAGCTTGGTGGCCAGCATGTGGGTCACCCGGAAGGTCGAGAAACTCGCAATGGTGCGGCGCATGACCTGGGGCATCATGCTGGCGGGCAGCACCAGGTGGGTCTCGTCGGGCGAGAGCTTGGCAAGCCACTGCCGGATGGTGGCCAGATCCTCGGACTGGCGCGGCCCGCGACCCGGGGTGTCCACCAGCACGACGTCACACTCCGCCAGGCGGCCAAGCGCCCGCGGCAGGTCGGCCTGGTCATACGCCACCTCGCAGGGGATCCCGGCTAGTTCGGCGTAGGTCTCCAGCTGCTCCACTGCTCCGATCCGGTAGGTGTCGAGTCCGAGCACCCCGACCGAGCGGCGGCCAAAAGCGATCGGGTTGGTGGCCAGCTTGGCCAGGGTGGTGGTCTTGCCGGCACCGGTCGGCCCGATCAGCGCAATGAGCATCGGGCGAATCGGCGACGGGCTGTCCCACGCCGGATCGGTGGGTTGACCGGGCCTGGTCCTGGGGGGCGTGCGGCGGACCGACTCCGCGCTGCCGGGATCGCGCCGGACGGCACCGAAGAGTTCGGGATCCGGCGATTCCACTGCGGTGGTCGGCACTGGTTCCGGCGGAGGCCCGCGCCGCACCGGGTGGACGGTGAGCGCCACCTCGGAGGCGAGCACCTCGACCCGGCCATCGGTGGTGGTCACTTCCACCACGCAGGCGTCCGGTCCGAGGGTGCGGCGCACTTCGCTCAGGACAGTGGCCAAATGGTCACCGACAAAGACTTCAAGCACGAGGTACCTCCCACAGGGCGGTGCTCTGGACTGGTGTCTGCGGAGGCAATTCCCGCAGGGACACGACGGACAGGTCTGGCAGGATCGGTTCTACCAGGCGGCGAATGCCCACCCGGAGGCCGGCGGGCGTAATCAGCGGCCGGCTGCGGCCCTCGCGGCGTGCCGCCGAGACCATGCTGTCGAGCTGGCGGAGCAGGGCGGTGAGCTGATCGGGTTCCAGCGGCCGGGCATTCTCGCCGCCGGCTCGGGGGGAGAAGAGCTGCATCAGTGCTGCCTCCAGCCGGGGCCCGACGGTGATGCCGCGCACCGTGGCGTCATCGTCGGCGAAGCGCTGCGCCACCAGGTGCGACAGGGAGCGACGGACATGCTCGGTGAGCACTTCGGGATCCTTGCTCGACTCGGCCACGTCCGACAGTGCCTCGAGGATGGTGACGAGGTCACGGACCGGTAGCCCCTCCTGGAGCAACCGCTGGAGCACCCGATGGAGGGTGCCAAGCGAGAGCCGGGCCGGGATGAGGTCCTCGATCAGCGCCGGATGGGTTTCGCGCAGGGCATCGATCAGCTGGCGCACATCCTGGCGGGAGAGGAGGCTGCCGGCGTGGCGGCGGATCGTCTCCATCAGGTGGGTGGCGAGCACGGTGGCGGCCTCGACAACATTGTACCCCATCGCCTCGGCGTCGAGCCGGCGATCGGGGGTGATCCAGGTGGCCGGCATCCCGAACGACGGGTCGGTGGTCCGGATCCCGTCGATTGCCGGCGCCACCCCACCCGGGTCGAGCGCCAGGAGATAGCGTGGCATCACCTCGCCGCCCGCCACCTTGACCCCGCGAATCCGGATCAGGTATTCGGTGGGCGTCAGGCGAATGTTGTCGCGAATCCGGGCGGGCGGCACCAGCACCCCGATCTCGAGCGCCGCCTGCCGCCGCATGATGGCCACGCGATGGAGGAGATCGCCCTGCTGGGTCTCGTCCACCAGCGAGACCAGGGCGTAGCCGAGTTCCACTTCAAGGGTGTCCACCTGCATCAGCTCGGCCATCGGTGGAGCCGTCGGCATCGCCTCACCGGTGGGCGTCTGTCCCGGCGCATCGGCGGCAACCACGCCCTGTTGCCGGCGCCATGCCATCAGGCCGGTGGCGGCGGCCAGCAGCACGAACGGCAGGGCCGGCAGGCCGGGCAGCAGCCCGAACGCCCCGATGACGCCGGAGGCCAGCCAGAGCGGCCGGGGTGAGGCGGTGAGCTGGCCGATCAGCGCGGCACCGACCCCCTCACTGGAGGCACCATAGGTGACCAGGATGCCGGCGGCGGTGCTGACGATCAGCGCCGGGATCTGGGTGATCAGCCCGTCGCCGACGGTCAGGGTGCTGTAGGTGGTGGCCGATTCGGCGGCGGACATCCCCTGCTGAAACATGCCGATGGCAAAGCCGCCGACCAGGTTGATGGCAGTGATGATCAGACCGGCCACGGCATCGCCGCGGACGAACTTGGCGGCGCCATCCATGGCGCCGTAGAAGTCGGCGGAGCGGGCAATCTCGCGGCGGCGGCGGCGGGCCTCGTGCTCGTCGATCAGGCCGGCGCCGAGGTCGGCGTCGATTGCCATCTGCTTGCCGGGCATGGCGTCGAGGGTAAAGCGAGCGGCGACCTCGGCAATCCGTCCGGCACCCTTGGTGATCACCATGAAGTTGATCACGACCAGGATCAGGAAGATCACCAGACCAACGACCAGGTTGCCACCGATCAGGAAATCCCCGAAGGCGGCAACCATCTCGCCGGCGTAGCCGCCGCCCAGGATCAGACGGGTGGTGCCGACGTTGAGTCCGAGCCGGAACAAGGTCAGCAGCAGGAGCAGGCTCGGGAAGGCACTGAACTCGAGCGGGTCGCTGGCGCCCAGAGTCACCAGCAGCACGATGATCGAGAGCGCCAGGCTGAGCGCCAGGAGTCCATCGAGCACCGGCGGTGGCAGCGGCACGATGAGCAGGCCGATGATCACCACCACGCCGAGCGCCAGCCAGGTTTCGGCGCCTCGCCGGAAGCGCATCAAGCCGCCGGTGCGTGCAGCCGAGCCGCCACCGCGGCCAACTGGCGACGGCGCGGCCTCCGAACGCAGGTGCGCCTGCACCCCGCCGAGCGGTGCGGGAGGAATGGCGCCGACGGTGCTCACGCACTCCGCCCGATGGTCAGGCCGGCCGGGGTGCGGCCGCGCTGGCGATAGACGAACGCCAGGATCTCAGCAATGGCGGCGTACAGTGCGGGAGGAATCGGCTGGCCCACCTTGGCGGTGGCCAGCAGCGCCCGCGCCACGGTGACATTCTGCACCACCGGGATTCGTGCCGAGGTGGCGATCGCCTTGATCCGCTCGGCGAGCTTGCGCTGCCCCATGGCCAGGACCATCGGGGCGGCACCCTCGCCGGCGTTGTACCGGAGCGCCACGGCAATGTGGGTCGGGTTGACGATGACCACATCGGCATCCTTGACCCGTCCCAGCATGCGCTTGCGCACCAGCTGCTGGGCCAGCGACCGGATCCGGCTCTTGAGGAGCGGATCGCCCTCGGTTTCGCGGTGCTCCTGCACCACCTCCTGCTTGGTCATCCGCAATTGCTTGTGGTGCTTCCAGTTCATGAACAGGAAGTCCAGCAGCGCCACCGCCAGGAAGGCGCCCCCGGCCAGCAGGCCGATCTGCATCGCGGTCGAGCGGGTCACCGCCAGCACCGTCACGGCGCTGGCGCCGGTCAGGGAGGCAATGGCCGGCCAGGTGGAAGTCAGGACACCCCAGGTCACGGCGCCCAGCACCAGCAGATTGGCGATCGCCTTGAAGAGCGTGAACAGCCCGTCGGTGCCGAGCAGTCGTTTGAGTCCGGCGCCGGGATTGATGCGCGACCACTGCGGGGTGACCGGCTTGAGCGACAGGACCCCGCGCGCCTGCAATCCCCCGACCAGCAGCACCGGCAGGAAAACCGCCGCCAGAACCGGGGCCAGGGTGCTCAGGGTGGTCAGGGTGAGCTGGCGCAGCAGCGTGGTGGCCTCGAGGGTCGAGGTCGGGCCGGCAGCAAGCCAGTTCCGGGTGTGCTCCAGCACCGACCCGATGTTGCGCCCGAAGGTGGCACCCCCCATGCCGAGGGCGGCGGTGCCGCAGAGCAGCACCGTGACCGCCAGGATTTCCTGACTCTTGGGGATCTGTCCTTCATCCCGCGCCTTGGTCAGCTTCCGGGCTGACGGTTGTTCGGTTTTTTCCTGGGCTGGCTGGTCGGACATCGGTCAGCGCCCCACCGCAGCGACCGGCACCACCCGGCCCAGCAACTCGGCCACACCGGCATCCAGCGCACCCACCCAGCGCGTCACCAGCCCGGCCGTAAGCGGCAGGGTGGCGCCGATGACCAGGAACCCGATCGCCACCGTGAGCGGCACCGCCACCATCAGGGTGTGCAGCTGCGGAACGGCGCGGTTGAGCACCGCCAGGGCCAGGTTGGTGATCAGCAGCGCCACGATGACCGGCGCGGCGACCTGGACCGCCACCGAAAAGACGGTGCCGAGCACCGGTATCATGTGCGCCGCGCCACCCTCGAGGTTCATCCCGGTGCCCGGAGGAATGATCCGGAACGACATGGCGAGTCCGGTCATCAGGACCAGATGGCCACCGAGCACGGCGTAGATCATCAGGGTGAACTGATGGTAGAGCTGCCCGATGCCCGGGGTGCCGGTGTCGGCCGGCCCGCCAAAAGCTGCCCCGAATGAGAGGCCCATCTGCAGCGACACCACTTCGGCCGCCACCGACAGCCCATACAGGAACACCGCGGCGGTGAGCCCGATCGCCAGGCCGAGCAGCAGCTCGGCCAGGACGGCCAGGATGGCAATCTGGCCGGCCGCCGGAGGCACCGCCGTGTCCGGCACCAGGGGCATCATCAGCAGGGTCAGCAGCACGGCAATCCCGGCGCGCACCTGGGTCGGGATGAAGCGGAGCGACCAGAGCGGTGCCGTCATGATCAGCCCCGCCACCCGGCTCATGACCAGGGCCATGAGTGGCCAGTTGATTGGCTGCAGCGCCTCGAGGATGGCGTCGTTCACGGCACCATGCCGGGGAGGCCCCGGAGCAGCTGGACGGTAAAGCTCACCATGCTGCGCATCATCCAGGGCAGCGTGACCATGAACACCAGCGCCACCACCAGCAGCTTGGGGATGAAGGTCAGACTCTGCTCCTGCACCTGGGTCACCGCCTGGAGCAGCGACACCACGACGCCGACCACCAGCGCCGACAGGAGGAGCGGCCCGCCCACGGTCAGCACCGTGGTCAGCGCCCGCTGCAGCAGCTCCACCACCACTGAGGAGTTCACGCCACCACCTTGAACGATGCCACCAGCCCCTGCATCACCAGCGACCACCCGTCGGCCAGCACGAAGAGGAGCAGCTTGAACGGCAGCGCCACCGTCACCGGTGGCAGCATGAACATGCCCATGCTCATCAGCACCGAGGCGACGATCAGGTCGATGACCAGGAACGGCAGGAAGATGGCAAACCCCATCTGGAACGCCGCCCGCAGCTCGCTGGTGACGAACGCGGTGACGATCGTGGTCGTGCCGACCGAGTCGATCGAGGCCGCCTCGGACTCGCCGGCCAGGTCCACGAAAGTGCGAATGTCCTCGGTGCGGGTGTTGGCCAGCATGAACCGGCGCATCGGGATCACCGCGGCGCGATAGGCATCCATCTGGCCGATTTCGCCGCGGAGGTACGGCTGCAGCGCGGAGTCGTTGGCGTCATTGAGGACCGGTCGCATCACCAGCACCGTCAGCAACAGCGCCACCGCCACCAGCAGCTGGGTGGGTGGCGCCGATTGGGTGCCAATGGCGGAGCGGAGGAAGGCCAGCACGATCAGGATCCGGGTAAACCCGGTCATCAGCAGGATGACCGCCGGAATCAACGCCAGCACGCCCATCAGGACCACCACGCCGACCGCGCCCGACAGCTCGATCGACTGGTCGCCGGAGCCGACCCGGAGGTCCACCGTTGGTGGAGCCGGGGGGCGGACCACCGGCGCCTGCGGCGGGGCTGCAACCTGCGGGGCGGCGGCCGGCGGCGGCGCGGTGATCACCTGCGCTCCGGCCATCGCTGGCGCGAGCATCAACAGCGCCGCCAGGCCAAACCGGGCCAGCAGGTTCGGGCGGATGGCGCCGCGCTCTTCCGCCTTGCCCAGCACCTCCTCGCGGGCGGGTCCGTCGAGCTCGCCAAGGAGAGTATGATCCTGGGCGACCCCGACGATGAGCACGCGGTCGGCCACCCGGACCAGCATCACGCCAGTCCTCGGGCCGGTCCCGACCCGGTCGAGCACCTCCAGGGTGCCGGCACGACGGTCGCCGACCGGCATCCCCTGGAGCCGGCCGAGCAGGCGCAACGCCACCAGCATGACGCCAACTGTCACCAGCAGCGCCGCCACGGCGGTCAGCATGCGTCAGCGATCCCCTCGCGAGGGGGCGGACTCGTGGGGCCGGGGCAGCACGCGGGTAATGCGCACCCCGAAGCGCTCCCCGATCACCACTACTTCGCCCTCGGCCATGCGGCGATCGCTGACGTAGATGTCCACCGCCTCGCCCACCAGGCGATCGAGCTGGATGACCGATCCCGGGCCGAGGTCAAGCACTTCCTGCATGCTGAGGGAGGTGCGGCCGAATTCGATGGTCACCGGCAGCATCATGTCCAGCAGGGAATCGAGCCGGGCTCCGCCCGCCGCCGGCCGTGCCGGGGTCGGCGGGTCCAGGGATTCCAGTTCCGGGGTGCGGGTGGGCCGGACGCCGACAGTAGGATCGCTCATGGAGCCTCAGTCCTCCGCATCACGCGGGAAGGTGTAGGTGTGGTGGAATCGACCGGCGCCAGCACGCGCAGCCCGACATGTCCCTGCTGACGGCCAAGGGCGCCGACAAAGAGGCGGCGGCCGTTGACATGCAGCTCGACGTTGCCATGGAAGGAGTGGTTGGTCTCCAGCACCTGCCCCGGTGCCAGGGTAGCGCCGTCGCGGGCCGAGATCTTGAATCCGGGCAACCGCACCACCACTGGCACCTGGGCCGCCCGCACATGCGACTCGACCAGTACCCGGGGTGGTTCGGCGGTGGCGAGCGCCAGGTCGGCGGTGGCGCCGTGGATGAACGCATCGAGCAGCCCCGCCGGGAGGATGATCTCCATTCGGCCCGCCGTACCCCCGGCTTGAAGATCCAGCGCCAGCAGGTAGACCCGGGCATGGCGACCCACGACCTCGATGCGCTCCACGATTTCCTCGAAGCGAATCGGACCGGGTGCAAAGGTCGCGATGTCGCGGTAGCCGTGGCGGAGGGCGGCCAGGAATCCCTGGACCAAATGCCCCAGCACCGCCTGCTCCAGCGCCGTCAGGGTGGCTGGCCGATCGCCGGGGTCCCCCTGGCCGCCGAAGAGCCGATCCACCAGCGAGAGCGCCAGCGCAGGTTCCACGATCACCAGGCCGTCGCCGGTGTCACCCGGCAGCGGCACGATGTAGGTGACGCACGGCGTGGCAAGCCCGTCCCGGATCTCCCCGAACGTGACCATCGCCGCTTCACGGAGCGTCAGCGTCACCGCCTGGCGAAGGTGGGTGGTGATGACCTGACCCAAGGTCGGCAGCAGCCGGGTGTGGATGCCATCGAGGATCGCGCGACGGTCGCGGCCAATCCAGGGTGGGCGCCGGAAATCGTAGAGCTGGGCGTCCGGGGCAGGGGCGGTGGGGGCAGTCACGGCTACTGGACGATGTACTGCGGAACGAAGACCCTGACCGGGACCTTGCCCACGTACGCGGTGGCGAGCGGGGCCAGTTCGACCCGCAGCTGGTCGCGAATACCCGGAGCGGTCAGCTGGTCCATAGTCTTGCTCTCCAGCAGCGAGGAGATGGCGTCGCGCAGGGGAACTTCGGCGGCGCGGAGCCTGGCCAGCGCCGCCGGGTCGGCGATGTCGAAGGAGACGGTGATGATGAGGTGGTGCTGCCCACGGGAGCCGGCCGGATTCACGATCAGCCCGTCCACCGTGAACAGCGCCGATGCCTCAGCGGTGGCCGGCCCGTGCCCCCCCTCTTCCGCCGCCCCCTCGGCCGCGGCCTCCGCGGTCGGTGCGGCGCTGGCCAACTTGGGACCCACCACCATCATGCCGACGCCGAAGCCGGCAGCCAGGGCCACCAGGGCCACTCCGAGGGTCGGCACCAGGCCGGACGCGGGGCGTGCTTCTGCTTCGGGAGTTGCAGCTTCCATGGGGTCCAAGCTCCAGGGTCGAGGGACGGCCAGCGTGCCGTCTCAAGGCAACCCGCGTACCACGCTGGCGACGAGTTGGAAGTTGTTGCTGTATTGGGACTTAACTTGGTGGCATGGAACGATGAATGGCCCGAGGCGGCAGTCGCTGCCGCCCGGCGGTCAAGGTTGCCGCCGGGCGGCGAGGGGCGTGGGTGGACCGGCGCCCTCGCCCTTCCCGTGACCCAGAGTCTAGCGCTTCAGGTTGACCAGCTCGGTCAGCATCTCGTCCGAGGTGGTAATGACCCGGGCGCTGGCCTGGAAGCCGCGCTGGGTCACAATCATCGAGGTGAACTCCTGGGAGAGGTCCACGTTGGAGTTTTCCAGGGCGCCGGCGGTGATCCGGGACGAGCTGGTGGTGCCGGCAAAGCCGAGCACCGGGAGTCCCGAGTTGGCCGACTCGCTGAACATGTTGTCGCCGCGACGGACCAGGCCGCCGGGGTTGTTGAAGCGTGCCAGCGCCACCTGCGCCAAGGCCTGGCTGATGCCGTTCGAGAAGACCCCGGTGATGGTGCCGCTGGTGTCCACCTCGATCGAGAGGAGGTCGCCGGACGCGAAGCCATCCTGGTGCGAGACGACGGCGTTGGAGGCACCGGCAAAGCCGGCCAGGCCGTCGAAGTCGTTGATGGTACCGGGGAGCACGTCGACATCGAACGGCCCTGCGCCACTGGTGGGGGTGATGGTGAGCAGGCCGCCACCAGGATTGGTGAACGTGGCCAAGGTGCCGTTGGCGTTGAAGGTGGCGGTGCCGGTGCCGGCAGTCACGGTGCCATCCGGCGAGGTCGCGACCCAATCCCAGGTGCCGTTGCCGGTGTTGGTAAAGAGGAGGTCCAGGCTGTACGGCGTGCCGGTCTGGTCCAGCACGGTAACACCCATCGAGTGGGTGTCGCCCACCAGGGCATTGGCGCTCAGGTTGCCGGTCAGGGTCACGAACTCGGTGGCCTTGGCGGCGGTGCGCTTGCCGAACGGCAGCACGATATCGCCGATCCGGGACGAGGAACTGAACGCGCCGGAGCTGTCGGCAATCAGGCCCTGCACCACGAAGCCGTTGTTGGCGGCAATGAGGCGGCCATCGGCATCCAGCTGGAAATTGCCGGCCCGGGTAAAGAAGCGCCGAGATCCGCTGTTGACGACGAAGAAGGCGTCACCCTGGATGGCCAGGTCGGTGTTGAGGCCGGTGGCCTCGAGGGCGCCCTGGGTAAAGAGCTGGTCGATGCTGCCGATGCTCATCCCCGACCCGATCTGCATCGGGTTGACGCCGCCCAGGTCGCCGGGAGGACGGGTGGCACCCTGGAGGAGCTGGGCAAACGCCTCCTTGAAGGTGACCCGGGAGGCCTTGAAGCCGAGGGTGTTCACGTTGGCGATGTTGTTGCCGATCACGTCCAGGCGCGTCTGGTGATTGCGCAAGCCGGACACCGCGGCGAAAAGGGAACGCATCATGCTAGGGGGACTCCTCAATGGGGGGGGGGGCTTCCGCCTTGGCGGCAGTCAGGATTTCGACAATATCCAGCATCGGCACCAGCGACCCGTTGATCCGCAGGGCCACCTGCCCGTTCACGAACGACATTCCCTCCACCCGGCCGACGGTGAAGGCGTCAAAGCTGACATCCACGCCGTTGCTGTCGCGGGCGGTCACCTTGTAGCTGTAGTTGCCGACTGGCAGGGCCAGGGCGTCCAGGGTCAGGTCGGCCCGGCCCGGCGCCTGGGTGCCAAAGGATTGGGCGCCCATCCTCTTGCCCGACGCATCGAAGACCTCGATGCCGACCTGATTGGCGCCGGCGGGCAGTTCGAGGATCACCCGCCCCGGGAGCTCGCCATCACTGGCCAGGGTCGCCCCGCGCAGGGTCACGTCGCGGCCGATCAGCGCCGAGCCGAGCTGGCTCTGCCCCACCAGTACGCTCTGGGCAAGGTCCGCGGATTGGCCATCGAGCTTCTTGCCGATGTCGAGCAGCTGCTCCACCGTGGAGAACTGCGCCAACTGGGCGGCGTACTCGGCGCCGTCCATCGGGTTGAGCGGATCCTGGTTGCGGAGCTGGGCCACCAGCATCGCCAGGAAATCCTGCTTGCCAAGGATCGGACCCTGCTTCGCCTCGGGGGCGGTGGCCGCCGCCTGGCTCGAAGTGATGGTCGGGACAACGGGAGCGGTCACGCGGACTCCTCTGGTTCGGGATGACGGGACTGTTGGCGTTGCTTGCCGTCGGGATCCGCGCGCCGCTGCCCCTGGCGCGGCTCGGAGTCGTTTCGGGCATCGGCGTTGTTGGACGCGGCGGTGGAGGACTCGGTCCGAATCGCGCCAGGCGCAACCACGCTCTCAGCACCGAGTACCCGAACCGAGAGCTGGGCGTCGCTGAAGCCGCGGTCCCGAAGGGCACGCTGCAGCTCGGGCAGCCGTTGGGTCAATGTCACGGCGGCCGCCACATCGGCCACAATCGTGGCGTGCACCACGTCGCCGCGCAGGGCCACCCGAATTCGAGTGGCGCCCGCAATCTCCGAATCCAGGATCACGGTGACCTGGGAACCGGGTTGCGATGGCAGCGCTGGTGGTTCCGGCGGGGCCGCCATCCCCCTTTCGGAGGCTGGCGCCGTCCGATTCACCGTCATTGGGCCTGTCACCGGCGGCGCCACAGGGATCACCGTGGTTGGCTGCGCGGCGGTGGTCGCCGGCTCGGCAGCGGCTGCAGCCGGGGCGTCCCCGGTGGCTGCGTCCGTGTCTGCCGACTCCGCCTGGGGCGCTGCGCTCGGCGCGATCGGTCTGCTGAGTGCCGCTCGCCGCAGCGGCTCGGCGGCACCTTCAGCCTCCGCTGGAAGTGGCCGCAGCCGGGACTTGCCCGCCAGCGCCGCGGGGGTCTCCGCAGTTGGCGCATCCGCCGTCGAGGCGTCCAGTGGTATCGACCGCTGGATATCGCCCTCCGCCACGCCCTCTGTGAGGGTGGCGACCTTTGCGGCGCCTGCCCCGGCAAGCGATTGCGGGCCGTTGGGCACCCCCACCCGACGTAGGCTGGAGGTCGCGATCATTGCTGCCCGAGTCGCACCGATCTCCGGTGTGAGCGCCGACGCTGGCGTCTCCAGCAGTTCCCGGAGGGCCTGGACCACTACTGCCACTCGGGCATCAGGTTGGGCCGGGGCAGGATGATCGAGGGACGGCGCCACCAATTCCCCGTGGAAGGGCTGCGCGGGCAACGCGATATCGACCGCTGAAGCGGGTCTCCCTGGCCGGCGCGTTTCGAGGCCCACCGCCCGGACCGTCGGCGCATCCGCCTCGAGTTCAGGCCGGTGAGTGGCAGTGGTGGCAGACGCCGGGCGCGGAGTTGCTCCGATGGCGGCAGCTCCTTGCAGCGCGGCACGCAGCTCCCCGTCAAGACTGGAACCGTGGTTCTTGATGATGACCGGAGCCTCGCGCTCAGCCTCGCGCGGCTCCCTCGCCCCGGAATTGTCGGTATCCGCCCCATCAGTCTCAATCGGCGGGACCATCGCGTACTCCACGTCGCGAGCCTCGGGCGGCGCCGGACGGGGGACGGCACCCGGTGCCGGTTCCGCGTCGGAGGCTCGTTCGGTGCTCTCCGGCTCCGCCACTTCCAATCTCTGCGGCTCTGCCAACTCGGAGGGCACAAGCCCCGCCACCTCGGGCACTGGAGCGGCAATCGGGACCGGCACTGCTGGAGCTCCCGGCACCCGGAGTCGCTCCGTAGCCGTCGCCGTCGCGACCGCTCCGGTCGCCATCTCTTCGGGTGGTGCCAGGAAGTCGCCGTCGATCGCTGCCGAGGGCACCGGTGACGGCGGCGGTGCCGGTGGTGCCAGCGCCGCCACCAACTGCGCCAGCATTTCTCCGAACGCCTGCGTCCCCATCCCATTCTGGGGTGGGGCAGCGGCAGGAGTCACGGCAGCTGCCGGGGCCGGAAAAGCGGTGGGAACCAACACCGTCAGTGACCCCCACCGAGGAGCAGCGCCCGGGTCAGTCGCGCACCCCGTTCGGTCGGCATTTTTTCGATCAGGGCCACGGCACGCGGCAGCGGCAGCCGACGCAGGGCGGCCAGCACTTCGGCCTCGGGCAACCGATCGAGCATGGAGACGGCAGTGGCCACCGGCAAACTGTCGATGGCAGCGGCCAGCGATGCGCCGCTGTCCGCGAGTGCCGCAGTCGGGGGCGCCTCGCCGGCAGCCGACGGGGGATCATGACTCTCGGTTGGCGCGGGTTCGTGGGTCGCCGCCGCGGAGTCGGCCTCCTGTGCCGCCGCGGTGGAATCCACCGCCACGTCCGCCAGGTCGGGCGTCGCAGTCCGTGCCGGCGACAGCCACGTCCCGCCGGCGGTTCCCGCCACGAAGGCAATCATGCCCACCACAACCAGTTTGTTCATTCGTCATCCCCTGTTTCGGTGACCTGCCGAGCCACCTCATCGGTATCGGCCTGCTCGGCGCGGGCGGCCGCGATCGACCACTCGGCCACCCGCTTTTCGCGCAACAGCTCCAGTGCCCGCCGCGCCTGTCGTGCATCGGTGAATCGTTCCTGCTGCGCCATCCGGCTGGCCTCGGCGTCGCGGAGCGCGCCGACGTCCTGCTCCTGCCGGGACCGCGCCGCCTCGGCGCTCAGGGCGTAGGCGTCCCAGAGTCCGGCCGGCGCGGCGGCAATCTCACTGGTCTGATCCTGCACCCGGTCCAGGTCGGCTGCGCTGGCCTGCGAGGCCAGCCGGCGCGCACCCTCGGCGGCCGCCGCCCGCTGCATGATGGCGGCCTGCAGCTTTTCCGCACTGGCTCGCAGTTCCAGGATCCGCTGCAGCGAGAACTTGAATCCGCTCATGCCGCCGTCCCCGCTTCGATGGCGCTGGCCCGTGCCGCCAGGCTGATCACCGCGTTGCGGGTGTCGGCGTACGGCGAATGTTCTTCCGGTCGCTGGTTCAGGAACGCCAGGAACGCCGGCCGGATCGCAATGGCCGCATCGACGGCCGGAGTGGCACCCGGCTGGTACGCCCCGACAGCGATCAGGTCCTCGTGGGCCTTGTAGGAGGCCTCCAGCCGGATCAGCTGATTGGCGGCATCGCGGTGCGCCGGGGTCACCACGGCATCGCGCACCCGGCTCACGCTGTCCAGCACATCGACCGCCGGGAAGTGCTTGGCCGCCGCCAGGCGGCGGGCCAGCACCACATGCCCGTCCAGGATCGACCGCGCGGCATCGGCCACCGGTTCATTGAAGTCATCGCCTTCCACCAGCACCGTATAGAGGCCCGTGATGGTGCCCTTCCGGGCGGCCCCTGCCCGTTCGAGCAACCGGGGCAGGGTTGCAAAAACCGAAGGGGGGTATCCCTTGGTTGCTGGTGGTTCGCCAACGGCGAGCCCGATTTCGCGCCAAGCCATCGCCACCCGCGTCACCGAATCCATCAGGAGCAGCACGTTCTTGCCCTGATCGCGGAAGTATTCCGCTATGGTCGTGGCCACCAGCGCCCCCGCTGAGCGGACCACCGCAGACTGGTCGCTGGTGGACACCACCAGGACCGACCGGGCCAGCCCCTCGGGGCCAAGATCGCGCTCGATGAACTCCCGTACCTCGCGTCCACGCTCACCGAGGAGCGCAATGACGTTCACATCCGAGGACGAGCCGCGCGCGATCATGCCGAGCAGCATGCTCTTGCCGACACCGCTCCCGGCCATGATCCCGACCCGTTGACCCAGCCCAAGCGACTCCAGTCCATCGATGGCGCGGACACCGGTCGCAAATGGGGCGATCAACGGTGGCCGATCGAGCGGCGAGGGCGGATCAGCGTGGAGCGATCGAGTCACCACCGGCCCCAGCGGCCCCCGCCCATCGATCGGGTTGCCGAGTCCGTCCAGAACCCGGCCCACCAGACCCGGCCCGACCCGGACCCGTAGCGGGCGCCCCAGTGGCGCCACGATGGCGCCGGGCTGGATCCCCTCGAGGTCGCCGATCGGCAGGAGCATGACGCCGCGCTCCTGGAACCCCGCCACCATCGCCAGCCCGGTGCGGGTGCCGGTGGTGAGTCGGCAGATCTCGCCGACTGCCACCGGAATCGCGGAGGACTCCACCACCTGGCCAATGACCCGGGTGACCCGCCCATACTGCGCCAACCGATCCACGCTCCGGATCCGATCCAGGACCGGCAGCGCCGCGATATCAGCCATTGGCCAGCCGCTCGTAGACATCGAGCAGCGCCCGGTCAAGCCGGCCGTCGATCACGGTGGCCGGGCCCTCCAGGAGGCAACCGCCCCGGTGCACCGCCTCGTCGGCCACCCAGCTCAGCTCGACGGTGGCTGGCACCGGTGGCGTCAGCGCCCCCGGCATCTGCTGGAGCACCCGCAGGTCCTCAGGGTGCAGCCGGATTGCCACCGGCCCAGACAGGGGAGCCAGGACCAGTGCCCGCGACACCAACTGCTGCAAGTGACCGGTGTCGGTGGTGAATTCCCGGCCGACCAGGTGCCAGGCAATGGCCACTGACATCAGGTTCACCGTCTCGGCGAACCGGGCCTGGAGCACATCACCGGTCTGGTGCATCGCCGCCGCCGCAGCCTGGCAGGCGGCGGCGGCCATCTCGAGGCCTTCCTCTCCCGCCGTCGCCAGCGCGGCGCGCCCCTCTTCCCACCCCAGCGCGTAGGCCGCTTCCTCGCGGGTGGGCCCGGCCCCCGGCCGGTCGGCGCTGCTGGGCGCCGCCACCGTGCGCAGGTCGGGGGGCTGCCACGCCGAGACCCGTTCGGGAGGGTCCGCCGGCCGGCCGTCAGGCAATGGTGTCCTCGCTGCCGCCGCGATCCACCGTGATCTCGCCCTGCTCCTGCAGCTCGCGGGCGGTGGCCAGGATGGTGGCGTGCGCCCCCTGCACTTCCTTCACCTTGACCGCACCGAGGATTTCCATCTCCTCCTGCAGCGCCTCGACGGCGCGCTCGGACATGTTCTTGAACACCTGACGTCGCAGCGGCTCGCTGGCGGCCTTGAGTCCCAGGGCCAGGTCGCGGCTCGGGATGTCGCGCAGCAACCGCTGCATCGACTTGTCATCCAGCAGCACCAGGTCCTCGAAGACGAACATCAGGTCGCGGATCTGCGAAGCCAGTTCCTCGCCGCGCGCCGCCACCGCCTCGAGCAGGGCGTTGCCGGTGGCGAGCTGCACCATGGTCAGCACCCGGGCCACCGCGGCCGGGCCGCCAGTGGCTTCCGGACCGCCGCCGAACGCGACATCGATCCGCGCGCTCAACGCCCGCTCCACCTCGGCCAGGACCTCCGGCGCCACCGCGCCAAGCCGGGCCATCCGGTAGACGACGTCGGTGCCGAACGCGGCGGGCAGCGCCTCGATGACGCCGGCGGCCAACCGCGGCTCGAGGTGCGCCAGGACCAGCGCCACCGTCTGCGACTGCTCGCCGTGGAGGATCCCGATCAATCCTTCCGGGGTTACCCGGGCCAGCTTGGCCAGGCCCGACGTCGCCGCAGGCGACTTGATCCGTTCAACCACACCGCGCGCGCGCTCGGTGCCCATGGTGGCTTCGAGCAGCGCCCGCGCGGCATTCAGGCCGCCGTCGGTCACCTTTTCCGTGGTGTGCCGGGCCGACTGGTACTCATCCAGCACATGCTGGAGGAGCGCCACCGGCACCGAGGGCATCCGGGCAATCTCTTCCGATACCCGCTCCACTTCCTCGGGCGTGAGCTGCTGGAGCACGCGCGCCGAGGCGTCGGTGCCCAGGGCCAGGCAGAGAATGGCAGCCTTGCGCGCACCACTCATCCGCTCCGCACCGGCGATGGCGCTCATGCGGGGTCTGTCAGCCAGCCGCGCAAGACCCGTGCGGCCGATTGGGGCTCGGCGATCGATTCGCGCTGGGCCTGTTCGCGGAGCGGGGTGCCGCTTGTCCCACTCCCGACGGCCCCGGCACGGCTCTCCCCGGAGGCAAGCTGGGGTGCCGCAGCGCCACCCTTGCCCGGAGCAAGCGCCTTCCATCCGAGCACGAACGCCACGATCAATGCCAGCAGGCTCATGACGGGAAAGGCGAGCTGCGACACCAGCTGGAGCACGCCGGGACCGGCCGGTGGCACCACCGGCGGAACGAGGTCGGCAGCGGGAACCGCCACGACGCCGCGGAACGGGAGTGCCACCACGGTGACCCGGTCGCCGCGGGCTTCGTCAAACCCGATCGCATCCCGGATCAGCGAGGTGTAACGGTCGCGGTCGATATCGGTGAGCCCGTCCTCCGAGCCCAGCGCGCGGGTATCGACCATCGCCGAGACGGTCAGTCGCGTCACGGTACCGACCCCACCGATGATCCGCTCCACCGTGCGCGAGTTGAGGTACTCGTTCACCACTACCGAGGTGCCCGCCGCGCCATCCACGTTTCCCGAGACCGGATCGCTGCGCTGTTCGCTCTTGAGCACCTGGCCGGCGGTGTCGTACGCCTCGATGGTCCGGTCCACCTGGTCGAAGTTCAGGTCGGCCGCCACCTGCACTCGCACCGCCTCGGGTCCCAGGGCGGCCGCCAGCATGCCCTGCACCTTCTCGCTCAAGGTGCGCTCCACGCCAGACTGCATCTCATGCTGGCGACTCGACAATCCGGCGGCGACTTCGTCGCCACCGCCACCAGAAAGCGGCCGACCGGAATCGTCGATCACCGCCACATGGTCGGGCGAGAGCTGGTCCACGCTGCTGCTGACCAGCTGGGCAATGCCGCGCACCTGCTCCGCGCTGAGCACCGCATCCGCCTTGAGCGCCACCACCACCGCCGCCTCGGCGGGGCGGTCCTGGCTCCGCAGCGGGCTCGCGGCGGGCAGCGTCAGGTGGACTTGCGCCCGCTGCACTCCGCGCAGGGTGCCGATGGTGCGCGCCAGCTCGCCCTCGAGGGCACGACGGTAGGTCACCTGCTCGGTAAAGTCAGTCATTCCCCAGGCCGGCCGATCGAAGAGCTCCAGTCCCGGTCGCGAGCCGGCCGGCACCCCTTCCTGGGCCAGCAGGACGCGCGCCCGCGCGGCATCCTCCTCGGCCACCAGCACCTCAGTGCCGCCGCCACCCAGCTGGAACTCGATGCCGCCCTGGCCAAGTGCCGCCGAGACACTCGCCGACTCCTCCAGCGCCATGCCGCGCTGAAGCGGAACGAAGCGTGGCGCGCTGGCCGTGCGCGCCGCAAAGACCGCGCCGACCAGCAGCACCGCCGCCAGGCCGAGCACCACCATCCGCCCGTTTGAGTTCAATTGGCGCAGCACGGAGAGATGTCCCTCACACCTGGAGGTTCATCAGGGTGCGATAGGCGTCGATCATCTTGTTGCGGGTCTCCACCAGCAACTCGAGCGACAAGCTCGCTTCCTCCGCGGCCGCCATGACTTCATGCAGTTCCACCGGATCACCGCGCAGGAAGGCGGTGATGATATCGGCCTTGGTATCCTGCAGCTGGTTCACGTCGCCGATGGCGCGGGCGAGCAGGTCGCCAAAGGGCGACTCGCCCTGCGGAATGCCCAGCGGCTGGCCCAGTCCGCGCTCGAGCGGACTGACAATTGGCGGGGCGGTGGGACGGATCGGCATCGTCATCGTCAGGCCCTCACATCCAGCTGTTGACCGACCACCGGCGCCACTTCGGTCGGGGAGCCTCCGGGCCCGTACCCCAGCACCCCGGTCCCCTCGGGCACCTCGAAAAACATCCGCTCGGCGCGCGAAAGGATGGACCAGAGCCCGGGCGGTTTGCCCGCGGCCTGCGCTGGCACAGCGGATGCGGCGGGAGGGGTGGCGCCAGGAAGCCGGACGAGTGCGCCGGCGCTGGGAATGCTCGAGATCGTCACCAATCCACTCGGCTCAGATGTCCAGCGCCCGGCGAAGCATTGCCTTGGCCGCCTGGAACACGCTCGCGTTGGCGTCGTGGAGTCGGCGGGCCATCATCAGGTCCACCGTTTCCGTGGCGAGATCGACATTGGGGAGTTCCACGTAGCCGGTGTCCGACGCATCGGGATGACCCGGGTCGTACACCATCCGGCCCGGTCGGACGTCGTCCACGATGCTGGTGGTCGGGTCGCCGGTAACGGGATCGATGCCGGCCACCGCCACCTGACGGCGATACGCTCCGCCTTCGCGGGTGCTGGTGGTTTCGGCGTTGGCAATGTTGCGGGCAATCACAGCCATGAACTGCTGCTGACGGGACATGCCGGCTGCGCTGATCCCCAGCGGCCCGAGCAGGTTCCGGATCGGCCGAGTGGCGGGAGGCACCCCAGTGGGCTCAGCCACGATCACGGATCGCCGTGCGGATGTCGGCGTACGACCGCTGCAGCAACCTGGCCGCCGCTTCGTAGCGCAACTGGGTGTCGGCCAGCGCGGCCATGTCCTGGGTCAAATCCTGGTCGGCGGAGGCCATCGATGCCTCGAGCTGACCGTCGAAGTCCCCTACCGTGCTCCGGCCCATCCCCTTGGCCACCCGATCGGCAATGGTGCGGTGGGTGGCGACGTTCTCGTCGAGCCCCGTCCGCAACGCGTGCGAGACGGTTCCGGCGCCAAACAGTCCCTTGATCATGCGCCCCCCGGGGTGTAGTTGGAGACGCGTTGTGCAAGTGCCATACCGCTTCAGCGATACGCTTGCAACATATTGCTTTGTAAGGAGTTAACGACTGTTGTGTGGGCTGCGAGCGAGGTTGGGATCGCTGGGATGGAAGGGTCAGGCGGAAAGAATTTCCCCCCCCCGGTCAATTCGGCCGCTCAGCATCGCGGTCGGGCCGGGGGTGTTGAGACGGTTTCGGAGGGTGCGTTCACTGATGCCCAGCAACTTGGCCGCCTTGGCCCGATGGCCCTCCGACTCCCCGAGGGCTCGCGAAATCGCCAGCGACTCGAGCTCCGCGAGGTTGAGCGGCAGCTCACCGGCCGAGGCCGGTACGCTCCCCGATTCTCGGGACTGGGCGGGGAGCCGGAAGTGCTCCGGTCGCATCGCCGCGCCCGCCGAGAGAATGACGGCACGATGGAGAGCATTGAGCAACTCACGAACGTTCCCTGGCCAGGGATACTGCTCCAGGAAGTCCATCGTGGCAGGCGGCAAGTCTGGCACCGGCACACCCAGGGCACTGCAGGCCACCGGAAGGTGGCAATCGATCAGGTCGGAAAGGTCTTCGGGGCGTTCGCGCAGCGGTGGGGTCCGGATCGGCATGACATGCAGCCGGTAGTACAGGTCCGATCGGAATCGCCCCGCCGCGACCTCGGCCGCCAGCTCTCGATTGGTGCTGACCACCACCCGCACATCGGTGCGCAGCAGTTCGCGCCCGCCGACCCGCTCGTATTCCGATTCCTGGAGGACTCGGAGCAGCTTGGCCTGGAGGTCGAGGCGCATCTCGGAAACTTCATCGAGGAAAAGCGTGCCGCCGTTGGCGCGCTCAAAGACCCCGGCGGCGCGGGCGGTGGCCCCGGTAAAGGCGCCCTTTTCATGACCGAAGAGGGTGCTCTCCACCAGCCCCTCGGGCATGGCGGCGCAATTGATGGTGATGAACGGACCCGAACTCCGCCGACTCTGGGCGTGCAGCGCACGGGCCACCAGTTCCTTGCCGGTGCCCGATTCGCCCTCGATCATCACCGCCGCATCGGTCGGCGCCACCAGTCCGATCAGGCCGCGCAGGTCGCGGATTGCCGTGCTGCGGCCGGCAATGCGGCGCTCATCGTCGGCGCGCCGGACTGCCCGGCTCAGGCCGGCGCGGTCGGTCTGCAACAGGTTCTGGGCACGGGCATGCTCGAGCGCCAGCGCCAGGGTATCGGGACGAACCGGTTTGGGGAGATAATCGGCGGCGCCGGACCGCATGCAGTAGACCGCGTGTTCCACACTGGCATCGCCGGCCAGCACCAGCACGGGGGGGCGAGCCCGGCGGTCGTCGAATCGCGCCAGGAACTTGAGCCCGAAGTGATCCGGACGCTGACAGACCACCACGATCGCCGCGATCGAGGCGTCGGAGCCGGGGTCGAAGTCCAGCCCGTCACCCCGGGCAAGGACCACGGTGTACCCCTGTTGCTCCAACAAGCCTTCGAGCGCTGCGGCGTCGGCGGGATCGTCGGCGAGGCAGAGAATCCGAGTCAAAGAGCTCGAGAGATGAGAGGTGAGAGGTGAGAGGGGCTAGACAGTAAGAACTAGATCGTCATCTTATCAACAATGTACACACGTATTCGAATTTTTTCAACAAGAGGGGTAAAGGTTGTGTGGAAAACCACGGTTAAGGTTTTGCGGTTGCTGCCGATAACAGGTGAACCTCGACCTCTCCTCACGGCCCCTCAAAGCATCCCTGGGGGTCGCACAACCCACGAATCGGGCGTGGCCTGCCCCGTTCCGGCAAACGAGTGATCCATGCGGGTGTCAGATGGCCATCGGCAACTCACCCTCCTGCGCCAGCTTTCGGCCGGCAGTGAGGCGGTGGCGCGGGCCACGCAGCAGGCCGTCACCGGTCGGCGGGTGGCGCGACTCTCGGAGGATCCGGTGGCTGGCCGGCAGATCGTCGATCTCGACAGTTCCTTGCGCTCCATCGGCCAATTTCAGCGGAACGCCGAGGGCGTCCGCCACAAGATCGAGAGCGAAGAGGCCGTACTCCAACAGGTGACCGACATCTTGACCCGCGCCCGGCAACTGGCCACTGCGGAGGCAGGAAGCACCGCCAGCACCGCTACGCGCGCGGTGACCGCAGCGGAAATTCGCCAATTGCAGGCTCAGGTCATTGCCCTCGGGAACACCAGCCAGGGCGGTGAGTTCCTCTTTGGCGGGCTGGCAACCGGGACCCCTCCGTTTCAGGCCAATGGGAGCTACGTCGGTACACCGACCAGTCGCAAGAGTGAGCTCGGCCCGGGACAACTGATCGACACGGTCCACAGCGGTGAGGAGATGCTGATAAATACCGGCGTCATCGCCGCCCTGGATGCCCTGGAAACTGCCCTGATGGCAGACGATTCGGCGGCCATCCTGGCCAGCATGAGCACGCTGGATGGCGCCTTTGACGCCACCCAGGCGGTTCTGGCCGAGGTGGGTGGCCGGGATCGCTCGCTCGAGTTGACGCTCGCCATGCTTACGACCCGGACGGACAGCCTGGTGGCGCGGCGTTCCGCCGTGGCCGATGTTCCGCTGGAAGAGGCCATCCTCAAGCTCACCTCGGCACAAACGGCGCTGGAAGCGGCATACCTGGCCACTTCACGCACCCTCACCCTCTCGCTGGCGGGGTACCTCCGGTGACGGCAACGCTTTCCAAACCCGCGCCGATCCGCTTGAGCACCCTGCGGTTCGGCGAGCTCGAGATTCCGGCCAGCGACATCTTCACCTTCCCCCGCGGGCTTCCCGGCTTTGACGGACTGGACCGGTTTGCCCTGCTCCCGATCCGGGACGGGCTCGGGTGGCTCCAGTCTGCCGAAGTCGGCTCGCTGGCCTTCCTGGTCGCGGAGCCGCACCGGATTGTCGCGGCGGCCTGGGAAGGGACCCCAGGGGCCTGGGCCATCATTACCCTGGGCGATACCCCGGAACACTGCACTGCCAACCTGCGGGCACCGCTCATCCTGAATCCCGATAACCGCCTGGGAGTACAGTGGATAGCCTCGGACTCGAGGCTGTCCACTGTGGAACCGGTCAACCTCCTGAACCTGTAACCTCTCCCCCCGGTTTGGACCCCGGCTCTCGCCGGGTTTGTCCCCTCAGGTTTTTCCAGCCCAGGCCGATAACAACGATCCGGCGGTTACTTCGAACCGCCGGCTCGTTTGCGGAGCACGGACGCTCCGTCATCACTGTTAAGGGAGTAACAGGCCATGGCCAGCATTGTCACGAACATCGCAGCAAACTCGGCTTTCCGGAACGTGCAGGTGTCGAGCGCCGGACTCGACAAGCAGATTGCCAAGCTCTCCTCGGGCTTCCGCATCAACCGGTCGGGCGACGACGCCGCCGGCCTGGCAATCGCGAACAAGTTGCGCGCCGAAGTCCGCAGCCTCCAGCAGGCCTCCCGCAACGCGGCGCAGGGCATCTCGATGCTCCAGATCGCGGACGGCGCGGTCAACACGATCAGCGGCATCCTGGATCGGATGAAGGAGCTCGCCTCGGCCTCGAACTCGGCCTCGATCGGCACCGAACGGACCAAACTGGACGCGGAGTTCCAGACGCTGAAGGCGGAAATCGGCCGGATCGCCGCCACCACGCAGTACCAGGGCTCCGCGCTGGTCAACGGCACCCTCGGCAACGCGGTGTCCGCGGCGACGTACACCGGCCAGGTGGCCCTCAATGGCGCCGCCTCCGGGGTGTACACCTTCGCATCCGCAGCGGGCGTTGCCACGTTGAGCTCCGCCGCGGGCGCCGGGCAGGTGACCCAGACGCTGGCGATGCCGGCCGGTGCGGGCACCTACAACTTCGACCGCCTGGGCATCACGGTGACCAACGCGGCCGGATACGTTGTGAACGCCGTCGACACCCAGACCATCACGATCGCCGGCAACACGGTGAGCTTCATGGTCTCGTCTTCGGGCAGCTACGCCGCGAACGACCTGGTGTCGCTCAACCAGATCAACCTGACCACCGCAGCGGGCGGCCTGAATGTCGCCACGCTGGACGTGCTGAGCGCAGCCAATGCCCAGGCGGCGCTGGCCGGCCTGGACACGGCGATCAACAACGCCAACACGGCGATCGGCACCATCGGCGCCGCGCAGAGCCGGATGGAGTTCGCCTCCGCCAACGTCGCCACCGTCACCCAGAACGTGCTCGCAGCCGAGTCCACGATCCGTGACGCCGACATGGCAATGGAGAGCACCATGTTCACCAAGTTCCAGATCCTGCAGCAGGCGGGCATGGCGATGCTGGCCCAGGCCAACTCCTCGGCCGCCAGCGTGCTGTCGCTGCTCCGTTAGTCCAAGACCCGGTGAAGGGGCCGTCCCCGTGACGGCCCCCCACCAACTCCTCCGAGGAAGATGTCACGATGACCGCACCACTCTCTTCCGTCCAGGGCCTGATCACGGGATTCAATTCCCGCGATCTCGTGGACGCGATCATCGCCCAGGCGCGCATTCCGGCGGACCGGATGCAAGCCGACATCCTGGCGCTCCAGAAGAAGACCACCGCCCTCGCCAGTTACCGCAGGCTGCTCGACACCGTTCGCACCGCCGCGCGCACCCTCCGCACCGGTTCCGCGTTCGACGCCACCAGCGCCACCACCACCGTCCTGACCGGTAGCCGCGCGCTCGCCAATGTGGTCACCGCGCCATCGGCCACCCCCGGCTCCTTTACCCTGACCGTCAGCACCCTGGCCCGCGCCGAGAAGCTGGCGGGCACCGGGCAGGCCGATTTCGCCACCGCGCTCGGCATGGCCGGGACCTTCAGCATCAACGGTCAGGACGTGGTGGTGACCAGCACCGACTCGATGGTGGCGATCCGGGATCGGATCAACGCCCTCAATTCCGGCGCCACCCCGACCGGCGTCAGCGCCACGATCCTGTCCGTCTCGGGCACCGACCACCGACTGATCCTGACCAGCAACGCCACCGGCGCTGCCGGCACTGCGCTGGCGGAGTCCAGCGGCACGGTGATGCAGGATCTCGGATTCCTCGATGGCGGCGGCGCCAAACTGGCCGGAGCGATCGTCACCGGTGGGGCCGATGCGAGCTTTGCCATCGATGGCATTGCCATGACCCGCACCTCGAATGTGATCACGGATGCGATCACCGGGGTGACGATGTCGCTGGTGAGCGAGGAAGTCGGCGCCAGCACCGTCATCGAGATCGGTCGCTTTGGCGATGCCGCTCGCGACGCGATGCAGCAGTTCGTCGATGGCTACAACGCCGTGGTGACATTCATCCAGGAGCAGGGCACCGTTACCAGCTCGCGTCCGGCGCTCTACGGCGACTCGATCCTGCGCACCGCGCGGTCGGCGCTGCCGGGCGTGCTGCTGAGTGCCGTCGGCGGCGCTGCCGCCGACCTGGCCACCGTGGCGAAGGCCGGGCTCTCGCTGGACCGGAACGGCAAGCTCAGCCTCGATGCGGCGGGGTTTGATGCCAGTTTCTCCGGACGGTACAACGACCTGCGCACCCTCTTTACCGAGCAGTTCAGCGCCACCGGTGCGGACCTGAGCGTAGTGTCCAGCGGCGGGAATCCCACCGGTGGGACTTTTTCGGTGGATATCGCCATCCCCGCCACCCGCGCCAGCATTGCCAGCACGGTGTTCAACGGCACCTACGACGATGGTGGGACCCCGGACACCTTGACGGTAGCCGATACCCGGTCCGGCCAGTCAGTGAACGTGATCCTGACCTCCGGCATGACTTCCGCCCAGATTGCCGCGGCGGTACAGGCAGCGTTTGATGGCGCGGGGATCGCCATCACCGCCATCACGAACGGCAACCAGATAGAACTGGCCACCACCGATTTCGGGATGCTGGCCGGGATTCAAATTGCCGTTACGGGAACGGGCGACGGGGGGAGCGAGCTGTTCAGCGCCCCGACCACCGCCTTCGGGACCAATGTGGTGGGCACCATTGGTGGCGAAGCCGCCACCGGCAACGGCCGGGTGCTGGTCGGCGATGCCGGCACGACCGCGGCAGGGATCTCGGTGCTGTACACCGGCACAGCGGCAGGCGTGGCCGGGGATGTGTCCGTGTCAGTGGGGACGGGGGCCAGAGTGGAGCGCCTGATGGACGCCTTCCTGACCTCAGGCAATGGCATGCTCGACGCCAAGCAGTCACAGATGGAAATACAGGCCAACCGCCTCCAGTCCCGGATCCTGACGATCGACTCCCAGCTCGAGCGGCGCCGTGCGGTGCTGCTCCGGAACTTCCTGCAGATGGAGTCTGCTATCGCGCGCCTCCAGCGTCAGTCCAATTCCCTCCTCAGCCTGACCGCCCAGAACAAGGACCAGTAAGACTATGAGCTATGGATCGATGGACCGGTACCGCGAGATGGAAGTCATGGCGATGCCCCCGGCCCGCCGGCTGGTGGCGCTGTACACCCAGCTCCTGGCAGCCCTTCGCCAAGCCCGGCATCAGATGGAACTCGGCCAGATCGAGTCCCGCACCGAACGGCTCCTCCACGCCGAGGAAATCGTCCGGGAGTTGATGGTCTCGCTCGACCGGGAGCGAGGCGGCGAGCTCGCCCGCCGGCTTTCTGATCTCTATTCGTGGATGCTGACCCAGGTGGCAACGATCCATTCCCGTCCCGAGCTGGCGCGCCTGGACCAGGTGATCCGGATCGTGTCCGAACTGCACGAGGCGTGGGGAGCCGCCGCCAGCCAGGTGACCAGTACCTCGAGCGCCGCGTGAACAACGCCGCCGTGGAGGACGCCGAGGCGCTCTTGCGGGCGCAACTGGCCGACCTGGCGCGGTTCCGACACGTCATCGAGGCCCAGCGGGCGGTCCTCCGGATGGAGGACGCCGGTCTGCTCGGCGCCTTTGCGCGGGAGACCACCGATATTGCCGATGCGGTGGCGGCGCGCGACATGATCCTGATGTCGCTCCGGTCCGCGGCACAGCGAGAACAGGTGGCGGTGCAGCATCTTTGGGATCCCGCCCTGGAATCCGAGGTGCACAAGGCCCGCAAAGTGGCCAGCGATGACTCGCTCTCGCTGGCCCGGCAGATGGAATCGGCGGCGCACGACATCTCCAAGGACCTGGAGGGGGTGGGGCGCCGGCTGGAATCGATGGTGGGCCAGCAGTACCGCCGCGAGTTGCCCGGCCAGCCGCTGATCGTGGACCGGATGGGGTAGTGCCTCAGGAATTGGGGCCACCGACCGATAACAGGTGGGTTGGCGATGGACCGGGGGCAAGGATATCGTTCGCGGGCAGGCGCCTGTCCTTCAGGAGGTCATGATGGCGATTGATCCACTCAACACCCCAGGGGTCCCCGATCCCTCGGTGCGCCGTCCCGACCAGTCGGGACGCCCCGACACGCCGCCCCCGGCCCGCGCGGTGGCGGGCATCGACTCCGGCTCGGAGCCGGTCTCGGACAGTGTGGAGCTTTCGGCCGAGGCGATTCGCCTGGCCGCTGGTGCGGACATTCCCGCCGGCACCATATCGGCCGACCGGCTGGCCGCGGTCACGCACCGCCTTGCCGAGGGCGGCTATGACACTCACGCGGCCCACGACATCATCGCCCGGGCGCTGCAAGGGGAGCTCGACGGTTGAGACACGAACGGGGGCCGCTCGGCCCCCGTCCCTGGTGTACCCGCAGTCCGCTTCCCCTGTCCTGATTCCCCCCGGGCCTAGCGCCCGTTGAGACGCAGGGCGTAACCCAACAGGATCGACAGCGAACGGCTCTTGGCGGCATCGGCAGCTGTTCCGTCGGCAGCGTCATTCAGGTCGGACAGCCCCAGGGTGTACCGGGCGCCGATCGAGAGTCGACCGAAATCCACTCCGCCACCGACGATGGCCGCCAGGTCGGATTTCCTGATTTCTGCCCCGAACTCCTCGCAATCGGCCGAAATGTCAGTCCCCCCGCCCTGCCCTTCGGCGGTACACCCCATCTGAAACGCCATGGCTGGTCCGGCATACAGGAACGGCCTGCTGGCGCCCGACCCGCTCCCCGGAAACGCCACTTTGAGCAGGGCCGCCGCTTCGAGCCAATTCAGCTTGAAGGACACCTCGTTGCCGTCATCGGTGAGCTTGGTGCCACGCATCACGTATGCCACTTCGGGCTGGATGGCCATCATCCGGCTGAGGCCCAACTCGGCGAACGCCCCAAGGTGCAGGCCGAGCCGCTGCTTGACCGACTCGATATCCGCCAACCCCTCGCCGCTGAGTTTCGACATCGCGACGCCTGCTGTTATCCCCAGACGCGAGCCGTTGCCCTGCGCCGCAACCGGACCTGCCAGCAGGAAGAGTGCAACGACCAGCAGGTTCACACGCGGTACGAGTCTCTGCATGCGATGCTCCAAGGTGGTGTCGGCGTGCCGACGGTGAACCGCATATCCCGGCTAAGCCGGACATCAACCGGCATGGATTGGCCTGGAAGGAGGTACCGGAAGGGTCGCCTGAACCCGGCCAGCCCGCAAGCCATTGATCGCCCCTCCGCTCTCGCTGACACAGTCCAGACCGGGTGGGCTCCCCGACCGCTCGCGCCCCTACCGCCCCGGCAGCGGGGGGACGAACACCGCAATGCCGTCGTCGGCCGAGGCGAGCGCGGCGAGTGATTCCTGCAGTTCCCGCACCGCCCCGTGCAGCTGGGCATACCGGCCGACCAGCTCCTGCGTTTCGGCGGTACACGCCGGGATCACCGGCGGGTCGTACAGCGCCAGCCCAAGCTGGGTGCTGAGGTCCGCACTCGAGCGGGACAGGTCGTACTCCAGCCGCGCCGCTGCCGCCACCCCGAGCATGGCCGGTTCCAGCCGCGTAAACGGCAGGCCCTGCCGAGCCTCATCCACGGCGAGATCGCCGTGGGTACGTCGCACGAACGATTCGAAGCTCTCACCGGTCCGATAGCCGACCGCCTCCCGCATCCCGACGCCACTCTGCGCAGCCCGCTCCTCCACCTCCAGGGAGAGCTGCTCGAGGCGACTCGACGAGGCCCGAACCCCACCGAGCCTATCCATCGCCGCCTGACTGACGGCGGCGATGCAGAGCAGGCGGTCGCCGGCCTGCTTGAGCTCCGCCGAGCGTCGGTTGTCCGTCGGCCCGCTGAACGCATTGACCACCACACCCGCCATGGAGCCGACAATGGAGACCCCGGGCACCCCGTCCTTGAGCCACCCGATGACCAGATCCAGGGCGGAGCGCTGGCGCTCGGCGGTGAGCCCGCGCAGCCGGCCTACCGCGGAGTCAAACTCCCGAAAGCTGGCTGGGCTTGCCAAGGCGCCCAGGTCAAACCCGGCGTTGAAGGCCACCGCAGTCCGGTGGAGCGCCTGGGCCTTGAGCCGGAGCGCCTCGAGCCCCCGTTCGATGAGGACCACCCGGTCGGCGGCGCGCACGCTCTGGGCCCGGCTGGTGGCCAGGAGCCGTTCCTCGGTGCGGCGCACCCGGGTCAGCAGGCTCGGCGCGACCTCTGCCAGCGCATCGATCCGTTCTTGCGTGGTCCGGCTCTGTGCCACACTTGCAGTGGTCCGATCCAGTTCGGCGCTGGCGGCGCGAAGCTGGACACCAAATTGTGCCAGGTTTGCCTCGGTGGCCGCATCGCGGCGGAGGGCTTCCGCCCGGAGTCGCGCAACGTCGCTGGTGCGGAGTCGGGCTGCCTCGAGGATCCTGGAAGGGGGCAGTGAATCGGGAACCTGGGCAGGCACTGCCGCCACGGCGGATAGCAGCACAGCAAGGATGGGCAGCATGGGGCAAGCTCCGTTCAAGAACTCAATTCAGTCGGGGTGACCCCAGGATGCGGGCCCGCGTCACCCGCCACCGCGTTGCCTCCCCCGCAAGCTCCAGGGCAAACCGCACCTCGGTGCGCCGGGTGGCCCCGAACGACGATCGATGTGCCAGGATGGTGGTCACGGTTGCCGAAGCGGTAGATCCTGTGATCTCGATCGCTGACGGCTCCTGGCTGGCAATGGTGACACGCCCGCTCCGAACCAGTTCCAGCAGGTCGGCGTGGGACTTGGGTTCGGAAGCCAAGCCAGCCAGGCCAGCCCCGCTGCCCGATCCGATCGCCGCCAGCCAGGTCGCCACTGCGGCCCCCACGGCGGACCGCTCCGCGTTGGCGTCTGGCTCCGGGGGAGACGCCGGGGGGACGACGGCCTCCTGGACCGGCCCCTGGCGTTCGGACGGCAGGGGCTGTCGTGGGGGCGCGGCCGGCGGTGGGGCGGGCTTCTTTGCGCCCTCCACAGGAATTGGTCGAGCCCTCTCGAGCCGTGGATCAGGGGTCGGCGCACTCGGCCGTGCAGGAGCTTCCAAAGGTGGAGGGGCTGGAGCCACGGCCTCCGGGGGTACGCTCACCAACGTGGTCTCGGTCGGCACCACCTCGCGGTTGGCCCGGATGGCGAGCGCCGCGCCGAGTACGAGGACAGCGGCAGCGGCCCAGGCGCGCCAATCCCGTATCCACGCCGAGACCAACGTCGCCGGTTCACCGGCCAGCCGGGTGGGAGCCGGCGCGGGCGGAGCGTCCGGGGCAAGCCGTGTGGCGGGCGGGCTGGCCGGAGCATGGTCGGGCGCAAGCCGGGTCGCGGGCACTGCCGCCGGCCCGCTGGCCGGCGTGTCCCTGACCAGCCGGGTTTCGGGCAGCGGACGCGGCTGGGCAGTCGCTGCCTCGACCGGGGTCTCGCGCACCAGGCGCTCCAGCGCACCACGCATCGCGGAAGCGCTGGCGTAGCGATCGGCCGCCCGCTTGGCCATCGCGCGCCGGATGACAGCGTCCAGGGTGGTTGGGACCCCCGGCACGCTGGTGCTGGGCACCGGCGGCGGCTCGTTCAGCTGCTTCATCATCAGGGAGTAGTCGCTGTCGGCATCGAAGGCGAGCCGGCCGGTGATCAGCTCGTAGAGGACCGCCCCGAGCGCATAGAGATCGGCGCGGCCGTCCACCTCTTCGCCCCGCAACTGTTCCGGCGCCATGTACATCGGCGTCCCGATGGAGCGACCCACCTGGGTCTGCCGGCTCTGCCCGGCCACCCGGGCAATGCCGAAGTCCATCACCTTGATCGTTCCGATGGAGGTCAGCATGATGTTGGCAGGCTTGATGTCACGGTGCACGACCCCCTGGTCGTGGGCATGATCGAGCGCCTCGCAGACCATGGCGCAGAGTTCCGCCGCCCGTCGCCAGGGGAGACCCCCGGTGCGCAGGACCAGCGCTTCGAGGGTCTCACCGTGCAGATACTCCATGATCATCAGGAACTGGGTGCCATCCTGCTCCAGGCCGTGGAGAGCCCCGATACGGGGGTGCGCCAGACGTGCCAGCGCCACCGCTTCGGCCCGGAATCGTTCCACCAGGGCGCCCTGGCTGGCCAGGTCGGGGCGCAGGACCTTGATGGCCACCTCGCGATCGAGCATCTGGTCGCGGGCGTGATACACGGCCCCCATGCCGCCTTCGCCGAGGCGGCCGAGGATCCGGTACTTGCCGAGGACCACACCGGACAGACTCACTCGGTCACCACCGGAAGTTCGCGGGTAGCGCGGGGGGCGTTGTCCCGCCGGGGCTCGGGCACTGCGAGGATGACGACGCTGACGTTGTCCGGCGCGCCGCGTTCGCGCGCCAGGGCCACCAGCCGCTCGCACGCCAAATGGGGCGGCAGCTCCCGCACGATGGCGCCGAGCTCGTCGTCCGAGGTCAAGTCATACAGGCCATCGGAGCAGAGCAGGAACTGGTCGCCTGGACGGACCACAAATGGCCGGGGCCAGACGGTGACCTCCACGTCGCTATGACTGCCGAGCGCGCGCGAGATCACGTTCTTGTCGGGATGCTGGCGCGCCTCATCGCGCGAAATGATGCCATCCCGGACCAGCGCCATCACCGCGCTGTGATCCTCGGTCATGAGGAAGATGTCTCCCCCCCTCACGAGGTAACAGCGGGAGTCGCCGACGTGGGCACACCAGGCCAGCCCACCGCGCACCACGAGCGCCGTGCAGGTGGTGCCCATCCCGGCGACGGCGGCGTTCCGGCGCGCAGCCGAGTAGACCGCCTGGTTGGCGGCGCGGACCGCCCGGGCCAGCGATTCGCCGGGGTCTGCGGCCGAATCAGCGTATCGGCGTGCCAGCTCGTCCGCAGCCAGACCGCTCGCGATCTCCCCCGCCGCGTGACCGCCCATGCCGTCGAGCACCGCCGCCAGCAGCCCGTTGCTCTCCACGCCCTCGTCCGTCGGCCGCACCACCCGCACGGCGTCTTCGTTGGCAGGGCGGACACAGCCGGGGTCGGTGGCCACGCCGACGATGATGCGGGCCTCTGCCGCGAGCACTTCGCGTAACGGCAGCATCACTTCCGTGACCCCTCCCACCGGGGCAGGGGGCGCCCTCCGGCGGCGCCAGGGCAACCCAAACCAGGCCAGGGCGAGCACCGACTCTCCTCCATTCATCGGCACGGGTGTGCGATCGTCGCCGCGGCCGGTTCGGCGCGGCCGCATGACGATCGAGTATTCGGAGCGGCCCTCGGTCACCTCGAACCGCACCGGCTCGTCCTCAAATCCCTCCCGGCGCAGCAGGAGGGAAATGGTGTCGCCAATGACAGCGTTGATGCGGAACGGGGTGGACCCGACCCGCTGATCGTTACGCCAGACTTCCGCGATGCCCGCCACGGTATTGACCATGACCACGCGGATGCGCTGCGCGGCCGGGAGATTGGCCGTTGGGACCACCGGAGGCGGGGGGGGGGCCGGGCGGTCCCAGAGGGTGCTGCCGAGGAAGAGGACCGCCGCGAGGGCCCCGGTCATGGCAAGGACCAGCGCCAAGTGCTCCCGAGCCCAGGGACGGAGGCGACCCACCCCCTGGGGCAGGGTCAGCTGGCGTGCGACCGCCATCATCTGTTCCTGCAGGCGCGGGAGCAGCGCGGCAGCCCACGAGGACCCGCCCAGCGGCGGCCCCATGAGCGGCTGCGGTTCGAGCAGGGCCCGCAGGTCGGCCTGGAGCTCCTCGCACGAGCCGTACCGGTCACGGGGCCGGATGCGGAGGCAGCGGCTGATGATCCGATCCACCTCCGCGTTGAGCCCGGGCTGGAGGTCGGATGGCGTGGTGAACTGGGCGGCACGGATCCGAGAGGTGATGTTGTCGGCGCCGCCCTCGGAGAATGGGTGCCGCCCCGTCGCCAACTCGAAGAGGAGTACCCCAAGTGACCAGATATCGGTCCGGCGGGTGGCCGGCGCGCCGGAGAGCTGCTCGGGCGCCAGCGATTGCAGGGTCCCGATCACGGCGCCATGGGTCGTCAGCGCAGGCGACCCCGGTCCCTTGGCGATCCCGAAGTCGAGCAGCTTGACCACCCCGTTCCGGCCGACCTTTACGTTGCTTGCCTTGATGTCCCGGTGGATGATGCCTCGTTCGTGGAGGTACCCGACGGCGTCCACCACCGACGCCGCCAGCGCCAGCGCTTCGGCCTGGGGCGGGGCGCCCCGTCGTCGGGTAAGCTGCTCGAAGGTTTCCCCATCCACAAACTCCATGACGATGGAGGGGGTACCCTCGTGTTCCAGGAATTCCTGGAGTGCGGTGATATTCGGATGCTTCAGGGCGGCCTGGATCCGCGCCTCGTTGCGGAACCGTTCCACCAACGCCGGCATCAAGCCGGCGCTGGTGAGGACCTTCACTGCCACGGTGGCCCCGGTCCGGACGTGCACACCGCGGTACACCTCCCCCATGCCGCCGGCCCCGACGAATTCCATCAACCGGAATTCACCGAGGGTGGCTCCCGTCCATGAGCCGGCGGGCCGGGGGGAGTACACCATCACCTCCGAGTGGGCGAGATCGACATGAGTTCGATCCCATAGCGGATCGGCACGGAGAAGCTGATCTGGACGTCGGCCTGCTTGCCCGCGAAAAAGATTCCGATCACCCGACCGAATGAGTCGAACATCGGCCCGCCACTGTTGCCACCGCCGGCCGTATTGATGGTCAACTGGTAGGTGTCGCCACTCGGGGCAAACTCCATGACCGACTGGCTGATGAGTCCGTCGGCGGCACGGAGGATCTTGCCGATATTGCCGACCGACACGGTCGGATCGGGCACTTCGCGCACCTGCTCGTCGCGGTTGAACATGTCCCGCGACCGCAGCACGGCCACCACCCGGTCCGAGACGCTCGGATACCCCATCACGATGACCTGGTCGCCCACCTTGGCGTCGGTGTAGGCATCGAACAGTTCTGATTTGACCAGGGTGGCGGGGGTGCTGACCTTGATCAGCGCCACATCGTGCTGGTCCGAGACCCGCTGGACCGAGGCTTCCACCGGGGTGGTGCTGTTCTTGAACCGCACCAGCAGGTATTCCTGGCGTCCGCGGAAGACATCGAGTTCCCCCTTGGGGCCGAACTGCTTCGTCTCCGACGGGAACCAGCGCTGCGGTGCCTGGGTGAGGATCGGCTGGTTCTGCTGGTCGAGCAGGACCTCCCCATTCTCGTTCACCATCACCCCGACCATGTCCGACGGGAAGTAGTAGGGCGCCCGCCAGTTGGCGGCGATGTGCCGGTTGGTCAGGATGAAGCCATCGTTGGTCACGACAACGCCGGAGCCGTAGCTGCTTACCGCGATCGGTGCGCCGCCGACGACGGACAGGGAGGGCTCCACCACATTCTGATTGACGCTGACGAAGGCGGGCACCTCGTCTCCCCCTCCCTCAACCAGCGTGATGGTGCGGCCGTTGATCCGGACGGTATTGGGCACGTAGCGGTGAAAGACCTGAGCCCCGGTCGGGGCATAGATCAGATTCCACGAGAAATCCACCTTGACGACCGCGGCCGAATTGGCCTCCGCGATCTCCGCCGGGGTCAGCATCTGGCCAAGGGTCACGGAGCGCTCGGTAAGGCCGCGCAGTGAATCGGCGGCCGCGCGCGCGGCTGCGGTGCCCGCGTCGGTGCCGGTCCGCATCCAGAATGCCAGTCCGGCAATGACCGCTGCGGCCAGCACAACCGCACCCACGACATTGCGCCGCCCTTCCCGCCGGGTGTCGCCGATCATCCGCTCCACCGTGGCCTTGCCAACGGTGCCCTTGCCTGCGGCGCTCGCTGCGGCCACGGTCGGCACCACCGCCGGCCTCGGCGCCTCCTCCCGGGTTTCGGCCATCCGGGGATCAGCGCTCAGTCCGGCCAGGCGTGTCGCCTTCACGTAGGCAGCGGGCAACGGGTCAAGGTCAAACTGCAGTTCGGGGCCGCCGGCACCGAGCTGGATCACGTCGCCCGGCACCAGGGGGATCGTGCCGACGACGCGCAGCTTGTTGAGGAAGGTGCCGTTGCGGCTGTTGAGGTCGGTGACGGTGAAGCGGCTGGCGTCCTTCGAGTCCTTCGCGATGCGGGCGTGCTGCCGGCCCACCAGGTCATCCTGGTCAGGGTCGAATCGCACCTGCGCCATCGGATCCCGGCCCAAGGTCAGCTCGGTAACCGAGGCCAGGGGGAATTCCTCGACGGCGCCACTCCTGGAGCCCTTCAGGTGGCGCAGGATGACGCGTTCCATGAGACCTACCTCCGCGTGGGGGGACAAGACCGGCGAATGCCGGGGTTCCTTCCACACGCGCAGTCCAGCCGCCCCGGGGCTCACGGCCCGGGGCGATGCACCGCTCAGCGGGGGGGTGCCCGACCTTCCCGCAACGCCACGGCCTCGGGGGGCTGCGGACTCCCTGACCGCAGCGACCCGTAAGGGCTGGTGGTGGTGGGGTCCAGCACCCATCCCATTCTCACCAAGGCAGCTCCCAGGTCGGCAAGGGCTGGTTCCAGGGGGAAGGCGCCCGCAGCCGTGCCAGATCGATGCAGATCCATGGCCCGAGCCCACTGCCCGGCCGCACCATCCAGGAGGCCCAGCCCGAGGTAGCTGCGCGCCAGGTGGACTCGCAACTCGGCCTCCACGTCAGGACGGCCGGTCCAGTCATCGGCCCACACTGCGGCGGAATCGAGCACCTCCCGCATGGTGACCTCAGCACCGAATGCACCCGGCTCGGACGCCCCGATTGTCCCCGTCAGGAACTGGCTGAGCGCCGCCGCGCGGCCCAGGCCGAGGTCCTCCCCCCATCGGTCGGATCGGCTTGCGCCGGTCGCCCCCACGGCCAGGGAGAGCAGGACCAGCGCAGCAGCTCCCAGCTCGATCCGACGCCGGCGGAACAGCTTGGCGAGCCGGTACCCGAGGTGGTCGCGCCGGGCCGACACCGGCAGCCCATGGAGGTGCAGACGGAGATCGATCGCCAGCTGCTCGGCCGACCCGTACCGACGCTCCGGTTCCTTCCGGAGGGCCGTCAGGACGATGGCATCCAGGTCACCCTCGATCCGGGAACGGAGCCGTCCCACCGAGCCCTCGGCGGTCGCCAGCAGCACGGCGCGCGACAGGTCAACGCTCGGTCGGGGGGCCGGCTCCTCGCAGACAATCTGCTCAATTTCGGCCAGGAGCTTCCCCCCCAGGGCAAACGGCCGGCGCCCGGCCAGCAGCTCGAAGAGCACCACACCGAGCGCGTAGATATCGCCGGCAGTCCCCAGCGGCTGGCCGCGAATCTGCTCGGGTGAGGCATACTCGGGTGTCAGGGCCCGGTGGCCGCCGTGAGTCGGCGGAAGCTGGTCCAGCCCTTCTTCCTCGCGCAGGAGGCGGGCGATACCGAAATCGAGCAGTTTGACGGTCCCGTCGTCGGTGACCAGGATGTTGCCGGGCTTGAGGTCGCGGTGCACCACCAGGTTCTGGTGGGCATGGTGCACGGCGGTGCAGACCTGCAGAAAGACGGCAACGCGCTGCGCCACCGTGCACCGGCGCTGTTCGCACCAGGTCGTGATCGGAGCGCCGGCCACGAACTCCATCACGAAATAGGGCTGCCCGTCCGGCGTGAGCCCGCCATCCAGGAGCGAGGCGATATTGCGGTGGTTGAGGTTGGCCAGGATCTGGCGCTCATAGCGGAACCGCCGGATGGCCAACTCGCTCTCCACCCCGCGCCGCAACAGCTTGATCGCGACCTGCTTCCGGAACTGGTCGTCGGCCCTCACCCCCTCGTAGACCACACCCATGCCACCGACCCCGATCCGGCGCACCAGTTCGTAGGCCCCGACCCGCGTGCCCACCTCATGATCGGCCGGTGGGGGGGACGCTTGGGGGTCACCCTGAAATGGACGAGGAAGGGTGTCGCCCGCTCGTTCCAGCGCGGCAAGCAGGGAGGCGACATCGCCTCGAAGCTCCGCGTCGTCCGGGGCGGCCCGGGCCAGAAAGCCTGGCCGGAGGGCGGGGTTCAGCTCCAGCGCCGCTTCAAAGAGTGCCCGAACTGCCTGGAGCCGGGCCGGGGCGAGTGTAGCAGGGTGGCTCATACCAAGGAAGGCGGAAAACCGCCCCCTGGTGGCTCATTCCTCGGCGGGCCGATCCCCGTCCAGTTCCCGTTGGAGGAACGCCCGGGCAAAGGTCCAGTCTCGCTTGACCGTGGCCGGGGACACCCCCAGGGCCTCCGCGATCTCGGCGATCTCGAGCCCACCGAAGAAGCGCAGTTCCACCACCCGCGCTTGCCGCGGATCCAGGGCGGAGAGCCTCTCGAGTGCCGCATCCAGCGCGATCAGGTCGATCTGGCGCGGAGTCGATGCGGCGATGGCCACATCCAGCGTGACCGGGATTCCGTGATCCCGCTTGGCAGCGCGCCGCCGCCGGGCGTGGTCGAGGAGGATGCGCCGGATGGCCTGGGTGGCAATCCCGTAGAAATGGGCCCGGCTCTGCCACTCCACAGTGCGCTGCCCCAGGAGGCGCATGAACGCCTCGTGGACCAACTCCGTGGGGGCCAGGGTATGCCCGGGGCTCTCGTGCCGGAGGGCATGGACGGCCAGCACGTGCAGTTCGTGGTACACCAGCTGGGCCAGCCGCTCGCCCGCCTCCGACGGACCGCCTCGCCATTCGGCCAGTAGTCGGGTGACCTCATGGGAATCAGTCATGGGCATCGAGGCGGCAAGGGAATCCGGACGGATGGAGTGACGAGTGCAAGGTAGGGCGGCGGCGGCGGCCTGTCGAGATCGTGAGCCGTCCCCCCTGCATTCTGCGCGTGTGGAATGAACCTCACTCCAGGAGCCCGCCATGTCGTCCCGGTCCACGATCCTCGTTCTTGCCGGTGTATGCGCCGCAATCTCGCTGCTTCCCCAGTCAGCCGCGGCCCAATCGGCGCAGAAATGGTCCCTCCAGGGATCGGCGCTGGCGGTCGTGCCGGGTGGCACGGCCTACGATGGCCTGGCGTCCGGGTTTGGTATTGAGGCACAGGTCCGGTACACCCCGAGTGCCTTTTCGCTGGGAGGCGGCTACCAAGCTTCGTTCCACGACCTGGACCTTGGCGACGGGACTGTGGAGACGGTTACCCTGGCCGGGGGATTCCTGGAGCCCCGCTACGTCATTGATGTCCGGAGTGCGAGGGTGGCACCCTACCTGTCCGCCCGGCTGGCGGTCCTGACCCAGACAGTGACCGTGGAAGGCTTTGACCTGAGCGCAACCGGCACCCAGATCAACGGCGGTGGCGGCATCCTGGTCCGGATGGGTTCGCGGGTCAATCTCGACCTGGGATTGACGCTTGGCGCCATTCAATTCGACGATGTGCAGGTCCGTGCGGGTGGAGAAACAGTGGTCGTGACGGGATCATCGGGCAATGGCACCAACTTCGTGCTCCGGATCGGGGCAGCGATCGGACTCGGGAAGTAGGCCGCGCCGGGGGGGGGACACCTCTCCCCTCGCCCCTTTCCCGACGACTCAACCGTTGTACACCGGCCCGCCATCGGCCATGTACCGGGCCATCGCGACCCGTGCCTCCTCCCGGTGGAGCCCCCGCACGAATTCGATGCCGCGCGCCTCAAGGTAGGCAATCGACTCGGGAAACACGGGCCCCTCGTCAAAGCCAAGGCTGAGCGCATCCTCGCGACTGGCCGCAGACAGCACCCGCCGCACCCCGCTCCAGAGCACGCCGCCCAGGCACATGGCGCATGGATCACAGCTCGTGGCAAGGTCGTGGGCGGGACCGTCCGGCAGGTCCAGGGTGTGCGAGCCGACCCGGGCCTGCGCCACCATGAACGCCACCATCTCGGCGTGGAGGGTGCAGTTCATCCTGGTGGTCACCAGATTGACACCGACCCCGACGAGCCGACCGCTCTCCGACTCGAAGATCGCGGCACCGAAAGGCCCGCCGGTGCCATGGCGAGTGTTTTCCGCCGCCAGTCGCACGGCCACCTCCACCCGTTCGGAATCCGAGGAGTAGTGGCGGTCTGGATCGACCAGCCCAGCCACCCAACCGGGCAGGGCTATCTGAATCTCGGTGGGCCAGGGTGTCATCCCGGAAGTGTAGGACCGATCCCCGGGAGATTCTAGGGGCGGCAGCGTGCCGGTGATATCATCCTGTCATGCGACGACTGCGCCGTTCTCTACTCCTCGTTCTCCTCCTCGGTTGTGGTGGGGCCCCCGCCGGACCAACTCCCCCCCCTGCCCCGCCTCCCCCCCCGCCGCCACCGCCAGCCCCCATGCCAGCGAGCATTGCGGTCGTGGAGGGGAATCAGCAGTCGGCGGCAGCAGGCACGGCCATCGCCCTCGATCCCGCCGTGCTGGTCCGCGATGCGGCGGGCCAGGCGCTGGCCGGGGTATCGGTCCAGTTCACCGTCACTACCGGCGGTGGGTGGGTGGCCACGGAGGCCGCCACGACCGGTGTGGACGGCCGGGCAGCCACCACCTGGCATATGGGCCCGGTGCCGGGCTCCCCGCAGGGGCTCTCCGCCTCGGTTGGTGCGCTGTCCACCGGATTCACCGCCACCGGTACACCCCTGGTTCCGGGGACGACCCACTTCGGACGCAACGACTACATCGAGTTCATCGTCGGCGATGGACCCTTCGTCCTCAGCGCGCCCCATGGCGGTGCGCTGACACCGGCGGAAATCCCCGATCGTACCGTCGGCACCACCGCGACCGACACCAATACCGACCCCATGATCCGCGCGGTGGGCGGCGCCATCGAGTTGGCGAGTGGCAGGCGGCCGCATCTCATCATCTCGCGCTTGCGGCGCACCAAGCTCGACCCCAACCGGGAAGTGATCGAGGCAGCGGCCGGCAACCCGGCGGCAGTCCGTGCCTGGCGGGAGTTTCACGGCTTCATCGAGGCAGCGCGCATGGCCGCCGCTTCGGCTTGGCCCCATGCGTTCTACATCGACCTCCACGGGCACGGGCACGCCATTCCCCGCCTCGAATGGGGCTACCTCCTGGGTGCCAGCACCTTGAACCGGCCTGATTTCGAGTTGAACACTGGTGGCTATGCCCTGCAGAGCAGCATCCGGAGCCTGGCCGCCCAGGGCGTGACCCCGTTTGCCGATCTCCTGCGCGGTCCGGCAAGTCTGGGGGCGCGGTTCGAGGCCGAGGGTTACTCGTCGGTGCCGAGCCCGACCGCGCCCTCACCGGGCACGGCGGAGTATTTCAATGGCGGGTACAGCACCGCACGGCATGGTTCGCAGGCCGGCGGACCGGTGAGCGCGGTGCAGCTGGAGATGCATTTCCCCGGGGTGCGCGACACCGGGCCGAACCGGCTGGCCTTCGCGGCGGCGGCGGCGCGGGTCCTGGTGGCGTGGTTGGGGATGTTTCCGTAACGAAGCGAGAAGTGAGAAGTGAGAAGGGAGAAGGGAGAAGTCGCTCCCCGGCCCTCGCCTCTCACTTCCCACCGCTCGCTTGATAGTCCTCGCGTCCCGCTCTTTACCTCTTAACTTCTTACTTCTCACTTCCCAGGTACCGCTTCCGCAGGATTCCCAGATGATGCACCAGGTGCCCCGCCATGATCCAGGCGATGGCGCGGACGGAGACCGGCGTGTTGCTGGCGACCCCGCGCCGTGCGGCCACCTCCGGGGTCAGCGACTTGAGGAACGCCAGGTTGCTGCGCCGGACCAGCGCAAACTCTTCGGCCAGATCGGTCAGGGTCCGTCCTGCGGCCAGGCTCTCCGGCGCGTAGAGATTCTCGTCAAACCCTGGCAGCGGGGTGACGTCGCCCCGCGCAATCCGCAGGGCCCGATAGGCGAAGATCCGCTCAGTGTCGATGACATGCGCCACCACCTCACGGATGGTCCATTTCCCCTCGGCGTAGGCATGATCGCCCTGTGCCTCGCTGATCCCGGTGAGGAGGTTCCACGAGTCCTTGAGCTGCTGGGCCATCGTTTCCAACAGGTCGTCGTCGGGCACGAGGGCAACATACTTGCCGTAATACGGCGCGTGTTCATCCGCAGCGGGGCGCGGAAAGGCGGTGCTGCTCACAGCTCCTCCAGGATCAGGGAATCGTTCCGGACTCAGGATACAGGGTCACGTGCAGGTAGCGGGACCGGTCCAGGTACCGGCGGGCGGCGGCGCGCACCAACTCCGGGGTCAGGGAGCGGATCAACCGCTCCTGCTCCGCCAGCGCCTCTGCCAGGAACTCCCCCTCGCGTGCGGTGCTCTCGATCAGGGACAGCCAGAAGCCATTCTCCCGCAGTGCCACCTCGCGCTCACGCCGGCGGGTCTCGGTGATCCGGGCCACCTCATCCGGGGTGGCTCCCGACTCCGCCAACCGTTCCAGTTCCTCGAACACCACCGTGGTCAGGCTGTCGATCCGCACCGGATCGGCGCTGAACTGGATGCTGAAGGTGTACTCGGGCAGGGGAATCCGCTGCGCTCCCGCAGACACTCCGACGCCATAGGTGCCGCCGAGCGCCTCGCGCAGCGCCTCGCGCAGGCGAAAGTTCAGGACCTCCCGCGTGGCATCGAGCGCAAAGCGCTCGGCGCGCGACCAGGTCATCGGGCCGTGAAAGATGATCGAGGTCTGGCTGACCGGTTCAATCCCGCGGCGGACCTCCCGGCGCACCACCCCGTCGGGCTTCCGCATTCCCAGGTCGCGCCAGGCATCGTCGCGACCGGTGGCGGGCAGGGCGCCGAGCCAGCGCGCCACCAGCGGCTGGAGCACCGCCGGGTCCACGTTGCCCACGAAGGTGAAGGTGAAGTCGCCCGCGTCGGCAAAACGATCGCGATAGAACGCCAGCGACCGGGACAACTCCAACTCGCCCAGTCGATCAGGAGTAAACGGCGCCGACAGCGGATGGTGCTGCCACATCGTCGCCTGCAGCGAGTCCTGGAACACCACCTCGGGGCTGACGCCGCGATTCTGCGTGAACGCCCGGACCTGCTGGGTAAAGGCCTGAAACGCTGCGGTATCGGCCCGGGGCGCGGTGAAGTACAACCAGACCAGTTCCAGCAGCGTCTCCAGTTCGCGCGGCGCCACCTGGCCACCGAGCCCCTCCTCCGTCAGGCCGATCGAGGGATAGAGCTCGACCGACTTGCCGGCCAGTGCCTTCTCCAGATCCACGGCGCTGAACCGGCCCACCCCGCCCTGGCTCGCCACCGCCGAGGCGAATTGGCTGCTGAGGGAGGCGGGATCCTCGCTGCGCGAGAGCCCCCCGGGGCTGGTGGCGCTCATCAGGATCTGTTCATCCTTGAAATCGGTCGGCTTGACCAGCACCCGCACGCCGTTGGACAGGGTCCAGTCGTGGAGGTTGAGGGCGCTGTCCACCGATGCGCGGACGACACGGCCGGGTGTCGGAGGGTCCGGCACCAGGGGGTCGTGGTCCACCGTCTCGGTGTACGCCACCAGCGTCTGGCCCCGCACCGTGGCAAAGATATCGAGCAGCTCCGCCTCAGACGGCAGCAGGGAATCGGCCGACTCCGGCGCCCCCACCAGGACGATCGGGGTGCCAGGCATCGTCCCCTCGCGGGCCACCGCGTTGGCCTCGGCGAGGGTGATGGCGGGGAGCAGCTGTTGGGCCGTGGCGTATCGCCACTCGATCGCCGGCACCGGTTGCCCGGACAGGAAGTGATTGACCAGCGCCCCGGCGAACCCGCTCGACGGCTGCTGTGCGCGCTCGGCGTCGAGCTGTTCCAGGCCGCGGAGCATGTCGGCCCGGGCCCGGTCAAGTTCGCCCTCGGTGATCCCGAAGCGTCGCACCCGCTCGACCTCCGCCAGGGTGGCCTGGAGCCCCTGGGCCGCCGCGTCGTCCTGGACGAGAATGTTGATCGACCAGGCATCGGCGGTGGCCACCAGCGAGCCTCGCCCGCCACCAGCGGCCAGGAACGGGGCATCGGCCTGCTGGCTGATCTCGCCCAGGCGAGTGTTGAGGGCCCGCGCCAGGATCTGCTCGATCAGCTCGAGTCGCCAGGCCGCTACGGAGCGGTCGTCCCGCAGGGGGAGTATGGTCAGCACCCCGACGCTGGTCTGGAGCGCCTCAGGATCGGTCACGATGGCGGCGCGGGGGGCCGCGGCGGGCGACACTGGAAAGGTGGCGCGCGGGCGGGGAGAGGGCGGCATGGCCAGGCCGCTGAAATGGCTGCGGATCAGGGCCTCGACCGCGGCAGGGTCGAAATCACCCACCGCCACCACGGCCATCAGGTCGGGGCGGTACCAGTCGCGGTAGAACCGGACCAGCCGGGTCGAATCGGCTGCCTGCAGCGAAGCGACTGTGCCGATCGGCAGTCGGTCGGCGTAGCGCGAGCCGCCGAAGATGACCGGCCACTGGGCGTCCTGGATCCGGGCGTCGGCGCCACGACGCCCCCGCCATTCCTCCACCACCACGCCGCGCTCCCGCTCCACCTCGACGCCTTCGAAGTTGATGCCATGGGCCCAGTCCTCCAGGATCTGGAAGGCGGTGTCCATGCGCCCGGCGCTGTCGGTGGGCACCTGGAGTTGGTAGACGGTCTGGTCAAAGGAGGTGTAGGCGTTGAGGTCGGCACCGAACCGCATCCCGATCGACTCGAGATAGTGGATCAACTCCTGCTTGGCAAAATGGCGGCTGCCATTGAACGCCATGTGCTCCACGAAGTGGGCCAGGCCAAGCTGGTCGTCATCCTCCAGGACCGAACCGGCGTTGACCACCAGCCGCAGTTCCGCCCGCCCCTCCGGCCGGGTATTCCGCCGGATGAAGTACTGGAGGCCGTTGGGGAGGACGCCGCTGACGATCGCGGGGTCCCGGGGAATGCGGAGATCGATGGTCTGGGCGGTGACCAGTGCGGGTGCCATCCCACCCAGCGCGCACAGCAGAACAAGTTGGCGCTGGAGGCTGCGGCACTGCATTCAGGTGACGCCTTCGGCGGGGACCTCGCGGCGGTCCTCCTGCCAGAGCGTCCACGCCAGCAGAATGGCGCCGACGCAGACGCCCACATCCGCCACGTTGAAGATGAAAAACCGGGTGCCCCCGATGCCGATATCGATGAAGTCCACCACTCCCAGCGGCGAGGCGAGGCGATCGAGCAGGTTGCCCACCGCGCCGCCCATGATCAAGGCCAGCGCGGCAACGCGCAGTCGGTCCTGCGGGGCGGCCTGCACCAGCATCCGGAGCAACCCGGCCAGGATGACCAGCGCCACGACAATCAGGACCGGCCGGGTCAGCGGGCCAATCGAGGTGCTGAACGAGGCCCCCTCATTGTACGCCAATGTCAATCGCACCGTCTCTCCCAGGACCTCGTGGGGCAGATGGGGCACCACCAGGTGGGACTCCGCCAGCTCCTTGGTGGTGCAGTCGGCCAGGAGCAGCACCAGGAAGAGCGGCAGGAAGAGGCGGAGCTTGGGACTCATCAGGGCGCCGGGGGATAGGCAATCTTGAGCTGTTCCAGGTAGGTCCGGAACCGCGAGGGATCGTAGTAGTTGGCCTTCAGGGCGTCCTTGAACCGCGCCATCCGCTCGGCGTTGAGCTCGATCGGCGGCAGGTCGCTGTCCTTCAGGAAGGAGACGTACTTCTGATCCTTGGTCTGCACGTCGGTAAAGTAGGTCATCGCTTCCTGCCGGAGGGTCGGTGTGCCCAGCAGATCCAGGACCGTCATCACCACGACCTTGGCGCCGGCCACCGCGCCCTTGTGGGCCACCGGCGTGGCGCTGGCCACCCCTGCCGACCAGTGGTGACCCGGGCCGGCGCCGACGTTGCTCGGGTACCG
>Ga0163144_10001202_pt1 | contig 61310 bp, 50 predicted proteins | sample OliLak19BULKMAT1_FD_123175 | JGI IMG/M metagenome (GOLD analysis project Ga0163144, IMG submission 123175) | Freshwater microbial mat bacterial communities from Lake Vanda, McMurdo Dry Valleys, Antarctica - Oligotrophic Lake LV.19.BULKMAT1 | ecosystem: Environmental > Aquatic > Freshwater >...
ACAGGCTGGTTCTTCGATTCTTGCTCAGGCAAATCAACAACCTTCATTAGCATTATCTCTATTAAGATAATGGGCTTTCAAACTGGCTGGAGTAAATTCCAGCCAGTTTTTATAGCTAGTGAAATAACTTCACTAGCTATAATTGTTCGGACAAAGATTGTACGGACAATGAAACCCTTACTTGTAGGTGCATTGTCTAAGGGGGTTATGTATACGGATCGCATAACTCATAAACAAATTTTCGAATCGTTCCTCGCAAGACGACCTCGGAATATAACCTAATTCTTGGCGCTCCCCGTGAAGAGTAAAAAGAAAAAGGTTACCTCGTAAACTGCTTATACGGGCCTTGAAATGCTGGGTTACTTGGGGCAAGTAATCTAGAAGTTCAGGGCCCAATTTTTGTTTAACTGGGTGCAGTTTGTCCAACTCTTCGTTATTTTCCAGCAGTTAAATTTCCGGATTAATTATCGTGTCCTTCAAAAAGCTCGGATCTTTCAAAGGATAATCCAAATTATAATGCAGACCACGACTTTCTTTTCTTGAGATTGCTGATCTAATCACTAACTCTGAAACAAGAGCTAAGTTTCTGAGTTCTAAAAGATCGGAAGTAACAATACGATTCCAATAGTATTCATTAATCTCTTCTTGGATATTACGAATTCTTCTTAGAGCTCTTTCCAGTCTTTTGTCTGTTCTGACAATTCCTACATAGTTCCACATGGCTCGTCTAATTTCATCCCAATTTTGGGTTACCACAACTTGCTCATCACTGGGTGTTGCCGAGCCAGGATTCCACTTGGGAACATTAAAATTTAAGTTTGCATTAGGTTTTTCAGTTTTAATAACTTCGGCTGCGCGATGACTAAAGACTAAAGCTTCAAGTAGAGAATTTGATGCCAAGCGATTAGCACCGTGAAGACCAGTATGAGAGGCTTCTCCAGTAACAAATAAGTTTTTAATATTTGTTCTTCCAAAGGTATCAGTAACGACTCCGCCACAACAATAATGAGCAGCTGGTACTACAGGAATTGGAGCAGTGGTAATATCAAAACCAAATTTCAAGCACTTTTCATAAATATTTGGAAAGTGGGTTTTGATTTGTTTTGCATCTAAATGACTAATATCTAAAAGGACATGTTCTTCTCCATGGACTTTCATTTCATGATCAATAGCTCTTGCCACAATATCTCTAGGGGCCAATTCTTTTAATGCATGATATTTATGCATGAACTCTTCGCCATTGACGCGCTTTAATTTAGCACCTTCCCCTCGCAAGGCTTCCGTAATTAGAAAGCTTTTTGCTTGGGGATGATAAAGGCAAGTAGGATGAAATTGGAAAAATTCCATATTTCCTACAGGCACTCCAGCTCTAAAGCACATAGCAACTCCATCGCCAGTAGCTATATCTGGATTCGAGGTATAGAGGTAAATTTTTCCAGCCCCACCGGTAGCAACCATAGTAGTTTGAGCAATAAACGGCTGCACTTTTCCAGTCGACATTAAAACATAAGCTCCAACAACCCGATTAGGATCAGTTTTCTCAATTCCTAACTTATGAGTTGTAATGAGATCAATTGCACTAGTATTACAGAAGAGTTTAATATTTTTATGAGATTTGACTGAGGAAAGTAGTTTTTTTTGAATTTCAGATCCAGTTGAATCGGCAGAATGAAAAATTCTTCTTTTAGAATGTCCACCTTCTTGATGTAGATCGAATTGTTCATTATTTGGATCAGAAGGAGAGTCAACTAAATCAAACTTTACCCCCCAAGAAACAAGATCCTTAATTCTCTCTGGGGCTTCAGTAACTACAATATCCACAATATCTTTATGGCATAAACCCGCTCCAGCAACTTCTGTATCATCTGCATGTAGCTCAAAAGTATCATCGGCAGATGCCACAGCCGCAATCCCACCCTGAGCCCATGAGGTATTTGATTCTTCAAGACTTTTTTTGAAAAGGATAGCGACAGATCCCAATTCGGCCACTTTTAGGGCAAAACTAAGACCAGCTATCCCACCGCCAATAATAAGAAAATCATGCTTTTCCATAAGACTGCCCCAGTGGTACTATAGTCTAATTGTTTTTATATATATACTAGCCTTGAAGTAAATTTGTTTGTAATTGAAATGTTCAAAACTTTAAAGCACTTAATATTTTTTACGATCTTAGCTGGCCTTTCTATTTCTGAAATTGCTTACGCTTCTCCAATTTTTGTTATTGAGAGAAAAGATGGTTCGATTACTTTTACTAATAAGAAACCTAGGTTTGAAAAATATTCAATATTTTCATCAACAGCTGCACGATTTTCTTTCTCACATAAAAGCCCTAAATTACGAACCCAAATCTCTGAGAAATTTCATAAGATAATAGAGTATGAATCTAAAAGAGCCGGAGTGGATACTAGTTTAGTAAAGGCCGTAATTCATGTGGAGTCGGGCTTTAATCCACGTGCTCTTTCTCACAAAGGTGCTATGGGGCTTATGCAATTAATGCCCGGTACTGCTAAAATGATGGGAGTCAAAGATCCTTATTTACCAGAGCAAAACATTCAAGGTGGTATTAAATTTCTCTCAATTCTTTTAGAAAAATATAGCGGTAATTTAGGTTTGACACTGGCTGCCTACAATGCCGGAGAGTTCACAATTGAAAAATATGGAGGTATTCCTCCTTATAACGAAACCATTAGTTATGTAAAAAAGGTTATGAAGCTCAGGGATGCTTATAAGGTTGCTCGTGGATAAGACTCTTAGAAATCTTCCAAATATATTAACAATTTCTAGATTATTTTTAGTTCCAGTTTTTGTTTTTTTGATGATTGATCCATCAGAACAGATGGTCTTGATTGCCACAGGCATTTTTGTTTTAGCCTCAATTACTGATTTTTTTGACGGGTTTATTGCTAGAAAATTTAAAGTGGTTTCTGATACTGGCAAACTTCTGGATCCTTTGGCTGACAAGATTTTGGTTATGGCTGCCTTAGTTATGTTAGTAGCTCAAAGATCAGATATTGATGGTTCACCGTGGGTTCCCGAGTGGATGGTGGTTATAATTCTGGCCCGTGAAATGTGGGTTACAGGATTACGTGGTATTGCCGCAAGCAAAGGAAATATTCTTGCTGCTGGTGCTGGTGGTAAATGGAAAAGTGCATTGCAAATGTTTGCTATTACTTGTCTTCTGATCCATCATCCATTGATGATTGCTGGTATTGCAATTTCTACGAAGATTATTGGAATTAATATTTTGGTTCTATCAATATTTTTCGCACTTTGGTCGGCCGGAGAATATACGGTTGTGGTTATGGGTGGAAAGATTAAGTAGAAGTAATCTAGTGACTATAATGTTTTTCAAAAGTCTTTGCCGAATCAGAAAAGATAGCAATGGAGACTAGGTTAAATTTTATTTCTTAGTAACCCTTCGGGTTAACTATAATTTTTGAAAATGAAAAACACTATTTATTATCCCTCCGGGGGATAGTAACTTTCTAAAGCCTTTGCTTTTCTGCAAAGACTTTAGAAAGCTACTATAAACTATTCTCTTGTCTCAAGTAAAAGTTGGATCCACCGCTGGAGTTTTTGGAAATGGAGTCCTTTATGCAAGTAAGTGAGCTGATGCCTGTTCAAATTACTCCACCATCCCTACCGCCACCTTCTCAATATCAAAATCAAAAGGATCCATGCCTGTTAAAGAAGCAACGACTTCAGAGGGTCTTAGTGCAGCGATATTTTGTTTCGTAATAGCTTCAAATTGAGCTTCTTGGCCATTCACTGAGACTGAAGTTAACGCATCCTCCAGGCGAATCATTCTGCCTTTGCCATCTTTATCCACACTTTTTGTTTTCCATAGATGAAAATCTTTGAAAGGAGAGAGATCTTTGATTGGTAATTTTTCAACTACTACCGGACGAAGTGTGTAGCTTTGTACCTCAATGCTTTCTTGTAGAGACTTAGCTTTAATAGCAACATCTTTAGCTTCGATAAAAGAAATTCCTTCTGGAAGATGCTGATTACAAGAACTGACTATAGTTTCGGCTGAAACTTTTTTCGTCAGAAAGAAATCAACATATTCCCATGTACTTGCAATCCCTAATTGAAGGGCTGGTCCAAAAACCATTCTCGGTTTTGGCGAGAAGCCACGAGAAAAAGCCAAAGGAATCTGAGCTCGGCGAGTAATTCTAAATATTAAACTTGCAAGCTCAAGATGCCCAATAAATCTAAACTTTCCAGTTTTTGAGTAACGAATTCTGACACGTTGAACAATTGGTTTTTCAGCTCGATTAAGCGGATTTTGAGGAGTAAAGGCTGAAGTTTCAGTGGTCGATTGATGCTCCACGTTCTCATGAATTGCCACTGGCTTTTCAGGACTTTGAAAAGGATAATCAATGGCAAGTTCATCCTTTGGAACAAAGTCAAGAGATCCTGATCCAAACTCTGGGCCTGAAATATCTTGAGGAGGCAGATCCTCAAGAGCTCCGAGCTCAGAATCTGACTTTGTATTTTCTATGGAAATCGGCAAGTTCTCTTTTTGCTCTCTAGCATCAATGACAGCTTGCCATGGGGGATTGATAATATTCAATCTTGTTTCGGTGCGCTGTCTATCAAAGAGAACATTTCTTTTTGAATCATAATCACAGGCCCCACAGATTGAGCAGCTTTCAGTTAGACAATCCGGAGTTGTTCTTGCAGCAGTAGCGCGCTGCCATTCTTTAAGAAAATATTTTTTAGAGATTTCACAACTAATATGATCCCATGGTAGAGCGGCATCTTCTTTCCTAGCATGCAAGTAATGCAGAGGGTCTACGCCGACTTCTTCAAAAGCTTTTTCCCAGACATCTCTTTTAATCTCTTCAACCCAGCCATCGAGTCTACAGCCATTTTTAAAGGCTAATTCTAAAAGGTGAGAGAGTTTTCTATCCCCTCTAGAAAAAACACCCTCAAGAAAAGTTGAAAATGCTTGGTGATATCTAAACTGAACTCCAATCTTTTTCAGTCCATTATAAAGAATTTTCTGTTTTCTAAGAGTTTCACCATCTGTAATCTGCTCTGCCCATTGAAATGGGGTGTGAGGTTTTGGCACATGCGTTGAAACGCTAACAATTAAGGATTGTTTTTTCTTGGTGATTGCTTTAACTCGTTTAGCGATATCGATGATTCCTAAGATATCATCGTCTGTCTCAGTCGGAAGCCCAATCATAAAATACATCTTGATATGATCCCAGCCCATCTGAAATACATTTGTACATGTAGTTATAATCTCTTCATCAGTTACGCCTTTATTAATTACATCGCGCAATCTTTGTGTTCCAGCTTCTGGAGCAATAGTAAAACCAGAACGGCGAATAGTTTGAACTTCTGCCAATAATTCAGGCTTTAAGGCATCGACTCTTGTAGAAGGAAATGAAACTGCTAGTTCATCATCAACACAATATTTCTCTTTGATCGCACTAAGAAGTGGCAGGATGCTGCAATAATCTGCCGTGCTTAAAGATAAAAGGGAAAGTTCTTCATATCCGGTATTTGGTAAGGTGTCTTCGATAATTTTTAAAATTTGTTCAGGCTTTCTCTCTCTTTGAGGACGGTAGAGATATCCAGCTTGGCAAAATCGACAACCTCGCACACAGCCACGCATTACTTCTATCGAAAGTCGATCATGAACAGCTTTTATACTTGGGACAATCGGTTTAGTAGGGTAGGGAGCATTCTCTAAGCTCGGCAAAGCTCGCCTTTCAACCATTGTATACCAATCGAACTTTGGTGTAACCCCGGTAAAATTTCCGGCTAGGTCGTAGTTGGCGCTAAAGAAAGAAGGAACATAAACACCTTTGATTTTAGCAACTTTTTCTAAAGTTTTTTGTTTTGAGAGACCTTCATTTTTTGCTTCTCTCAGTGCCACCATAAATTCAGGCACTAGCTCTTCACCATCGCCAATAAGAAACGCATCAAAGAAATCGGCCATAGGTTCCGGGTGATAAGATACAGGTCCACCGCCAATTATTAGAGGGAAGGATTCGTCACGATCGGCACTTCTAAATGGAACTTTTGCTAGATCTAAGATTGTCAAAATACCAGTAGCACTTAATTCGTATTGAAGACTGAAGCCTAAAATATCAAATTCTTTTAACGGAGTTTGGCTTTCCAATGAGCAGATAGAAGCTTCTTTTGATCTTAAAAGTGCCTCCATGTCATGTAACGGAACAAAGGCTCTTTCGGCCCAGGCTTTAGGATCTTGATTAATAACATGATAAAGAATCTGCATTCCAAGGTGGCTCATGCCAACTTCGTAAGTATCAGGGAATGCCAGGCAGAATCGAATATCAATATCAGCTTTATTTTTAACTATGGCACCAACTTCACCACCAAGATATTGGGCTGGTTTTGATACACTTTTGAGCTCCGATTCAGTGATGTTATTAACTTGACTCATGTATTTTTTTATAAATCATTAAGATTTATGGCACTTTAAACTGTTTTTACATAAAAAGGAAAAGCCATACCATCGTTTTATTTGCGACTCTTTATGTAGTATATCTATTTATCTCTTGGTTTAATCTTAATTTAAGTTACTTGAAGTTAGCCTTGATTTGTGTGACTGTTGGCGATTGAATAATGCGTCTCAAGTCTCCTTCTTTAGTCTATTAATCAAGTAGTTAGGTAGGTCAATGCGAGTTACAAGAATTGAAGTATTCGGATTTAAATCATTTATGGATCGCTTGGTATTGCCTCTTAATGCAGGCATCTCAGGTGTTGTTGGTCCCAATGGTTGTGGCAAATCTAACATTGTTGATGCTCTGAGATGGGTATTGGGTGAGACAAGAGCCAGAAACCTTCGTGGTGCAATTGCCGAAGACGTTATTTTTAACGGTACCGAAAAGTTAAGACCTTTAGGTCTAGCTGAAGTTACTCTTACTTTAGCTGCGCAAAATAAAAGTTTTTTTGAAGACATTCTTTCTCCTGGGCTTGAAGCAGACTCTGTAATTAAAGCTGTTCAGTTTGAGAACGAACTTGAAAGCCTTGAAGAAGAAATTGAGAGAAAAGACAGTAAAGGTGAAGAAAACCAAGTAGAGAAATCAGAAGAAGTTACTGAAGAATCCGAAAACAAAACTGAAAAGCCAGCTCCTAAGTTAACAGTTATAGATGGTGGTGCTTCGGGTAGAGCTCGTGAAGCGCATGCAGCGTCCTTGGCTGATAAATTTTCTTGGTTAAGATCCACTAATGAAGTTCAAATAACTCGAAGACTTTACCGAAGTGGTGAATCCGAATACTTTATTAATAGAGTTCCATGTCGTCTAAAAGATATGGTTGATATTTTTAGAGCAGTTGGTATGGGTGCTCGCACTTATAACATTGTGGCTCAAGGTGAGATCGCTCGAATCGTCACTGCTAAACCAGATGAAAAACGAACAATTCTTGAAGAAGCTGCTGGGGTTCTTGGTTTTAGAGAGAGAATCGCTGCAACAAACCGGAGACTTGATGAAACTCAGACGAACATTGCTCGCATAGCTGATATCGTAAAAGAAGTTGAAAGGAATGTTGGCTCTCTTAAACGTCAATCAACAAAAGCTAAAAACAGAGAAGCCTTACGCACGCGAATTGTTGAACTTGAGACACATCTTTTTAGTGATAGATTTGCTTCTTTAACGAGAACTCTTGAGGCATTGAAGGTAGAATTACAAGCCGGAAAAGATCAAGAAGCTGGTTTAGAAACCAGTCTTAATAAAGTTCAAGCAGAGGAAGGGGAAGTTAGAAGTAAACTTATGGGCATCGATGTTGAGAGCGATGGTCTGCGATCGAAAATTGATTCGATAAAAGAAGATCTCAATAATCGTGAAAGAGAAAGACAGACTAGAAAATCTAGATTGCAAGAATTAGTAGTTTTAGAAGCTGCTTCAGAAACTGAAATTAAAAGATTAAGAGAGAGAGAATCTACCCTTGCCGAGAGAAAGATTGTTTGTGAGCAAGCAATTGAAACCTTAGGTAAGTCAGAAGAAGAAATTACAAATGAAATTTCTGGTCTAGAAACGGGATCAAATGAAGAGCTTAGAAATGCGGCCTCTAGACTTGAAGCTGCCAGAGAAGCCTTACGTTCTGTAGATTACGAGATAAGAAATGTTAGAGAACAACTTGTTGGAAGTGAAAGTAAACTTGGGGCCCTTAATGAGCAGTTAAAAGCGGCTTCGCCAGCTACAAAGTTAAAAGAAACTTTGGGTGAAGAAGGCAAAGAGTATCTTTCAAGATCTCTAGGTTTGTTAGTTGATGGAATTACGGTTCAAGATAAGTATGTAAAAGCTATTCAAGCAGTCTTAGCCGAACGCGCATCTTTTCTAGTTTCAGATGATGTGAAAGGTTTGGGCGAGACATTTGTTAATAAGCTACTTTCTGATTCAAAAAACTTTAAGAAAGGTTTAGCTCTTGGTCTTTTTAGATTTGGTCAAGGTGAAGTAAAAGAGGCAGCTCTTAAAGCCTATTGCTCAGAAGAGGTAACACCTGCTTTATCCGTAATTCAGATCAAAGAGAATTTTTCCTTAGCTGTAACGAATATACTTTCAGAAGTTTATTGCGCAGAAGATCTTTCTTCAGCTCAAACTTTCCTTGAATCAATTGCTGGCATTGAGCTTGCAAAAGAACCAACTGTTGTTACCTTAGCTGGAGATGTTCTTACACGGGTTAGCTTTTATAGTTTTAGACATGAAGGTGGACTCGTTCAATTAAAGAGCAATGCTTCTCAACTTCAAGAAAGTGTTGATCAGTTAAAAGTTAAAGTAAATGAAATAACTCTGCTGAAAGAAGGAAAGGTTGCCGAAGTTTCTGCTTCTCAGAGTCAGCACGAGCAAGTCTTAAGGCAAGCTCAAGAGAGATCTCGGTTAGTAAAAGAGCTAAGCCAAAAATTAGGAAGTGCTCGCGGTCGTCTTCAAGCAGAAAAACGTCTCATTGACCAGATTAAGCAAGATGTTGATCGAACTACTTCGCAAGTTGGAGAGATTGCTTCTAAGATTGGACATCTTAAAGCTGAACAAGATCGTGTTAGATCTGAAATTAGTAATGAAGTAACAGAAGTAGAAAAATCTTTAAAAGAAGACTTAGATCGATTGAATCAACAATCTTCTCAAATTGAATCTCAACGTAGAGATGGAAGACATGAACTCTCTCTATTTACAGATAGGGTAGTTAAAGCTCGTTCTGAACTTGATTTAGCAAGGAGCCAATTTTCACGTATGGCATTGGATGCCCAAAAAGCTGAATTGGAAATTAACCATCTTAAAGATCAGATTAGTGAACATCTAGGCAGTGAATTACTAGAAAAAATATTTACTACCACTGCAGAAGAACAGCTGAAGTTTCAGTTATCAGAAGATCTTGTTTCTGAGTATCAAGAAGAAGCTTCTCGATTAAAGAATCGAATGATTAGAGAAGGCGAAGTCGATCCTGCTTCCGTAGAACTTTGTGAACAGGAAACTAAGCGGTTAGAAGATTTAGTGAAGCAAAAAATCGATTTAGAATCGGCTTATAGAACCCTGCAAAGAACAGTTGAAAAGCTAACCGAGATCTCTCAAGAGAGATTTATGAAGACTTTTGAAGCTGTAAATAAGAATTTTTCTGAGTTATCACCTAAAATATTTGGTGGTGGAAGTGCCCATCTCGAATTAGTAGATCCAGCTAACCCATTGGAATCAGGTGTTGAGATTGTAGCCAGACCCCCAGGTAAGAAGTTAAAAAGCATAGAATTACTTTCTGGTGGTGAAAAAACCCTTTGCGCTATCTCATTGATAATGGGCATGTTCTTGGAACGACCTAGTCCAATATGCGTTTTAGACGAGGTGGATGCACCTCTGGATGAGGCAAATGTGGTTAGGTTCCTGTCCTTAATAAAAGAAATGAGCACACAGACACAGTTTTTGCTCATAACACATAATAAGCAAACAATGTCGGTATGTGATCAGCTTGTTGGTGTCACAATGGAGCAACCTGGTGCTTCAAAGATTGTGACAGTCTCTTTAGATGAAGCTTTTACTCATGCAGTTAATAGTTAGTTTAAAATTTTTAGTTAGGTTTTTAATCGGAGGTTGTAATGGAAAAGTTTTCTGCCATTTTATCTAGTATTCCTTTAGATCATTTTCAGACTTTAAAAAGTCTTATTAATACATTAAATCTTAGTGCCGCTGATTTTACATTCTTGGTGGCGATCTTTGGCTTAGTTGTTTCTCTACTGGCCTTCAGCCGTGCTGGCTCAAAAACTGGCGGAGTTGGTTTAGCAGCAATCGATGCAATTAATTCACGGTTAGAAAAAGTAGAATTAAGTTTGTCTGATATTAGAAATCGATATGCAAATGCCTTGAGTCTTGTTGACCAGGAAGTAAAGACTTTAGAGCATGATGTTGCAGAAACTAAGAAAATAATAGAGATTGTTTTCTCCAAGAAAAACGGAGTCGCTGAAACAGCTACAGAATACCAAGAGTATCACAGAGCTGCTTCAGCAGATAAAGTAACTGTGCATATGCGTGGAGCACCTATCGATGTTCGGATTTCTAAGGGGCAAGACTAAGACACAAAAAAACGACACTGAAATTTCCAGTGAAGTTTCCCACGCAGCCGAATTAGAAAATGAAGATCCTAAAAAATCACTAAATGAAGCTTTGTCTAAAACACGACAAGGTTTTTTTAGTCGTATTAAAGGAATTTTTTCTTTTAAGCCTCAAATAGATGAAGAAACTTTATTGGAGATGGAAGAGATTCTAGTCTCAGCAGACATAGGAATTAAAACCGCCTCTGAACTCATTGATTCAGTTCGTCAAGAATTAAAGCGAGGCGTTATAATTGATGAAACTCTTTTCAAAGAAATTTTAAAGGGAAAAATAAAAGAGATTTTATTTGAAAAGAATCCAGATTTTTATACAAAACGTCTTTCTGATGGACCAACAGTTATTCTTATAATTGGGGTAAATGGAGTTGGTAAGACCACTACGATTGGCAAAGTCGCAAATTTTCTAAAACAAAAAGGTGTAAAAGTTGCTTTAGCTGCTGCCGATACATTTAGAGCTGCTGCTGTTGAGCAACTTAGCATGTGGGGAGACCGAGTAGGGATTGAAGTTATAAAGGGCCCAGCAGGAGCGAAACCGAGCGGTGTGGTATTTGATGCAGTCTCAAAATCAGTTAAAAATGATACCGAATGCCTTATTATAGATACTGCTGGCCGTCTTCATAATAAACAAAATTTAATGTCTGAGCTTGAAGGTATTAAGAATTCAATAATTAAGAATCAACCCTCAGCTCCACACGAAGTCTGGTTGGTAATTGACGGAGCTACTGGACAAAATGCAATTATCCAGGCCAAAGAATTTAATCAAATTTGTAAGTTAACCGGAGTCATAGTTACGAAATTAGACGGTACTCCCAAAGGTGGTGTAGTGATCGCTATTAAACGTGAGCTTGATGTGCCAATCCGATTCATCGGGGTAGGTGAGGGGCTCAACGATCTAAAACCCTTCTCCGCGGATGAATTTATCGAAGCTTTATTCGATGATAACGATGCTTATACTCTTTCTGCGGAAACTGCCATTTCTGCTAATGCGAAGATAAGAAGAGAGAGGCGGGGGTAGATTAGAGATATAAGGTATAAGTACCGCTAACATGACTAACATGTAAGAACGTTCGTTACTTTGTTAAAAAGTAAATGTCTTATATAAAATCCCAGGCGAAAGTTTCTGCTGATTTTCTAAATTCCTACGGAGCGTAGCTGTACTTTTTAGAAATTTTTTTGCTTCAGAACTTAATTTTGGAGTGAGTTTAGCTTCCTCAAATTCGGTATCAATTTGTGAAGGATCAATTAGATCTGGATCCTTAGAGATATGCTTTAGATCGTCAATTTTTCTCACATCGGGTCCTAATTTTTTAAATAGACTATCGTCACTATTCTATTCTGATAATCCCTGTAAAAAGGTGATTGAGAGCCACCCGTTTTTCTTCAAAACCACAACCATTGCTTAAAAAGGGGATTGAGCGTCTCTCGAATCAAAGCCCTTATCAAAAAAAGCTCCTTCCCCTTTTTTCAGGAAAAGTTTGCCCAATCCTAGCTTTATTATGCGCACTACAAAGCAACCTAAGATTCTCTAAATTAGATTTACCTCCTATAGCGAATGGCTGGATATGGTCAAATTGTAGATAATGTTTCTGTGTGCATCTCACACCATAAGCGGAAACAAAACTACACTGGGCATGATCTCTTTTCATAATTTCTCGCTTAATTGAAACAGGAACGTATCGAGTATTTTCATTTAACTTTGTAACTTTCCGTTCTTTAATTTCTGATTTAAATGATCTGATAAGCTCTACAAGAATATTTTCAATAGAAAGATCCGAACCGTGCTTATTAGAAAGCCGAGCTTTGATCTCTTGAATCTCTGTATAAATCTCTTTTTTTACTGAGAACTTTATCTCAAATCTTGTTTCGGGCTTTTGCTCCTTACTGTCTCTTACCGCCAGCGCTGAAGTACATTTCAAATATAAAGGATTTGAAGAAGGATTATTTAATACTTTAATCTCGATTATCTTTTCTTTAGGTTTGTTAATTGGAACAACCTCGGCAACAAAAGCTTCGACCTCACCAGATGTCTTACATATTATATCTGAGATATTTGCTTTCGCTGTTTTAATGGCCTTAGAGGCTGCTGCAATCGAACAGAAACTTTTCCATTAAGAAAGCTATTACCTAATTCTGGATGCTCCCTTAGAGTCCTAGCACTCTGCATTCTTCTATAGGCACTACCTACAGAATATTCTAATTTTTTAGTGCAGTACTCAAAGAGGCTTGGATATCCCAGTCCTAAATACAATCTTCTTTTATCAAATTCACCAAGATGAATTAAGAAGTTAAGAGTTAGCTCTCTTTCTTTGGATCTTAGAATATCAATCTGATTTGTTAACTCAGCATCTGAAATATTTTCTAGTGACATATACTTCTCCTAAATTATTCAAGATGGATATTATCACAACTTTTTAGGAAGCTTTTTTCAGCTATAAATTGCCACCAAGAAAGGATCTTGATGAAAACATTGCAGTCACGCCAAATAAAAATAATAAATTTTTCCTGAGCGTTCTGTGCCATATACGATACCTTATAGAATTGACTCCTTAAGCTAAGGCATGTTTTCAAAAACCAGCGTCAATATAGAAATTAAGATATATTCGATTTGGGAAAATAAATATCTATTTTTTTGGAAAATTTAGGGTGGCGGTTTTAGCGTTGAAAGTAAAACATAAAAAGAAGGCCCAAACCCACTTTTTTTCATTCTAGCCGTATAAAAAAGGTAGGGCCGTTCGTAGAAATAAACGGGCGTAGTAGTTCATCAAAAACCTTTACTCCTTTTAGTGTAGAAAGCCTTGATGCCAAGATGTTTCCGGAGCCGTCTTACTGCGTATAATGACTTTCCGGCACATTCAGCAACCAGAGTGTCAGAGACTTTTCCTAGAAAGCCTTGAATTTTTTCTGATAGATCTAAAGCCAGCCTTTGAAAGCGGTTTTTGCCTTACTTCACCGGCTTGCGATCAATTCTCTCAATCTTTAAAGCATCTCCGACAATTCTTAAAAGAGATCTTCGACCAGTCACTTCAGTTTCAAGGACCACTTCTTTTTCCCAGAGTTTTTGTACATGTCTAAGAGTTCGTTCAGCGTATTCTAGTTGGAGATCTCGACCATCATGAAAATGTTTTAGCTGTAAGGTACGGTTTTTACCAAAGTCAGCATCCTCAACTTTAATGATTGGAATCGAGGCAGTGCCAACACCTTTTATGAGATTATCTTTAATATCCGTCCAACTTTCATCGTCAGCAACTTTGGTGACTATTCTCTCTTTGCCACGTTTTTCGTGTTGAAATAAGTGCAGTTCTCTAACTATCTCCGGAGTTAAGAATCTTCTTAAGAAAGAGGCGTCTCTGTCTGATTCTCGTACTTCAAAGATTTTTTTTCGACCGGGAGTATCATTTTCATTTAAAGCTGAAAGATCACCTAAGCTATCTTCTGCATCACGAGTAAATTCTCTTCCGGTATCGCCCGAGTTCCAGCGTCGCTCAATGTCATGCCAGATTATAAATCCTAAATGATAAGGATTAAGCCCACCTGGATGGGGGCGTATTACCTGATTATGTTTTACTAAAAATTCTAGATGTAATCCCTGTGGAAGTTTAAGGGCATTTAAGATCTTAAAATGCCAATAACTAGCCCAACCCTCATTCATAATTTTAGTGTCAATTTGAGGCATAAAGTATTTGGCTTCATCTTCAACAATGCGCAGTAAGTCTCGCTTCCACTCAGGTAGGTAAGGATTATATTGAGCTATAAAACTTAAAATATTTTCATCGGGCTCTAATGGCACGCGATTTAGCTCAGGAGCAACGAATTCTTTCTTAGGATGAATTTCCCAGTTTGGATCACGAGTCGGGCTTGCCGCTTCCCAAGCGCGGGCTCGTAACTCATCAGGAGAGAGTTTGTTTATAGCTAAGTTTCTTGAGCAATTATATGAAAGTGCATGAGCATCATCTAATACTGCTTCAACTTCTTCGATTCCAATTGAAGGATCTTCAATATAGGAACCAACTCTCGTGCCGTGATTTTTAAACATTTCTAAGGTGTAATCCGCTCTAGTGCCGGAAGTGAAAGTGAAATTATTGGCAAAGAAATCATTATGGCCGTAAACATGAGCCATGGTTAAGATCTGAAGTAGGAGACTGTTATCGCGCATCAGGTAGGCTAAACAAGGATTTGAATTGATAACCATCTCGTAGGGCAGGCCTGAAACGCCGTACTCATAAAGAGTTTTTTGTTTTTCTACACTTTTACCCCAGGACCAATGGGCATACCGCGAAGGCATACCTGAATAGGCCATATAGCCAATCATTTCATTATGATCGCAAACTTCAAATTCTTGGGGATAGCAATTAAGCTTATAGTAATCTACAAGCTCTCTTATTTTCTCATCCCAATTTTGTAGATCATTTTCACTAAAAGTCATACTTTCCTTTAAGGGGTAGCGGAACCTGCACCTTCTGAGGTGGTAGTTTTTGCTTGCTCTATTGTGCTAAGGATACCGCTTTTATCCCCAGACAAAAATTTCTTAAAACCATCCCAAAGGTCTTCTTTTTTCTCAATTAAAAGTGCTCTAAAGTTTTCATTGGTAAGTTTGCTAAACACTTCCATCATACTGCCACTATAATAGGCACTACCTGATGGTTTAATTTCACCATAACCAAAAAGATTACAAACCTTGCAAAGTTCTTCAGCAGCTTGTAAGGCCTTATCATTGTCTGAATAAAAATTATCGCCATCTGAGCAGTGAAAAGCATAAACATTCCATAGGGAAGGATGGTAACGAACATCTATAATTTCAAGGGCTTTCTCGTAGCCTGAGGAAATGTATGTACCACCCGATTCCACTTTATGAAAAAACTCATCTTCCGTAACTTCTTTAGCATCCGTGTGATGGGCAATGAATACTACTTCTACGTTAATGTATTTTTGTTTAACGAATTGATAGAGCAGAAAATAAAAACTTCTAGCTAAATATTTTTTAACAGTACCCATTGAACCAGAAGTATCCATGATGCAAAAAATTACTGCATTTGATTCTTCACGAACATCTTGAACGATGTGATGGTAAGTTAAGTCATCTTTATGGAAAGGGAAACGATTCTCATCATCTTCTTCTGTCTCAGGTGCTTTAGCACGAGATCTAGTAGCTGCAATCTTTCTTTTAATTCTATTTTTAGCCGAAGCTTTTTTATCTAATCTTGGTCTAATACCTGCTTTTCGATGACCTTTGCGTTTCCATGCCTGATCGGACATGACTTTTTTAAGAGCCTTTCTTTCGAGTTCTGGCAATTCAAGATCATCGAACATGATATTGATAAGCTCTTCAATGCTTATATCTGTTTCAAAAGCATCAACACCAGCCTGATCGCCGGGACTATCACCTTGAGCTTTTTGGCCATCTTCGCCCTTATCTACCACGTCTCCAGGTTTCTGATCACCATTGCCTTGGCTAACACCAGGGGAGTTATCTCCATAAATAAAGCGATACTCCTTAACAGATCGGATCGGAATCTTTATGATCTTATCTTTATCTCGACCAATAATAGATTCTTCAGAGAGAATATCTGCAATATTGTGGCGGATACTCTCTTTAATCTTTTGGCGATGTCTCAGTCGATCGTTAGCACTCCTGTCAGAGCGTTGTGATGACGGAGTGTAGGACCGAAATATTGTCGACATAGTAATTAGTGGCGCGAACAATAAGTTTTTAAATTTGACAACCTTTCAGGCGGAACTAGCCGACCGGAGGGAGGCAAAATCGTAATAAGGGCTTTGCTCTTTCTTAAAAAGGTAAACCGAAGGTTTTCAAGAAAGGTACATCGATGTTTCAACTTGAAAACGGGCCTCCCTTAAAATAGCAAAGCACCTGCACTAGTCCTTCCAAAGATTATTAGAAGCGTATTTTAAGATTATATCAACGCAGCTTGCTGGATAGCCATTTCTAATAAGCTGCTCAACCATTCTCTCATATTTTTTACCTTGCTCTTCATCTCTGGTACGAGCTTTGGTAATAATTCGAGAAACATCTCGCACGCTAGCCATTAATTTCTTTTCAATGGCTTCTTTTAGAGGTTCATAACTTTCATAAGAGATATTTTCTCCCTTACGGCTTACAGACCAAAGATATGCAATCACTTCTTGGCGGAATCCGTCACAAGCAGTTCCGATAATAGCAATTTGCTCCTCGATAGACTTCATAAAAGTCTCATCTGGCTCTAGTTCTTGGGCGGTACTGCGATCCTTAACTCTTTTCTTAGTTACATATGCTTCAGCATGATCCAAATAATTTTGGAATAATGATTCAGCTTGCTCTTGGTAAGAGTAAACGAAAGCCTTGGTAATCTCTCTTTCTAAGACATCAAGATATTCTTTATGAATTGTATCTTGCAAGAATTCCAAGTAACGCTTCCTTGTATCTTCGGGCAAATCAGTTTCTTTAACCATTTGAACTAAGGATTCACGAACACTAATTGGATGAATACAATTATCTGCAATATTATCAGATAGTGCATTATCAAGAGCCTTCATGATGAAGCGAGTGGAGATACCATTCATTCCTTCATTGCGAGCTTCTTCTTTCAATTCAAGAACATCGATCTTTTTAGTTTTGCCTTTCTCTACAACTTCTTCGCCATTATAAAGTTTGAGCTTAGTCATAAGATCGCACTTATTTGTTGGCTCAAGGCGAGTCAATATTGCAAACATTGAAGCTATCTCAAGTGTATGAGGAGCAATGTCGGCATTGAATTTAGATCCACGAATAATCTTTTTGTAGATCTTTACTTCTTCAGTTAAGCGCATGTTGTAAGGAACTTTTACTACAACGATACGATCTAAAATTGCCTCGTTAGTGTGATCACTTTTAAATTTATGCCATTCAGCTTCATTTGAGTGAGCAATAATACAAGTATCAACATAGATCATACCGTGACGACCGGGAGCTGGAATGTGCTTCTCCTGGGTAGCCGTGATCATGGCATGAAGATATTCAGTTTCATTCTTAAAAACCTCGATAAATTCAACCATGCCGCGATTACCTACGTTCAATGCGCCAGAAAGATCTAGCACTCGAGGATCGCCTTCGGAATAAATATCTAGTTTTGAAATATCTTCGCCACCAATTAAGACTGAAGTATCTTGGTTATTAGGATCAACTGGAGGGACAACGCCAATACCTCGTTTAGCCCGAATACTGAAATCACCTTTTTTAATGGGCATCTCTTCCCAACGTCCTTGTAACTCCTCTTTGAGTTTGTAACGACATATTGGACAAAGATCTCCTTCGATTTCTATATCGAGCATCTTTGAGAATTCTTTTCTAAGATGGCGGGGGATTAAATGAAGAGGCTCTTCATACATCGGACAGCCATCAATCATGTACATGCTTTCTTTTTCAAGGCCCTGTTTGATTCTATCTACTAGAGAACTTTTACCAGAACCTACTGGTCCAACTAGATACAATACTTGACGACTCTCTTCTCCTTTTAATGAGGCAGAATGAAAATAACGGATAATCGAGCTTACAGTTTTCTCCATGCCGAAAAATTCGTCTTTGAAGAAATTATAAACTTTAATTTTTGATTCTTTGAAAATTCTTTTTAGGCGAGGATTTTCCTCGAGATTGATCTCTTCAGAGCCTGGTTTCATCAGGGCTTCAAAGAGTCTTTTATGTGATAATTTTGCAACCGATGGGTCTGCTCTTGCCACCTCGAGGTAGTCAAGCATTGTTCCTTTCCAGATCTGTTTTCTTCTACCTTCGCGATCATTCTGAATTAGCTTCTGAAAATCCTCTGACATGCGTCCCTCTACCGATAGTTAAACCCTAAAAAGCGATACTTCTGCCTTGCTAATTACTATAAAGACTTTATGTAGATCTGTCCCTAGGAGAAAGTTACTTCGAGAGGGTAAACTCTCAAAATTAAAACACTTTTAGTTTATGATCTTATCCCCTTATAGTTTGGATGAAGAGAATCGGAAGAAAGATGTAAAAAGATTAGAGGACGTTACTTAAAAAAACATAGATGAAAAAACATAGATGAAAAAACATAGATGATTAAGTGATAATATTTGCTAGGCTAGCATTCAGGGAAGCCAATACGGCGGATCTCGATTACTTTTGTTCCTTTTCCATTTTCTTCGCCAGTTGTAATAAGCTCGAGCATACGATCGAAGTAATTTAACGGAAGTACACAATGAGGATCCGTTGACTCAAGTTGCCGATCTGAGAGTGCTCTTGTTCTATCTGTTACAACATTAACATCATTTTGATTCATAAAGAGCCTCCTGGAAGAAATCTGTAACTATTATATACCGGAAACACGTACGAGTCTACAAATATTTGATATTGACATCAAAATATTTATTAGAATTTTTACAATAAAAAAAAATTCCAGAAGGGGTTGATTTTACAGCATTTCAGCGAGAATCTTATAATAATAGAATAGATGTTTTAGTGAAGGAAGTGAATGAAGCAGACCTCTGAACCTGAATGGATTCGAATTGCAAAACTTTCAGATGCACATAAATGTGGGTTGAAAGAAGCTGAGTTTAGATCAATCACAAAACTTCTTGCTCGTGAAATTAATATTTTAGAGCTAGGAATTTTTTCTGCTCTATATTCTGAACACTGCTCCTACAAAAGTACCAAAGTACATTTAAAAACTTTGCCAACCACAGGACCACAAGTTATTCACGGCCCAGGTGAAAATGCTGGGGTAGTAGATATAGGGGATGGTCAGGCAATAGCTTTTAAAGTTGAAAGTCATAATCATCCGAGTTTTATTGAACCTTACCAAGGTGCAGCTACTGGAGTTGGTGGTATTTTAAGAGATGTATTTACGATGGGAGCGCGGCCTTTAGCTCTTATGAATGCATTGCGATTCGGTGAAGTAAGTAATTCAAGAACACCATATTTATTAAGCCGTGCAGTAGCTGGAATAGGCGATTATGGCAATTGTGTTGGAGTTCCAACGGTTGCAGGGGAGCTTTATTTTCATAAATCTTATAACGGAAATTGTTTAGTTAATGCTTTTGCTTTGGGCTTAGTTGATAAAGATAAAATATTTTTAGGTAGTGCTTCAGGTGTCGGAAATTCCATTTTATATGCGGGCTCAAAGACTGGTCGTGATGGTATCCATGGCGCAACAATGGCTTCTGAGGAATTTGGGGATGATTCTGATTCTAAACGTCCCACTGTGCAAGTCGGAGATCCATTTCAAGAAAAACTTTTAATCGAAGCATGTTTAGAAATTATGAAGCTTGATGCTGTGGTTGGTATTCAAGATATGGGAGCAGCTGGATTAACAAGTTCAACATATGAAACTGCTTCCAGGGCAGGAACAGGAGTCAGGCTTGATTTAGATCTAGTTCCGCAAAGAGAAGAGGGAATGAATCCTTATGAGATTATGCTTTCTGAATCCCAGGAAAGAATGCTTATAATTGTTCAAAAAGGCAGGGAACAAGAAATCATAGATGTTTTTAATCATTGGGGATTGGATGCTATAAAAATCGGAGAAGTAATTCCAGGAGATACTGGAGATCTCTATTGGCACGAAAAACTGATCTCTTCAATGCCAGTTGATATTTTAGTCAATAGCGCACCTCATTATACATTACCTGAAGAAGAGCCACTTGCATTTAAAGAGAATGCAAATTTTGATGTTAGTACGATTGAAGAACCAAAAGATCTATCTGCTGTTTGGCTTAAATTAATTTCCAGTCCTAATCTTTGCTCAAGACAAGCTGTTTATGATCAATATGATTCAACGGTACGATCTAACACAGTAGTACATCCTGGATCTGATTCAGGTGTAATACGGGTAAAAAATTCAGCTGGTATTGAAAAAGGAATTGCAATGAAACTTGATTGTAATTCTGTATATTGTGGTATTAATCCCTTCCAAGGTGCGGCTCTAAGCGTTGCAGAAGGGTATAGAAATATTTCTGCAACTGGTGCTACTCCAATCGGAATCTCAGATTGTTTAAATTACGGTAGTCCAGATAAGCCTGAGGGCATGTGGCAAATTGCTCAAGGCATTAGGGGATTGGGAGATGCTTGCCGAGCATTAAAAGTGCCTATCGTAAGTGGGAATGCAAGTCTTTACAATGAGACAAAGGGAACAGCCGTACTTCCTACCCCAATGATTGCAACTGTTGGACTCATTAAAGATGCTTCAAAAGCTCGCGGAAGTCATTTTTGTAAAGAAGGAGATATTATATTTGTTATTGGTGATACATATGATGAGTTGGGCGGCTCTGAGTACATGGCTCAAATTGCGAACATAGAGAAGGGACAGCTGCCCGTTTTAAATTATGAACTTGAAATACGTACTGCGACATTAATCAGAAATCTTATTGAAAAGTCTTTGCTTAAATCATGTCATGATATTTCTGCTGGTGGACTTGCTGTTGCTTTCAGTGAAAGTTGTTTAAGCAGATATGGGACAATTGGTGCTTCTGTTAAAAGTTGTAAAGAAATTTTCAAAAGAGATGGTGCAATCAGTTTGAGAAGAGACGCGCTTTTATTCTCTGAAACTGCAGCTCGTTACATAATTTCTTGTGATTCAAAAAGAGAAGCTGAAGTTAGAAGGTTAGTAAAAGAAAATAATATTTCAATCTCTGTTGAAGGAAAAGTAGGAGGAGACAAAATTATTATTTCTGGTTTTGCAGAACTTGATTTAAAGATAGCTGAGAATGCTTGGCGCACAGGTCTTAATAATTTAATTTAAATATTTTGTTTTAAAATTTATATGCAGTTTGTTAAAAAAGAACTCGGTGATGCCTTTATAGAGGAATGTGGCCTAATCGGTATTTGGAATCATAAAGAAGCTGCCAATTTGGCGTATCTTGGGCTTTATGCTCAACAACATCGAGGTCAGGAGGGTGCGGGCATCTCCTCAGTAGATAGAGCAACAGGAAGTCTTTTTATTCATAAAGGCTTAGGCCATGTAGCCGATGTTTTTCGAGACTTTGATTTTTCTAAGTTGCCTGGATCCTGCGCAATGGGGCACGTACGTTATCCAACTGCAGGTGAAAATAATGTTGCAGAAGTGCAGCCGTTTCAAGCTGAAATCTCAAGTGGCAGAGTTGCACTAGCGCAAAATGGAAATTTGATAAATGCCGGTGAATTACGAAAGCATTTAATTTCAGAAGGTGCAATTTTCTCGGCTACTTCTGATACTGAAGCCATCCTGCATCTTGTTGCAAGAAATGCTAAAAATGTTTCAGCTGTCGAAGCCGTTATCGCAACTTGCAAACAAATTAAGGGTGCTTATGCTCTTTTAATCTTATTTAATGACAGAATGGTGGCAGTACGAGATCCAAATGGCTTTCGACCACTTGTTTTAGGTGAACTTAATGGCAGTTATGTTTTAGCTTCTGAAACCTGCGCTTTTGATCTGATTGGAGCGAAGTTTATTAGAGATGTAGAAGCTGGCGAAGTTCTTGAGATTTATGGCGAAAAGGAAATTAAGAGTTACTTTCCATTACCCAAAACTAAACAAACTCCATGTATATTTGAATATGTTTATTTTGCTAGACCTGATTCAAATGTATTCGGAAAAAATGTTTATAAGATGCGCAAAGCAATGGGACGAGAGTTAGCTAAAGAAGCACCAGTTAAAGCTGACTATGTTGTGCCAGTTCCAGATTCTGGAGTCACTGCTGCTCTCGGATATTCAGATCAATCCGGTATTCCTTTGGAACTTGGTTTGATTCGAAACCATTATATTGGCCGCACTTTTATTGAGCCTAAACAATCGATTCGAGATTTCGGAGTAAAAGTAAAACACAATGCCAATAGAGATTTATTAACTGGTAAAAAAATTATTGTAGTTGATGATTCAATAGTCAGAGGCACCACTACTAAAAAACTTATTTCAATGTTGAGAGAAGCTGGGGCTTCAGAGATCCATGTTAGAATTACAGCTCCACCAACTAAAGGTTCTTGTTATTACGGTATTGATACGCCAACCCAAGATCAATTGATTGCCGCAAATATGAATATTGAAGAGATCTGCAAATTTATAAATGCAGATTCACTTTCTTATTTAAGTCTTGAAGGACTTTATCGTGCAGTTGAATCTAGTGAGGGCTCTTTTTGCGATGCTTGTTTTACAAGAAATTATCCAATTGGTAAACCAAGTAATGCTTAGGGTAGTGTCAAAGAATTTTTTGAATGTTGCAATATTCTAAGTATATCTTCTTTTTTTAAAGGTTTACTCGCATAGTCATCCATCCCAGCCTCTAAACATTTCTCTCGATCTCCCTGCATAGCATTAGCTGTAAGGGCAACAATAATGTTATGTTTACCCGAGATTTTCTCATGTTCTCTGATAAGTCGTGTGGCTTCATATCCATCCATTTCAGGCATCTGACAATCCATAAAGACAATATCAAAATCATTCAAGGATGCTTTCTCAACACCCTCAGAACCATTAGTAGCAAGTTCAACCTCACAACCCAATTTTGAAAGCATTGCAATAATAACTTTCTGATTAATTGTGTTGTCTTCGATAACTAGTACTTTTGTAGGAGTCTTTGAGAGATCATTTTTAAAGTCTGTCTTTTGGGTATTCTTATTTTCTAAAGCAGTAAAATCGGTATGTTTTCCAGATTTTTTATCTTCTTGCACAGTTTGTAATACTTCTCTTAAGACATGTGGAAAGAATGGACGAATTAAAAAGTGGTCTGCCCCCAACTCTTTAATTTTTGTAAGAACAACCCCAGCATTTATTGAAGAAATTAATACTATCTGAATCGAAGGAGAGAGTGATTTAATTCGATTAATCAAGAAGGAATCGTTCTTGAGCCACTCATAATCAATTAATGCAACATCAAATTGATTTTGAGAGTTTTTGAATAAATTCTCAAATGATTGGTTGTCTTGTGAAACATTATATTTTACTGACCAACAATCTAAGTATTTTATTACAGCAAGACGTTCACGTTCTGAATTTAAGCCAATAGCTAAATTCATATTATCTAGTTTTGTTAACCATAGGGAGAACTGTTCTTCTCGTTCTTTGTCTGAGATTAATATTGGAATCTCAAACCAAAATGTTGAACCGTGATCTATTTTACTTGTTACACCAATTTGTCCACCCATTAACTCAACTAATTTTTTTGAGATAGTTAATCCCAATCCAGTTCCTCCATAATGACGAGTTGTTGAATTATCGGCTTGAGTAAAAGGTTGAAAAATTGATTCGAGTTTATTTTCAGCAATACCAATACCGGTGTCTTCAATTTCGAATCGTAATGTTGCAACATCAGTATCCGCAGTGAATGCTTTCATGAGCACTTTCAAAGTTATAGAACCTTCAGAAGAGAACTTGACTGCATTGCCGAGAAGATTGATTAAGATCTGTCGAATTCTTGTAGGATCTGAGATTGCATAACGAGGCGTGCCAGGTTCAAATTCCACTCTAAAATCAATGTTTTTCTCTTTAGATCTAAGAGCAAATAGGCTAGAGATTTGTTCAAGAGAGCTGAGTAGATCAAAAGAAATTGGTTCAATTGTTATTTTTCCAGCTTCTATTTTAGAAATATCTAGTATTTCATTGATAATTCGTAAAAGTTCCTCGGCAGATCTTTGCACAGTCTCAACATAGTTTGATTGAACTTGAGATAGTCCTGACTCCAACATAAGATCGATCATACCAATAATGCCGTTCATAGGAGTTCGGATCTCGTGACTCATATTGGCTAAAAATTCACTTTTAGCGATATTGGCTTGCTCAGCACGAAGTTTTTCTTCTTTTAGTTCTCTGGTTCGTGATTCTACTTTTAGTTCAAGTTCTGAATTAGACTGATCAATATCTTTTCTCATTTGAACAAAAGTCTTTGATAGTTTTCCAATTTCATCATCAGACTCAATATCTTCAATCTGAATGTTTCTAAAACCAAAAGCATATAGTTCCATTGCTTTAATGATTCTAATAAGTGGTTTAGTGATTAATTTAAGAGAGAAACTAATAGAGAAAAATATTATTGGGATAATTACAGCCAATGATAATAATGCAAATTTTATTAAGTAGTTGGTTTTTTCGTTTAAAGATTTCTTTGTAAGATATAGTTTTAGAGTTCCAATTTTTTTAGTTTCTGAACCCAGTACATATTGAATTTCTCTTTCAATTTGGATTTGATTTTTAGATTTATTTACTTCACCTTTTTGTGCTAGCAAGTGACCCATATCTGAGACAACTTCAACTGCTGCAAAATCAGGATCATCGGAAAAGGCTGAGATAGTTTTATTGATTTGCTCAATATCAAAATCCCACAGTGGATTGGCAAGGGCTTTTGCTTGAATTGATGCACCAAGATGCCCTCTTGTTTCTAGGCTTGATTCAAGATTTCGTAAAATTACGGCAGAAGATATCCAGAGATATAAAGCAAAAATGGCAGTTACAATAATTGATATCACTAAAGTAGCTTTAGTCTTAAGACTTAGATAAGAAGTTGCTTTTTTAATCATCTAAAATACTTTTTTTAAAAGCTAAAAAGATACCCCATTGATATCCTTAGAGGATCTATCATTACTGACTTTTAGTTTCTGAAATTTATACTTTAGTAATATCGACAGATATGTGAAGAATTATTAGGGGAAAAAACATGGAAAGACCTAGCTATTTCAGATAGTTGGTATGTTAAGGCATTTGTCACTGAGAATCGGGAGTTAGACTAGAAGAATTTTAATTTACTCAGGCATGAATTCATCGACAAAGATTGGTCTGCCAACTGTTTGTTGATTTTTATATTTGCCACCAGATTGATCGTAGAGAAGTGTACTTGGAGAATTCAATCTGAAAAGTGCAGCTTTAGCGATCTTCATTTTTGGATAAAGCAAGATAGGATTTGGACCGTGATTAGCAAGTTCCAAAGTAATTGTTCGATCACTATGTCCTGGTTGAACTAACATAGCAGTTTTTACTACAGTCAATCCTACTCGAGCTAAGGTCGAACGACCCTCAATGAAAAATCCTAATTGTGGTCCAACAGTAACTTTTTCAAGGGTATGTCCTAATATAAACTCCTGAGGTTCAAGTCTATAAGGTGTGTTATCTTCAATTCTAAACTCTTGATACTGAGGAAGGATCTTATTTCTCACATCAATGACGACTCCAGGAAGAGGTTTTAAAATGTCAGAACCCAAATGAAGATTAAGGCCTGCTGATTCGATCCCTTTTTGAGAAAATGGAGTTATGACTAGCTCTCCGGATTTTAATGCGGCAGCGATATCACAATTTGAAAACATAGTGCATTTGACCTAAAAACTTAAGGTTTTCCTAGAGTTGGGGATGAGATGCTACATTAATATTGTTTTCTATACAAATATCCTCATTTCTGGGAGTTATAGTGTTGATAAAGGTATCTATATTTGATTAGATCTAAAAACGATAAATTAATTAAGGTTTAGCTATGTCATGTGACCATTATAATTGTGATAAAGAGAGTAAAGATGCCAAGAAATGGTTCTTTAGCGTCATAGTAATCGCAATTACCTTTGTTTGTTTTCTTTATAAAACAGATGAAATGTTAACAAATTCTGATAAAGAACAACGGTTGGGTTATGAATTAGGTAGACTGAGAACTGCCCAGTCTACTTTGCCCTCAAGAGTATCAGATGAAAGACAGATGTCCTTAACAGTAGCTTCTGAATCTAAATGATATCTTGGGTGAGATCCTTTACCCACTTTATAATTTCAAAACTTTTAGATCTCGAACTTTGGTTAATTGAAACCGAAAGAAGCGATTTATTTTTTTCTTTTATATCTGGGCGTTTGCAAAAATATCCTTTCTGGTGTCGTGGGCATTTACGCATTGGCGTTGAAGCACTTAAAATAAAGAAACTTGATCTTGCCTATGCCTCTTCTCAAGCATCGATAATACTAGGTAAAAATTCATTTGAACTTAATATTATGTCTCAACATCTTCTTGCCAGGTGTTACATGGCAGCCGGACAAATCAAAGAGGCATTAGTGATTTTAACTAAAATTACTACCTCTTCAAAGTCTTGTTCGTTGAAAACTTTTGAATCTATCAAAGAAGATCTTGCCGCTGCTCATATGGGATTGGGGGAAGATTCCCAAGCTTTAAGTATTCTAAACTCAATAGCTTATGGCAAGTTAAGTCCTGAGGGGAGAGCTACACGAAAATATTTAGTTCAAAAAGAAAAAAGCGAGACTGCCTCATCTTAACCGGAGATCAAAATCATCCGTAGATACTATTGTTTAGAATCTTCAGAAGACTGAGCAACTTTAATTAATATTTGGTTATCATTTGAAAAAGAGCTTAGTTTAATATTTCTATCAACTCCGATAAAGAATTCCACTTGGCCATTTCCTTTTTCAGGATTTACTAATGTTACACCCTTAAAATCTTGAGGAGGAAAGTGTGGTAGTGTTAGGTGTTCTTCAGAAAAGGCGGCACCTGGGATAGTTAGCCGGTATGCTCTTTGACCAGTACGCACCAAAGTAAATGGGGATTTTTGATTTAAAGTAATTTGTATCATCGAAGTTTTAGATGGATTTTCCTTTGTAAAGTTGATGTTGCTTATTTGAAGATTTTTGGCTTTTGGTTGAGTATTTTTCTCAATATTTTTCTCAGTATTTTTAAGTTTAGAAGCACTTGAAGAATTCAGTGTATTATTAACTTCTTCCAAAAGAGTTTTATCAGAAACTCTAGATTTTGGAGTTGCTTCTTCTGACTCCAAAGCATGTATCTTAGCGGGACTAGATGAAGACAAAGGAAAGATCTCTTCGGGTGAGAGTTCTTCACTCTTTGATGAATCTGATTTTAATAGATTTTGATTATTGACAGAGGAGGCGATCTCAAATGTTTTATCTTTATTTTTTGTTGCTTTAGGCAGATTCTCTTTTTGGATTACAGTTTTAGCAAAAACATCTTGAACTGATCTTGTTTCAGTTTTTGTAGTTGCAGATGTCTCAAGTTGAGCAACTCTAGGGTTACTTGTTGGAGCATTAAACGAAAGAGTAATGACTTGACCATTTGCGCTAACTTTGAAATCAGGATTTGCGTCTTCTTGTAGATCCAATACCATTCTAACTTTATCTGGATGAACGCCGAAACGAAGAGATTTTAAAGAAGAATTCTCCTCAAGTGAAACAGTCTTATTTTTACGAATTTGGACATCAGCAACATCAACAACAAGTCTATTTGGGTTGCTAAGTTTAAAAACACGAGGAGAGTTAATCTTAGGGAGATTTATTCTGAATTCTTTTTGATCTGCTTGAGCAGTATCAACAGCAACTATGCTTATACCATCTTGAGAGGCCAGAACCTTTCCATCCAATCCAAAAGCATTTCCGCAAATAAGTAACAAAGAAGGAACAAGGCCAGCCTTAATCAATTTCATATGCACCCACTGGATAAAAGATTTTAGAATCTTGAGTATACTTGTCTGAGAAAAAAGGTCAAATAATTACAACAAGTTGAGTTTGGAAATATTCAACAGTGGAAAACTTCGCTAATTAGCTGATTCTGCTTGTCAGACTCCTGAAATTTGGAGCAGAAATTATTAGAAAAAATTATTGCTCAACTACTTTAGCAAATGCTTCTTCTGACATGATGAGTTCATAGGCTCTTTTTGATGCATCAACTCTGGATTTTAATTTTTTTTCAAAGGCATTTAAAGCAACTGGATACTCACTCGATATTTTGAATTTACTTTTACCACCAAATGGTTTGGTAATGGTCAAAAAGACTTCTCGAGAGTTTGAATAGTCATCTCTTGATCCATCAGAGTTTTGACCCTCAACTTCAATCCGTTTGTCAGCAATGGATACAAACTCTAAAACACCTCCTTGTCGACTTTCAGAAAATGCTACGATTGCATCGCTTAATAAGCCGATCCAAGCCACGTTATTTCTATTCTGGAATTCGATTGATTGAAGTGCTTCAGCAACGTCTATGTTTGATTCGTTTGTAACGTCCATCACAGAACCACGAAAGAGAATTTCAAGATCCAGCCCTTGTGCATTACCTGCATATGCGAATCTTCTGGCAACGGATCTGGCTGCTAAATACTTCAGCATGATTTTAGGTTTCATATCTCGCCATTTCCTGTGGGCTGCTGTTTGAAACATGAGCGGAGAGGCTAGTAGGCTTATCCAGATAAGAAATTTGAGCTTAAGTGCAATTGCAAGAGTAAAGAAAACAGCAATCATCATAAAGCAAGAATAAAGCCCTGAAGCTTGAGATTCCGCTAACAACTCGAGCTTCTCTTCCGGAGGTATCAAGTTCCAAATTTCATTTTCACCAACTGCGGCCATTGTTTCTCAGGTAAGTATTTCAAATTACTAAATACGGATCGGCAAAAATTGCCTATTAGGATCCATAGAACAGCTAGTTATTAAGTAAATTCTGTCATTTGTAATGACTTATGACTTTATAAGCAGGAATTGGGCCATGTTATGAGTTATTAAAAAAACCTAAGACCTAGTTGGTCCCTTTTTAGTAAGGAGGGGGGCTACTTTTAGTAAGGAGGGGGGCTACTTTTAGTAAGGAGGGGGGCTACTTTTAGCTCTTTTTTAGTTTATTTCTGTCTGATTTTCTTTATCTTGCAGACAACTTTTTCAAAAAATATACGAACTATCTTAAAGACGGTAATTTTTTTAAAAAAATTTATATGCTTGCTCGTGTATCTACAAGTGCTCTTAAAGGTGTTGATGCAATTCCAATTGAAGTTGAGGTTGAGGTTAGGGGAGGAACTCCAAAGTTTACTATAATTGGACTTGGAGATGGAGCAATCAGAGAATCTAAAGATAGAGTAATCTCAGCTATTCGATCCTCTGGATTTAAAATGCCAGGCGGACCGATCTTAGTCAGTTTAGCACCAGCAGAAGTAAGAAAAGAGGGTTCTTCATTCGATATTTCAATCGCTCTAGGGATTTTAGCAGCCTCGGGACAGATTGATTCAAGTATTCTCAAAAACACTTCGGTTCATGGTGAACTCTCTCTTGATGGCACAATAAAAGGAGTGAGAGGTATTTTGCCAATGACGCTTTCAGCAAAGTCTTTAGGAGTCAAAACTGTCTGTGTGCCAGCTATTAATTCCGAGGAAGCGTCTTTAGTAAATGGTGTGAACATAATACCTGTAACTTCTTTGGCAGAGCTTTATCTGATTTTAAAAGGCGAAATAGCTCCAGAGGAAGTTAAAAAAAGATCCAAAGAAAATATAATTTCTAATAAAGTCGATTTATCGAGCATATGGGGGCAAGACAGAGCCAAAAGGGCTCTAAGCTTAGCTGCTGCAGGAGGTCATAATGTACTGATGATCGGTCCTCCAGGTTGTGGCAAAAGCATGCTGGCCCAAGCATATAAAAGTATTTTGCCATTACTTTCAGAAGCGGAAATTTTAGAAGTAATTAAAATATATTCATCTGCAGGATTACCAATATCAGGATTTTTAAACGGTGAAAGATCCTTGCGTGCTCCACATCATGTAATAAGCGATGTTGGATTAGTTGGAGGAGGGAGTAATCCAAAACCCGGAGAGATTAGTTTGGCGCATAGAGGAGTGTTATTTCTTGATGAGTTTCCAGAATATAGGAGATCATGTCTCGAAGCTTTAAGAGCACCACTTGAAAACGGCAGTGTCAGAATTGTTAGATCTGGTGGCAGCGTTGAATTTCCAGCAAGATTTCAACTTATTGCGGCAATGAATCCATGTCCCTGTGGTAGATTAGGAGTAAGTGGAGCTGGTTGTTTATGTTCCATGACAGCGATACAGCAATATTTAAAAAAATTATCACAGCCAATTTTAGATAGAATTGATCTTCATATTGAACTTGATCCAGTACCAGTTTCAGTCTTAGTAGGTCGAGCAAAAAATTCACAATCTGATACTTCGAGTAATGTCACTTTGAAGTTGGTTCAAAAAGCCCAAGCAAGACAAATCGAAAGACAAAATCGACTTAATTCTGATTTATTAGGCCAAGAGATTATAAAAATGGTTCCAATAAGTGATCAGGGTGAAAAATTACTGAGTAAGGCCGCAGATAAAATTGGTTTAAGTGCTAGATCTTTTATTAGGATTTTGCGAGTTGCAAAAACTATTGCTGATTTTGATGATAAGGAAAATGTTGGAATAGAAGAGTTATCAGAAGCTATAGGGTACAGAGCTATAGAGAGGTTGAATCAGTATTGTAAGAAATAATTTAAAAAAGCTTAACGAGTATTTTCTAGTCCCTTTACTCTAAGTCGAAGTTCGATTTCATTGATTTTTTCCGTTCCAGTAAAATCAACAAAGCGTTCTCTGATAACAATTTTTTCTTTATCTATTGCGGTGACTACTCCGTTACTTCGTCCGACTTTAGTTCCAATTTTAATAGTGAAACCTTTACCAGCTGCATTCTCTACTATTGCTTTAGCATCACCAACTCCCAGGAGGACTGCAGTCAGCTTTAATTGCCCTAAGTCATACCGTTCAAGAGGGGTCTTTGTAGTATCAGTATCTTCTTTAGGAGCGAAATCAAAAGGCAGAAAAGGATCCTTTTTGCCAGCAGGATTATATTTATACTGATTTCTCTCTGCTTCTAATTTATCAAGTGCTTCTAATACAGCTGTTGGATTTTTTGGAGCATTTTCTTGATTCTTTTTTTGCTCAATTGTTGCTTTAGAAAGAGATATTTTTTCTTTTTCAATACTCTCTTTCTTTTCTGCCAATGTAATTTCTAGTTGAGAGTCTCCGGGAACTAAGAAAGCAAAGTAAAGAACTTCGGCAAGTAATAACAAAATTAATATCATTACTGTGCGTTCAACCCAGGAAGTTTGTTTTAAGCTTGAAACAAGTTGTCGGATCCGATCATTTATGGAGAGACTTGGACCAGGACGACGTTTTGCTTTTTTTGCCATGAATTTCTCAGGTTCTAACTTGTAATAACATATATAGTAAGTCCAAAAAGAACATTCCTAAAGAAAATCTTTTTTTGGACTTACGATCCCCCGCAGGGATGATAAATAGTTATCCCAACAAAATGTTTTAAGTAAAACGAAGGTTTTCAACAGAAAAGTATTCGGAAATTACTTATTGGGATAACTATAGAATTTAAGAGTTTAGGTTAACTGTAGAAAGTGAATCGGACAAGTAGGGAAGGTAAGTGTCGGAATAATGATAACGCTGCTTTCACCCATATAAGAAACCTATATAAGAAAATGGTCGGGGCGAGAGGATTTGAACCTCCGACTTCTAGTTCCCAAAACTAGCGCTCTAGCCAGGCTGAGCTACGCCCCGAAGACGATTAGAGACAAGGGCAGGACTCTATATTTTAAGGCAATAAGGATCAAGTCCTCTATAATCTTCTTTATAAGGAATTGTTATACTGGTTTAATTTTGGGTATATAGTAAGTCCAAAAAGAACTTTTCTAAAGAAAATCATTTTTTGGACTTACGATCTCCCGCAGGGATGATAAATAGTTATCCCAGCTAAATGTTTTAAGTAAACCGAAGGTTTTCAACGGAAAAGTATTCGGAAATTACTTATTGAGATAACTATAAGACTTAATTTAGCAGCATTTAATGTCTGTTAGAATGTAATGACCTGCGTAGCCTTGGCAAAGCAGAACTGATAATAAAGCATTAATTTTTTTCAATGAAATATGAACAAATTTACCTTACGGGAGTTGCACAGAGATAAAGTTGCCCTTGGAGAATACTCCTTCAGTGGTTGGATAAAATCCCATCGTCAATCTAAAAATGTCTCTTTTTTAGAGATTACTGACGGAACCACTATGAAAGGACTTCAGGTAGTCATCAATCCCGAGGTAACAAGTTATAAAGAGTGTTTTGCCAGACTTACTACTGGGGCATCCGTCACGATCAATGGAAAATTAATTCCTTCCGCGGCTAAAGGACAGAAGTATGATTTTGAGGCCACTGATCTTGCGATTTTAGGAGATGCCTCAGCTGAAGAATATCCCCTGCAAAAAAAGGGACACTCTTTGGAGTTTTTAAGAACAATTCTTCATCTAAGACCTCGTTCTAATACTTTTGGTGCCGTTTTTAGAGTGCGTTCGGTTGCAGCGATGGCAGTTCATTCTTTCTTTCAAGAAAAGGGGTTTTATTATCTAACAAGTCCAATAATTACGAGTTCAGATTGTGAAGGTGCAGGACAAATGTTTAGGGTTTCAACTCTTGACGCGGCAAATCCACCAAAAGTTGATGGAAAAGTTAATTTTACTGAAGATTTTTTTGGAGCTGAAGCCAGTCTCACTGTCTCAGGCCAATTAGAAGGAGAGATTTTTGCTACCGCACTTTCCAAAGTTTACACCTTTGGTCCAACATTTAGAGCTGAAAATTCAAACACAACTCGACATCTTTCAGAATTTTGGATGATCGAACCAGAGTCTGCTTTTTGTGATTTGAATGACAACATGGATCTGGCAGAAGATTTCGTAAAATATCTTATAAATTATGTTCTTGAGCGTTGCCCAGAAGAGATGGAATTTTTTGATCAGTGGGTAGAAAAGGGAATCTTGCAAGCCGTGCGCTCTGTAGCTGAATCCAAATTTCAAAGAATCACATACACAGAGGCAGTAGATATCCTTTTAAAAAGTAACAAAACTTTTGAATTTCCAGTCAAATGGGGAATTGATCTTCAGTCAGAGCATGAGAGATTTTTAACTGATGAACATTTCAAAGGACCAATATTTGTTACTGATTATCCAAAAGATATTAAAGCATTTTACATGCGTCTTAATGAAGACGGTAAGACAGTAAGAGCTATGGATATGTTGGTGCCTCGAATCGGAGAACTTATCGGAGGTTCTCAACGTGAAGAAAGGCATGATGTTTTGAAAGAAAAAATTAAAGCCCAGCATTTAAAAGAAGAAGATCTCTGGTGGTATTTAGAGCTTCGTAAATTTGGAACAGTTCCTCATGCTGGCTTTGGACTTGGTTTTGAAAGATTCCTTATGTACATGACTGGAATGCAAAACATCAGAGATGTAATTCCTTGTCCTAGGTTTCCAGGATTTGCAAAATTCTAGTAACTCAAATTAATTATAGTAACTTTCAAAAGTCTTTGCCGAAAAGAAAAGGCTTTAGAAAGTTACTATCCCCCAAAGGGATAATAAATAGTGTTTTTCATTTTCAAAAATCATAGCTAACCCGAAGGGTTAACAAGAAAAAAGATTTAACTTAGTCTGCATTGCCATATCTTGTGATTCGGCAAAGACTTTTGAAATTCACTATACTTTGTCGGCTAAAGTTTTTTTCTTTGGACACTTGGTATTTGTTGCTTTGCCTGACTTGCGGCCGGCACTATCTTAGGAAATTATTTATTGGCTTCGTAATTTCGAATAGCCGTAAGGATTCGTTGAAGCCTTTGTGTTAGCTCATGTGGCTTTAGTTCTGCTGAAAGTGGAGTACCTTCAGTAAGGCCGAATCCAACCTCCATACGTTGTAGTTGCTCAAGAAAATCTCCGCGCATTGTATTTGAAATTTCAAGTTGCGCAAAATCTCGACGAATTTTTCTAATATCCATTAATGATTGTAGAGCCCCAACATTTGAGACAATGGTTTCATCTTCTGTTCGTGTTCTTACATGAGTTTCTTTACACATAGGCAAGGAAAGATAAGATTTATTCCGTTCTGGATCTCCAGTAGATTTTAATGGAGTAAAATAAATATCACTTGATTCGGACTGTATGATTGCCGTAGCAAAAGTATCAGTACTGCGCTCATTCGAATTCAAAGGCACCGTTGCCACATAAATGCCTTCTTTTGTAGAACTTAAGTCAATACCTGTTTTCTCAACAACACCTCTACTAGAAATTATCATTCCGACAGCTTTATCAGGTACAATGCTTAACGAAAAAGTAAGATCTACTCCAGGTTTTTTAAATAATCCTTCTGCAAAAAGACAGGAGGTAGAGCATAGAAGTAAAATTGTTTGGAGAAGATATTTCATTTTATCACCTCCTTAAGTTCATTTAAGATTTCAACCACATTTGAATATGCCTCAATATCTTTTTCTAAGCTTTTAGTTTTTACTGCATACATCCTTGCTTCATCTGCTTCACTCAGATCGTCAGAAGCAGTAATGTCAGTTAATATCGTATTTGGTAGACAAGGCCTTGTGACAATATATTTCATACTAGTTGTTGCCTGATCAGCCCTTCCTGAAATAAAAATTTGATAAATTAATTCTGTAAGCGGTGCTCTGATATCAGCTCTAAAAACAGTTTGATCACGATCGTTGAGAGAGCCTGAAAGAGTTAAATCCATTCCTTTACCATCGATAACAATCCAGGCACGGGCTTTTAGACTCAAGTCTTTTGTTTTTGGTAAAAGAAATTCAATTTGCATTGGTTGTCCAGGAGCAGGCAGCATGTTTCCAGAAACAGGTTTATGAAGAAAATCCAGACTTTTGGCATAGGCCAGTTGCGATGAATAGCAACTCACTATTACTGTATATATTGTTATAAATGAAAAAAATTTAAATAGTGTCTTCATACAAATTTTATATTCAAACTTATTTATTTTTCAGTACTTGCTAAAAATTTCACTCTCCATTCTCCTTGATCCCCAACTACAAGATTCTTAAAGTAGCCAACAAACTCACCATCCTCGAGTTGCTTACCTGTGATTTGCAATACAAAACCATTGGCAGAAAGTTTGAGAGGATCTCCTTCTTTTAATCCTAGAGTTGAAACTAGGATTGGTTGCCAGCCTTCAATTCCAACAATAACAGCTATGCGCTCTTTTTCGGCAAATGAGATAAGTGTTAGAGCAAGTTTAGTTTCGGGATATAAGCCATGTATTTCACCGTGATAAATACCGGAGCTTAAAAGAGGGAAAGCTGAACGAGAGATTCCAGATTTTGGAATTAGTGGTTCATCAGAGGAAGGTTCTTTCTCAACTTCTGAAGATTCAGAAGGAAGTGAATTTTCATTCTGGAATTTTGCTTTTGGTGTAAGTTCTCTTTCGATTACTTGGCTTTCTCCTGAGAAACGATAGTAAATAGCAAGCAATAACAGGGCAAAAATTATACCTACAACAGGAATTCTTTTTTTGGCAGAAACATCAAACTTGTTTATTGGAATTTTTCCAGAAATAATATCTCTAATATCATTCTTAACTTTTAATTCTGGATCTGCTGGCTCAACAGATCGAAGGTTAAGAATATCTTTTGTTATTAGCGGAGCTTGGGTATCTGATTTAGGTAAATATGTTGGGATATTCGGTACATCTAGTAGGTTACTTACAATTGATCCCTGGTTTTTTTGCTCATCACTTTGGTTATTAATTGAGGGAGTTGCGAATGAACGAGAGTAGTCTTCTGTAGAATCAATAAGCTCTTCTTTTTTAATTACTGGATTTAATTCAATTGGAGCAGGTGTATTAGAGAGAGTTCTACTTATAGCGGCCATGGCAGAACTTTCACCAAGTGCAGAATGTTTTTCTAGAGCTGGCGTTTTTGTAATTGTAGGTGAAACATTTGGGATAAATTCTTTTGTCTTTGTAGACTCAGTAATTACTTCTACTTTAGAAACCAATGGAGTATTGGTTGATTTAGTAATTTTTGGTGAATGAGAAGCGACTTTATTATTGCCAGATATAAAATCAAGGAGTTCTTCTGAGGATTTTGGTCTGTCTTCTTTAGAATAAGCCAAGCAAAGCATAATAGCCTTAGCAAATTTATCTGGAATGCCAGGTACAATAGAAGTGATTGCTTTTAAATTCTCATCTTTTCTTGCTTTAAGTTGATCAATTAAATTGATTTTATCGAAAGGATGAATACCAGTCAGAAGTTCATAAAAAGTAACACCAAGTGAGTAAAGATCTGCTGCTTCCTTATATTCAATTCCCTCTAGAACTTCAGGGGCCATGTAGCTAAAAGTGCCAACACCTTTTTGTAGTTCGGCAATTGAAGATTCATCCCCAGGCAGCACTGCTACTCCGAAGTCTGCTAATCTAATTTCACGATCGTTAATAACCAGAATATTATCAGGCTTAATATCGCGATGGATTATTCCCGATTTATGGACTGCACAAAGTGCTTCCACTGTTTGTCTAAAAAATCTTTCTGCCTGAGCAACTGGCAATTTACCGTCATGACTGGAAATGTATTTTCTTAAATCTCCCTCAGCAGCATATTCCATTGAGAGATAGCATAGAGAATCGATGGAGTGAAAATCTTCGATGCGTACAACATATTTATGTCGTGCTGCAACCATGGCCAATGCTTCTTTCCTAAGTTTTTCACTTAGTGAAGGACCACTTTGAGTTTTGCTATTTTGATTTACAAGAACTTTGAGGGCAACTTGTGTATCAGGAGAAGTTGCGTTCCGAGCATGATAGACTACGCTCTGAGATCCGCGGCCAACAATGCCGACTATCTCAAACCGTCCGTCAAAAATTCGTTTCGTTTTAGCGGATTGAACCATTAAAAACCGTTACTCTTATAAATCGATCAGAATTATAATATTTTACTCCTCGTAGCACCGACCAAAGATCAGGCGAAGTAGAACGAATTCTGGCACGAAATTGTCAAAAGATACTAATCAAGTTCTGTATCCCTATAAGTTATTGGTAAAATTTCGCTTATTGTCGCATAGAGAAGGCAAAAATAACCAATAAATGAGGCTTAATTTAATACGAAGAATGCCTAGGAAAATTATTCTAATTCATCAGGGGGTAAATAAATCGAACAAAGCAAGGTGATTAAAATATTAACTTTTTCGTATCGCGCAGCCAAAACCATATCGGTTTTGTAATTTATTTGAACGGTTATTTTTATCACCCTGATTTTACTCCTTAAATTCACCCCTGAGGGGCTTTTGACTTTATTTGTGGTTTATTATTCTGAGTGGTTTCTTTGAATGCTTACAAATTATTTATCTTAGCTGCAATTGACCTCAACCTTAAATTTGTCTAAGTTGCAGCAATTACAGCAAAAGATCTTGATTAATGCACCCGTAGCTCAGTTGGATAGAGCACCTGCCTTCTAAGCAGGGGGTCCCGTGTTCGAATCGCGGCGGGTGCGCCATTTTCTGTATTAATTTCAATAGAAGAGCCAATCGGTTCTTAGCCTTTTCTTGCGCCAGAAATAAATTTGAGTATGGTAGGGCCATAATTATGCAAGTGGTTTCAATTGCTTCGATTTCAAATTAAAGAATAACCATGTCAAATATTCTCGTTATTGTAGAGTCGCCAACAAAAGCAAAGACTATTAGTAAGTTCTTAGGCAAGGATTACACCGTATTGGCTTCCTACGGACACGTTAGGGATCTTCCAAATAACGCTTCTGAAATTCCTGCTGCAATTAAAAAAGAAAAGTGGGCCAGACTTGGTGTAAATGTTGATAATAATTTTGAAGCTCTTTACGTAATCCCAGATACTAAAAAAGAAAGAGTAAAAGATTTAAAAGCGGCTCTTAAAGATGCAGATCTTCTACTTCTTGCAACGGACGAAGATAGAGAAGGTGAATCTATTAGTTGGCATCTGCTCGAAGTTTTAAATCCTAAAATTCCAGTTAAAAGACTCGTTTTTCATGAAATTACAAAAGAAGCCATTAAGCATGCTATCGATACCGCTCGCTCAGTCGATGAAAATCTTGTTCGTGCCCAAGAGACCCGTCGGATTGTTGATAGACTTTATGGTTACTCCGTAAGTCCAATCCTTTGGAAAAAAATGGCACCTCGTCTAAGTGCTGGCCGTGTACAAAGTGTTGCTATGCGTCTCTTAGTAGAGCGTGAGAGAGAACGTATCAAATTTAGAGCAGCAAGTTTTTGGGATCTAAAAGGGGTATTTAATAAAAAGGGTGACAGTACCTTTTTTGATGCCGAGCTTACCAATGTTGGCAATAAACGTGTAGCTTCAGGGAAAGATTTTGATCCTGAAACAGGTAAATTAAAATCAGCTGATGATGTTGTTCTTTTGGATTCCGAGAAAGCTAAGGCTTTAATCCAAAAACTATCCACAGAGACCCCAATAGTAAGTGAAGTAGAAGAAAAACCTTATACTCAGAAGCCTTCGCCTCCATTTACAACTAGTACTTTGCAACAAGAAGCAAACCGAAAACTTAGCTTTGCTGTTAAGCGCACAATGTCAATTGCACAGCAGCTCTATGAAAATGGATTTATTACATACATGCGTACTGACTCCACAACTCTTTCTCAAGAAGCCCTTGAGGGATCAAAGAAAGTTATTGCCAGAGAGTTTGGTACAGAATTTCTGCCATCTGAATCCCGAACTTATCAAACGAAAGTTAAAAATGCTCAAGAAGCTCACGAAGCTATTCGTCCATCTGGCAGTGATTTTGTTCATCCTGATGATGTAAAAGCAAAATTAGGTCCCGAAGCTTCTCGTCTTTATGAATTGATTTGGAAACGGACATTAGCCTCTCAAATGAAAGATGCTAATGGCACAAGAATTTCTGTCAAGATCGATGTGGGTGATTCTCAATTTAGAGCCTCGGGAAAAACAATTTTATTCCCAGGATTTTTAAGAGCCTATGTTGAGGGTAGTGACGATCCAGAACAACAATTAGCTGATCAAGAACGAATACTTCCAGTTCTGACAAAAGGCGAGAAAATTGCAGTTAAAGAGATTCAACCTTTAGAACATACTACTCAGGCTCCAGCTCGATATACTGAAGGAAGTTTAATTAAAGAGCTTGAAAAACGGGGCATCGGTAGACCAAGTACATGGGCTACAATTGTGGATGTTGTTCTTTCAAGAACATATGCTTTTAAAAAAGGTGCGGCCTTGGTGCCAAGTTTCGTGGCAATGGCAGTTACAAATATGTTGGAGGTGCATTTCCCAACTCTTGTTGATTATGCTTTCACTGCAAGGCTAGAGGATGAACTTGATAATATAGCTGGTGGCGGAGCAGATAATGTTACTTACCTAAAGAGTTTTTATTTTGGCAATGGTCATGCTGGACTCAAGCAACTAATAGAAACAGGGGAAGAGAAGATTGATCCTCGTTTAGTTTGTGGAATTCCAATCGGACTTTTAGAAGATGGTAAGGCTGTTGAAGTCAGAATAGGTAAATTTGGTCCATACTTAAGTGATGGAGAGCGAAAAACAGGAATGCCTGATGGACTTTCTCCAGATGAATTAACTATGGAGAAGGCAAGTTCAATTTTGATTGAAGGTGCAAAAGGCCCACAAGCTCTTGGAATGGATCCAGCAACTAGCAAACCCGTTTATGCTAAATCAGGAAGATTTGGTCCATACATTCAGCTCGGTGATGTAAAAGAGGGCGAAGATAAACCAAAAATGACCTCGCTTTTACCCGGCATGACACCAGAGAGCATGACATTAGAGATTGCTTTGAAGCTTTTTGAATTTCCAAAAGTAATTGGAAAAAATCCTCAAAATAATGAAGATATTCTTGCTTCCAATGGACGATACGGTCCTTATATTAAATGTGGAACAGATACTCGAAGCATTCCTCAAGATGAATTCTCACTTTTAACTCTTAGCCTTGAACAAGCTCTTGATCTTCTTTCTCGTCCAAAAACTAGAAGAGGTCAGACTGCTAGAGTAACAGCTCCAATCAGAGAAGTGGGTAAACATCCAGTCAATGAACAGATGATGGTGATTAAAGCCGGAAAATATGGTGCCTACGTAACTGATGGAAAAATTAATGCCTCACTTCCAAAAGGATCGGATCCTCAACAATTAACAATAGAGGAAGCCGTTCATCTATTAGAAGCTCGTGCCGCAAGGATTGCTGCTGATGGTGGAAAACCAAAAAGAGGTCGAGGCGGACGCGGAGCTAAAAAAACTGCTGCTGAACCAAAGGCAGCTAAAAAACCAAAGACTGCAAAGAAGGCTAAAAAAGCTGAGCCAGAGGCTTAGAGGTATTTAAAAAGCCTAGTTAACAATATTAAAGGCAGTCTTTCTTCTTTACTTGCCTTGAGCTAAATTACAGGCTTAATCTCTTTATTTGGTCGACTTATGAGCGAATACGCTGGAATAGTAGTAATGACAATTGTAGTGGCTGGTTTTTTAGTCACTATGCTAATCCTTTCTTCAGTACTTGGTCCCAAAAATAAGACAGTAACAAAACAACTTCCTTTTGAATGTGGCTCGGTAGCAGTTGGAACGGCTAATCAGAGATTCAATGTACAGTTCTATTTAGTTGCGATGCTTTTTATTCTTTTCGATATCGAAATTATTTTTATGTATCCTTGGGCTGTAAATCTTGAAGCTCTGGGTTGGGCAGGCTTTTTTGCTATGTTCTCATTTATGTTTGTGCTTCTGATTGGACTGGTTTATGTCTGGAGAAAGGGTGCATTAGACTGGCGCTAATGTTTCGACAAATTTTTTAGGCTGAGTAATGGCTGGGATACTAAGGGTCTTACTGATCTACATTCCTCTGCTTCTATCAGCAGCAAACTTCCTCCCCTTAACTAAAATGCACATAATATTCGAGCTTAATAGGGAACTTTCTCTCTATTATCTTTTTTTTCATTTACTTGCAGTTTTGTTGGGATTTTTTATTCTTTCCAAGAAATCGAAACTGTTTATCTTTGAAATCTATGCATTATTGTTTTTGTTAATATTTGGATACAGCAGAATCCTTTATCCATTTTTCTCTCCCGATCATAAAATTTCAACTGAAAGCAATCTTTCAAAATTTAAACTTGTTTATGGAAGACTTTCAGAAGATGAGAATCAGAATTTGTGGCTCTATGATGCCACTTATGACCAAAATCCTGAACTTATTGCCCTAAGTGGTTCAGTTAACCAAGTCTCAAAGCGTCTTTTAGATAAAAATCATTTTCCATTCTTTATAGTTCAAACAGGAAAGGATGGTTCGGGAGTTGCTTTGTATTCTAAAAATGAATTTTTTCAAGATCTCGAACTTGATTTTGGCGAAAGAGTTTTAGTTGTAAATAGTCAGCGAAATGGCTCAGAAAATCTAAAGATTATTTTGATGAATATTCAAATTTCTTGGGATCAAGATGAAACTTACGAGAAAAAAATAACTCTAAAACGAATGGCCAGTTACTTTAGACAACATCAAGAAAATGTAATTCTGCTTGGAAATTTTGGAACGACACCCTTTACTTGGGATTATCAGCAGTTTCAAAATGAAGGCCAATTTTCAGATGCCAGTTATGGTTTTGGTCTTAATTTAAATTTTAAGAAATTATTTTCTACTGAGATTTCTTTACTTGATCACTTGTTATATGCCGGGCAGCTTTCGGTAATTGATTATAAAAATGTTACAGATCGGAAAAGCCAAGAGGAAGGGGTGGTAGTTACGTTTGGGGTAAAGTAGGAGCAGGTTCCTTCACTTCATGCTCCTGTTTATTATCAATCTCCCAAAGTTTGGCATACTTTAAAAAAGTCGAGATTGCTTCATTCACTGCTACAATAAATCCAGCCTTACCTTCTAAAAATCCTCGTTTCCAGATATAGAATTTAAAGAATCGAAAGATCGGATTGAATAGAAGATTGTATAACCAAAGAGAATGACCCTGTAGAGATAGAGATTTGGCAGAAGCTAAAGAGAAATTATTGATTCGATTAATCTGATCTGTAATATCGTCATAAGTATAATGATATAAAGAGCCTGTAAATTTTCCAAGTTTACCTTTTACAATTGCTCTCTCATGGGGATCATAACCACCCCATGTGGTTAAACTCTTTCTTACAAAGCGCAATCTATATTCAGGATACCAGCCACCTTTATCCCACCAGCGATCAAGAAATCTTACAATTCTTGAAACTTTGAAACCAGCACAATCAATTTGTGAAGGAGTGCTATCTCTTAATATGGATTCAACCTCAGATCGTAATTGCTTAGATACTTCTTCGTCCGCATCTAAATTTAATACCCACTCATTTGAGCACTGACTAAGGGCGAATTGCTTTTGAGCTACATGACCTGGCCAGTGGCGTGAAATAATTTTGCATTTAAATTGTTTGGCAATTTCTAAAGTTCTATCGCTTGAACCGCTATCTACTACAATAATTTCATCACACCACTCCACACTACGAAGGGCTTTTTCTATATTATCTTCCTCATTCATACAGATTATAAATGCTGAAATTGGATCTTTATATGGGCCGACGTGAGTTTTAGATAATTCGTTTTGCAGAGCATTAAAAACTGTCTCGCCAGTTAAGGTTTCCTTAATTGCTAAGACCTTTAAGCTTGAATGAAATGGTTGCCATCTTTTTGGATGCATTGAACGAGTATCGGGATATAGTGCAACACCCTTAAGACCAGCACAGGAAGCTAAATGGGTAATGCCAGTAGAAGGTCCGACGTAACCCTTGGCATTTTGTAATATTCCAAGCAATGAGTCAAAGTTTGTAATATTATTAAAAATTATTTTATTTTCAGAAGTTAAAGATTGTTGCAATATTTCAAGCTCCGACTTTTCGGCAGGTCCACCAAGAATCATAACTTTATAAGGAGTTTTGACCGCAATTAATTTTGCAAGATTTTGCCATCCAGTGCGGCTCCATGGTTTAGCAGAAACACTTATACCCGGCATTAGAACAATATATTCATCGCTTGTTTCAAATGGCTTAATATTTGTAAAATCAGAAATTTTAAGACTTTCTGTTAATTCAGAATTTATAATTTTTGGATCAAGTAAGGAGATTAGTCTCCAATTATATTCAGCCTCATTCATTTTGGCATAAGAACGTCTGACTACGGCGCGCTTAGTATATAAAAGACTAAACCACCTAGCTGCATTTCCTATGCGAGTCGGAATGGGAGGGGAGAGATAAAGCTTTGCAGTATCAAGTTTAGCCATAAGGTCAACAACTGCATCAAACTTATAGCTTGATAGATCATCGCCAACTTTAATTACGCCATCAATAAAGTTGATATTTGAGACAAGTGGCAATGTATATTCTGATACATGAAGATAAACCTTAGCATTGGGCAGCATTTTTTTTAGCTGCTTTGCTCCATGCAGAGCAAGTACTACATCTCCAATTTTATCAGGCCTAGATATCAAAACTTTCAAAAAAGGTACCTTTATCTTTTCTTTATTGATTCTTTTACAGTGGGGAAGAAATCTTCACTCCATGCTTTTGTTGCACCTGTTTGGCCTTGGTAGTTACCTTTGCCTTTTTCACCGTATGCGATCTCTGGCGGGGACTCCATGGCCATGAAAACAAGTTGTGCTGCGCGCATACCTGCCGTTAGTTTTCTAGGATATGGGCCTAGATTTTGTAATTCCAAAGTGACCTGACCATTAAAACCACAATCGATCCATCCGCTTAAACTATGATTTAACCAAAGACGACCTAAGGTACTTTTTAATTTAAGATCTGCTACCACATCACGGGGCAATTTAATAAATTCTCTTGTTGTAGCTAGAACTACTTCTCCAGGAAACAATATCAGAGAATCAGCTTTGAATTCTTCTGGTTCTCTTGTTGGACAGATCCAGTGATCACCAATTGTCACATCATAACTTGAAGGGTTAACTTGTTCGGGAGAAAAAGGGAGTATTCCTCCGGCCTCAGCAAATTTAGTAATCCAATGGTCAGGCTTAATCACGGAATGCTCCTACAAATCGATTATATTTCTCAAGTGAAACTACTGTGTTGTATAAATAACAAAGTATGATAACTCTATTTTTATCTCAATCATAGGTTTAGTGGATCTGTTTTTTGATTAAAGCCTAAGTAATTGAGTCACTTGTAGTATTTTTAATAATTGCCAAATTTCTTGAGATTCCAAGGCGATTGTTTCTAATGTGCCCACTTTAGGGACTCCTGAGCGTAGCGAAGCTGGGGTGGAGATGAATAGTAGCCGTTCTAAAATTTAGAAAGCCAAAGGTTTTTCAAGAAAAATTATTCTAAGGAAGAACTTGTTTAATATCTCAATATTTCTGACAACTACCATATGACTGATGACAAACTTTTTGACCTTGTTTTAGTGGTGGAAGATGAGCCTGCCCATGGAATTCTCATTAAACGGGCTGTCTCAAAATATTGTAGAGAAGTTAAGGTATTAACTAGTGTCGGGGAGGCATTAAAATTTCTTTCTCAACACAAACCAGATCTAATAGTAACTGATCTAAACTTACCCGACACCAAAGGGGTGACACATATTGAGACGTTATTAAAAGCAGGTGGGCATGCTCCAGTGATCATGCTTACTTCATCAAGTTCGATAAATGATGCAGTAAAAGCCATGAGATTCGGGGCTGCTGATTTTATTGTTAAAAATTTTGATGAAACCTTCGATGAGATTTTTGGCTTGGCCTTAGCTCGTACTCATACAGGGGAAGAGTTACGAAGAGAGCGTCAGAGACTGCAAAGGGAGATGGACTCTTTAAGAGTAGCGATTCAAAATGGCCAAGATGCCATGGCCGTTATTAACAACCAAGGTGAGATTTCATATAAAAATTCCTCTTTCTCAAATTTTGTAAAAAGATGTTTAGGTGAAGAAAGCGATCTTTTTTCAGTTATTGGAAGTTCTGTTAAAGGTCGAGAGTCGTTAATAAATGATCTAAAGAAAAACCTTGCAACACTTGCTCCAGGTGCTGTGTGGAGTACTGAAATTCTACTCAAAGATGATCCTGATGCAGCTTTTGATTTAAATATTTCGGTAATTGAATCAAATACCGATGGAACTTTGCGAAGTGTCGCTTGGGTTAAAGATGTCAGTGATCGGAAAAGAAGGGAGCGTTTTCAAAAAGAAATTTTATCTACAACTACTCACGATCTTAAGGGGCCACTTGCAGCAATCTCGCTTTGCGCAGAGATGTTACAAGATTTAGTCTCAGTCCCAGAAAAAGCTCACCAGCTTGTAATTCGGATTGCCTCTTCTTCTAGGGGAGCTCTTTCCTTAATCGATGAATTTTTAAGTGCTAGAAGAATTCAAGAAGGAAATTTTATTCTACAACCCACCAAACAAGATGTGATTACCTTAGTTACTGCTGTGGTTGAAGAATATAAACCATCTGCACTCAGTCGTGAAATTAACTTGAAGTTAGAAATTGAGGGATTTGAACGAGAAGCAATTGTTGATGGATTAGCCTTAAGTCGTGTTATTGGGAATCTTATTTCTAATGCCATTAAATTTACTCAAAAGTCTGGGCTTGTAACAGTCAGGGCTAGTGTAAAGCAAGGAGAGTTTTCCTTATCGGTTTCGGATACTGGTTCCGGGATGGAGCCTTCTGAGGTGCCTCGGATCTTTGAACGATATAGCCGCTTAAGTAAGCATAAGGGAATTCAGGGTACAGGACTTGGTTTGTATGTAGTAAAGAATATTGTTACCTCACATGGCGGTAAAATTCAGGTAACAAGTCAACCTGGGCAGGGAAGTACGTTTAATTTACAATTTCCTGCGGATCCTCCTATGAATGAGCGGGGTCAAATACTGTGTCTCGACTTTGCATAAAAAATAAATTACTTTCGTGCAGTTATAGTTATTCCAGTAAGTAATTTCCGAATACTTTTTCTGTTGAAAACCTTCGCTTTACTTAAAACATTTAGTTGGGATAACTATTTATCATCCCTTCGGGGGATCGTTAGTCCAAATAAAGATTTTCTTTCGGAAAGTTCTTTTTGGACTTACTATAGGTATTCATAAGGAACTGATATGAAAAAGACATTAATTATAGCTTTGTTATCTTTCATTGTTTCTGGTTGTGCACCAAGAGGTGAAACTAAGACTATTGAGCAGCTTTTGAGTATTGCACAAGATCGAATGGCAAGAGCTGAGGTTCATCACACTTCTCAAGTTCCTCAAGATGTTTCAACTCTAAAAGTTTCTTTGGAAAAAGCACTAAGTCTCACAGATACTGCTAGTATTACCAAAGTAATGTCTGAAATTGGTAATACAATTGGAGTGCTTATTCCACATGCTGGAATGACAAGTAGGGCTTCTTTAAATGAGTTATCAAATCAGTATAAAGAGCTAGCCAAAGTTGGCAATCCAACTTCTGATCAAGTTAAATTATTAGTCGCAAGGACCCTTCATACTGTGGCCAGCGAACTAGAGACTACTCAATTCTCATTATAAGAGTAGGGCAGTTACGAGTTAATTTTTTGATTTAGTCTTGCAATATCAAGTGATTTTGAAAGTGAGATTAAATGCTCTCTATTTGCACAGGTTTTAGTAAATAGATTAAAAAAAGTTCCCTTAGAAAGTTTCAATAATAAAGAGCAGGCTCCTTCTTTTCTATGGAAGTAAATCTGACCTTGAAAAGAGTCAATCTCTATATCCTCCTTACTATCAATTTCTAAAGCCGGAGGTTCTAATTCAATAAATTCTTGAAATAAGCCCCAAGAACTTGCAACAACAGATACAGGTTTTGGGATTAGTACAGTCAAATAGATTACATCTTCTTCAGGCGTTCCAAGTATCAGAAAATTTTGTTTGGCTACAATAAACCCCTTATTAATTTCAGCTTCATTTTTGAGTTTTTTGAATTCTCCTGAGCCACTCCCCAACCAATTAAGGATCTGCTTAACTCCACTTTTCCCTTTTGAGAAAAGATCTATGTATTCGCTCTCATTTAAATTATAGCCCTCTTTAATTACTGTAGCTCTTCTAGTTGCCCGATCAAAATTTTTATATTCTTCTGATCCGATTAATTCATTTAGTCCTTCAGCATATAAGCTTGGAACCAGTATGAATAAAATCAAAAAATTAATGATACATTTCATACAGAATTAAGGTGTAGCCGTTTCTTCAGGGCCTCTATTATTTTGGAGTTTCTTTCTTAATCTTCCTAATCTTGAAGCTGGTCCTTGACTACGAGCCATACAGAATTCGTAAATTGTATTACTTAAAATATCATCTGAGCCTTTGCAAAAAGTTTTTGCTAAGTCTGCCGATCGCATAAATCTTCTCATTGCCTTTGGAAGGTCTCTCAATGCGGTTTCAAATTGCCGAGATTGGCGCATCAAAGTTGCAACATTATCGAGTGCCGACATCATGACGGCTACTAAAGCCTCATTGCGATCTTTAGCTTGAAGAACTGCTTCTGCAATTGGTTCGCCTTTTGTTGCCCAGATAAGGGATTCGTCAACAGAGTCAATTGTGAATGGCTTAACAAGAAAGCCCCTTGCTCCAATTACAAATAAATCAAAAACATCATCAACTCTAGGAGATCCAGAAGTTGGGATAGCAATACAGTCAGGATCTTGGTTTAATAAATTTGCTAAAAAGTCGGATGGTTTAAGATTTGAAGCTTTCGAATCGAAAAGCACATAATCATATTTTCTGTCATTAATTCTTTCTAAACCGATTCCATGAGATGCAGCATCCGTAATAATTCCAAAACCGAGAGATTTTATTGCTGCTCGAAGATTCGTTCTTGTATTTGCATCTGGTTCAATAAGGAGAATTGAAATATTTTTTCTAGCGGCTGGAGATATTGTAAAACTATCTTCAGCGATTTTAACACGCTTTTCAGACTTTTTTGTTTTATTTTCTAAAGAATCCATCAGTTAAAAAAGAAAATAATAATTATAGTTTTCGGCATTAAGTCCTTAAGCACAGCTTAGAACTAGTACTAATGTATTTTAGTTTGCTCACTAGAATTAATATCGGCAATGAGCCAACTATACTTTATCTCTTGATTTACACTTATTTATGATAACAGACTGTAATTACAGGCTAAATTAGAAGGAGTTTTTATTAGTCTCAGAAATTGTATTTAAAGCTACTAGTCTTTCCATAATACTTGGATAAGCAGATTTCAGAGAATCATTAGGTGAGGCTGCAATTTCAGAAAGGCGCACTAATAATTTAGGACCTGCATTTTTATTAAATTGAGTGCCTCTCAGTAACTTAATCGCATATTGATCAGCTTCTTTTTCACGTTCAATGTAATCTGTCATTGAAGTAGGTTTCGCCATACTGTGATGATGCAAAAACAAATGGCCGAGTTCGTGTGCTAAAACAAAAGCAAACTCTTCAGAGGATTCAAGTCTTTCTAATAATCCAGAAGTAACTATTAGATGATTATGATCATATGCATAGGCATTTGGAAGTTTTGCTTTTGTAATTCTTATCTCAGGGTAGCTTCCCAATTCAGAATTAACATCATCACCAAGAAGATCATGCAAAATATCATTGGCTAAGATCTGCCAGCGAGCATTGGAAGCCTTTGTTTTTTTGATTAATGGGGGAGTTTTAAGAGAACTCGAAAAATAATATGTAGAATCTTGAAACTGTGTAGTTTTATTTTCAACAAATGAACATTGATTATCAGTGGTTGTAGCAGAGTGGGACTGAAGAGAGCTATCTGCAATAGTAGTAGAGATTTTCAGCAATAAAGCTGATAAAGTAAGTAAAACAATCCTGGTGCCGAGAAGCCTAACCAGAGAACCTCCAAATATCAAAAAATCAAATAACCTTGAACAAGCCCAAATAAATGGCTCGTTGCTATGTTCATATTATACCTGAATTTGCTAAAGTAATGAAATTGAATTGAGTTTTTTAATGATAATTAGTGGAATCACACTAGAATGCTCGTTCATATCCTCTTTTAAGGTGGCAGTTTTGATGGAAAAGAAGACAGAGATTCGTAATGATATGCAGAAGATTCTTTCTTCAATGGATGAACGATGGGTCAGTGCTGCTAGCAGAGAAGTATGTACGAATTTGAATACAATCTTGGAAACTGATCTTAAAGACAGAATTAAGTGTATATTAGCCTGGACAAAATTCTTTCCTGGGGAGGCGGACTTATCAAGCTTCATTGTTTCTCAATTAGGTAAAAGAGAAGTTTTCTTACCTCGATCCTTACCTGATAGATCTATGACTTTTATTGGCATAGGTAAGGATTGGAATCTTGAAGCTGAAACAGGCATCTATGGCATTCCTGAACCTAAAGATGGAGCAGGAAGTACATACAATTTGGAGCAAGCCTCTGAAACCTTAGTCATTGTTCCAGGAATGGCTTTTGATAAAACAGGAAATCGATTGGGACGTGGTAAGGGATATTATGATCGGTTCCTGAGTCAGTTAGAAATGGCTAGCAGTGCAAAAGTTGGAGTATGCTGGACTATTCAAATGGTGGAGAGAGTACCAGTTAGTTCTCACGATGTTGCCATGGATTGGATTTGTAATGAAGAGAATATAATTTCTGTAAATAAAAACTGAGGTCTTCTCAAAGTTTAAGAACTTATTGGCAGAGAACTAGTGAATAACAAGAATATTAAAATTTTGGCACTAGGCGATGTTGTCGGTAGACCTGGACGACAAGCCCTTACTTCAGAATTGCTTAAGCTTAAAAAAGAATACAATGCTGATTTTGTAATAGTAAACGGTGAAAATTCCGCAGGTGGTTCAGGTATTGATGAAAAGTGTGCAAATGAGATTAAGGCTGCTGGAGCCGATCTTATTACTCTAGGAGATCATACTTGGCAAAAAAATGAAGTAAAAGATTTTTTAGATCGAAATTCTTCCTGGTGCATAAGACCTGCAAATTATCCTCCAGGAGCTCCGGGTAAAGGGTATTCCATAATAAAATGTGGGGATCTAAATGTTGGTGTCCTTAACTTGATGGGCAGGGTTTTTATCTCACAATTTCTCGATTGTCCTTTTAGGAAGGCAGATGAGCTTTTAAATGGAGAATTGGGGAAAGCTGATATAATTATTTGTGATATGCACGCTGAAGCAACTTCTGAAAAGAAAGCCATGGGTAAGTATTTAGATGGCAGAGTAGCCCTGGTCTTTGGAACGCATACTCATGTTCAAACAGCAGATGAGGAAATATTGCCCAAAGGAACTGCTTACATAACAGATATTGGAATGTGCGGCCCAGCAGACAGTATTCTCGGTATGAAGAATGATATTTCAATCAATCGTTTTGTAACCGGAATGAAGTTTTCTTATGAATTAGGTATGGGAGAAGCTGATATCAATGGAATATATTGTGAAATTGATTCTTTGAGTAAGAAAGCTAGCCTAATTAAGAGAATACAGATTAAAGGAAAAAATATTTAAGAGATATTTTTATTTTTTTGTAGCTGTTTCAAAACCTCTAATATTTTTTTAATACTGAATGGTTTTTCTAAGTAATGATCGGCTTTGAATTCATACTTCTCCATTAAAGAATCCGTATCATCGTTTGCCGAGAGCATAATTACTGGAAGAGTTTCAGTTTTTTCTTGGCCTTTAATTTTTTGTAGAACGTCAATGCCATTCATGTCAGGCATCACTAAATCTAAGATTACAATATCTGGTTGTTGGGATGTGCCTTCAAGTTTAGCTAAGGCCTTTTCCCCAGAATCCATTACTTCAATTTTATGACCATGGGCAGTCAGAAAGTCGTTAACAATGGTGCTAACAACTGGATCGTCATCTACAACTAGTATGTTCATATGCTAAAATTCTGATACTATTACTGCCACTCTTAAGATGCCCTAACTATACTAAGGGAGTCTTGCACATGTGATATCGTGTTAAATAAATGATGACTTTAGGAACGTGAGTCAATCAGTTACAGGAATAGGAAATTTAAGTAGGTATAATGATAACAAGAAGACACTTTTTCGCCCTTCTTCTAGGAATAATTGGGATATTTGGCTGTAAATCTGGACCAGCTAAAAATCGTTCCAAAGCAATACCAATTGGAAATTTGAGAGATCTCAAAGAAGGTCCAAATTATTTCTTGATCGAGAGGGTCGTTATCACAAAACACGGATCTGAATTAACAGCCTTAAGTCTTGTTTGTACTCATCAAGAATGTTTATTAAATCCTGTAAGCGGTGGTGGTTTTACATGTCCGTGTCATGGTTCTGCTTTTGACTCTAAAGGAAATGTTTTGAATGGACCAGCTTCAAAAAATTTAATTAACTTACCGGTTAGCGTTGATGAGTTTGGGATAGTGAAGGTGGAATTTCAGCAGAGCTCTTGAGGGCTTTTTTTACGGCATTTGCCAGAGAGTCCATATCAAAAGGTTTTTGAATAATTTGCGAATCAACTTCTGAAGCAATCGTAGAACCATACCCGGTCATAACAAGAGTTTTAACTCCAGTTTGTGTACCGCGAAGTTGCTGGAGTAATTCAGCTCCACCAATTTTTGGGATAACATAATCAACTAGTACGAGATCGAAAGTATTATTTTGTGCAAGATTGATTGCTTCATTACCATTGTCACAACTAAGAACTTTATAGCCAAGTTCACTTAACATATAAGAAGTAAGTTCTCTAACATTGGGCTCATCTTCAACAACTAAGATTCTACCACCTGGCATGGCTTCAGTCGTTTCTTTAGAATCATGTACAGGGATCTGAATTATTTCCTCTGTTAAATAATCTGCTTCAACAAGAGGAAAATAAACGGAAATTGTTGTACCCTTTGCTGGATGACTTTCGGCTGTTAAAAATCCATCATGTGCTCTGACAACAGCATAAACAATTGATAATCCTAAACTTGAACTTCGATCTGAGAGCGAAGGATCGAATGCTTTGGCAATGACATCTCGATTCATTCTAAGGCCGGAATGTTCGATGCGGAACCGACTAAAGTGCCCTGGTTTTACACCAATTGGGAGAGAAGTCACCGCTTCACTTATTTCTTCAGTATCAAGAGTTATTTTGATTTGACCTGAACCATCCGTGTAAGCATCTCGAGCATAGATTACTAAATTAGTGATAGCTTGAATTAAAAGACCCTTATTGCAAGTAGTTCCGATGTGATGATTTGAGCAAGTAAAAGTTATGTCGTAATTTTCACCAACTAAACGACGCAAAAGAGAGAGTCGTTCAGAAATTAGTTTGGAAAGATTTGTTTTGCTAACCTTTTCATTTGTGCCACCAGCAAAATCAAGAAGTCCCTGAACAGTTTGGCCTGCGGAACGAGCGAACTGCACGATCTCTTTTAATGAATTTTTTGACTGCTCTAAGGAAGCAGAATCACTGGAGCCTAGACTTGCCTTAGCAGTAATTGAAGTTAAGGAATTGCTAAATTCATGTGCAAGCCCGGTCATTAAAGCACCGATAGATTCTAACCTCTGAGCTTTAAAAAGGCCACTTTCAATAGATCTTCTTTCAGTAATGTCACGAATTGTAATAATAATATTATCTGGCTCTCCACCAGAAAGCATATCAGCAGTTGGCGAGGCCGGACGAGCTGAAAGTTCATAGAATACAAGCCTATTTGATGATGAGGAAAGCTTTAATTCCCTTATTCGAGGCCCTTTCTCATGAGTTTCCTGGGCAATTTCCATTAGTGGTGTATACCAAACGTCTAAAACTCCTACAGTATCAAACCTTTTGCCAATAAAATTTTCAGATTTGATTCCAACCATTTCACTAAATGGTCTGTTTGCAAAAACTATAGTTCCTCTGACATTACAAACACAGACACCTTCTTTAGATGCTCTTGAGATTTCTTCTTCGCTTTGTTCTACAGTGGCAGGTCCTAAATTATTTGGCCTTCTCCATGAACCTTTAGAAGTAACTCTCTTTTCATATTTTTCTTTTCTTCTCCAGTGTTCTGTAGATAAACCAGAAAAGGTAGAAGTATCTTCTTTTTTATTAAGAGTATCTCTAGAAAGAGAGCGAAAATTATCAATCAGATATTGTGCAACTTTACTTCCTACAAATGTAGAGCCAAGTTGTACGGTTGAAACAAAAAGAACAAGATTCCATGGCGATAGTGATTCTCCTCTGGATAACCAGTATCCTGAGAATACTGCGAATACTGCAACTCCAGAGAGAAGGTGGCTGGTTAAGGCCGAAAGCGGTACATGTCTTGGAGTATTAGTTATTCTGCACCAAATATTAGTATTAAGAAGTAATAGTCCTGCGATAGTTGAGCAGAGAACGTCAGACCAAAATAACCAAGATCTTGTAAGTGGAAAAACCAATTCACCTAATGACTCATTATTTGAAATATAAGAGTTCATCGGTCCAAGGGTTATTAACCACGACAATACAACTAATGAAGTACAATTAACTTTGTGTGTTTTACGAGTGATAGAACCAATTAAGACACAGAGAGCTAAAATTCTAACAATCTCTCCTGGAGTGCCTAAGTAAATTGCGAGTGGCACAGTTCCAACCATTATTGAAGTTAAGCCACCCCAGAAACCAAGAGCTAACATGGCAGCAAAAATAAAAATATTTCCTGGGTGTATTGTTAGTTCTGTACCAAGGATTGCAACTAAGGCTCCGTTTGTTAATAGAGCAGCAAACCCTAATCCAGCTGACTTAGAAATTGATTGAGTAAACCTGTTAAATCTTGGCACCGAAAATCCCCTGTATGAATGATGACAACTGCTTATTAAACAGAAAAACCTGCAGTTTTAAGTCATCCCGATTCAACCTTCGAATTATGAGTCTATTTGTCCCTTGGGACCTTTACCTAAACTTCCTTCTGCTTCTTACGGCAGAGTTGCTGAAATTATTTAACAAAGTTTTAAATCATACCCCCATTTGAGTATCATTAGGGGAGTTCAATAGGAAAAAACCTTAGCTCCATTAGGTATATATAGAACTTTTGGTAACTTTTTGGTCATTGCCCGAATCTAGTATTCAGACTACATTTTTTAAGGGGTATTGAAGTTAGCCTCCAAAATATTCACTGTAATTGTTTAAGAGAGTATCTATGAAAACCCGTTTAGTTTTTGGGATTGTCGGAGCAGCTTTTCTATTAGGAAATCAATGTTCTTTTGCTCAAGAACAGTTACCTCAAGACACAGGACTGCCAAGCAGCAGTTATCATACTTCACCAAGATATAGAATTTCTGAAGAGCATCCTTTTAGGATCATGGCCTACGTTTTGAATCCAATTGGTTGGGTTGTAAGAGAAGGCATAACTAGACCACTAAGTTATTTTGCCTCCTCAACGGAGACAACAAGAAGTGTTCTTGGTTTTAGAGAACCATATGATTACAGAAGACCAGAATGTTTTTCTGCTGATGATACCATTCCAGATTGCAGATCGATCTCTCCTTTTAATTATGATGACTCTTCTAAGAGTGATGGGAGTTTAGATATAGCAGCATTGGATGCGGATTCTAGTAGGTATGTATATTTTCCAGATGTAAATTTTGATTTCAATAAATCTACTCTGAGTGATTTAGGTATGGGTCGTGTCCATCAGATTGCAAATCTTTTAGAGAAAGAAGCTGGATTGACAGTTGTTCTTGAAGGGCATTCTGATTTTAAAGGAAGTGAAGAGTTTAATAAAAAATTAAGTACCAATAGAGCCGAAGCAGTTAAGAAAGGCTTAGTTGATCTAGGTGTTGATACTGCAAGACTTTCAACCGTAAGTTTTGGAGAGGGCACTCCAGTTTTTGCAGAGCAAACAGACTGGGCACGAGCAGTAAATCGTCGGGTCGCAGTTAAGCCAGCTACTCCAGCAATGGAATAAGTTTGTAGTATGTATGGTTTGTGCAAGGGGGCCAGTGAGCCCCCTTTTTATATATCTTGTCGACATAGTTTCCCCACAACTTTTGTTCGCTCAACCAAAAAAATTAGTTAGGGCTCACGACCTGCTGCTGTAAAATTATTACTTGGAGAGACGTTAGAAGACTTCGCAACAGGCCCATGATCTAACGCTGCTCAGGTTCTACATTAATAGTACTTTTGTAATCTGTTTGATCCGCAAGCCCCAGCCATTCTAAAGCAGCTCGAATAGGGGAGCGGCGGTTTTGAAGAACAAGTTTTCTAACTGTTTCTGATTCAGCAAGTAATAATAACTGCTCACGACTAGAGCGATCTTCCATTTTTTCAATACGCTCTTGAAGCCATTTAATTTGCTCTTTAAGACTTGTTATTTCAGTTTCTCGTATATCTAAAATCTTCTCTAACATACCAACTATGTTTTTCAATTTAGAAGCTTCAAACTCAAGAGTTTCAACTTCTTTAGATCTAATAGGCTCTCTTTCTATAGCAACAGGTTCAGAAATTTTAACTTCAGGTTTTACATTTTCTTCTGGTTTGACAACATGGAGGTGAGGGCGTTTTGGCTCTGATTTCTCCATTTCAGGCTCAACTAAAGGGGTAATTTCAACCATCGGAGTGGTACTTGGAGTTGCTACAGTTTGAGGGGTTGAAAAGTCTTGCTCAATAATAGGCTCGGCTATCCCGTTGCCGACAAATGCGAACTGAGGTGAGATTTTAGATTTAATTTCTTGAAAAGTAGCATCTGCTATACCAAACACTCTTTGCAGTTCATTTTTTGCAAATAGACGCAAACCATCGCTATCTTTTTCGACTTGTAAGTATCCAGTTTCGACAAATCGATTAAGAGTATTAAGAGAGATGCTACAAAGCTTGGCAGCTTCAGATTCAGTAATGTATTCTTGAAGTGGGGCCATAACTACCTACTACTATAAAAACACTATATCTTGCCATAGATCGAAAGCATTTAGGGAGTATAAAATTGCTATCTCAATTATCTAGGACAAGTAAGCAAATTATCTAAAATTCATCTCTCTGACTTCTAAGATACTTGTAGAACCAGGATTTCGAACTGACATGCCACCTGTAACAACGGCTCTTGCTCCATTATCAAGATTCTCACGAATTTGTACCTCTTTAAGAGCAGTTACAATTTCATCGGCATGGGTTTCTGTAGGTTTGCAGTTTACAGGAATAACTCCCCAATATAAACACATTCGCCTTAGAGTCTCTTCTCTGCTTGAGACACCATATAATGGCTGATGGGGTCTATATTTGGCTGTCAATCTGGCTGAGTTACCAGTCTCAGTACAGGCAATGATTACGTCAGCATCGCTTTTATCAGCAGCTCCACAGGCAGCAAACATTATCGCTTCAGGCACAGAGTGTTGAGATGACTCACCACTTCTAGATTTAAAATCAAGAAACCCAAAACGTCTCTCGGCTTCTCGGGCTATATGATCAAGGTACTTAATAGCCTCGATAGGATACTGCCCAATTGCAGTTTCTTCTGAAAGCATTACAGCATCGGCACCATTTAAAATTGCCAGTGATACATCTGAAACTTCAGCCCGAGTAGGTCGAATAGAAGTGACCATGGATTGCAGCATTTGAGTTGCCACTATCACTGGAATTCCGCGATCATTACATTGCTCAATTAATAATTTTTGTAATATTGGCAGACGCTCCAAAGCAACATTGACACCAAGGTCACCCCGAGCAATCATTATTCCATCAGCAGTCTGAAGAATTCTATCGATATCTAAGATGGCTGATTTTCGTTCAATTTTAGCTATGACTTTTTGATCACCACTTAATCGAGCAATCTCATCTTTAAGCTTTGTCACATCTTCAGCAGAATTTACGAAAGATAAAGCAACATAATCGACTTTGTTTTTGACTCCCCATTGTAAATCTTGAAGATCTTTCTCCGTAGCAGCAGGTAAAGTGAGTGCAGAATCAGGAAATGCAATGCCAATTCTTGAGCGAAGCTTGCCACCTTTGAGGGCTCTGCAAACAACAGCATCTTTTGTAATTTCTTCAACTTGAAAGACAAGGGATCCATCAGCTAAGAGGACAGGTTGTCCCGGCTCTAAAGCTTTCATTGGATCAACTGATTCAATATAAATTACATCAGCGTTACTTTTCTTATTTTCAGGACCTTTTAAAAGTATCTTGGCGTCATCTGCTACAACTAAATTATCATCCTCTACTTCGGTAATGCGGATCTTTGGACCAGAGAGATCTTGCATAATGGCTACGTAGGTATCAAGTTCGTTAGAGATAGTTCGAATTCTTTTTAAAACTTCTAGGTGCTCCTCATAAGTACCGTGAGAAAAGTTTAGTCTAAAAACATTAACGCCAGTCATCACAAGTTTTTTAATTAATTCCGGACTTCTAGAAGCAGGTCCAATAGTAGCAATGATTTTTGCTTTACGTCTTGGAGGATGTTTGTCGGTATCAAATACATTCTTAAGGGTTAACATTTATTTTATATTCCTTTGGGCAAAAAACTTGATTTATCAGCTTGTTTAAGTGCTCTTAATATTTGTTCGGCAGTTACAATATCGTTGCTAAGAAGCATGACTAATTCTCCAGCTAAACTTGTAACTTGCAGAGCAGGAGCATCTGTGGAGAAAGTATAGGGTATATCAAAATCATCTAAGGAATTTATAAATTTTTTGTATTCTTCCAAATTACTAAGAGCCTTTGTCAGGAGATTTGATTTTACACAAAGTTCACAAACGATGCCTCTTTCCTTTAAAAGTTTAAATCCACGATCGTCTTTTTTCTCTGCAAAGGCACGGTATGCTACAATTGGATGAGCTACGCGGCTTGGATTAAGAGCTTCGATAGTTTTGATAAATGTTTCTATATCAACTGAACGAGTTTCTCCCACATGAACGGTACGTCCAATTTTTGAATCAAGTGAATCAAAAACACTCTTCATCTCTTTAAGTTTTGTTGGATCATTGAGAGGATTAACTGATTCAGGCCCGGCTAAATCAACTCCGATAATTTTTTCGGTCCGGTCTTTCCATTCTGCAATTTTTCTGGCCATGACCTGATTGGCTTCAAAAGTCATGTCACGTCCAAAACAAAAAATAAAGCCAACTTGAATCTTGCCTCGAAAACCGATCTCAACATCTTCTGCGGCAGAGCAAGCTGCTTTTATTACTCTATCTACGTCATATAATCCGGCATGTTCACCTTTGAGAAATACTGCACCAGTTCTTTTCAAAGGATTAAATCTAAGTTCAAGACGAGCAACACGGAATAGGGGATTCGGATCACCACCTTCGCCACTTGGTCCTAATTGGCGCATTCCTCCAGTTCTAAAGGCACCATGAATAGCGATAATAATACTTTGCCGAAGTGCGTCTGGACCCGATTGAATTAATTCGATCCGGTCATAGATTTTTAAATATGAATCAAGATCTTTAACCTTGTCGGGTTGAATTTTAATTAGACTAATAAAATCGTCGTAGCCTTTGCCAATTCCTCGAACACCCTTTTCAATTCCCATTTCCCAAAGACGATACAGCGGCACAGATCCGCCCAAATGAGCATGAAGTTCCGTTACTGTTTCTGGCCATTTGATCTTTTCTATCTCAGCTGGGGTCATAAATTCTCGTTTAAAGATGTTTGAGGAGAGACGCTAACTTTGTCTAGAATTCACCAAAAATGGTGAAAGTTATTAATATCAAAGAACTTTTTAACAAAATTCAAAAAATTGAGCAATTGATTGAGCAATTGATTGAGCAAATGATTGAGCAAATGAAAAGAGAAAGTGGAAACCAGATCTTTACTCCTTACATCATAGACGTAACCCCTACTACTTATAAATTGAATAAGTTGGTTAGGCACTAGATTTTGTTGAGAAAATGGCAACTAAGACCAAATCACAATTTTTAACTAAGACCTCTGTTTTTGGCGGCAAAAAAATCGTCATGTATAGTATTGACGGTCTAATTTGGTCAACTCGTAAAGAAGAACTCTCCATCATTAAAGACAGACTTGATAATCAAAGAATCACCTTAGAATTAGCAACTAAAGAAGGTGATGATAAAACCAATAAAAAAGAAAAGATCGAGACAAAGGAAGAGAAAGAAGAACCTGAGATTGAAGAGGATGAATTTAAAGATGTCCCTTTAGATGATGTAATAAACGAAGAAGCGATAGCTTTAGCAGCTAAGAAATTAAAATCTACAAAGATTAGTTCTCCTCCTATAAAGAATTTGAAATCAAAATCAAATGTAAAATCAAATGTAAAATCAAAAGGCAAAATGCCTCCCAAGAAATCTAAGCCATCAAAATTAGGCAAGCATAATCTTAAAAAACGAGCTGCTTAAGTTTTTCACACTTTTTAAGCAACTATTGAAAATTTTCAACGATTATTCTTAGTAAGAACTCCATTTAATTGAGCAGCATTTTGAATCTGCTTGAATGTTATGTTCTGCCTAGCCTTGGCGAAGCAGAATACTTTAGGAATGCGCGTGTCAGAAATTTCTCAAAAACAAATAATAGCTTTAATGTTATCAAAACTATCTCTAAAAGAGAGAGCTTTTGGTTTAGATCTTTGTAAATCGTTAAGTATTTATAATGAAGATCGTGAGTTTTTCGATCAATTTATAGAGAGATTTCCAAAATCAAGAAAACACTATAAAGGTCAAGAGATCTTAAAATCGGAACTTTTAAATCTTACAAAATCAAAGATTGGCTTTATCACAATTTTTGAGGATTCATATCCCCAGGAGTTAAAAGATATCGAGGATCCCCCCTTTGTGATTTTCTATCGAGGAAATCTGACTCCGAATATTCTTAATAAATGCCGTGTTGCAATTGTTGGCTCACGAAATGCTGATAGAGAAGGTTTAGCAATTGCCGGAGAAATAGCTGTAGCTCTAGCAAAAAGGGGAGTTTGTATCATCAGTGGTCTTGCTTTAGGTGTTGATACCGCAGCTCATAAAGGTGCTTTAGAAAGTGGGGAAGTTGAAAGCACGATTGCTGTATTAGGAAATGGATTAAATTCTATTTATCCAAAAAGTAATGAAGGCATTGCTAGAGAGATTATTAATAATCAAGGTTTGATTCTTAGTCACTTTGAACCAGAATCTCCAGCGTATCCCAGTAATTTTCTCGATAGAAATCGAATAATCTCAGGTCTTAGTTCCGTGGTGGTGGTTATTGAAGCCGGAGCACAGAGCGGATCATTAGTAACAGCTCGTAATGCACTTGAGCAGGGTAGGGAGGTTTTAGTTGTACCGGGCGGCATAAGAAATCCTCGGTATGCTGGTTCAAACTCATTAATCAAACAAGGAGCCTCAGTACTTACTTCAGTTCAAGATGTATTTGAAGCTTTGCCGAGAGAAGCTAAGTCTAAATGCACTGAAGAAATACCACAGAGAATCTCCAGTGAATTACCAAAAGGAACTTTTACTCATCCAATTTTATCACACCTAAAAAACCATGGTCCAATGCAGATAGATGATTTGAGAAAATCACTCAGTGATTTTAAAAATTTTGCTACTGAACTTTTGGAGCTTGAGTTAACTGATCAAATTCAAAGACTGCCCGGCAACCAGGTCGCCTTAAATGTCTAATAACCTCAATAAATTGACAATCTTTTTTAGTTTAATTACAGTTCCGGCTAGCGCAGTTTTTTGTAATTGGTTGTATATTGTTGGACCGATTTCGTGGTGGCTGTAGCTCAGTTGGTAGAGCGCCGGATTGTGGTTCCGGATGTCGCGGGTTCAAACCCCGTCAGTCACCCCACCCGCCTCCTCTCGCATTAAAACCGGCTTGCCCGCCGTAGCGGCTAAGCCGCGAAGAAGGGCGTAGGAGGACGAAATTGCCTCCTAGCAAAGTCTCTCCCTGATCCCGATTTCAGTTTTCAAACCGATTCGCCGCACCTTCATCAACGAATCCTAAAAACACTACCAACTCCCAAGGACTGAATTTTGCTGTATGTTTGAAATTCCTTCATTGTGCTGTCTCAGTCGATCTTCAACGGATTCAGTGACACCGACGTAGTATTTCTTAGTATTCGCAATGCTCAATATTAAATAAACGTACCTCATACCTTATTAATCGTGAGATCGAGTCAAAAATTTCCTAAAATTCTTACGCGGCGACATGAAAAACCGCCTCGCTGAGCCTGTCTCGTCCTGAAATAGGTTGACACCTAAAAAGGAGTGTTGCCAAATGAGAAGTGGAGAGGAAGTAAGAACAGTCCTCTATACAGAAGCGCTAAAGCAAGAAGTATCAGCAGCAATTATAGGAGGCATGAGCTACCAGCAAGCCTGCGAGAAGTATGCTAAAAGGGCCCCTAGCACCGTGTATGGCTGGGTAAAGAGGTACCGAGGTGTCACTGGGGGTAAGAAAATGAAATCCAAGAA
>Ga0163144_10001204_pt1 | contig 61272 bp, 44 predicted proteins | sample OliLak19BULKMAT1_FD_123175 | JGI IMG/M metagenome (GOLD analysis project Ga0163144, IMG submission 123175) | Freshwater microbial mat bacterial communities from Lake Vanda, McMurdo Dry Valleys, Antarctica - Oligotrophic Lake LV.19.BULKMAT1 | ecosystem: Environmental > Aquatic > Freshwater >...
CACCTGGTTATTGACCACCGAGGTCTTGTCGGTCGCACTGGTCAGGAACTGACTGGCCGGCGTGGCAGCGCCCACGTCGCCCGTCTTGCTCCCCCAGAAGAAGACATCCGCGGCGGTCAGGCCGGTATTGACCGTGGGGAGCACCTGCACTTCCAACCACTCATTCTTAATCGAGTTGGACGCCCAGGTGATGGTCACCCGATCCGAGCCCAGCGTGCCGGCCCCGACGCGAACCGAGATCGTCGGCGTGGCGGTGACAGCGGCCCACAGGTTCGGCGAGTTGTTGTTGCCGTGCTTAAACACGAAGTCGTTGGCGTTGATCGACGTGTGCAGTCCCGGTCCGGCCAGGTCGACCATGATGCCGTTGATGCCGCGCGAGAAGCTCGACACGTTGGCAAACACGGCCAGCGTGTTAGTGTTATTCGGCAGGTAGGCCGTCTTGTCGGGGGCGATGGCCAGATCGTCATTGGTGCTTTGGAGGGCATTCGTGGCCCCGTCAAAAGAACTCTGGTTGTAGAAAAGGTGGCGACCGGTCGTCGTCGCCGACTGGATGTTAATGGTCGAGGTAGCGGTGCCGATGCCGCCGTTGGGGTCGACGGCGGTATAGGTTACGGTTTCCAAAACGCCGAGGCCGGGCGTGCCGAGGGTGTTGGTGTATTGGATCGTGCGGAGCACTTGCTGGTAGTTGGCCAGTGTGTCCGTGCCCGACAGAACCAATGAAGTGCCGTCAAATGGCGTCGCGACAATGCTTGTGCCGCCCGTGTTGACGGTGAGCTGGTTGCCACCGATGTAGGTGCCGCCTGACTCCGACAGCGCTACCGTGAGCGAGGCCAGGTTCGTGTCGTCGAAATCGGTGACGGTGGCGCCGCTGGGGGTATTCGTGGCATCGACAATCGCAACCGGAGCGCCGGCCCAGGTGGCGACGTAGTCGCCCGGGTCCGCGCCGTTGGGATCGACTGCCGGCGGATGGTTGAGCTCATGTGTCGCGACGATTTGCCCGCTGATTGTCGCCGACAAGATCGACGTTCCGAGCGCAATCGTCACAGGCACGTTCAGCGGTAGCGTGAGCTGGCGCTGATACATCGAGGAGGCAATTGAACCCGTCAAACTTGTGTTAGTGGCGGATAGGCTCCCCATGGCCCCGAGACTGTCGTCCAGCGCATTGAAGGGATTATCTGCATCGAAGCCCAATAATCCGCTGAGCGTGCCAAAGCTGGTGGTGTCCGCTGCAAAGGTCGTCCCGCTGATCGCTAAGGGAGTACTCGCGGCGTCAAAAATCAGGTTACTGATCGATACATATCCCAGTGGAAGATTTGCAATGGATGGGGTGTAAACCTTCGCACCGATTTCGGCAGGGGCAGTTGAGGTATCCATGTATTTGGGCTTAGGCAAGAACAGAGGATTAAACGCCGCGGGATTCGGCCGATAATTCCCCGACGCGATCGCAGCCATCGAGCTTTCGCTGGCGACGAATTCGATAGATGAGCCATCCGTGTAGTTCGTGGCGATTTGTCCCGCGATGTGGGTCGTATTCGTGTTCCAGGGAGTACTAATTGACCCGGTCTGATTCCGAAAACCGATCGTCAACGTTCCGAGATCCGGAATTGTCACGGGCTGGTTGGGAATCGCCAGCGTGATGAAGCTTTGCGCCGAATCGAGGGTCCAAAAGGTATCGGCCGCCAACAACTCGCGACGCTCCAGCGCCTCCAGCTGCGGGCGGAAAAGACGCGGAGTGGAAAGACGCGAACGCGGGGCACGAACGGAATGGGCACGGATAAGGCTTCGGCGATTCATCAAGAGCTCCTACCACAGAGTTGCCAGAAAGATTTACGATTCGGTCTCGACGAGCTGCGGTGCGTCTTTTGGCCGCGCCGCGCGCAATAGTCACAATTCAATTCGGCTCCCGCACCTCTCCCTTGCCGGGGGTCATCAGGGCCAGGATCAGACGAGGCGGCGTGTCAATCGTCAGCAGGTCAACGTGCCCATCGGCAAACAGGAAGTGACAACCGTCAGGGTGAAAGCTGTAGATCTGGAGATCGTTGTCCAGGTTTACGATCTCAGTGGAGTCGTCGTTTCCGGTCAGGCCGAATCCCATGCTGAGCGGATTGGCCCAGGCGCATTCTAGAGGTTCTATGGCATCAATGCGCGTACCACGCTGCCAATGCTCCGGCCGTCCTCCGATCTCACTCATTGTAAAGGTGTGCGACAAACCGTCCGTGACCTGCCGAGCCCGAACCTGTTCCTTGATGACAAAGACACTATTTCCGAGGAGGGCCTTGGTCACGCTCTTGATCGCCTTGGTCTGGGAGGGCAGCGGAAACATGCCGCCCAACTCGGCGAACGTGTCCTCGACTTCATAGCCGCAGGCCATTGCCAGTCCTTTGGAGGCCTTCACCGAGACTCCGTAGTCACTCGGAGCGCCACGATAAGGACCTGAGAAGTTGCTGTCGAGCAAGTCAAAAATGGGACCGTACTTCTCAATGACGGACTTACTCGCCAGGTTCGACATCTTGAACATGCCGCTGACGGGCTCTCGGGCGCCGGGCGATGAGGGGCACAGCGCGATACTCAATGGTTGGGTAATTGCCGCTGCATTGACCGGCGAATAAAACATCTCTCGATGGTCATATTGCGCGTCGATCCCTCCCTCCTCGAGAAAGGGCAACAGATCGATCATGACGCCGTGCATATGTCCCTTCTTGACCGTCGTCAACGGACCTTGCAACTCGGCCGAAAGACCCGCCGGGAATGCCTTGTTCTGAGACTCGAAGTTCAAGAAGGCCAGGCCGAACTGCTTGAGGTTGTTGGTGCACTGCGTGCGGCGGGCGGCTTCGCGCGCGCTCTGAATGGCCGGCAACAGTAGCCCGATGAGCAAACCAATGATCGCGATGACGGCCAGTAGCTCGACCAGGGTAAAGCCCGCGCGGTTTGTTTGGCATCCTCGCATTGGCAAACTCCTTGCAATCGTCTCGCCGCCACTCCGGCTTCACGCGAAATTCCGTCAGGGGCCGGCCGCGGTTTGCGCAGCAATGATTCTGACGTTGGTCGAGAAGAAATAAGGCAGCGCCCCGTCGGCGAACTGTGCCTCGGCAAACACCGCAGCAAAGCCCTGCTCGGGCCGCGGCAGCTGGTGCCGGTAGGCGCCGGCGGCGGGGTCGATCTTGACCGAGTTCCACTTGGCCTTGCGAAAGTCACGCGTGGGGCTGCTGGCCATCCAGGCCACAACCTTGGCAGGCGTCGCGTCGCACTGGACGTTCAGCGCGAGCCCCTCGGCCTGCTCCTCCATCTGCCAGGTCAGTTGTGGCAGCGTGACCTGACCGCTGGCCCTGCGGTACAGTGCCGCGATCGTGCCGCCGATGCGGACGAAGTCCTTGATCTCGTGGCCATTATTGGGAACGTACAGGATGTACTTCTCGCCGTGCAGTTCGTTCCAGTACAAGTTCAACGCGTCGAGCGGCGAGTTCTCATCGTTGGTCGCCAGCACAATCAACTTTGGCTGGCGCAACGCGTCGCGATAGTTGAACGGATCGACGATCGACCGCAAGCGCTCGCCGGCCGGAGTCGAGAGCTGTTTGATTCCGCGGTCATTGTAAATCGACAACTCCGACGATGTCGCGCCGAACGTGTCCGCCTGATGCTTCATCTGCGGGCCCATGTTCACCACGTCAATGACCATCGGCGCCAGCGCGATGACGCGCGGATCGACGGCCGCGGTCAGCCAGGTGGTCCAGCCGCGCTGCGAGGCGCCGGTCACCGTAAACCGCTGAATGTCCAGGTCCCACTGGTTTTTGGTAAACGCCTGCACGGCATCCATTCCCCGCACCGCGCTTTTTACCATCGGCAGCAGCATCGGCCACGTCGGATCGTCCGTCTTCAGAAACTGCTCGAAGGTGTAGGAAATCGCCGTTCGCCCCTCGAGCCCATCGAACGTGGGAGCAAGCGGAACCTGTTTGAGCACGGCAATCGGGGCGCCGATGCGGCTGGCGATCATGGCCAACAACTTGGCGAGCTCCGGAAACGGCTCGTCCTTGTCGCCGGGCGGCAATGCTAATTCGTCGTTCCACGAGCCGCCATCGATCATGAAAACCGCGTGACCAGGGTCGCGCAACTTCGGTGGGCGAATGACGAAGATCTGATGCTTCCAGACCTGACCCTTCCAGGTCTGAGACGTGAGCGTTAGTTCGGCAAAGGAAACCCCCGCATGCGTTCCTTCCCGGCGCTTCACCCAGCCAAAACTGTCGTCGGGCTGGGCCACGTACGCGGCCAACGGGCTCGGTGACGCGGTTTCCGCCCAGAGGGTCCGAGACGTCGTCGCCGCGATCAAGCAACCCGGCACCAGAAGGATGAGGTACCTCGCGCCGCGGGCTCGATGCCCATTCTGGCACCGGTCGGCAACTGTGGGGGAGCGGCCCATCCGTCATCTCCAGACGTTGACAATTCAGTAACAACGAGCAGCCGTCGGGCATTTCTGGCCGGGCTCGTCTATTTCCGGGGATGGATAAGCAGGGCAGCCGCCCGATTTCCGGACAAAGCCTGCCGGATTTCCCGATAGGCCGTGCGCGGCCGCTCGTTGTACGCGCGGTCGTGGCACCCCAGCGCGGGGTATAACGGTCTCATGCCCCCCAAGCCCACCTCTATAAACAAGGTGCCGGAACGGCCGCTAATCGGACGCGCAATTTCGAAACTTTCTGAATAAAATTCGTTTGGCACCCAACTGTGCTTGCGCGGCACACCGTCCCACCACCGACCTGAGGCGGCTCTTCGAGTCACTATCATGGGCGAAATAGCCCATTTGGACGATAAAATGCCGGCCGTTTTCTGATCGGGCCCTACGGTCCTCAGACTGGGCGGCACCGGGAAGTCTGCCCGCCTCCTGCCGGCGCGATCCATCGCGGTAGCCTCTTGTGTGGTAGCTTTAGAGGCGCGGAATCCGCGCGAGCCGCCTCGCTGCCGCAGGGAAAAACCCGCAAATCCGGCCTTCCCCCGATGATTCACGTCCGCCACCTGACCAAGTTCTACGCCGACCTGAAGCGGGGCAAGTTCTTTGCCCTCGACGGGTTGAGCTTTGACGCCCAGAGCGGCCAGATCTATGGCATTCTGGGGCCCAACGGCGCGGGCAAGACCACGGTGCTGCGGATTCTCAGCACGATCCTCCGCCCCAGCGGCGGCTCGGCCAGTGTCAACGGCTACGACGTGGTCACGCAGCCCTCGCTGGTCCGCCACCAGATCGGCTTCATGTCGGCCAACACGGCCGTCTACGACCGCATGACCGCCTGGGAAATGGTCGAGTATTTTGGCCGGCTCTATGGCATTGCCGAGGAGCCCCTGCGGGAGCGAATGGAGCACCTCTTCACTCGGCTGAAAATGAACGACATCCGCGATCTGCTGGGTGCCAAAATGTCCACCGGCATGCGGCAGAAGGTCTCGATCGCCCGGGCAATCGTCCACGACCCGCCGGTACTGATCTTCGACGAGGCGACCAGCGGACTGGACGTGCTGGTGGCCCGGGCACTGCTACAGACCATCGCCGAGCTGCGCGAGCACGGCAAGTGCGTGATCTTTTCCACCCACATCATGCGCGAGGCCGAGAAGCTCTGTGACCGGATCGCGATCATGCACCGCGGCCACATCCTGGCCGAGGGCACGCTGGAAGAGTTGCGCGACCGACACGACCAGCGCGACCTGGAGGAATTGTTCTTTCAGTTGATTTCGCGCCACGATGAGATGCACGAACTGGAAGGATCGCGGTCGTTGCCCGCGTAAACTGGCGATGAACTGGGCAAACGTCAAGCTGATCCTGTTGCGCGAAGTCCGCGACCAGTTGCGCGACCGCCGCACGCTGTTCATGATCGCCGTGCTGCCGATCTTGCTTTACCCGCTGTTGGGCATGAGCTTCTTTCAGGTGATGCAGTTCCTCCGCGAGCACCCGATCCGGGTGCTGGTGGTCGGCGCGCCCGAATCGTCTGCTCTGCCCAAACTGGTCGTGGGCGATCGCTTCGCCAAGGACCTGTTTCCGATCGCCGAACGTGCGGCGCTGATGCAGGTCACGGTGCAGTCGCCGGAAGAAACGCGGCGATTGGCCGGCGTCGAGCCGATCGAGCAAGCCCGCCGCGACATGCAGGATGGCAACTACGAGGTGGTGGTCTACTTTCCACCGAACTTTGCTGAAAGTTACCAGCAGTTTCACGAATCGCTGAGTCACGACGATAGCGCGGCCGCCAACGTGAAGGTGCCGCAGGTCGAGGTCTATCCGAACCTTGCCAAGGACGCGTCGAAGGCGGCCCACCGCCGCGTGACTGATGTGCTGGATCAGTGGCGCGAGCAGATCGGCAAACAGAACCTTGCCGAGCGCAAGCTGCCTGCCACCACGGCCCGGCCTTTTGAGATAGCCACGCTGGACGTGGCCGAAGCCGGCCAGCACAAGGCGGCCCTGTGGTCCAAGATCCTGCCGTTCGTGCTCTTGTTGTGGGCGCTGACCGGCGCCTTTTACCCAGCGATCGACCTGTGTGCCGGCGAGAAAGAGCGCGGCACGCTGGAGACCCTGCTCAGCAGCCCTGCCGAGCGCATTGAGATTGTCTGGGGCAAGCTGCTGACCGTGATGATCTTCAGCATGGCCACCGCCGCGCTGAACCTGACCAGCCTGGGCATCACGGGGTCGTTCGTGCTCAGCCAGTTGCCAAACTTTGGTCCGCCCCCGCCGCTGGCAATCCTCTGGCTGATGCTGGCGCTGGTGCCGATGTCGGCCCTGTTTAGCGCGCTATGCCTGGCCCTGGCGGCGTTCGCGCGGAGCACGAAGGAGGGCCAGTATTACCTGATGCCGCTGGTGCTGGTGACGATGCCCCTGGTCGTGCTGCCGATGGCGCCTGGCGTGGAATTGAACCTCGGCAACGCGCTGATCCCGGTCACCGGCGTGGTGCTCTTGCTCCGCTCGATGCTGGAAGGCAATTACCTGGCCGCCCTGCCCTACATTCCCATCGTCGCGGGAGTGACCCTGGTCTGCTGCGGCCTGGCGATTCGCTGGGCCACCAACCAGTTCAATACCGAGAGCGTGCTGTTCCGCGAGAGCGAGCGCTGGGATGTGGGCCTGTGGCTCAAACACCTGCTGCGCGATCGAGATAACACGCCGAGCTTTTCCGAAGCGATGTTCTGCGGCGTGCTGATCCTGATGATTCGCTTTTTTCTGAGCTTCACGCTGCCCGCGCCGCACACCTTTCGCGATTTTGCCGTGCTGGCCGGGGTCACGCAGTTGGTTGTGGTCGCGACGCCGGCCTTGCTGATGACGATCATGCTCACGCGCAGCCCGTCGCAAACGCTGCTCTTGCGCCGGCCGCCACTGTTGGCCCCGTTGGCCGCGGTGGTGCTGGCCCTGACGCTGCACCCGGCAGTCAACGTGCTGCAAACCTGGGTCACGCGTTTGTATCCGATGAACGAGCAGATTGTCGCCGAGCTGGAAGGGCTGCTCGGCAATCAAGACAGCCTATGGATCCTGCTGCTGGTCATCGGCGTGTTGCCGGCGATCTGCGAGGAGCTGGCCTTCCGCGGGTTTATCCTCTCCGGCTTGCGTCATGCCGGACGCAAGTGGACCGCCATCGCCATCAGCAGCGTCTTTTTCGGCGCCACGCACGCCATCTTCCAGCAATCGCTCATCGCTTGCCTGGTGGGCATGGTGCTGGGGTACCTGGCGGTCCAATCCGGCAGCATCCTGACGTCCATACTGTTTCACGTCGTCCACAACTCGCTGGCCCTGGTGATCAAGCAGGCGACCCCGGCGCTCGAAGATCCGCAGCATTGGCTACATTGGCTGATGCGCGATGCCTCGGCCGAAGGGCAGCTCTACCACTGGCCGGTCGTGGTGCTCGGTGTCGTCGCCAGCCTGCTCATCCTGGCCTGGTTCCATCGCCTGCCTTATGCCCGCACGCCCGAGGAGCGGCTACAAGAGGCGATCGACCATCAAAGCGCGAAATGGCAGCCGAGCTGACGCGCGGTCCTCGGTTAAACTGTGAGTCGCACCCAGCACGGAGGACTCCTTGACCGACATCCCTGCCCCCATCACTCTGCGAGCTCGCTGGGTCTTTCCGGTTGCCGGTTCGCCCTTGGCCGACGCCTTCGTGACCATTGCCGACGGGCGGATCGTGGCCGTCGGTGACCCGCCGGCCGGGTGCGTGGTAGAGGACCTGGGGTCGGTCGCCATCGTGCCCGGCCTGGTCAACGCGCATACCCACCTGGAGTTCAGCGGCATCAAGCGGCCGCTGGGTTCGCCGAGAATGTCGCTACCCGACTGGATTCGCCATGTAATCACCGAGCGCCGCGCCGCGGACGACCCGCCGCACAACATTCGCCTCGGGCTCGCCGAATGCCTCTCCACCGGCACAACCACGCTGGGCGAGATCGCCACGACCGACTGGCGCACGATGGTCGACGGCAAGAAGCCGCGCGTGGTCATGTTTCGCGAAGCCATCGCTCCACGGCAGGCGCGCGTTGCGCCGGCGTTGGCGACCATTGATGAATTCCTGCAAGCGGCGTCACCCGATGCGGCGATTTCACCGGCCCTGAGCCCACATGCGCCCTATACCGTACACCGTGAACTGCTCACCGGGCTGATCGAGCGCAGCGTCGCCCATCAGTTGCCAGTGGCCATGCACCTGGCCGAATCGCCCGAGGAGCTGGAACTGTTGGCCACGGGCGGCGGATCCTTTCGCGATCTGCTGGTCGACCTGGGCGCTTGGGACGATGATCCCCAGTCGAGATATGCAACCTGCCGCGAGTACCTCGAAGAACTGGCCCGCGCGCCGCGGGCTCTGGTGATTCATGGCAATTATTTGAGCGAGACGGATCATGCATTTCTGGCCGCGCACCGAGCGACCATGAGCGTTGTGTATTGCCCGCGAACCCACGCGTACTTCGATCACGCCCCTTACCCGTTGACGCAAATGATTGCCGGAGGAGTGCGAGTCGCGCTGGGCACCGACAGCCGCGCCTCGAACCCAGACCTCGACCTGCTGGCCGAGATAAAGCACGTCGCGCGTCGGCACGCGGACGTCAGTCGTGCGACCGTGTTGGAGTTGGGCACGCTGGCGGGCGCACGCGCGTTGGGACTTGATAACCTTCGCGGCACGATCGAGCCGGGAAAAGTCGCCGATCTGGCTGTCGTGGCCATCGATCCGGCAGGGCAGGGGGGCGACCCGCACGAGCGGCTCTTCGCGGACGACTCGAAGGTTATCGAGACGATCCGGGCGGGCAATCGTCAGGCGCGCAAGACCTGAACCTGTAGCCGAGGTCTGAGACCTCGGTGCCATCGAGTTGGATTGGCGATTGTCAGGCACCGGGTGCATGACCTACTAGCGACGAATCAGAGCCGGCAGTTGGTGATCTCGGTTTCCAGAATCGCCGAGGCGCCTAGCTCTTCCAGCCGCTCCATGATCTCGATCACCTCGGTGCGGCGAACCATCACGCGCACCGCGCACCATTGGGCGTCTTCCAGCGCGCTGATCGTTGGCGAGTTGAAGCCGGGCGTGATCTTTTCGGCGGCCGGCAACTTGGTCCGCGGCACGTTGTACTCCAGCAAGGAATAACTGCGGGCGATCACCACGCCCTCCAGTCGGCGGACCACGCGGTCGGCCAGCTCGGCGTGCCGCGCGGCTTTGTTTTGCACCAGCACGGTCTGATAGCGATTGATCTCGGCGAGCACTCGCAAGCGGTTGGCTGCCAACGTGCTGCCCGTCTCGACCAGATCGACGATCGCCTCGGCCACGCCTAGCGCGATCATGATCTCCACCGAGCCGGACAAGTTGACCAGGTGGGCCTTGGCCTTGTGTTCGCGCAGGAAGGTCTCGGTCACGTGCGGAAAGCTGGTCGCCACGCGGCAGCCGTTGAGCTGGGCAGGGCTCTTGACGTCGCTGTCTTCCGGCACGCAGACCGCCAGGCGGCATTCACCCACGCCCAACTCCAGGCGGTTGGTCAGCTCCACGCCGCTCTCGGCCAGCAGGTCGCCGCCGGTGATGCCCATGTCGATCGCCCCTTCGGCGCACAACACGGGAATGTCTTCGGTGCGCAGAAACGTAACGTCGACCGGCACCTCGCGACAGCGGGCAAAGAGGCTGCGCTCCTGCCGTCGAAAGCTCAAGCCCGCCTCCTTGAGCAGCTCGGCCGCGATCTCCGCCAGTCGGCCCTTAGAGGGCACGCCAATCCGCAAGTTGTTCATCGAGTCACTCGTTGTCGATTGCAGGTGGTCGTTTGCATGTGAAAGGGTTGGAGCGCGGTTAGGACTTGGTCGGTGGCGTGCCGCGCGAGGCCTTCTCGTCCAGCCCCGAGATGCCACACCGCCGGGCCAGCTCCGCCTCGACCTCGGCCAACGGAATGTCGCGAACCCCCAGCAGCACGAACAGGTGGTAGACCAGGTCGGCCGCTTCGCGCACGGTATGGGCTCGGCCTTCGTCGCCCGGTTCGGCGGCGGCCTCAACCACCTCGGCCGCTTCCTCGGTCACCTTGGATCCGATTTTCGCTATTCCGCCGCCCAACAGCCGGTTGGTGTACGATTTGTCCGAGGGATGCGCCTTGCGATCCTCGATCACGGCCATCAGTCGGGCAAAGATAGAGTCGGATTCGGTCACGGCGTGTGGGTGACCCCGCAAGCGGGGTAACGTCCCTAAAGTTTTGTGAGGCCGAAAGAGGCAGAAATGGTCAGACCGCCGCGAGACCCTTGTGGTTCGCCCGCGTGTTCGGCAATTTAGGCTTTGAGCCTAGTGGTGACAAGGAACGATTTATCGGGGCGCCCGTTGTTTGCCGGGCCTGTGGCCTCGACGTTCATTCGGTGCTGGTTTTTTGTTTGACACATCGAGTCTGCAAATGGATGCAAGCCCCACGCCAACCTCGGATTGCTGGTATCTCACGGGTGCAACGGCGGTGGGCAAGTCGGCCTTGGCTATCGAACTGGCGGGGCGACTCGGCGCCGAAATCCTTTCGCTCGACTCGATGGCCGTCTATCGGGGTCTCGACATCGGCACGGCCAAGCCGAGCGCGGCAGAGCAGGGCAGGGTGCCGCATCATCTGATCGACCTGGTCGAGCCCGACCAGGACTACACGCTGGCTCAGTACGTCGCAGCGGCCGAGCGCGCGACTCGCGAGATCGTGGGGCGAGGCGCCGTGCCTCTGTTCGTCGGCGGCACACCGCTATATCTGAAAGCATTGCTACGGGGCATTTTCTCCGGGCCGCCAGCCGACTGGGACTTGCGGCGACAATTGCAGGCATTTGCAAAAGACGAGGGTCCCGAACGCCTGCACGCGCGGCTGGGAGTCGTCGACCCGCGCACCGCCGCCCGGCTCCACCCGCGCGACGAGCGACGCGTGATCCGCGCCCTGGAGGTCTGGGAAAAGACCGGCCGGTCCATCAGCGACTTGCAGCAGCAGTTTGACCGGGCTCGGCCGGCCGAGGCTTGCCGCGTGTTTGTATTGAGCCGTCCCAGGGAAGAATTGGTCCAAAGGATCGACGCCCGGGTCGAGGCGATGTTTGCCGGGGGACTCGTGGAGGAGGTGCGGACGCTAACGGCGCGGCCCCTCGCGCTCAGCCGGACCGCCAGCCAGGCTGTGGGCTATCGCGAAGTGCTGGAACATCTGGCGGGCGAGCGTGACCTGCCGGCGACCAGGGAACTGGTCAAGCTGCGGACTCGTCAGTTCGCCAAGCGGCAGTTAACCTGGTTTCGCAGCCTGAGCGAATGCCGCACGGTTTCGGTCGGGGGGGACCCAAATCCTGCGGAAATTGCCGATCTGGTCCAAGCAATGGCCGCTCCAGTGGCTCCTAACTGAACTCAACGGATGTTGTATATACATGCCACAAAAAGGTTTGCTGGAGCATCCAACTAAAAAGGATTGTGTTGTCGAGTTTTTCAGTTACACTCTTCGTACATGCCTCTGCTGGGTGGACCAGATAAACCACCGCAGGCCTAATAGATCGACCCATCGCCAGAATTGACCACCAGGAGACGCCGATGAAGCTTTCACACCACAAGACTCTGGGACTTGCAACCGCGCTTGTCCTCACTCTCTCCGCTGCCGCTCAGGCCGCGACCGTTTCTTACAACCAGGCATACAGTTTCCCGCTGTCGCCCGGCAACACGGTAGTCAACTTGCAGCAATGGGATCCGGCCCTGTTTCCCGGCCAGACCCTGGTGAGCGTGGAGTTGAAGCTCGATGCCACGATCCAGGCCGACGTCACGGCCGAGAACGACTCGAATATCGCCGGCAACATGGGCGTAAACCTGGTTGGTTTCGCCAATGCCACGGCGCCCAGCGCGATCTCGACCACCGTGCTTGCGAACCAGGTTGCTGGTCCGTTCGCCGTCGCCGCGACCGATGGAAACCCAGGCTCCGGTCCTGATTTCATCAATTTCGGCACCGTGTCGGACACGGACACCGATAGCGACCTGATCATCGCGTTGCTCGGTCCTTACATCGGCAATGCCACGTTCGCAACCAATATCAACGGCAACGGTGGATTCTCGGTCTCGGGCGTCACCGACAGCACGCTGCAAATCGCAAATTTCGGCGCCGCCGGCGAAGTCACCGTTACCTATACGTTCGTCCCCGAACCCAACTCGGTCGTGATGGCCGTTTTGGGCGCAGCAGGCCTGGGTTTGGTCGCCCGGCGCCGTCGCCGCAGCTAAAGCCGCACGAAGATCGTGCGGGCTGTCTGCAGGGAATTCTGGCAGTCGATTTCGCAAGGGCCGCTCATCTCGAGCGGCCTTTGCTTTTTTTTGCGCCTTCACAGGAACGGCCGACAACCGTTAGGAAAAATTGCCTAACGAATGTCAGGCTGTGGCTCCTGGTCGCCGAGCTGCCGATATTGGCCCACCCCGGGTTGGCCGTAGTTCACGTCCGAGTTCAAACCTCGGAAAGGCGCCAGCCAATCACGCAGGCCGCCACAGCCAGACGTCAGGACGGCCAGCGAAAGTATGATCCAGCGGAGTACGCGTTGAGACATTTCCGGCAATCTCACGGGCAGACAACGGACCCTCTCGTACCTATATCGGCCAGACCGCGTGGAGCTTTCCCGATCAAATCGCCATCCGCGGCCGTGATAGCACCGCGCAATCTGCCTGGCCGAGGGTCACCTTTCACCCGCTAGCGTGTCCAGGGTAAGATAGGCGATTCAATTTTTCGTCCGTGAGCCCAAGCGGCGGCAACAAGGAGATCAGGCGTTGATTCGCACCCATACCTGCGGGCAATTGCGCAAGGAATACGTCGGCCAACAGGTCACACTCTGCGGCTGGGTCGACAGCTACCGCGACCACGGCGGCGGGTTGTTCATCGATCTGCGCGACCGCTACGGAAAGACCCAGATCGTCTTTGGTCCCGAGAGTGGACCCGAGAACCAGGAGCTGGCCCGCTCGCTGCGCAGCGAATTTGTGATCTCCGTGACCGGCCAGGTTGCGCCGCGACCCGAGGGCACGGTCAATCCGAAGCTGGCCACCGGCGAGATCGAAGTGCGGCCCAGCAAACTGGTCGTGCTCAACAAGAGCCTGACGCCGCCGTTTCAACCCGGCCTGGCCGACTTGCCCAACGAGGACCTGCGGCTCAAGTATCGCTACCTCGACCTGCGCCGCGCGGAGATGCAGACCACGATGGTCCTGCGTCACAAGATCACGCTCGGCATGCGAAAGTATTTCGACGAGCACGACTTCATCGACATCGAGACGCCGATGCTCGGCCGCAGCACGCCCGAGGGCGCCCGCGACTACCTGGTGCCCAGCCGCGTGCATCACGGCGCTTTCTATGCGCTGCCACAATCGCCGCAGCTCTACAAGCAGATCCTGATGATCGCCGGCTACGACCGCTACGTGCAGGTCGCGCGCTGCTTTCGCGACGAGGACCTGCGGGCCGACCGGCAGCCAGAGTTTACGCAGCTCGACCTGGAGATGTCGTTTGTCGACGCCGAGGACATCATCGGCCTGATCGACGGCCTGGTGGCGCGGCTGGCCAAGGAAATCCTGGGCCTGGACGTGAAGTTGCCCCTTGCGCGGATGACCTACGACGAGGCGATGGAACGATTTGGCCACGACGCGCCGGACCTGCGTTTCGGCTTGGAACTGGTCGACCTGACCGACCTGGCCAAAGAGGCCGAGTTTCGCGTGTTTCGCGCCACGGCTGACTCCGGCGGTCGAGTGCGAGGCATCAACGCCAAGGGGGCCGCCGACCGCTATTCGCGCAAAGGTATCGACGAGCTCACCAACTACATCGTGCAGGACTTCGGCGCCAAGGGTCTGGCCTGGTTCAAGGTCGAGGCCGGCGGCACGTTGGCCTCGCCGATCGCCAAGAACTTCACGCCCGAACTGTTGGCCAAGATCGCCGAGCGAATGCAGGCCGAGCCGGGCGACTTTTTGGTCTTCGTCGCCGACCAGTTCGAGGTTACGTGTAAGGCGCTCTACGCGCTCCGCAAGCGCTTCGGCGAGGAGCTCAAACTTTATGATCCCGCGACCAAGCACTTCTCCTGGATCGTCGAGTTCCCCATGTTTGCCTGGGATGCCGAGGAGAACTGCTGGGCCGCGATGCACCACCCCTTCACCGCGCCGCGCACTCAGGACCTGGAGCTGCTAAAAACCGACCCGGGCAAGTGCAGGGCCCAGGCCTATGACCTGGTGATCAACGGCTTCGAGGCCGGCGGCGGAACAATCCGGATTCACGATCCCGAGGTCCAACAGCAGGTCTTTTCGCTCTTGGGAATTGTGCCGGAACAGGCCCGGGAGCGGTTTGGTTTCCTACTCGACGCCTTGGGTTATGGCGCTCCGCCGCACGGCGGAATCGCCCTGGGGTTGGACCGTTTCGTGATGCTCTTTGGCGGGCGAGATAACATTCGCGATTGCATCGCGTTTCCGAAAACGCAGAAGGCGACCGACCTGATGACCGACGCCCCGGGCCGCGTCGGACCCAAGCAACTGCGCGAACTGGGTCTGCCAGCAAGTCCTCTCGCCCCCCCCACCGGGCGTTGACTTCAAGGTGGGGACGGGGACAATTGCTCCCAAGTCGGGTCGATGATCGACCCCGTTCACCACCGCGAAGGAAGGATACTTTTCGATGCGAATTTGCACCTGGGCGGGGATCGCTGGCGTGCTGCTGATCGTGGGGGCTTGTGGTCCGAGCCAGCCAAAGCCGGCCGAGACCTCAACATCCAGCCAGGAAAAGGGCGCCGGCTCAAAGAGCGTCGACGCAGATCGGGCATCGCCCGCGGTGGCCAATCAACCCGCGACCGAACCGGCGGGAACGATCCAAACGACCGCCGCCATCGCGCCCAGAATACCGATCTCAAATGACCCCGCCGAACCCGCCACGCTGCCGGCCGACGCGCCGCCGCCCGTGCCGTTGGACGAACCGGCTGAGGCCGACCTGGTAATGCCCAAGATCACTATGAGCGAAGCCCACGCCAAAACCTGCCGCGTGCAGGTCGGCGATGCCTTCCCGACCTTCTCGCTCAGCGACCTGGCGGGTCAGCAGCAGGACATTGCCAAGCTCCTCGGCAAGCAGCTCACCGTGGTCGTGTTCTGGCGCGCGGGCTCGCCCACGTCGCTGGAAGAAGTCGCCGACGTTCAGCGAATGGTTCTGCGTCGCTTCGGTCAGCAAGGCGTCGCGGCCGTGGGGGTCAACGTTGGCGACGAGCGGCAATTGGCCGCCGAGCTTGCCAAGCAAGCCGGCGCCAGCTATCCGCAATTGAGCGATCAGGATCGACAGGCCTTCGACCAGGTTGCCACCGCGCATTTACCCCGTACCTACCTGCTCGACGGCGCAGGCAAGGTCGTGTGGTTCGACCTGGAATACTCGCGCACCACCCGGCGCGACCTGGCCGCCGCGGTTCGCTATTCGCTGGCCCACTCGATGCAAACGGCCGGCGAATAACCTCGCTCTGGGCACGATTTGGCGCGTGCCGTTTTTCCGCGAAAAGTCAGCATCGGTCGTCGTCGTATACGGCGAAATACCGTGAACTGGCGCCTCCTGACCGCGCCTGGCAACCGGCGCGGTGGGTGAAATTGAGCTAGGTTTTGGGTGTGCCATTCTTCGAGCGCGGTCCCTGCGTTGACCGCTGGCGAGTTCCCATTTCCCTGCTTGCTCCCACAGAGGTGTCTGCGATGAAGAAATGCCTGACGTTTGCGCTGGTCTTTGGCCTGGCCCTGGGCTGGGCCGTGAGTGATACCTTTGCTCGTGGCGGCGGCGGTGGCGGCGGACGCGGCGGCTTTCGGGGTGGCGCCGGTGGCGGATTTGGCGGCGGGGGTCGCGACTTCGGCGCCCGTGACTTCGGGGGCGGAGCGCGTGACTTGGGCGGCCGTGAAGGCGGCAACCTGCGCGACGGTGAGGCAGGTGGCCTGCGCGACGGTATTGGCAATCAACAATTCGGCAGAGACAATGCCGGCGGTCTGACCAACCGCATGCAAGGCACCAACGCGGTCTCGCGGGTCGGCGCCGATCAAAACAGGTTCTCAAGACTGCCCGCCAACTTCTCGTCGCGCAACGCACCGTTCTCGGCCGGTTGGTATGGCGACCATCCCAATGCCTGGGGCGCCGGGCGCGGGTATGGCTGGGGCGTCGCCGGCTTAGGCGCCGCGGTCGGCTGGCTCGGCTGGGGTGGCGGCGGTTACTACGACGACAACGGCACCTACTACACTTCCGACGACGGATCAGGCAACAGCGCCGACGACGGCTCTGACGACACGGCCGCGCAAAGCGACAACCAGACGACCGAACAAGCGACCAATCAACCTGCCAATCAAACTCCCGATGCCCGCCAGATCGCGGCCCGCGGTCTGACCGACGTTGCGGATAGCGCCCCGTTTTTGCCGCTGGGCGTATTCTCGATTGGCCCTGCGGGCTCCACCCACGCTTCGGCCGTGGTGCAGTTGTCGGTGAGCAAGAGCGGCATCCTCCGCGGCACCTACACCGACCTGGTCAGCGATCAGGCCGAAACCGTCTATGGCGCGATCGATCGCAAGTCGCAGCTCGCCGCCTGGACCGTCGGTAAAGAAGGTCGAGTGACTTTTGAGAGCACGCTGACCAACCTGACCCAGGCCAATGGCCGGCTGGCGCTCGTTGGCGCTAACGGAAACAGCAGCGAGTGGACCTTGTCACGCTATGAGGAAACCAAGACCGGCGGCGATTGATCTGCCGCGAGTAAAAAATGCAATCGTCAGGCCTGCCGTGGTTTCGCCGGGATTGTTTTCTCGGCGAAACCACGGTTTTTTTGCGCCTTTTGGCGGGCTTTACCGGCCGTTCTCGCCAAAAATCGGGCGGTTTGTGAGCTAGGTTTGAGTATCTCCCGACCGAATACTCGCGCGGCACGGCGGCCGCCGAATTCACGTATCGAACCAAGTTCCAATCTGAATCACAGAGGGTTTCATCGATGAAGCGGTATCTCGCATTCTCGTTCCTGTTGGTTGCTGCTCTCGCCTTCGCTGCCACGCCGGCCTTTGCTCGCGGTGGTGGCGGTGGACATGGCGGCGGTCACGGCGGTGGGCATCATGGCGGCAATCACCACAACGGACACCACAACAATCATCACTCGGGCAATCACCACAACCACCACGGCTACCATCACCACGGCGACCACCACGCCTTTGCTCACGGCTGGGGCAACGGTCACCGCGGCGCTTGGGGTTGGGGTGGCGGCGGTTGGGGCTGGGGCAATCCCTGGGCTGCCGCCGGCTGGGGTGCTGCGGCCGGCTGGCTCGGCATGGAAGCTCTGAACGGAACTGGCTACGGTTACGGTTACCCGAACACGACCCAGGTCTTCACGTCGGACAATAGCAACTCGACCTACCCGACCGATCAGGTCGCCGACACCGCCGCGCCCGAGACCGTGTATCCGGCCGAAGAGGCCAACCAGTTGGCCAATACCGGCTCGCAAGAGCCGGGCGCGGACGCGAAGTTCCTGCCCCTGGGCGTCTACTCGATCGCTCCGCAAGGCACCGAAGAGGCCTCCGGCCTGGTGCAGCTGGCCGTGAGCAAAGAGGGTGTGCTCCGCGGCACCTTCGTCGATGCCGAGGAAAAGGACCACACCATCAGCGGCGCCGTCGACAAGAAGACGGGGCGGATGGCGTGGACAGTGGCCCCGAATGCCAAGACGGTTTACCACACCACGCTGCAAGAGTTGACCAAGGAATCGGGCCCGAGCCCGCTGCTGGTCAGCACCGAGCACGGCCAGGCCAAGTGGACGATCGCCCACTACACCAAGGACGATGAGGCCGACAACGCCGACGACAAATCGGACGACGCCAACGGCGACAACACGGAGGAGAACACGGAAGGTAATGCCGAGGAGTCCGAGGAAACGCCGTCGACGACCGAGTTCAAGACCGGCGCTCGCGAATCGCGCGTGCCGGCTCCTCCGGTCCCGGCCGCGACGAAGTAGCTAACTGACACTTCGTAACCGACGAAAATGGCCACCACCGGCCGCGGCGACCTGCACTGCGGGTCGCCGCGGCTTTTTTTGTCGACCGCCGGGCCAACCTCCGTCCGGCGGCTGGCTTGACAGTCAACGACAACGGTCCGAAGCTTAACCTAGCGGGCCAACGGGGTCCGCCAGCAACGAACTTGCGACCGACCGCCATCCATCTTCGCCAGGAATTGCCTGACTTTGGCCACGCACGCCGCACAACCGATGACCCAGCCTGCCGTCGAGCCCAGCCCGCCGTCGGCCGAGCTGCGCGTGGCCCTGGCCCAGATCGACCCAGCGCTGGGCGACCGGCAGCGCAACCTGGCGATGCACTTGGAACAGATCACCGCGGCCAAGGCGGCCGGCGCCGATCTGGTCGTGTTTCCTGAGCTGTCGCTCACCGGCTACTTCCTGCGCGACATGGTGCCCGAGGTGGCGCTGCACCGTTCGAGCCTCGAGATCGCGCAGTTGATCGAGGCTGCCTCGCCGATGGCCATCGTGGCCGGCTTCGTCGAAGAAGCGCCGGGCCATCAGTTTTTCAATGCCGCCTTCTATGCCGAGGCCGGCCGGCTGCTGCACGTCCATCGCAAGGTCTACCTGCCCACGTACGGTCTGTTTGAAGAGCAGCGATACTTTTCGCCGGGCAAGCGCTTTCAGGCGTTCTCGGCGGCCCGGCTGGGGCGCGTGGGCCTGTTGATCTGCGAGGACCTGTGGCACGTCTCGGCCGCGACGATCATGCAGGCTGAAGAGGTGGACGTGCTGATCTGTGTGATCAACTCGCCGGCTCGCGGCGTCGATGGCCCGATGGTCCGCACAGCCGAGACCTATCAGATGCTGGCCCGCACCTATGCTCAATTGCTGGGCGTGCTGGTGATCGTGGTCAATCGGGTCGGATTCGAAGACGGCCTGTGCTTCTTTGGCAGCAGCCTGGCTGCCGGGCCCGACGGACGCTTGCTCGCCGAGGCGCCGGCGTTTGATCCCGCGCTGACCATCGTGCGCTGCGACCTGGCGGACTTGCGACGGCAGCGGCTGATTACGCCTTTGGCGCGCGACGAGCAATTGCTTTTGACCATCGAAGAGCTGGAGCGCATCAAGCGGCGGCGCTATGAAAGCTGATCCGGCCAACGCCGACCTGGCGATCAACCCCGTGCTGGTCGAAGAGATCCTGGTCCGCTTCATTCGCAATGAAGTGACCCGCACCGGATTTCGCCGGGCCGTGTTCGGACTTTCCGGCGGAATCGACTCTAGCGTCGTCGCCTACCTGGCCGCCAAGGCCCTGGGCCCTGACCAGGTGCTGGCCGTGACGATGCCCTATAAGACCTCCAGCGCCGAGACTCTGCGCGACAGTCAGACCGTGGTCGACCGGCTCGGCGTGCAGACGTTGGCGGTGCCGATCACGGCGCAGGTCGACGCCTACTTTGCCGCTCAGCCGGGCGCGTCGCAGATGCGGCTGGCCAACAAGTGCGCCCGCGAACGGATGACCGTGCTCTATGACCAAAGCGCCGCGTTCGAAGGGCTGGTGTTGGGCACCAGCAATAAGACCGAGCTGCTGTTGGGCTATGGCACGCAATACGGCGATCTGGCCTCGGCGATCAACCCGATCGGCGACCTCTACAAGTCACAGCTCCGCGCCCTGGCCGCCCACCTGGGCGTGCCGAAGGAGATTCTGGACAAAGCCCCCAGCGGCGACCTCTGGGTCGGCCAAACCGACGAAGGCGAGCTGGGCTTTACCTATGCCGACGTCGACCGCCTGCTGGTGCTGTTGGTCGACCGCCGCTGGCAGCCCGCGCAGCTTATCGAGAACGGCTTCGACGCCCCGTTCGTCGAGCGCGTGCTCAAGATGATCCGCCGCAACCAATACAAGCGCCGCCTGCCGGTGATCGCCAAGCTCACGCATCGCACGATGGATCGCGACTTTCGCTATCCGCGCGATTGGTGGACGTGAGGAGTAAGGCTACAGGCTACAGGCTTCGGGCTTCGGGCTTGAGGACGTAGAGAAACACGAAAACAACGCGGAAGGTGGCGGGCGGAAATCACGTCGCTTACTGGGCGCGGTCGACCATTTTTTGCCACCAGGTTTCGGCCTGCTGGTATTGCTTCTTTAGCTCGGTGCGCTGGTCGGGGTCGTCGATGTCGAGTTGTTCGGCGTCGAACTGCTTGGCGCGCTCGCGGACCCAGTCCAGAAAGAATTGGGCCGAGGGCTTCATCACCGTCGTGCTGTCGCCGATCTCGACGTAGTAGGGCGCGGTCATTGCATAGCGATACGTGTCGGGCACGTCGCACACGGCACGGATCACGAACCAGCCGCTCTGGTTGAACTTCAACAGCGGCAGCTTGCCGCCCGCCTTGGCCCAATCGTCCAGCCGCACCTGCTGCACCAGCTCGCCGTTCTTGATGATCTCAAGGTAGGCCACCTTGTCCCGGGTCGACATCGTCAGGCCGACCTCTAGCTCGACCTCTGAGCCCCCCGGCGCGCGAAACACGTGCCCCGGCGGTTCGCCTTCGACCGTGGGCCGGATGAGCGGGCCGTTGGTCACGACCACGCGACCGGCCCGGACCGCATCCCACCATTTCTCGTAGCTGAACTCGCCGTCGACGTAGGCGTACATGCGGTTGTAGCCCAAGGGATTGGCTACCGCGCCCGAGCCGCTGCCGGCGGTCGGCACGACGTGCAGCCCGCAGTTGAGCAGGTCGAAATAGATTTTCTCCGACCAGCGGCCGTTGCCCCGCGGCGGAGGGAACAACAGCGGGTCGCGCGGCTTGCCGGGCGCCTCCTTGTCGATTGCACTCTTGCGACGCAGGTTGCTCGACATTAGCTGCACAGAATCCAACTGACCCTGTGCGACCAGCACGGGCAGGTCCCAACTATAAAGCTGCTGGGCGTCGATCCAGGAATGCTCGTTCAGTTCGCGGGCCGCGTTGACCGTCGCCGACAGCGGCGGATAGTTCGCGTCCTTGGCCGCAAGTTCCAGCGGCTTGTCGAGGTTAAATACCAGCAGGCTGCCGCCCGGGCGATCAACATTGCCCGCGGCCAGGTGATAGTAGCGATCGCCGTCGAACTGCACGAGCGGATCCTTGCCGAGCGGCACCTTGGCCAGCAGGGCTTTGCCGCCGGGCCAGGCGACCAGTTGTACGACGTGCAAGTCTTCGGCCCGCATTAAGAGCTCGATGTCCTTGGCCGGCCGGCGGACGTCCAAGTCACCGCTCCACCAGCCCTCTTTGGCCATGTTGGCAAACCGCTTCAGCTCGACCGTCTTGGAGTCCTTGGAGAAGTCGTCCATCGTGAAGTGACCGCTCACGATCAAGTACTCTGGGCCGCGCTCGACCTGAAAGGCATATTCTCCCTTGGGCAGCTTGAGCGAAACGGTACCGTCGCAGACGAAGTGGTCGTGCCAGAAGGGGAGCCTGGGCGCCTTGAGCGCCTTGCGAATGGCATTGGTCAAGTGAATCCGGCAGGCCACGGGTTCGTGGGTGTCCTCGTCGACGATTTCCATCGTCAACACTCCGCCTGGACCCGCCAGGGCACGCGGAGCGCCGCAGGTCATCGCCGCCACAGCCAAGATCGCCGGCAGGATCCGCCGATGGAGCGAGAGGCGCATGCAATGGGTCTCGGTGCGCGGGCACTACGGGAAGGAATGGGACGGGTATCTCAACTCTACCACGCGGGCAAGCTGGGAGGCGGCCAGGCGGAGCATGCGTCGGTAATTCGCCCCGATTTTCCGCTACTCTGGCAGCGTGGCTTGATGGTTTTAGCGAAACGCACGTAAAATGACCTCCGACCGGCCCTTGCGCCCACGCAAGAGGCGGTTTCACCATGACAGCAAATGGCGGCGATCCTTAAACGGACTTCGCAGCCAGGGAACTCAGCAAACGTAAGGCCTGATGGCGGAAGATTTTTATAAGACTCTGGAGGTCAGCCGCGACGCGTCGGCCGCCGACATTCAAAAGGCCTATCGCAACCTCGCGCGCAAATATCATCCGGACATGAACCCGGACGACAAAACAGCCAAGGGCAAATTCCAGGAGGTCCAGCGGGCGTTCGACGTCTTGAACGACCCCAGCAAGCGCGAGCTCTACGACCGCTATGGCAGCTCGTTCGAGTCGATGGGTGCGGGCGGACCCGGCGGAGGACCTCGCGGCGGTCAGGGCGCCTGGAACCCCGGCGCCGGCGGCGAAGAGATCGATTTCAGCCAACTGTTTGGCGAGCGGGGCGGCGGGGCCGACTCGGCCGGGATGTTCGGCGACATTTTCACGCAGTTTCGCCGAGCCGGCGGTCGCCAGCGTCGCAGCGCCCCGCGCGAAGCCGCGCGCGGCTCGGACATCGCCGCCGAAATTGAGATTCCCTTTAACACGGCGGTACTAGGGGGCGAGACGCAGATCTCCTTGCAGCAGCCCGACGGGCACGTGGAGACTCTCAAAGTAAAGATTCCCACCGGCATCTCCGAGGGCAAGAAGATCCGCCTGCGGGGCCAGGGCGAACCCGCTCCCGGCGGCACCCCCGGCGACCTGCTGATCACGGTCCACGTGGCGCCGCACCCCTGGTTTACCCGCAAGGGCAATGACCTGGAAGTGCGCGTGCCGGTGAGCCTGGCCGAGGCGGCATTGGGCGCCAAGGTAGACGTGCCAACGCCCAAGGGCACGATCTCGCTGCGGGTGCCGCCCGGAACCAGCAGCGGCAAGCGGCTGCGCGTGAAAGGTCACGGCGTCTCTCCGCGCAACGGCGACGCGGGCGACCTCTATGCCGAACTACAGATCGTGCTGCCCACGCCGCTGGACGAAGAAGCCACCGAGCTGATCAAAAAACTTAACGAGCACGTCGAGAGCGTTGGGCCGCAACAGCCCCGGAAAGATCTGCGATGGTAGCCGCCGGCGGCAGCCTTGATGGTTGGCCCGGCCAGGGCCGTGCGCTATTGGGCGCAGCCGACGCCGCGACACGCCCGCTGATCTTCCGGCTCGATCCCGAGCTGCGTGCCATGGTGGTGATGGCCCTCTTGGCGATCATCCTGGTGGGCGGGTTGCTGATTGCATTCGCGGTTCTGGGCGGACGCCGCGCCCGGCGATTGGCCCGCGATCGGGCGCAAACCGGCGGGACGCACGGCGACGCCTGGTACCAAAAACCGCTGTCACCGCCCGATTCGGCTGGGCCGCGCGCCGCCGATCCGGAATAATGCCGCGCATGACCAGCCAGCGATTCCTTGCCCGAAGCCACATCCGCGCGGGCGCCGACTTTGCCCGGGTTTATGAGCGGCGGGCGAGCGCTTCCGACGGCGTCCTGCTGGTCTTCGCCGGGCCGAACGCGCGCGATTACGTGCGGCTGGGATTGTCAGTCTCGCGCAAGGTCGGTGGCGCCGTGGTGCGCAATCGCTGGAAGCGGATCGTCCGCGAAGCCTTTCGCCTGTCGCAGGCAGACCTGCCCGCGGGCGTGGACCTGGTGGTGATTCCGCGTGCGGCCGCGCCCCCCGAACTGGGCGAGGCCGCCACGTCACTGGTGCGATTGGCGGCGCGAGCGGCCAAGAAGATCGCACCCGGTTAAATCGGGCGATAGTAACCGCACAGGGCGTTCATCACGCGGCCCGATCTTTGAAGGCCGTCGAATGGCTGCGCGCGGTGAGCAAGTGGATGGCGCCGGTCAGCTCGTGCAGGGCCTGATCCATCTGCGACGATTCTCGCAGGAGCCTGAGGTTCTCGGCCAGCACGGCTTGCAGTTTAACCACTTCGCCCTTGGTCTCGACCACGCCCGAGAGGCTCTCGACCAGCCGGGAAAAATCGGACTGCAGCGCCGCGACCTGGTGAACGGTCTGGCTGACTTCGGCCCGATGCGCCTCGCGGGTGTCGGTCATGGCCTCGAGCACGCGTTCCAGGCGGTTCTGCCGTTCGGTCTCGCCGGCGATAAACTGCTGATGGGTTTGCGCCATCGCCTGCTCCCAAAGCTGCGACTGACCTTGCTGCCGTTTCTCGGCCTGTTGGGCCAGGCTGGTGAAGGCGCCGGTCCAGACTTCAAGCTGGCGCTGGAGCATGGCGTCCATGGCGTCGAGGTTCGCGCGGCCGGCGACCTCCAGCGCGCCCAGAAACGGCTCCAGACTGGAGTCGGCTGCTTCAAAGCGGTGCAGCAGCTCGCGCTCCAAGCGACGGTCGATCGAGTGCAGGATGCTCCGCTCGGTCCGTTCGCAAAGAAATAGGCAAAACATCATGGTCGTGGCGGCGATCAGGGCCACGGTGGTGGTATTGAAAGCGGTGCCCATCTCGGCAACGACGGTCGGCAGTTTGTCACCGATCTCACCGGCGGCCTGGCCACCCAGGGCCGTGCCAAAGTGCACCACCGTGCCCAAGAACCCGAGCATCGGCGTGACCCAGCAGATAAACCGCACCAGCGAGTAGTTGCCGTGGGCGTCTTCCTCGTCCAGCTCAGCCAGATAGCGCAGGTGCACGCCGAATTCGGACGCGGAGCCCTTCTCTTTTAAATAGGTGAGCGCGCGAATGAATCGTTGCCCGATGCGCGAGTCTTGCAGCCAACGCGGCTTCTTCTGTAGATTCGCCACCAGCGCCGCCGCGTGACTCACCGGCTCTCGCGCGGATCGCGATGGGAGCCAGTTCTGTTTCATGGCCAGCATCTCGCTGGGGAAACCGAGCGCGCGAAATGCCACGTCGACCAGGCCCCAAATGAAGAAGCCGACAATCACGTACTCGACCGTATGCTCGGTCGTGTAGTGGGCCAGCATCGAGTGCTTGAGCGCTTCCTGGCTCAAGAGCACGTAAAACCCGACCGTCAGCGCCGCCGCAACCAGGAGCGGCAGGTCGAACATCTTGGGAAGTAACTGCTTGCGAGCTGCGCTCATGCTCTGGCACCGCGAAAGAGTGGTTGCCGCGCCGGATCGATTTGGGCCAGCGCTGCCGGCGGCAAGCAGCAAGCGGCCTCCCCCCGTAAACGGCCGCGCCGTGGGGGGCGGCATAAGACGATTCGCCGGTCAAACTGTCAAGGTCAATGGTCTCTGCAGCGCCCGGTGGCGACGTCGATGACGGCGAGAGGCCAGCGCGTATAATGGGCAGAATGAGTCCTCCCTCGCGACTTGGCGACGCGCTTGTGAACCTGCCGGCAAAGCTGCTGGTGGGCACCGTGCGCGTCTATCAGCTCCTCATCAGTCCCTGGCTGGGCCCGGTCTGCCGCTACGAGCCCTCGTGCAGCCACTACATGATCGGGGCGGTGCACAAATATGGCGTGCTGCGCGGGGCCTGGAAGGGTCTAAAACGCATCGCCCGCTGTCATCCCTGGCACGCTGGCGGCTACGACCCGCCGTAATACCTGCGCGCCGCCACGTTGCGGTTGCTAGCAACCGCCGCCGCGCTCGCCGGCCGGCGAGCCACGCTGGCGCGGACATGGTTCCGAAGCGATCTTGACCCTGGGGTGACCGCAAACTATTCTCCCGCCCTGATCTCAAACCGCTGACGTTTCTGCGCGGCGCGAGATGCCCATCTGAGAAGATCGATTCTCAAAGATTTCGCCGTCTCCCTGCGCGGCGTGCACGGATGCACGATCGCCCGAGCGGCACAGCGTCGAGTCGACGGAGCAAGGCATGAAGCCCTGCCAGGCGTGGCTGATCATCGGAGCGTTGTCACTGGCCGGCTGCGCCGCGCCCGCGTTGCGCTCGCAAAGTCCTGAGGACTTCACCAACGTCGTCGAATCGACGACCCGGCTGGTCGGCGACGTCGCGCGGCCGTTCGGGCACTTCCCGGTGAAGATCGAAGCCGTGGCCCTGGTCACGGGACTCGACGGCACGGGCGACGATCCGCCGCCGTCGCCGCAGCGCGCGGCCCTGCTGCACGAATTGCAGACCATCGGCGTGCAGCATCCCAATCAGCTTTTGGCCTCGCCCTCGACCGCGATGGTGATGGTCCGCGGCTTCCTGCCGCCGGGCGTGCAAAAGGGGGATCATTTCGACCTGGACGTTCAAGTGCCGCCTCGCAGCGAGACCGCGAGCCTTCGCGGCGGCTGGCTGATGGAAACCCGACTGACCGAGATGGCCGTCGTCGACGGTCAGATTCACGAAGGCCATCACCTGGGCATGGGCGAGGGCGCGCTGCTGGTCGATCCGGCAGCCAGCGCCGAAAAAGACGCCAGCCTGTTGGTTCGCGCCACGGTGCTGGGCGGCGGCACGGCCACGCGCTCGCGCGACCTGGGTCTGTTCATCGTGCCTGAGGAAAAGTCGATCCGGCTGGCCGCGCAGGTCGGCCAGGCCGTGAATCGCCGGTTTCACACTTTCTCGCGCGGCATCAAGCAGGGCGTCGCCAATCCGCGCAGCGACGAGCGGATCGATCTGAAGATCCATCCCCGCTATAAAGACAACCTCGGCCGCTACCTCCGCGTGGTTCGCTCGGTGCCGGTCAAGGAATCGGCCGAAGAACAAACGATCCGGTTGACCCTGCTGGAGCGGCAGTTGCTTGACCCGATCACCTCTTCGACCGCGGCGATCCGACTGGAGGCCATCGGCCACGACGCCATTGGCACGTTGGGCAAGGCCATCGATGCCGGCGACCCCGAGGTCCGGTTTTACGCCGCCGAGGCGCTGGCCTATCTGGACGACAGCCGGGCGGCCGCTCCGCTGGGCCGCGCCGCCCGCGAAGAGCCCGCCTTCCGCGCTTATGCCCTGGCCGCGCTCTCGACCATCGACGACATGGCCGCCCACGAAGAACTGGTGAACCTGCTGGAGGTCGCCAGCTCCGAGACCCGCTACGGCGCGTTTCGAGCGTTGTGGCTGATCAACCCCAGCGACCCGATCATTCGCGGCGAGAGCCTCGCGGGCCAGTTTAGTTACCACGTGCTCAATGCGGCCGGTCCGCCGATGATTCACGTCACCCGCAGTTACCGCCCCGAGATTGTGTTGTTCTCTCACGAGCAGCGGCTAGAGACGCCGTTCGTGCTGGAGGCCGGCAAATCGATCCTGGTCAAAGGTCAATCCGCCGACAAAGTCACGGTCAGCCGCTTTGTCGTCAATCAACCCGATCAAAAGCGGACCGTCACCAACAAGGTGGACGACGTGATCCGCGCGATCGTGGAGCTGGGCGGCAGCTATCCGGACGTGGTGCAGGCGCTGCAACAGGCCAAGGCCTGCCACGCGCTGGCCAGCCGGTTTGAGGTCGACGCCCTGCCCGACGGCGAACGCGCGTATCGCCAGCGAGACGAGCTGCCGATCGACGGCGAGGCAGCGCCGCCCCAGGTCGAGGTGGCCAGCCCCCTGCCCGACGCGTTCTCGTCGAAGCGGCGCGGGCGGAAGTAGGGGAGAGAGGCTACAGGCTTCGGGCCACAGGCTTCCGGTGCGGCCTAGATCGCGCAATCGGCAGAGGCACGCTAGCTCCCCTTTTTCCTTGACTTTTTGCCGGCATTTTCCCGCCTTTCTACCGGGCCGTGGGCTGCAGATCGCCGGCCCGTCTTGGTAAAATAAATTGTCTGCCACCTTCCCGGACGCGGGGAGCGCACGGCCGCAACGGTCCCTCTTTTTCCGCATCTCCTGGCTCGCCCATGCTCAAGGCGCTGGAACTCGTCGGCTTTAAGAGCTTTGCCGACAAAACCCGGCTCGAGTTCCCGCGCGGCATCACCGTCGTCGTGGGGCCCAATGGCTCGGGCAAGAGCAACGTGGTCGACGCCATTAAGTGGGTGCTCGGCGAGCAGAGCGTGAAGAGCTTGCGCGGCAAGGAGATGGCCGACGTCATCTTCAACGGCTCGGTCAGCCGCCGACCGCTGAACACGGCCGAGACCACGCTCACCTTGGACAACGCCGACCGCCGGCTGGCCATCGACTCGGACGAAGTGCACGTCACCCGCCGCGTCTATCGCAGCGGCGAAGGCGAATACCTGATCAATCGCCAGCCCTGCCGGCTGCGCGACATCCGCGACCTGTTCGCCGGCACCGGCATGGCCACCGAGGCCTACAGCGTTATCGAACAGGGCAAGGTCGACGTCCTGCTGCAATCATCGCCCCGCGAGCGACGGCTGATCTTTGAAGAAGCGGCGGGCATCAGCCGCTTTAAGGCCAAGAAGCTCGAAGCGCTCCGCCGGCTGGAACGGGTCGAGCAAAACCTGCTGCGGCTGTCGGACATCGTCGACGAGGTCGAGAGCCGCCTGCGTGCCGTGCGGCTGCAAGCCGGCAAGGCCCGCAAATACAAGGAATACTCCGACCGCCTGCAAGCGCTGCGCACCCAGATCGGCCTGGCCGACTGGCGCAAGCTCACCGGGCAGTTGGCCGAGCTGGAAGGCGAGCTGCAAGCGGCTCGCGACGAGAACGTGCTGTTGACCGGCCAGATCGAAGCCGCCGAGGCCCAGGCCTTTGCCCTGGAGGTGCAGATCGCCGACGCCGAGGCCGACGCCAGGGCTAGCGAGGAACGGATCGCGCAGAATCGCGAGCGGATCGCCGGCTGCGAATCGGCCATCGAGCACAATCGCCGCCGCTCAAGCGACCTGGAAGAAGAAATCGCCCGCTACCGCCGGCAACTGGTCTCGATGAACGTGCGGGCGGTCGACCTGGAACAGCAACTGCGCGAAATCTCGGCGGCGCTGGAAACTGCTGAGACCGAGCATCGCGAAGTCGCCCGACGCCTGGCCGAGGAAGAGCGCGGGCTGACCGGTCTGACGGAACAGGTCGACGCCCTGCGTGCCGACAACGAGCGACACCGCTCGGCACACCTGGCCGAACTGCGGTCCGCGGCGGCGCTGGCCAGCGAGACCAGCGCGCTGGAATCGAAGGTGACCGCCGGCGATGCGACGCGGCAACGCGCCACCCGGCGGCTCGCCGAGTTGGCTTCGACGCGCGACACGCTCGAGACACAGCGAGTCGAGCTGACCGCGGCCCTGGCCGAGGTCGAACCAGTCTGCCAGGCGCGCGCCGCCGAGCTGGCCGAGGTCGCCGAGCGACTGGCCACCGATCGACGCAGCGCCGCTGACCTGCAAAAACAGCTGGGGCAGCTGCGCGAACGTCACACCGGCGCCAGCGAGCGGGCCGCCGTGCTGGAAGAGCTGGAAAAGCGGTTGGAAGGCCTCAGCTCCGGCGTCAAGCAATTGCTCCTCGAGGCCCAGGCTGGCGGCGAAGGTCCGATTCGCGGAATTCGCGGGCTGGTCGCCGACCTGTTGCACGTCAACTACGAAACCGCGCCCGTGATCGAGGTGGCGCTGGGAGAAATGGCTCAGTGCCTGGTCGTGACCGGCGGGCGCGAATTGGTCGATCATTTGCATCAATCGGCGTCGCTGGCCGGTCGCGTGGGGCTGGTGCGGTTGGATGTGATGCCACCCAAGACCCATCTGGACGGAGTCGACTTGCACGGCCAAGATGGCGTGCTGGGCCGGGCCGATGAGTTTGTGGAAACCGCGCCCGAGTTTGCCGTGCTCGCCCGGCGCTTACTCGGCAAGACCTGGATCGTGGAGTCGCTGGCCGACGCTATGGCGCTGGCTGAGTCAGCCGGTCGGGGATTCAGCTTCGTGACCCGCTCCGGCGAGCTGGTCGCGGCCGACGGCACCTTGTACCTGGGACCACGGCATACGACGACCGGGTTGATCTCGCGCCGCGCCGAGCTGCGCGTGCTGCGGCAAACCGTGGCGGACCTGGCTGCCCAGGTCGAAAAACGTAAAGCGACGCTGACCGAACTGGAAGCCGCGGTCGCCGCCCGCGATGCCCAGGCCCGTGAGCTTTCGGCCGAGCATCAGAGGCTGCAATCGCTGGTCGCAAGTCGTCGCGAAGAGGCCCGCTCGGCCACGGAGCGGCATGCACAGGTCGCGGCACAGCATGAAACCGTGGCGGCTGAGATGACGGCCGCGGCCGCCGAGCAAGAGCAGTCGGCCACCCGGTTGATCGCGGCACGGGCGCGGCAGCAAGAGGTGGTCACGGCCCTGGCCGATTTGGAAGAGCGAATTTCGGCCGGCGCGCAGCAGGCCAATCAACTGGAACAAACCCGCGGCCGCTTTGTCCGCGAAGCCAACGCCACCAAGATCGAAGTGGTCAAGACCGAGCAGCGGTTGACCCACCTGCGGGCCCAGCGCGGACAATTGGAGCGCGACCAGCAGGAGCGGGGCAAGGCGCTCGACGACGGCCGCGCACAATTGGATATCTGCCTGCTCAGGCATCGCCAGGCCGAACGCGAGATCCTGCAAGCGGAATCGCAAGTGGCCGAGCTTTACCTGCGCAAAGAAAGCTTCGCCGCCGACGCCGCTCGCCAGGCCCAGCAGCGCGAAGCGTGGCGCGAGCAGCGGGCCGCCTTTGCCCACGACTCCCAGCGAGTGCGCGGCAAGATTCGCAAGCTGGAAACCAGGCTGCATGCCAAAGAACTCGCCGCTGGCGAAGTGCGCCACGAGCGAACCACGCTGGCCGACCGCCTGCGCGAGGACTACGCCATCGAGCTGGCCGAGCTGGAACACGTGCCCTCGGCCGAAGAGCTCCAAGAGCGCGAGGCGGTTGAGCAGGAAATTTCCGACCTGCGGGCCAAACTCAACAGCATCGGCGGCGTGAACCTCGACGCGCTGGCCGAGCTGGACGAATTGGAGACGCGCTACAACACGCTCTCGGCCCAGCACCAGGACCTCTCCAGCGCCAAGGGCTCGCTGGTCACGATCATCGGCAAGATCAACGCCGACAGCCGCCGCCTGTTTGCCGACACGCTAGAGGTCGTGCGGCAGCACTTCCAGGGGCTGTTTCGCAAGCTGTTCGGCGGCGGTCAGGCCGACATCGTGTTGGAAGAAGGGGTCGACATCCTCGACTCGGGCATCGAGATCGTGGCCCGACCGCCCGGCAAGGAGCCGCGGAGCATCTCGCTCTTGAGCGGCGGCGAGAAGACGCTGACCTGCGTGGCGCTGCTATTGTCGATTTTTCGCAGCCGGCCCAGCCCGTTCTGCGTGCTGGACGAGGTCGACGCGGCGCTTGACGAGGCGAATATCGAGCGATTCATCGGCGTGTTGCAAGAGTTTCTCACCTGGACCCAGTTCATCGTGGTCACGCATTCGAAGAAAACGATGACCTGCGCCAGCACGCTCTACGGCATCACGATGCAGGAGTCTGGCGTGTCCAAACGGGTCAGCGTGCGGTTCGAGGACGTCAGCGACAACGGCGAGATCCTGAACGTCCGCGACGAACCGAGCGCCGAAGAGGCGGGCAACAAGGCCGGCGACGAGACGCAAGCGGCCTAGCTAGACGCTATCTTTTTCTTGGCGAGCTCTTACATCGCAAACGGCCGCGGTGTGAACCCGATCACCACGAAGGCCAGGGTCAGCCAGCCCAGGATCACGCGGGGCGTGCCCAGCGGCACGTCGTCGTTGGCGGTTGGCGCGTGGTTGGGTCCCATCAGGACCAGCAGGAAGAGCATCAACAGCCACTGGTACGACTGGGTCCAAAGCACGGCCCCGATGGCCGCGGCCAACAAGAGCGAGGCGACGATATGCGCCTTGCGCCGCAGGATGGCATAGAGCACGTGCCCGCCGTCGAGCTGGCCGATCGGCATCAGGTTGAGCGCCGTGATGAAGATGCCAACCCAACCGGCGTAGGCCATGGCGCCGAGCATCACGGTCTTGCCCTCTGGGAGCGGACCAAAGGTCAGGTAGGCGAGCAACTGAAAGATCAAGGGCTCGCCCAACTCGCCCATGCCCGATCCCGCCCCCGGCGGCGGCGTGTTGACGACGGTCGAATACTGCAACCCGACGATGCAGCAGATCAACGTGGGCACGAGGCCCGCCAAGGGTCCGCTGATGCCGATATCGAATAGCGCCTTGCGGTCGCCCATGTAGCCCCGCATGCCGATTACGGCCCCCATCGTGCCGAGCGGCGGCGCGGGAATCGGAATGAAATAAGGCAGGCTGGCCGGCACGTGGTAGCGGCGGGCCTGGATGTAGTGACCCAGTTCGTGCGCGGTCAGAATGAACATCACCGACGCCGAGTACCAAAACCCGCCGATCTGAGTCGTCGTCCAGCAGGTCGCCAAAAACAGCAGCACCGGCAGCAGCGGAATTCGCCTGGAAATTGGCTCCGGCACGGCTTCGGCCACAATCACCGGCGCGGGCGGGGCATCGATTACGCGATGCGAGGCGTAAGAATCGTCGTGCGGATAGGTCATGAGTGCGAGCCGGAGAAGAAACGGGCGTGCTGAAGGTGCAACAGGGCGAGACGGGGTGGAGACTCGGTTAGTCGAATTCTAGTACCCCGGCCCCGGCGAGCAAGGCGAGCGGTCGAGCGTCAACGGCAGGCGTCATTTACAGAGCGGAAACGGCCGAACGGCTCATTCCCGGAAAAAACGTCCGTTGAAGCGGCCTGCCGGACCACGCTCGGTTGACACGAATCCTGCTGTTAACTACATTTTTCCACTTCTCCGGTACGCGTGGCGGTTGTCCGGGATAGGACCCATTTGTGGGGGCTGTCCGGGGCATTGCCGAGTCGCCCGGGCCGCTAGGCGGAGTGGGCCCAGGGGCGTGATCGCGTGCTTGCGACCGCGTGTCTCGCCCGAGAGTCGTAGCTCGTACGAGGATATCGCCGCGGGTGTCGATGCGGTGCACTGCCCGGCCTAACGGTTGGATCGCTTGAGTGCGGTCCCCTTGGCCGAGGTTAGTTTGCACTTGCCCGGCAGCGGCAAAGGCGGCAGTTGATGCAATGGTGTTGGCTTACGCGGCTCTCTTTCTCCCGGCACGCGGCAACGCGGCCGCCGGTTGAGACGGCGCGCCTGCGCGAAAGCCTGAATGCCTTGCGACAGCCCACGCCCCCTGCCTTCCTCCCCGCTCGGCTCCCCGCGATCGCCCCGGAGTCTCACCTGCGACCCTGACGCCGCTTGAAATGAAAATCTCCGCCCGCTTTGGCCTCCGAGGCCCAAGCAAAACGGGCGAGCGACCAGACAAGTTGGAAACAAACCACAAAGTTCATCACTGTATTGGGAGACAAGACGTGAAATTGCTACGAAACCTGCCGCGCCTGGCGCCGCGCCTGTTGGCGGCGACCCTGGCCCTGTGGATCCTCTCCGGCTCGGTCCTGCTGGCCGGCGAAGCCGACCTGGCCATCCCCGACCTGCACAAGGGCGAGTTTGTCATCGCCGGGCAAACCATCAGCGCCTGGAACCTGCTGTTTGGCGGGGCCATCGTGATCACCGGCACACTGGGCATCAGCCTTTATCTGCGCTATCAGATCAAGAGCCTGCCGGCCCATGAGTCGATGCTGAAAATCTCTGAAATCATCTTTCAGACCTGCAAGACCTACCTCATCCAGCAGGGCAAGTTCCTGCTGATGCTGTTTGCCATCATCGCCGTGGCCATGTCCTACTACTTTGTGGGCTTGAAGGGCGAAGAGCCCAAGACGGCCGCCATGGTTCTCTTGTTCTCGATCGTCGGCATGATCGGATCCTACTGGGTCGCCTGGTACGGCATCCGCGTGAATACCTACGCCAACAGCCGCACCGCCTTTGCCTCGCTGCGTGGCCAGCCGTGGGACGTGGTCAACATTCCGCTGCGGGCCGGCATGTCGGTCGGTTTGTTCCTGATTTCGCTCGAGCTGGTGATGATGGTCATCATCTTGTTGTTTGTGCCGCGTGAGATCGTCGGTTTCTGCTTCCTGGGCTTCGCCATCGGCGAATCGCTGGGCGCCTCGGCCCTGCGGATCGCCGGCGGTATCTTCACCAAGATTGCCGACATCGGCTCGGACCTGATGAAGATCGTGTTCAACGTCAAGGAAGACGACCCGCGCAATCCGGGCGTGATCGCCGACTGCACGGGCGACAACGCGGGCGACTCGGTCGGCCCCACGGCCGACGGTTTCGAGACCTACGGCGTCACCGGCGTGGCCTTGATCTCGTTCATCGTGCTGGCCATTCCCGTGGAGCAAGAGGACTTGCAGGCCAAGCTGATCGTGTGGATCTTCGCCATGCGGTTCCTGATGGACTTTATGTCCGGCGTGGCCTACTTCCTCAATCAGGCCATTTCGGAGAAGAAGTACAAGGGCCTGACCGAATTTGACTTCGAGCAGCCGCTGACCCGGCTGATCTGGATCGCGTCGGTGCTTTGCATCTCGACCTCGTTCTTCATGAGCTGGCTGCTGCTGAGCGATTTGACCGTGCTGGGGACGCCCTGGCCGAAGCTGTGGTGGCAACTTGCCACGATCATCAGTTGCGGCACCTTGGCCGCCGTGTTGATCCCCGAGTTCACCAAGGTCTTTACCAGCTCGCACTCGCGGCACGTGCACGAAATCGTCATCGCCTCGCGCGAAGGCGGCACCTCGCTGACCATTCTCTCGGGTTTGGTCGCGGGCTATTTCAGCGCGTTCTGGATGGGTCTGTTGATCGCGGGCCTGATGGGCGGCGCGTTCTTTGTCGCCACCTTGCCCGAGGGCTTAAATGCCCTGATGCAGGTCGAGCTGTTCCCGGGCACTCCGCCGGTGGGCGTGGGTTCCATCTTCGCCTTCGGCCTTGTGGCCTTCGGCTTCTTGTGCATGGGCCCGGTCACGATCGCCGTGGATAGCTACGGCCCGGTGACCGACAACGCCCAGAGCGTGTTCGAGCTGTCGCAGATCGAATCGATCCCCGGCATCCGCGAGAAGATCAAGGCCCAGTTCGGCTTCACCCCCGACTTTGAACGGGGCAAGCATTACCTGGAGGCGAACGACTCCGCAGGCAACACTTTTAAAGCCACGGCCAAACCTGTGCTTATCGGCACGGCGGTCGTGGGCGCCACGACGATGATCTTTTCGATCATTCTGCTGTTGGGCAAGAAGGGGCTGCTGCACATCAGCCTGACCGATGCCCCCGTGCTGTTGGGCTTCATCTGCGGCGGCACCGTGATCTTCTGGTTCTCGGGCGCCTCGATGCAGGCCGTGACCACCGGTGCCTATCGGGCCGTGGAGTTTATCAAGAAGAACCTCGATCTGAACAAGAAAGAGGCCGACATCGAGGATTCGAAGACCGTGGTGCGAATCTGCACCCAGTATGCCCAGGCCGGCATGTGGAACATCTTCATCGCCCTGATGACGATCACCCTGGCCTTTGCCTTCTTCGATCCTAACTTTTTCGTGGCCTACCTGATCTCGATCGCCGTGTTCGGTCTGTTCCAGGCTATCTCGATGGCCAACACCGGCGGTGCCTGGGACAATGCCAAGAAGTATGTCGAGGTCGACCTTCGCGAGAAGGGCACTGCGTTGCACGCCGCCACCGTGGTCGGCGACACCGTGGGCGATCCGTTCAAGGACACGACCTCGGTCGCCTTGAACCCGATCATCAAGTTCTCCACGTTGTTCGGCCTGTTGGCGGTGGAGATTGCGGTGGAGATGAAGGAAAAGGCGCACACCGACGGCACGACCGATTACACGGCCCCGGTGGGTGTGGCGATGCTCATCATCGCGCTGATCTTCGTCTACCGCTCGTTCTACTCGATGCGGATTCCGCAGGACGCCCCGCCGACCAAGGCCAAGGGCGCGCACTAACTAAGTCGGTTCACGCCGGCTCGATTGTTTAATCAAGGGGCTCGTCCCGCCCGGCTACCAGGCCAGCGGGGCGAGCCCTTTTTTCTTGCGCCAGGTCGCCGCCGCAACACGGCGCACTCTGCCCTGCCCCGGCAACCGCGGTTGGCGTATAGTTGCACCCGAGGGGCCGCGCCCGCATACTCAAGACCGCGTCGTCGAAAAGGGGACATTCTGCTTTTCGGCGGCCTACGGCCGGGGCGTGCCTAAGCCGGATCGCGCAAAAAGTAGAATGTCCCCGTTTTGAGGATGCCGATGCATGCGATGCCGATCGTGATTGTGGTTCTGGCCTGCCTGGCCATTTCCTATCGCTTCTACAGCGCTTTTCTGGCGGCCAAGATCGCGGTGCTGGACGACAGCCGGGTCACGCCCGCTTATCAGTTCAACGACGGGCAAAACTACCACCCCACGCACAAGTGGGTGCTGTTCGGTCATCACTTCGCGGCCATCTCGGGCGCAGGACCCTTGATCGGTCCGGTGCTGGCTATTCAGTTTGGCTATCTGCCGGGCCTGGTGTGGATCGTGGTCGGCGTGTGCCTGGCCGGCGCCGTGCAAGACATGCTCGTGCTGGCCGCCAGCGTCCGCCGCGGCGGTCGCTCGCTCGCTGAGATCGCCCGGATCGAGATCGGCTCGCTGGCCGGCGGTACCGCCTCGGTGGCCATCCTGTTCATCGTCGTGATCGCGCTGGCCGGACTGGGCGTGGTCGTGGTCAAGGCCCTGGGTGGCGAGGAAATCAAGCTCGCGGCGGGCACCAATTTTGTGCTGCCCAGCGAGGGCGAAGCCGAACTTTGGACCGACGCCACGCACGATCGCGCCAAGCTGCCGCCGAACACCCAGATCGTCTATTCCAACGGCAACTCGGTCAGCCGCGGCGAATCGTTTGAGATCGCGCGGCCCCGCGTGGACGTGCCCCCTTCGCACAGCGACACGCCGCTGCGGCCGAATGCCGAGCGGACCATCACGTTGCCCGAGGGGGTCACACAGAGCGTGCCCGGCAGCTCCTGGGGCACGTTCACCATCGCCAGCACCGTGCCGATCGCACTGTTCATCGGGCTGTACATGTACAAGATTCGCAAAGGTCGCGTGGTCGAGGCTTCGGCCATCGGCGCTGCCGCGGTCCTGGCCGCGACGGTGGCCGGCAACTGGATACCGGGCTCGGCCTGGGAACCCTGGTTTCAGTGGTCGCGCAACGAGACGATCATCGCCATCTGCGCCTATGGATTCATCGCCTCGGTATTGCCGGTCTGGATCCTGCTCTGTCCGCGCGATTACCTGTCGAGCTTTCTGAAGATTGGCACGGTGGCTCTGCTGGTGGGCGCGGTGATCGTGGCCAATCCGAAGCTCGAAGCGCCAATGGTCAACGAGCTGTTTGCCGGCGGCGGCGGACCTTACTTCAAAGGGGCTATTTTTCCCTTCTGCTTCATCTGCATCATGTGCGGCGCTATCTCGGGCTTTCACGCCCTGGTCAGCTCCGGCACCACGCCCAAGATGATCGGCAAAGAGAGCGACATCCGGCCGATCGGCTACGGCGCAATGTTGATCGAAGGTCTGGTCGGCATCATGGCCCTGATCGCGGCCGCCTCGCTGCCCCAGGGAGACTATTGGGCGATCAACATCGACCTCTCGCGGGTCGGCGAGTATGCCGAAAAGCTCGAACAGATGGACGCCACGACCGACAACTTGGCCACGATCGAACAACAGGTCGGCGGCGAGAGCCTGCGCGGCCGCACCGGTGGCGCCGTGACCCTGGCGGTCGGCATGGCGCAGATCTTTCGCGACGCCATGCACCGGATTGCCGGCGGCGCGGTCGACCTGGGCTCGGTCATCAAGTATTGGTACCACTTCGCCATCATGTTCGAGGCCCTGTTCATCCTGACCACGATCGACACGGGCACGCGAATCGCCCGGTTTCTGCTGCAAGAAGCCCTGGGCAAGGTCTACCCGGCGTTTGACCGCACCGACTGGCTGCCCGGCGCCGTGTTTTCGACCGCGGTGGTGACGGCGGCCTGGGGCGGATTGATCTGGACCGGGTCGATCGAGACCATCTGGCCGATGTTCGGCATCGCCAATCAGATGCTGGCCGTGATTGCGCTGGCCGTGGTCACAACCGTGATGGTCAACGCCGGCCGCGGCCGCTATGCCCCGCTGACGATCCTACCGATGTGCTTTGTCATCACCAGCACGCTCACCGCCGGCTATCAGATGATCACCCGGACGTTTCTCCCGATGATCGCCGACGGTTGGCAGCAAGGTGGCTGGAACCATCGATTGATCCAGGGCGTGTTGAACACCGCATTCACTGTCTTTGTGATCGCCTCGGTAATCATCATCTTGGCCCAGGCGATTACTCGCTGGATCAACCATCGGCCGCCCGTGCCGCAAAACCTGCCCGCGGAAATGCGATGAACCCCGACGACTTGCGGCAGCGCTACGAGCAGGCACGTGCCTGGCACGCCAGCGGCCAGTTTGCCGCTGCCGAGCGAGCCTATCGCGAGGTACTGTCACACGTCCCCGGCGAAGCGGCGGTGCTACGCGACCTGGCCTGGGCGCTGTTCGCGCAGGATCAGGTTCAAGCCGCCGCCGATCAAATCCGGGCCGCCGTCGAGCTGGCGCCCGCGCAGGCCGAGTTCCACTGCGACCTGGGCACCATGCTGGCCCGGCTCAAGCAAACTGAACCAGCCATCGCGGCGTTTGAGCAGAGCCTGAAGCTGGCCCCAAACAACCTGGCGGCCCATTTTAATTTGGGAAATGCCTACTTCCGGCTCGGGCAAACGGCCAACGCGATCGCTAGCTTCCGCCGGGCGACCGAATTGGACCCGCAAGACGCCGACTCGCGACTCAATTTGGGCATCGCGCTCAAAGACGCCGGGCAATTGGCTGAAGCCAGAAATCAACTCAATGAGTCACTGAGACTGCGACCGCGTCAGTCGGCGGCCTGGATTCAATTCGGTTCGATTGCGAGCATGGAGGGGGAGTTTCCGCAAGCGATTGACTGTTTCGGCCAGGCCGCGGCCCAGGCCCCAGCCGACGCGGCGCCCCATTTTCAGCGTGCGTTGGCGCATCGTTCGTGCAACGACCTGGAGGGCGCCATCACGGCGCTGCAACGTGCTTTGGCGCTACAACCTGACCATCCTGGGGCGCAGCGGCTGCTGGGTGAGTGCTACGAGGCCGAAGGCCGTCTGGAATTGGCGCGGGAGGTTTTTTCGGCAGCGCAGCGGAATGCGTCCGACGATGGCCTCAGAATTAAGTCCGCATTGGTCTTGCCAGTGATCCTCGACTCGGCGGAGCAACTGGGCGAGGTCCGCGCGCGGCTCGACCTGGAGCTAACCGCGTTGGAAGCTCAAAGCTTGAGGATCGACGACCCGCCGGCGTCGATCGGCGTGCCGGCGCCTCAACTTGCGTATCACGGGGAGCAAGATCGGGGGTTTCAAAAACGCATTGCCTCGCTCGTGCTCAAGGCGGCGCCGCAACTCGGCTTTGTCGCGCCGCATTGCGACGGACGCCGCGTCGGGCCGCACGGCAAGCGCATTCGGCTCGGGTTTTTCTCGGCGAACCTCCGGGCCCACACGATCGGCAAACTGAACTGCGGCCTGATCGAGCAGTTAAACCGCGAGCAGTTCGAAGTGATGGTGTTCGGCATGTCCTCGCCGAGCGACCCGCTCGCCCGGCGGATTGCCGCGGCCGCCGCGGCGCAGGTCACGTTGCCCCGCGATTTGGCGGGGGCCGTCGGCAAAGTGTCCGAGTGCGAGCTGGACGCCCTGATCTACACCGATATCGGCCTGGAAAGCTTCAGTTATTACCTGGCGCACGCCCGGCTGGCGCCGGTGCAGTGCGTCACTTGGGGCCATCCGCTGACGACCGGCATCGAGACTCTGGACTATTTCATTTCCAGCGCCGAGCTCGACCACGAGGACGCCACCGAGCACTACACCGAACAGCTGGTCCGCCTGCCGCACCTGTCCAATTATTACTTTCGCCCGGCAGCGCCCTTGTCGACCAAAACGCGGGAAGACTTCGGCCTTACTCGACAGGCCCACGTCTATGGTTGCCTGCAAAGCGCGTTCAAGCTGCACCCCGACGACGATCGGGTCTTTGGCGAAATTCTGCGCGGCGACCCGGACGGTGTTTTGGCGATCTTGGCGGGCAATTTCCCCCACTGGACCGAGCTGTTGCGGCGGCGCTTTGAGCGGACCATGCCTGACGTCATCTCGCGCATTCGATTCGTGCCGCACCAAACACCCGACGACTTTGCGCGGCTCTTGTCGCTGTGCGACGTCCTCCTGGACCCGCAGCACTTCGGCGGCGGCGAAACAAGTTATCAGAGCTTCGCGGTCGGGACTCCCGTCGTGGCGCGGCAGGGCCGGTACCTGCGCAGCAGGATCACGTCGGCCCTCTATCGCTGGATGGGCCTCGACGACGCGATCGTCATAACGAGCGAAGCGCTCGTTCGCCGCGCGCTGCTGCTAGGCAGGGACGTCGCGGCCCGCAACGCCGCGCGGGACCAGATACTGGCCGTGAACGGCACGATCTATGAAAACCCCGCGGGCGTGCGCGAACTGGAGACGTTCCTGGCAAACGCCGTGGAGACAAGCGGGTCGCGATCTAACCGATAGCGAGTCAGTTGCCGGATAGCTTGTGATCCGAAAGCGTGAAGCTGCGGACCGAGAAGCCGTCGCCGCTGGCGGTAGTGGTCGTGCGTTCGCTGGGCAGGTCCCAGCGGCCCAGGCGGGTCCAGCGGTCCTGCACCGCTTCGGTCTTCACCAGACCACCAGTCGCGTCGTCCCAATGCTGCACGGTGTACGAATGCGGCAGGTACTTGCCCTCGGCGTTGGTCTCATTGGCCAGGACCGTGATGGTCATGTCTTGACCGTCGAGCAGCCGATTGACGACCGTGATCTGCTGATCCTTCACGCGATAGCTCGTGGCAAAATGCCCGCCTTGAAAGGCCAGCAACCGACCGAGCGGATGGTCGACCTGTTGATCGGCAAAGCGCAGCACAGGCTGCGGGCGGTCGGCCCGCGGGGTCTGGCTGGCCGCGCGATGCATGGTGATCGATTCCAGTTGTTCTTGCAGCCAGGGATGGACCGAGTCTGAGCCCAGGTCGATCTTCACGCTGCCGTCGGCGGCGACCTCGATCGTGCCTTCGGCCGGGCGGTCGTCCAGGTCGGCGGCGATCTTGGCCGAGAAGCCCGGAAAGTCCTGCCACGCGGCCCGCGCGGCCAGGGCGTCTTGAAACAGCTTGACCGCCGCCGGATCGGCCGCGGTCGGCGCCAGCGGCCACTCAAAAGAGAGCGTGGCGAACTGCTTCACCTCTTGGTAGGCCTTGCCGCCATGCTCGCCCGGCGTGGGGTCGTCGTGCCGGATATACACGCAGTAGATTCCGGATTCGGGCGGCGAGAACTTCACGCGGCCGGCGTCGTCGGCCTTGAGCTCTTCGCTGGAAAGGTTGTAGTCCACCGTGGTAAACGTCACCCCGGGCATCGGCTTGCCGCTTAACAGCGCGGTCAGTTGCACGTGGTCGTCGGCAAACGTCGCCATGATCTCCAGCGGCGTCCCCTTGGCATCCTGGCGGTTGACCTCCGCCGGTTGGCCGGCGACCGCCTTGGAATAATGCCGCAGCAGAAACGGCGGAGTCATCGGCCGCTCCAGCACGCCAAAGTCCAACTGCCCCACCACGAGCAGCGAGCCCTCGGTCGGCAGATGGGCCCGCAGGCGGTCGGCCAGCTTGTGCATGGCCAACGGGCGAAACTCGCCGGGCTGGGTCTGCACGAAAAACTGGCCCGTGGACATGCGGTCGATATAGCGCGGATCGCCGGCATGGGCGTATTCGCTGAAGTAAACTTCGGCCGCCCGGCCACCTTCGGCAGGCGGACAAATGCGGGCAAACAGGAAGTGCGCCAAGGCAGGTTCCGCTAGCCACGCGGTCGACAACACCAGGGCCAACATCGCCGAACGAATCATGATCGCGACTCCTGACTGCGAAGAACTGCGAACTCAAGTCGATAAAGTATGCGCGGTCTAGCGGGCGACCGCCAACTGGTAGCGAAAAAACTTTTCCTCGCGCTGCCAGCCCTCGGATTCATAGAGGGTCTGCGCGGCCAGGTTGGTTTTCTGCGTGGATAGCTCCAATCGCACCGCCCCTGTTCCCGCGGCAAAATCGCGCGCCGCCCGCAACAGCAGCCGCCCCACGCCCCGTCGTCGTCCGCCGGGCGCCACGAACAAATCGTTCAAGATCCAGATCGTGCGCATGCTGACGCTCGACCAGCTGGCAAAAAGCTGGGTAAACCCCAGCGCCTTGCCCGCGTCACTTGCCAGCAGAATGTGCGAGTCGCCGCGCGCCAAGCGCTCTGCCAGAAAAGCCCGGGCCGCGGCCAGGTCGGCAGGCTGCTCATAAAAGACCCGATAGGCGTCAAACAGCGTGGCAACCTGGTCCAGGTGGTCCGGCGTGGCGGTCTCGATCTGCATGCTGCACTCGCTGACGTCAGGTTCGCTCAAAAGCCAACTGCCTCAATCCGAAGGTAATCGAGCAACTCTCCGACGGATCTTCCGCCAATCGGGTCAACTCGCCACGCAACTCGTCAAGCTCCGCCGCGGAGACATTTCGCTGAACGTACGGCCGGGTGCGCCAAGTGTCGAGATTCGGCAGAAACATCCGCGCGGCTTCGCGATCGATCACTCGGACCGGAGTCAGCACGCTGGACCGTTTGATTAGGTGGGGTCGGGCGCTGACGGCGTCAAGCTCGCCACCGACATAGAGCCGTTGGCCGCTGTCGGCCAGCATCGCGGTCACGATCTCAAGATAGCGCGCAAAGGCCGGCTCGGTCGTCCTGATCCATTCGTTTTCCTCGATCGCCAGCACTCCGCCATCACTGACAGATTGGCTCCACAGGTCCAGCGCCGCCCAAGGATCGGCCAGATGCGTTAGCACGTAGCGGCAATAGGCCAGGTGATACGGTCCATCGGCCAGCGGCTGAGTGACGTCGGCGACGGCGAACTGCATCCGTTCTGTCGGCGCCTGCCCAGCCAGCTCAATGAAGTACGGCGAACTGTCGAGGCCCAGCACGTCGGCCGACCCAAACAGGTCGGCCAACAACCGTGTCGTGCAGCCCGGCCCGCAACCCAGGTCAACGGCGCGCCGAACTTTGCCGCCCGGCAACTGCGTTAAGAATCCGCGCGTCGACGATTCGAACACGTTGGCCAACAGCCGCAACCGATGGGCCGCTCGCAACGAGTCGCCAAATTGATACGTGGGCTGTCCGGTTGAAGTCACGCCACTTATCCTCACGTGCATAGCTAGCCCGCCCGTCTGGCGGTTATTTCGGCGGCGCCGGACGAAACGCGCGGATGATGGCGCTATTGTCCAAGTCTCCGTCGCCGGCCGCCACGACCCGCTCGAGTAGTTCGCGGTGCAGTAACGACAGCGGCAGGTCGGTTCCGGTTCGCTCGGCCGCGGCCAGCATCAGTTGCACGTCCTTCAAGTGCTGCGCCAGCCGGGCTTGCGGGGCAAAGTCCTCCGCGAGCATCTTTGGTCCCTTGGTGTCCATCACTCGGGAATATGCGGCCGATGCCCGCAGCACGTCCAGCGCTCGCTCGGGGTCGACGCCCAGTGCTCTGGCCAGCGTGATGCCCTCGGCCAGCACGGCCCGGTTGAGACCCAACACGAGATTGACCACCAACTTCATCCGCGACCCGGCGCCCCATGGCCCGACGTGAAAGGTCTGGCTGGCAAAGGCCTCGAGCACCGCTCGTGCGGCGTCGAGCGCCTCGACCTCTCCGCCAACCATCACCACCACCTGGCCATCGCTGACCTGTGCGCTGCTGCCGACGATCGTGGCGTCCAGATACTGCACACCGCTCTCGGCCAGCCGGGCGCCAACCGCCGCGGCAGCTTCGGGGTCGCCGGTCGTGGTGTCGACAATCGTCATCCCCGCGCGCAGCGCCGGTTGCAGCTCGTCAATCACGCCGCCGACAACGTCTGAATTAGGCAGGCTGAGCACGACCAGGTCGCACGCCTGCGCCACTGCCAGCGCCGAGTCGACCGCGCGACCGCCGGCCAGCTCCAGACCTTCACGGCGCAGATCTGCCAGGTCAAACCCGATGACCGAGGTGCCGCCGCGAAGCAATCGCTGGGCGATCGCCGTGCCTACCAGACCCAAGCCAATGATGCCGATCTGTCGCACGTCAATCCTCCACGGGCTCGCGAGTGGTATCGGGCGCGAAGCAGACGACCACCATGCCCAGCGCATAGACCAGACCTGTAAAGGTGCCCACGCGCGCATAGTCGCCGCCGAACAATTGCATCAAGCCGCCCGCGCCCAATACGCCGGCCGCCGCCAGGATTCGTCCTGAGTTGAACGTCACGCCGGTGCCGGTCGAGCGAACCCGGGTCGGAAACAGCTCCGGCAGATACAACGGCAGCCAACCAAAATAGGTCACGCCCACCACGCCAAACAGAAACGTGAACGTCGTGAACAGCAACTTGTCCTGCGGATTCAAAAACCCGTAGATGAACGAGCTGAGCGCCAACGAGATCAGGCTGATCAGAAAGTAGGTGATCCGCCGACCCAACAGACTGGCGATCCAACCACCCAACAAACTGCCGATGATCGCACCGCCGGAGCGCGTGATTTGGGTCACAGCCTTCAGGTGCGGATCGTCGACGCGCTTCTTTGGAGCCGGCGTGGACGGGACATCAGGGGAAGAGTTGCCTGCGGAGGTTGACGCGACTGTCGTGCCTGCGGCCGCTACCTGATCGGCCCAGGGGACCAGCCAGTTGGCATTGGCCGAGGTGCCGATCACGGGAATTGCCCCCAGACAGATACCGATGATCGTGCGTCTCAACAGCGGCGGACGCAGGATGTCGCGCATCGGCGTGGCCTCGGGCTTGCCCGCCTGCGCGTCGCGGCCGGCCAGCCAGCGCGGCGACTCGGGCAGCCAGAACCAGGTCAACACGCCGAGCACCGCGGGCGACGCGCCGACCAACAGCGTCCAGCGCCAACTCTCGGGCGTGATCGCAAAGAAGTAGCCCAGCAGACCCAAGAGCACGAAGCCCACATTGGCCGCGGCGCCCATCAGTCCTGCCATCAAGGGTTTTGACACATTGGGCAGGGCCTCGACGGCCAACGACACGGCATTTGGCCAGACCCCGCCAACGCCGAGGCAAGCGATGAACCGCAGCCCCAGCAGCGCCAGCGGATCGTGAACCAGGTAGCTCGCCCCAGTCACCAACGAATAGCAGAGGATGCTGGCGGCCATCGAGCGCGAACGACCAATGCGATCTCCCAACCAGCCAAACAGCCACCCGCCAGCCGCCGCGCCGAGCAAGAACGCGCACTGAAACCAGGCAAACCAGCGCCCGATGTCCGCCTCATCGGCCGATGGCACCAGGTCCCGCATCGCCGGCCGCACAATCAACACGAACAGCGAAATCTCCAGCCCCGCAAACATCCAGCCCAAGAACGAAGCGCTAAGCACCCAGCACCGCGCCCCCGTCGATAATTCCCGTGCGTGCATTATGGCGAAAGGGGATTTAACCCCATTTGATGAGGCCCGCAACTTGATGGAGTGGGCCGGCGGCGGCGTAGTGCGTGGCGGCGGCGACTTCGGCGGGTGTGGCCAGGCCGATGATGGCGCTGGTGATCTGGGGATGCGACAGGGCAAAGCGCACCGCGGCCTCGGGCAAGGTCACGCCCGAGGGCAGGCAGCGGGCAAGGTCTTCTGCGCGGCGGCGATCGCGCTCGTAAAGCGCCAGCGGAAAGAACGGGGTCTTGAGCGTGTGGGGACTCGGCGGCCGGTCGGCTAGCGCGCCGCCGGCCAAGACGCGGATGGCAAACACGCCCATCCCATGCCGGGCACAGTGTCCGATGACGTTGCCGTAGTTGGCCTCGTGGTCCGTTGAGTCGACAGACTCAGCGCAGCTATCCTCTGACTCGCACGTCGTGTCGCTTGGCACGTCGCGGCCGGCGCTGTCGTTGAGCAGGTTGTACGGAATCTGCACGCTGGCGAACTGGCCACTGTCGATCACCTCGCAGAGTGCAGCCGGTTCGCCGAGGCCCGTCAGGCCCAGGTGCTGGACCAACCCTTCGCGCTGCAGTTTTTTTATCTCGTCGAGCAGTCCGCCCGGGGCCAGCACGTGCGCGGGCGTGAGCGAGGTCGGCTGCGCACCGGCGACACCCGTGATCGAGTTGTGTACTTGCAGCAGCGTGACGCGCTCGACCCGCAGCCGCCGCAGGCTGGCCAAAACGCTATTGCGAGCCGTGGCGGCGATCGCGCCCAGCTCGTGGGGCATGATCCGCACCTTGGTCGCCACATTCACCCGATCGGCCAGATGCAATTCGGCCAATGTCCGCCCCAGGTTCTTTTCGCTTCGCCCTTCGCCATAGGTGGCGGCGGTGTCGAACCAATTGACGCCCGCGGTCACGGCGGCCTCGACCGTGGCTCGCTGCGCGTCGGCCTGATCGCCGACCAGCAACTGCGAAACCGGACCCGCGCCAAATGCGATCACGGAAACGTCGAGGCCGGTCGATCCAAGCGAGCGATACTGCATGGCGGGCAGTATAAGCGTTTCGGCGGCGCGGAGCTACGCAGGGCAGTCGTCACTCACGCGCGAGCAGAACTATTCGGCAGCGGGCGCATCAGGAGGCGGCTCGGGTGTTGGCTCGACCGGCGGCCAGAGGACGAGGTCGCCGTCGAACTCGGGTGATTGAAAGTGCTTCAGTTGCTCGTCAGACAACCGCCCAAAACCCGTCTCTGCCATTCCCACTTCTTTATCGCCCAACGGGCGACCGCCGTCGTCATCGCGGTCGGGGCCGATGGAGTACACGACCGGCCGGCCATCGCGCACCGCATAGCGCATTGGCTGACCATCGAAGCGGTCGCGCGGGACCTCGGGCAACATTGCGGGCACCAACTCGTCCAGCCGCTCGGGCCAGGCGCCATGCCGCTTGTGCCAGAGTGCCAAGGCGAGAGCCACTTCGGTGGCGTCGAGCTTCTGAAAATTTCGTTCGACAGCTTTGAACATGCCGCTGACCGAGGGAAAGAACACGAGGGCAGGGGCGTAGCGCCATCGGTTTCGCATATCGTTCTCTGCCGTTCGAATCATTTCCATCGAAAGATCGGGGGCCCATCGCCAGGGCCAACCATGATGTGCCCGAAGGCCTGCTTGAATCACCGCGTCGTAAAAATCGCTGTTCTCGCGGCGCGAGCCAATCAGAGCCGCGGCGCCGGGTTCCAGGAGATACGCCAATGTTGCGGCGGCGCTACTTACTCGTCCGGCCTTGACGAGTTGGTTGATGAACGTGGACCTATCCGCCATTTGGTCGAACAGCTCGATTCCCGCCGGTGTGATCCGGCCGTCGCCCGAGCCGTCATCGGTATAAATCCGCTGCAGAAAATCCTGAAACGCCATCCGTTCGGCAGTCCATTCCACTGACCGATCACCGCCGCGGTAGGCCGCCAGGCGATGGGCCAGGCCGCGGATCTGGTCCTCGGAGAGCACTTGCGGGTAGTCGGCCAGGATGCGACCCGTTTGTCGCAGAGCCAGTTCCAGCAGAGCCAACCCCACGAGTTGATCCACCAGCGTCGTGCGCGGAGCGTGAGTCTGTTCGCTCATGGCGACCAGCGCCGAAAGATCGTCGACGGCCGCAGCGCCGTCGTTGGCGGCCGCGGCGCGAATGGCGTCCAGCCCAAGCCATGAGGCCAAGTCGCGCAGCACTTGCAAATGCGGCAACTTCATCGCGATCAGCTCGCCGTTTTCATCGGCTGTCAGCCCGCCGTTGGACAAGCCGAGCGCCTTGTTTTTGTCCTCACTCCCTGCCGCGAAGTCGCCCGGATCGCCCACCAGAAAACCCAGCTGCGGCTTTTCTGCAGCCGTCCGCGTCAGGTCCAGCGCGGCGCGGTTCCTTGCCAGATAGCCCTCGATCGCTGCCCAGTGCTCGCCGCCGGGCCGCTCTTCTCGCCAATTGAAGTCAAAGATGGGCGTCGGCTCCATGTCGATTGCGGCTTGCCGATACAGGGGCCACGCGCGATCCGCCTCTGGCACCTTGCGGGCCGCGTTGATCTCATGCCAATAGTTGTGAGCGATAGTCGGCCGACCCAGATAAAACCGCGCCGCCAGCAGGCCATAGCCGATCGTTGTGATCGCCAGCAGCCACACGCTCGCCCAGACCGCAAAGTGCCAGGTCTGCCACCAGACCGGACGATTTCGTCGCTTGGCCTGGCGAATCAATCGCGCGGCAGTCTTCACGTCCCCGAAGTCGGCGACCAGTTGTTCGCTCGTGCGGCCGGCCGCGGCGCCGTCGGCAAAATGCGCCACCAGCTCGCGGGCGACGTCGACGCGCTCGCTGCGCCACAAGCGGCCGCGGCGCAATACGTCCCAGATGAGCGCAGCGACCGGCGCCGGCAGGCCCGCGCCCGAAATGATAGCGTGCACATCCAACCCGGGGGAGAACTCACCCCGCAGAACGCTACTCAGCGGCATGTGCAAGACCCAACTCCACCGGCTTCGCCCGGGCGAGATCGCTTGCTCCGAGTTTGGATCACGGGATTCTGAATCGCTCATGTTTCGGCCGCCGCTTCGATTGATTGAGGAGGACCTACCCCGCCGCGCCGCCCAATGCCGGATCGATGACGCCCAACCCCAGCATGGCCCGAGTGACCGCCTGCCACTGCAACGAATCGTGGGCCAGCCGCTTCTTGCCCTTGGCAGTCAGCGCGTAATACTTGCGCGGCCGGGCACTGGCTTCCTCGCGCCACTCCGCGCGCACCAAGCCCTGGGCTTCGAGGTTGTAGAGCAACGGATAGAGGGTCGACTGTCCCATGTCCAACACGCCGTCAGAGCGCGTGGCCAGCGTCTCGACCAACTCGTAGCCGTACTTCGCCCCCGATTCCAGCAGCTTCAAGACCGCAACCGGTCCGGCGCCGCGCATCATTTCACGTTCGATTCGCACGGCAAAGGTCCTCGCGGGGACGTTGAGTTCTCGTTAGGTTGTCTCCCATACTATGTGTAACATAGCAATGGTCGCTGGCAAGGTCAAGTGATTTTCGAACGGCAGAATGGCGGCGCAACAACAAGGGTGGCCCAGACGACTTGTCGTCTGGGTGCCGCAGGCACAAGAGGTTCCCAACCGAGCGCCGCTCGAAAGAAGAGTTGCGCACGGCCTTGCGAAAGTTTACGTCGATCGGCGGCGCGCCCCCTCACCCGGCTTGCTGCGCAAGCCACCCTCTCCCACGAGTGGGCGAGGGTTAATGCGGCAGTGCGCGGTTGAGAATGGCCTGTTGGTCGATGCTCGTGGGCAGCGTGCCGTAGGCGGCGCCCCCTTCGCCGGCCAGGCGGGCGGTGCAGAAGGCTTCGGCCACGGCCGGCGGGCTGCGACGCACCAGCAGCGAGCCTTGCAAGGACAGGGCCAGCCGCTCGACCAGGCGCCGCGCCTGGCGCGGGTCGCGCGCCAGCGATTTCCACTGGTCGCGCGTGGCGGCCGCGTAGGCGTCGAACCGCCGATCGCTGCCGCGACCTCGATCGATCTCTGCAAACAGCGCCTCGACCGTGTCGGGCTCGTGCTCGATGGCCCGCAACACGTCCAGCGCGATCACGTTGCCCGAGCCCTCCCAGATCGAATTGAGCGGCGAGTCGCGATAGAGCCGCGGCAGGAACGACTCTTCAACGTAGCCATTGCCCCCCAGGCACTCCAGCGCCTCGCCCACCATCGCCGGGTTGCGTTTGCAGACCCAGTACTTGGCCACCGCCGTGGCAATGCGGCGAAAGCGGGCTTCGCCTTCGTCCGAGCTGTCGTACGCCCGGGCCAGGCGCATGGCCAGGACCGTCGCCGCCTCCGATTCGATCGCCAGATCGGCCAGCACGTTTTGCATCAGCGGCTGCTCAGCGAGCAGGTGGCCAAAGGCCGCGCGATGGCGCGTGTGATGAATGGCCTGCACCAGGGCCTGCCGCATCAAGGCCGCCGAACCGAGCGTGCAATCCAGCCGCGTGTGGTTGACCATTTCCAGAATGGTTCGCACGCCGCGACCTTCCTCGCCCAAAAGCTGCGCGTAAGCAGCGTCGAACTCGACCTCGCTGGACGCGTTCGAGCGGTTGCCCAGCTTGTTCTTCAGTCGCTGGATGAAGAAGTTATTGCGCACGCCATCGGGCGTCCACCGCGGCAGCAGGAAGCACGACAATCCGCCGGGCGCTTGCGCCAGGACCAAAAACGCGTCGCACATTGGCGCCGAACAGAACCACTTATGCCCAGTCAGGCGGTATTCGCGGCCCGGCCCGCCCTGCCCCGCCGGCACGGCGCGGGTCGTGTTGGCGCGGACGTCGGACCCGCCCTGTTTCTCGGTCATGGCCATGCCGATGAGCGCGCCCGGTTTCTGTTCGGCCGGCTGGCAGCGGGGATCGTACTGGCGGCTGATGATCCTCGGCTCCCAGACGGCGGCGACGTCCGGCTGACGGCGCAGGGCCGGCACCGCGGCATAGGTCATCGAGATCGGGCAGCCGTGGCCCGACTCGTTCTGCGAGGCCAGAAAAAACAGCGCCGCCCGCGCGACGTGGGCGCCCGCTCGCTTCTCGCTCCACGGCAAACTGTGCAGTCCGTGCGTGACCGACAGGTCCATCAAGGCGTACCAGGCCGGGTGAAACCGCACCTCGTCGATCCGCTGACCCTGCGAATTGTGCGTGTGCAGCACGGGTGGGTTGCTGTTGGCGTCAAAGCCCCAGCCGATCACATCCTCACTGCCCAGGATCGCGCCCAACTTTTCGGCTGCATCAACGGCCCAACCGCCGTGCTCACGTTGGAGCGCCTCGGCCAGCACAACGTCGCCGGCAAACAGGTTGTAACCAACCAGCGGCGGAACCTGGTTTTTGACTTCATGGGTGGGCATGGGGAAGATAGGCCTCGGGCTTCAGGCTACTGGCTTCAGGAGAAAAGGACGGAAAAGGCACACGTTACACGCGAAGTATACCGCGCGCCGCGTGTGACCTGAACTACTGCGTCCTGAAGGCTGAGGCCCGCAGCCTGTAGCCTACCTTACCGTCTCGCTCACCACGCGGCCGTTGATTACCGTGCCCGTGCAGTGGGTCGTGTACTCCAGCGGATCGCCGTCGTACAGGGCTATGTCGCCGTCCTTGCCGACTTCGAGCGAGCCGACCCGGGCGTCGACCCCCAGGATCTTGGCCGCGTCGATCGTGATCGTGCGCAGCGCCTGGTCGAATGAGAGGCCGTTCGCGGCGGCCACGCCGGCCTCGAACAGCACGACCCGGGTCTTGGGCACGTAGGCCTCATATCCGCTCTGCAAGGCCACCGGCACGCCCGCCGCGACCAGCTTGGCGGCGGTCTCCATGCTCAGGTTCTCGTGCTCGCCAAAGGCCCGGGTCATCGTGGGATGAATAATGACCGGCACCCCGGCAGCCTTGATCTCATCGATGAGCACGTAGGCTTCGTCGGCGCCGTCGAGCCAGAGCTTGAAGTTGAACTCTTTGGCCAATCGCAGCGCGCTGGCGATGTCCTGGGCCCGTTGCACGTTGACCAGCAGCGGCTGCTCGCCGTCGAGCACGCGGACCAGCGTCTCCATGCGCAGATCGCGCGAGGTGGGCTCGGCCTTTTCGCCGGCGGCCGCCGCGCGATCGCGCTTCTCTTTGTACTCGCGGGCCTTGATGAACTCGGCACGCAGCATGGCCATCGACTTGCCGCGAGTGCCGGGCGACTTGCCGCCGGTCTTCTGGGCTGATGTGCCCAGCGTGGCAGCCACGGCCCGGGCCTCGACGATCACCGCGTCGGCCGCGGTGCGACCGGTGGTCTTGGCGATCAGGGTCTGGCCCGATATCAGTTCTCCCGGCGCGTGGCCGGTGTGGATCGTGGTCACGCCAAAGCTGCGGACCCACTCGATCAGGTCCTCTTGCGCGTTGTAACCGTCGATCGCCCGCAGCTCGGGCTGCACGGGCGAGGAATGTTCGAGCTGGTCCTGGTCGTGCGGCTGGTTCAAGATGCCCGAGAAACCGACCGTGCTGTGCGCGTCGATCAGCCCGGGTGTGACCACGGCGGCTTCGAGTGTGCGAAAGCCCTGGGGCACAGCGATCTGGCTGGCAACGCCGATGGCCGAAATCTTGCCGTCCTGGATCACGACGACGCCGTCGGTGATCGGCGGTCCGGCCATGGTGTGCACGACCTTGCCGCGCACGGCCAGTTGCGCTTGCGCAGCCGAGGGCAGACACGCCAGCGCCACGATCGCGACGATTGCGAATCCGCTTGCGAATTGACTCCCGACCCCTTTTATCATTGGTCGCTCCCGGCGGTTAGATTGTCGTAACAGCAGAGGTAGGGAATGAGCTCGGTGCCGGCGCCGAAGCCGCCGACGGCATATAGATGGTCGCTGGCGATGCTGCGGTCAAAGACCTTCACGCCCTCGACCCAGGTCTGCTGGGTCTGGCAATAGACGCTCAAAGGGTCGCCCTGCAGGATGGCAAAGTCGGCGTCCTTGCCCGCCTTCAGCGAGCCGACCCGATCCTGCAAGCCGAGCATTTCGGCGCCGGCCAGGGTCAAGGCCTTGAGCGCCCCGGCCCGCGACATGCCAGCTCGCGCGGCCAGCGCGGCGCTGCGGCGAAACACCCTGGAGTCGGTAATGTAGTCGTCGGTATGAAACGCCACGGGCACGCCGTGCTTTTCCAGGATGCCGCCGGTTTCGAACTTCGAATCCCGGGCTTCCAGCTTGCCGCCCGGCGAATCGATGACGATCACCGAGCATGGCACCTTGGCCGCGGCGATCTCATCGGCGACTTTCCAGCCGTCGCTGATGTGGTGCAGCACGACCTTGAACTGAAACTCGCTGGCCAACCGCAATACGGTCATGATGTCGTCATGGCGATGCGTATGATGGTGCACGATCCGCTTGCCCTGCATGGCTTCGACCAACGTTTCCAGGTGCAGGTCGCGCGGCGGCAGCTTGGCCGGATCGCCAGCGGCCCGGGTCACCTTGTCGTGATACTCGCGGGCTTTGATGTACTGCTCGCGGACCAGAAACGCGCTCTTGCCGCGCGAACCGGGAAACGGCGGCTCGTGCATCGAGTTGGTGCCGTTGGCCATCTTCAGGCCGCCCAAGGGTATACCGTCGCTGGCGGTGATGAAAAAATTGTCGATCTTCCGCGGCTTTGGATTTTCCAACCGTAGCTTGACGTAGATGGTCTGCCCGCTGATCAAATGGCCTGAGCCGGGCATGATGTTGAGCGTGGTCAAACCGCCGGCCACGGCCCGCTTGAAGCCCGCGTCGTGCACGCTGATGGCGTCCATGATCCGCACGCCGGGCTGGATCGGTCCGCTGCCGTCAGCGCCGCCGCTGCCGGTGCGCATGCCGCCGATGTGGCTGTGCGTGCAGACCAGGCCCGGCATGATGACCTTGCCAGTGACGTCGACCTTCTCGGCGTTGTCGGGAATCTTGATGTCGGCGACCGGGCCGACGGCCGTGATCTTGCCCTTCTCGATCACCAACGTGCCGGCGGCGATCTCGTCGCCTTCGATCGGGATGATCTTCGCGCCGACAAACGCCCGCGGGCGGTCCTGAGCGTGTGCGGCGCTTTGCGTGAGCGCCACCACCGCCAGACAGACGACGATCCGTGGCAAGTACCGTAAACGCATGGCAGACTCCCCGGGTGCACATCAAGATTGCGGTAACGGGCCGCGGACAACGGACGAAGCCATAGCCGGCAGCCAGCGGGGTCTATATTAGCTGCGGTCGGGGTGCCGTGCCAGCAAGTCGGCGGAGTTGACCGTCTCGATCCATCCATGACCCGGGCCAATACAAGGGATAAGATTGCCGAGTCTCGCCTTGGAATGCCCGGTACCGGATGCGAGCGAACTCGACACTTCTGTATATCCCGTGGTATACTACTCATGGCCAGCGAGGTTCGTTTCGCCGTGGTCCGCAGGCAATTGGAGCGGGCCGGGTATCGGTTGGCTCGGATCGCGGGCTCGCATCACCTGTTCGAAAAACCGGGCCGGACGCTGCTCTCGATTCCTGTTCACCGCGGCAAGGTCAAACCGTTTCATGTCCGTCAAGTCGAGCGGATCATCGAAGCCGAAGGGCCGAGCCAGGGCAAATGCTGACCCGGGCAAGGGGCTCGCTCGGCCATTCGCTGCTGCCACTGCCAAGCGTGCCGCCGAGGTGGCCGGCCATTACCAGGTGATCCTGGAATGCGAGGCCGGCCGGTGGTACGGCCGGGGTCTCGAGCTGCCGCACGTATTTGCCGACGGGGCAACGCCCGACGAATGCGTTCGTGCAACACAGGAAGTGCTTGCCGCAGCCGTGGCCTTTCTGATAGAAGGCGGACAAACCCCGCCGGCGCCGGCCCGCGCCGCACGGCGCACGCACCAGGTCAATGTGCGTTTCACGGCTGAAGAACGTGCCGTGATCGAATCCACGTCGCATCGCAAGGGATTCAGCGGGCTTTCTGACTACATCCGGGCCGCGGCATTGGAAGGTTCCGCGTCAAAGCCTCCCGCGCGAAGAGCAAAGCGGCGTCCGGCTTGAGCTTGCGTGAGCGGGGCCACTGCGGCGACAATCATCGCGGCAACAATTACTTTTCACTCCGCTTGATCCGCGCATGGCATTAAGCCTCTCGTCGACCCTGACCCGGCTGTTTATCACTCCCTATCGGCCGCAACCGGACGCGACGGGGTATCTGGCGAGGCTGATGCGGCAAGAGGGCAATGGCGTGGCCGTTTCGGTCGCGGTGTTGGACGCTCACGAGAGCGAGCGGCATTTTGGCGTGGCGCTGGCCCGCCGCGGCATGCAGCCCGTTTTTATCCGCGTCGAGAACCACTCGGAACAGGCGCTGCGGCTGCAACTGGTGCGGACCGATCCCAACTATTACACCCCGCTGGAAGCCGCGGGCGCCAATCATTTTTCGATCGTCAAACGATTGAGTGCATTCGGCGCGCTAGGTTGGATGTTTTTCTGGCTGTTTCTGCCGCTCTTGGCGGTGTTGCCCTCCAAGCTCTACACCGCCTGGCGGGCCAACCGTCGGATGGACGAGTTGTTTCAATCGGAAGCCTTTCACCTGCGGCCCGTTCCGCCCGGCGAAACGACCGCAGGCTTCGTGTTCACGCCGCTCGACGTCGGCACCAAGGTGGTGCACGTCTGCCTGCAACCGACCGGCAATCTGCTGGATCAGCTCAAGACCGACAAGACCATGCAGGAGGGACTGGAGTTCACCTTCTCGGTCCCAGTGCCGGGCATTTCGGCCGACTACCTGAAGCGCGACTTCGCCACCCTTATTGCGCCGGGGGCTGAAGTGAAATGTGACCTGCCGACGCTTGTCGATCGCTTGACCAAGATGCCCCCGACCACGACCAACACTAAGGACACGCATCAGGGCGATCCGGCCAACCTGGTCGTCATCGGTTCGTTCGCGACCATTCTGGGCGCATTCGCCGCGCGGTGGGACGAGAGCGAGACGATCACCTTGGCCACCTGCTGGAAGACCGCGCGTTCATTTCTGCTCGGTTCGCAGTATCGCTACTCGCCCGTCAGTCCGTTGCACCTGTTCGGCCGCAGCCAGGACGTGGCCCTGCAACGGGCTCGGCGGAGCATCAACGAGCGGCTGCACCTGCGGCTGTGGCTCACGCCGCTGACTTATGAGGACCAGCCGGTCTGGCTGGGGCAGGTCAGCCGCGACATCGGCGTGCGGTTCACGACCAAGGTCTGGAACCTGACCACGCACCGCATCGACCCCGACGTCGACGAAGCGCGGGACTATGTGCTAGAGGACCTGCTGCACGCCGAACGGGTCGACGCGGCCGGCTATGTCGACGGAGTCGGCGATTGCCTGCGGACCGCGCCGCGCCATAACCTGACCGGCGATCCCTACTTCACCGACGGCAAGCGGGTCGTCGTGCTGCTCTCGGCCTCGCGCTCCAAGCCCCGTTTCGTGGCCTGGTGAGAGAACAGGCCTTAGGCCTGAGGCGGCGAGGGTCGCGGGGGCGTGACAACCGGCGGACCGTCGTGCATGTTGAGGAACTGCGGAGCGCTGACGCCCATTGAGACATAGATGCTCATCAGCGACTCCACCGAGATGTCGGTCGTCCGCACCGAGTCGACCGGCACGAACAACAACCCGCCGCTCATGGGAATCGGCACGCTGGGCACGACCACGAGCTGAAACTGCCGGCCGTCGATCGAGAACACCTCGGGCGAGACCAACAGGGCCAACACTCCGGCGCCCCGGTCCTTGCCAAAATAACAGAAGACCGGCCGCATGGCGGTCAATTGCGGATCGCTCTTGCGGTCGAGCATCGAGACCAGTTGCTTGCTGGTGCCGTAGATACCGCCCACCAGCGGCACGCGCGAGAGCACGGCGTCAAACGACCGCTGCACAAAACCGCGCGCTCCTGCCTCGACGAACACGCCCACGGCAAAGATGATCGCCAGCACCAGGGCCCAGCCGACGATGTAGGCCACGGTCGTATCGTCGGAAAAGCGGAAGCCGAGCGTGCGCAGGAACCTTCCCAGCGGCGCGCTGGGGCCGACAAACTGCTCGAGGAAGCCGGCGACCCAGATCACGATCGTCACGGTCACGACGACCGGCAGGATCGAGAATACTCCGGCCAGAAAGTACCGCAGCAAGCGGTTGACGAACCAATCCATGACGCGGCGCATGCGGGGCGGTCCTCCTGGTTGCTCAGGCCACGGGGCGAAAGCGGCACGCTCGCCGCCATCCAGCGCGCTCGCCGCCATCAAGCGCGCTCGCCTCGCCCTCTGCCGACAGGATACCCTAGCGGACACCGTCTCGACGAGCCCCAAGCGACAATCGCACGTTTTCTAGTCGAGCCAAAGCCTGAAGTATACCATTGTCACCCACCCAACGAAGGAATCACCTGATGCCACATCGCTGGCCTGATCGACGAGGGACCGGGCATATGATCGCGATTGTTTGCTGCGGCCGCGGCTCCCGTGTCCGACAACGTCAACTCCGCGTTGAAAGGCCGTCGCCAGAGATACGGCCACCCGGCTGTGTGCGGAATCGGGGAACTCGGCACTCGCTGCCAAAGCTGCTGCCTGACTTCAGTTCGAGGAACCGGCGGCGCCGTGGGGTGGTCCCTGGGCATCGATTTCCCAACTCCACACCGCGCTTTGGTCATCGAGACGGACGCCGGTCGCCAAGAGGGAGCGACCATCTGTGGAGAAGGTGACGTCCATGATGTATTGTGCATCGCAATCGAGTTGCATCAGCAGGCGGCAAGTCCGGATGTCCCACAAGCTGACGGTTCCTGGCCGTGTTAACGCAGCAGCCAGAGTATTCCCGTCGGGCGAAATGGCAAGTGACGTGACATCAGCTCCACTGGTCACAATGGTCGAGACCTGCCCCTGCGAGCCCAGGTCGAGCAGCGTAATGTTCGAACCCGTTGCCGCCGCAACATGGCGACCATTGCGATCAATTACGAGCGCATCGTGCGACCGAGATAATGTGTAGACCAAGCCGCCTGTCGCGACGTTCCAGATCTGAAGCAACTGACTGGTAGTGATCAAATGGCGACCGTCAGGGGTGAATTGAATTTCCCTGACCGACGACTGGAGTGGGAACCGACGAAAGATCTCACTCGATTCGATGTCCATGATCGCGACCGTGAATCGATCATCTATGGTTGTGGCCAATTGCCGGCCGGTGGGATCGATGGCCAACGCGGAAGGAGTATTGGCCGCGCACTGCGTAGCGAACAATAACGTCGCTGGATTGCTCAACCACACCTTCGTGGCGCCGTGCGCGTCGCGTGTGGCAATGCGTGCGTTGTCTTGCGAGAACTCCAAATGGTAGATGATGTCGTCGTGCGCCGAGAATTCGTAATCCTGCCTGCCGTCGGCGACCTTCCACACACGCACGAAGCCGTCGCCGCAGAAGGCGCCGATAAGGCTGCCATCTGGCGAAAAGAAACAATTGGACTTTGTGCTCGGCTTGAGGGGACGCGACTTGCCGTCTTCATCAATCAATGACCAAATCTTGACCAGGCCATCGGCCCCGGCGCTTGCCAGTCGCTGTCCGTCTGGCGACCAGGCCACCGACCAGACTCGCTGTTTGTGGCCCAAGTACGTCCGGTATGATTTACCTTCGCCAGGCTTCCAAAGTCTTAACACGCAATCTTGGCCTGCCGACGCCAGGGTGTCGTCCAAGGGTGAAAACGCGAGCGACTGAATCCACTCGGTGTGCCCCCCGACCAGTTGGTCCAATCGCACAAGTTCGCCTTCGGCGGATTCCCAAAGGTTGATTACTTCTCGGCGTCCGGCAGCTGCGACTCGCGTCCCCAAGCTGGACACCGCCATCGCGAAATACTTCTCCTTCTGGCGTTGGTCGCTCGACAATCGCTCCCAGTTGTCGGTTCGCCAACGATGCAAGGTCCCTGCCTCGTCGGCCGCAAACAGCAAATCGCCGCTGGGCGAGTAAGCCACCGAGCGGATCACGTCGGGGGCGCCCCTGAGCGTCGAAACCGGTGCGCCGCTGGCCATGTCCCACACGCGGACGGTTGAGTCACAACTGCCACTGGCCAATTGCTTTCCATCGGGCGAGAACGCTAACGTCATGACTTGATCGTCGTGGCCGACCAGCAACTGCGACTTGCTGCCTGTCGTCGGGTTCCAGAGCTGAATCATGTGATCGTCGCGTCCGGTCGCCAACAGGCTACCGTTCGGCGAAAAGGCCAGACAAGTGATTTCCGCCGAGCCGTCGCGCAGGATGCGCAACGGCTTACCCGTGATCCCGTCCCATAGTCGCGTGCTGCCGCCGCCGCCGCCGCTGGCCAACTGTCGGCCGTCGGGCGAGAACGCCACTGCCATTACAGCGCCTTCGTGCCCCGTGAGCGTCAGCACGGGCGGTTCGCACTGCTCGCGCAAGTAGTACCAGGCAAACTCGCGGAGATCTTCCTTGCCGTCGGCCGGAATGTGCTGTTCAAGCACTTCGATCGCTTGAACGACGTTGTTTGCCCTTAGTGTTTCGTAGGCCACGCGAACATCAGCCGTGTAGAGCAATTTGCGACTCGACTCGGCCTCGCGCTCGGCGCGGCTCGCCTCTTCGCCAAGCCGAATGTTGTACGTGACAATCACTCCGAACAGTGTGACCGCCGCAGCGGCGACCACGCTGAGCAGCGCGGCGACGGCTGGACGCCGCCGCACCCACTTGACGATCCGTTCGCGAACGCCGGCCGGACGAGCTACGGTCGGCCGTCCATTCAGATAGCGCTCCAGATCGTCTGCCACAGCCTGCGCCGAGGCATAGCGCCTGGCCGGTTCTCGCGCCAGACACTTGAGCGTTATTGCCTCCAGATCCGGCGAGATACCTTCGCGGAGCCGGGCCGGCGCAGGCGGGTCTCCCTGCACGACTTTCTGCAAGGTCTGCACGTCCGACTCGCCGCGAAATGGCGGCCGGCCGGCCAAGAGCTCGTACAAGATGACGCCCAGCGCGTAGACGTCTGTCGCCGCGCCGATGTCCGCCGGCCGTCCCTCGGCCTGCTCGGGCGCCATGTACGCCGGCGTGCCCAGCAACGTGCCCGTCCTGGTGTGCTCCTCGACGCTCTCAAGCAGCTTGGCCATTCCGAAGTCGGTGAGCTTGGGCACGAACGAATTGTCGTCAATCGACCGGCTGCCAGTGAAGCCGCCGGTAGCGGTTTCGCGGTCCAGCAAAATATTGCTGGGCTTAATGTCGCGATGGAGCACGCCTCGCTCGTGGGCGTGCTCAACGCCTTGCGCGAGCTGGCGAACCATCGTGGCGGCTCGGCGCAGGGGCACGGGCGAGGAGCGATCTTTGAGCCATTGCGCCAGATTTGGTCCATCACAATAGCCAGCCGCGAGAAAACAGAACGGACCGTCCTCGCCCACCTCAAAGATCGGCACCAGGTTGGGATGAGAAAGAGATCCGGCGGCTTGCGCTTCGAGCAGAAACCTGCGCCGCGTTTCGGCGCCGACCAAAACCTCGGGACGGGGAATCTTCAGCGCCACGCGGCGACCCAGACGCAGGTCTTCGGCCAGAAACACCACGCCGTAACCGCCGCGCCCCAGCTCCCGTACCAGCTCGAACCGGCCGATCCTCTGCCCGGCGACCTGCCGGTCGTCGGCAATCGGACCTGACGCAGTGATCGGCTCTGCGGAGCCATCGGCAGGGAAGTCCTCGGACAGGCCATCCAAGCGGGCGCGCTCCAGAAGCCGCAGCGTGGCCTGCATACCACGCAGCCTGGAAGCATCTGGCTCCGGCAGCGTCGAGGTGTCGGCAGGGTCGCCGCCTGGCTCGCTGCGGTCGACTTCCTCCAGACTCTGTGACAGCAATTCGTCGTAGTTCAGTATCAGCGACTCGAACAGCCCCAGGTCGTCAGCCGGCAGCTCAGAGGGATTCATCGTCGGCCCCCAGCAAATTCCGCAGCCGCTCCACGGCGCGCAGCCACAGTTTGCGCGAGGCGTCTGTGCTGCGCCCCATCGCGATTCCGATCTCGGCAAACGGCCGCCGATCGAAACTGCGCAACTGGACTACTCGCCGATAGTCTTCGGGCAACTGGGTCAACGCGGCGCGGAGGCACGCGGCGCGCTCGCGGTCCAGCAATTGCCTGCTCGGTGATTCGTCGGAGACGGGCAGCCGCGCGTCGCCAGGCTCGGCCAGGATCGTGTGCAGTTGACGCTCGCGCAGCAAGTCGCGCTTGCAGCCCGGCTGATACTGTCGCACCGCGTCGCGAATGCTGTTGAGCAGAATGGCTCTCAACCATGCGCGCAGCTCCGCGTCGGTGCGACCTTCAAACTGCGCAAAATTGCGTTGCGCTCGCAGCAGCGTTTCCTGCACGATGTCCGACGGCCCCAGCTTTCCGCGCAGTTGCAGCCCGACCTCCTGGTTGGCGATCAGCAACAGGTAGCGGCGGCAGCGTTCATAAAGCTCGCCCAGCGCGACGTCGCCGCCGACATGGTCCCGCAACTGCCACAATGAAACGTCGCCCGACAACGTCCCATGCAAGGTTGAGTCAGGGGGCAGCTTGTCGCGTGTCGCCATATCACCAGACGCACAAGGCCGAAAGAACAGACGAACAAAAATGACTGCTCGCCGAAAATCCGGCGCGGATTCAGTCTGGCTCGGCGGGGTTGACCGGTCAAGCTTCTCAGAAAAATGGAGCGGCAGATCGAAGTTTTTCTGAGAGGGCGTCCGGTTTCCAGCGGCCGCTCGTCTGGTGTGGGGTAAGTCCTCACCGTGCAGCCGCGGACCGGCGGTAATTCTGCTGATCAGGCAGATTTTCCCAATTCTAGGAATCATCGCGTCTCGCCGGCGGTCCCGCTACGTCTAGCAGCCTGTTGAAAAAGTCTGATTGACGTTGCGGCCTGGGCGGCGACAATTTCAGCGGTCGGACGCACGCACTTGCTGTGAAAGGATGCACGCATGGCACTGGGTAAACGCAAGCAGGA
>Ga0163144_10001205_pt1 | contig 61183 bp, 51 predicted proteins | sample OliLak19BULKMAT1_FD_123175 | JGI IMG/M metagenome (GOLD analysis project Ga0163144, IMG submission 123175) | Freshwater microbial mat bacterial communities from Lake Vanda, McMurdo Dry Valleys, Antarctica - Oligotrophic Lake LV.19.BULKMAT1 | ecosystem: Environmental > Aquatic > Freshwater >...
TGCACCGGGAGCGTCTGCGGGGGCTCTGAGAGCAGGATCGGGCGGCGGGGTTGCCGGGTGTATGGTTACCGGAGGCGTTGGAGCGTAAGCTGGGGAGGGCGGGGGAGACGTGGGAGTGGTCTCGCACATGAAACACCGAACACGGCCAGACCCCATCGGATCGGCCTATACCGTCAACCCCAAACCCCAAAGCCTGACCCCTTTTTCGGGTACCCTGTGGTTCATCGCGGCGCTCCTGCTCGGCCGGCTGGCCGCGCAGGAGAAGAACTGGCTGAACCTTTTCTCGGGCGCGCTCGGCGTCCCGGTGTTTTTCTATGTCGTGACGAATACCCAGGCCTGGCCGGGCGACCTCGCCTACGCCAAGACCGCCGCCGGCTGGTGGCAGGCGATGACCGTGTGAAGCTGCGCACCTCCGACAGAAGAGTGCCGTCACGACCCCCTGGCTGGCAGAGGCGCTGCGGATGGGGGCACCGGAGGGCGTCAGTCGCTACGTCATGGCGTTGAAGTGCGGATACCGCGATTCGGCGACGTCGCGAAAGACAACAATATCAAACATTATGGTTTTTTGACCCCTTTTCATGACCTCATGGAGAACAGAGGTCAGGTCACCGGGCACCAGCGCTGCACCGCCTGTGCCGTGTCGAATGGCCCGGTGTTGAAACAGATGCGCGCCTGCGGGGCATGTTCATGGACCACGTTGAGCACTTTCTCAAACAGGAGAAAGTTCTTGCCGATGGTGCGTACACCGGCACCGATCACGACGCAGTCATAGCGGCTCTTCTGCAACGTCGCCCGGATCACGTCCTCGGCGGTTTCACCAAAATCGGTCAGGCACAGCTTGGCGTCATAACCCAAGGCGTTCAGTGCGGCGATGTCCTTGTCCAGGCCGCCTTGAACCCTCTCGGCTGTCATGCCGGGAAAGGCGGCATAGGCTGGGTCTGTGAAGTCGATGAGCTGCGGTTGCAAACCGACTGATAGGACAAATTTTTTTGAGGTCATGGTGTTTCTCTGGGTGGTTGTGGAGGGTTTCGGAAGGTGTGAGGTACAGGTGTGGTCCACTGCGCGTGGGCTTGTACTCTGTCCCTCGACGGCTACTCGCCGTCTGTCAGCCTGTAGGTGCGGCGACGTGAAGGATCATCTTTCCTCGCGCCTTGCCGCTCTCGCCCAGGCGGTGCGCCTGGGCTGCATCGGCGAGGGCGAACTCCTGGCCGACGACGATGCGCAAGCGCCCGTCATCGACCCGCTCGGCCAGTTGCGCCAGCACTTCGCCGCGCGGCGGGGTGAAGACGAAGGCAGCGCGTACGCCTGCCCCGGCGGCGCGCCCGGGCGGTGGCGGCATAGCGGTGGCAACGAGGATGCCGCCCTGGCGCAGGGTGGCCCAGGACGCTTCCTGCGTCGGCCCGCCCAGCGTGTCGAGCACGATGTCGATGTCGTGTGCGATCTGCTCGAAGCGCTGCGTGCGGTAGTCGATCACCTCGTCGGCACCCAAGCTCTTGACCAGTGCCAGGCCGTCGCCGCTGGCGGTGGCGATCACTTGCGCGCCATGCTCCTTGGCCAGTTGCACGGCAGTCGTGCCGAGCGCACCGGCGCCACCGTGGATCAGCACGCGCATGCCGCGTTCGACCTGGCCGGTCTCGATCAGGGCGGTCCACGCGGCCTGGCCCGCCATGGGCAGGGCCGCCGCCGTGGCGAACGAGGCCGTGCGCGGCTTCTTCGTGACCTGACTTGCGTCCACCGCCACGTACTCGGCATAGCTGCCGGCGCGCGCGAACTCGGCGTAAAAGAAGACTTCGTCGCCGAGTTCGAAGGCGGACACTCCGCCACCCACCGCGGTGACGACGCCGGCTGCATCTGAACCGATCGTGATCGGAAAGCTCTTGGGAATCTGCGCGGCCATGGCGCCCGAGCGTATTTTCCAGTCAACCGGGTTGACGCCAGCCGCGACCACCCGCACCAGCAGATCGCCGGCGCCGCAGGCAGGCACCGGCGCTTCTTCAAGTTGCATCAGCTCAGGTCCGCCGTAGGCGTGGATGCGGATGGCTTTCATGTTCGATGTCTTGGGTGAAGGACCACAGATTGACGGGCCTTGCCAGTCTGCGGTGGTGGCAGGAACGGACAAGACTTTTCCACCCGTGGAACAAACTAGCCAGCCATGGACGATCTATCGGCGCCGCGCGACATGACGTTGTTCGTCGAGGCGCAGGAAAAGCGCGTCCATGCTACACCGGCCGGGGTGGAGGCGCGGGAAACTCACTGGCGTCGGGAAGCGCGGCCGCGAGGTGGCGTTAACGTATGCCCGATCCTTGTAGGTGGCCTCGCTGAGGCCTCGGGGATTGGCATCGCGATGAGAATCCGGAGGACGGAGGGCGGGACCAAGCGGTCCCGTCGCGGCCTCCGCGAGGCCACCTACAACCGGAGGGCGGGACCGGGCGGTCCCGTCGCGGCCTCCACGAGGCCACCTACAACCGGAGGGCGGGACCAAGCGGTCCCGTCGCGGCCTCCGCGAGGCCACCTACAACCGGAGGGCGGGACCAAGCGGTCCCGTCGCGGCCTCCGCGAGGCCACCTACAATCGGAGGGCGGGACCAAGCGGTCCCGTCGCGGCCTCCGCGAGGCCACCTACAACCGGAGGGCGGGACCGGGCGGTCCCGTCGCGGCCTCCGCGAGGCCACCTACAACCGGAAGCGGGACCGGGCGGTCCCGTCGCGGCCTTCCCGCAGTCGCGGGACCGCCTACAACCGGACGCGGAACCCTCTAAAATTGGCGTGTCAAATTGTTTATGACGCACTGTGTTGAGTTCGCCCGGTTGCGCTGGGAGCCGATCGCCGAACAACCCGTCGGCGCGGCCCAAACCACCGTAATGGGCCAGAAAGGCGGTTGCAGGTTACCCATCTTTCTTAGTCCAAAATGTCCGGTCCAACCGATCGGAAGCTGCAGAAAGCTTTTTCATCCCATTAGCCCGTCAGAATTTTACATGTCTGAGTGATAGCGCTTCGAGGTTCGGTGGAGGTCTGTGGCTTTGGGGCTTGGGATCGATCGGATCGAACTGTTCGGTTTATGCCAGCGACAGTCTTGGCATGCGCCGACTCGCTGGCTCGAGTGCACGCCTGCGGGAGAGAATCTCAGTCTTTCCGTTTGCCTCGCTGCGTATCGCGGCTCTTATCGCTGCGTATGAAGACCCTGACGATCACCCAAGCGCGAAGGAATCTCGGTCAGCTTTGCAGCGAAGCCGCCCGCGGGAAAGTCGTCGGCATCATCAGCGGCAACCAGATTTTCCAGCTCAAGCCGGTGCAGGTCGTCGCCTGGGACGACACTTACGTCGCCAAGGAATACGAGGTGACGGCACCCGAGATGGACGCGTTCATCGCCCGGACCGACGCGGGGGTGGTTCGCAAGGAAAAGCGCGGTGCCTACTCCCGCTTCAAGGGCAAGTTTGATCCGAAGTCGCTCGGATGAAGGACATCCGGATCGATCAGCGGCTGCTGGCGGCGATTCGCCAACTCGCTCCGGCGGAGCGGCGCGAAATCGGAGGTGCCTTAGCCGCCACCCAGGAGGCATTCGGTTCTCCCCGTGCGCATTCGGGCGTCGGCGTGCGGAAACTGCAGGGCCGGTGGTATGAGATGCGCGTGGGCTTGGCTCGACGCCTCATTTTCCGAGAATGCGACGACTGCCTCTCATTCGAATTCATGGGCAATCACGACGACGTTCGACGCTTCCTCAAATCCGCGAGATAGATTTCGACCCGGATTGCCCATGACAAGGGCTTCACCGGTCGCACGCCTCACTTCCGCCGTAACCCGGCGTCGGACTCCCGTTTACTCCGCGCCGATGCCCTCCGCTCGTGCTCTTTTCGCACCGCCGCTCACCCTCGCCGATGGCTGACATCGCTGTCGATTGTGCGGCTCCGGTAGCAAAAAAGGAGTGGACGCCGCCCAAGGTTTGAAACTCCCTGCGAGGCTCATCACGCTTTTCCGCCCGAGCACCGGCTTGATTCGGGCGCCAATTCCGTCACGAATGCCCCGCCTCTCGTTCGCATGCCGCCCCACGCCGATGCCGATTGGTTCGCCGAGCATGTGCAGCCGCACGAGGCCATGTTGCGAGCGTGGCTCGCCAACCGCTTCGGTTCGCAACTCTCCATCGACGATATCGTGCAGGAGGCCTACATGCGGGTGTGGCGCGCGCACGTGGCGGACGAGCTCCACTCGCCCAACTCCTGCTCACTCTAGACGGATGGGCGGGTCGAGATCAGGCTTTGGGATTTGGAGTAAATTCGGACCGAACCGCTCGGTTTTCGCCAGCGACTGTCTGGGCACCCGCCGACGGTGCAGCTCTAAATACAGCGTCGTAGGAAATTGGCCAAAATGATATTGCTCCGTTGTAGGCGGCCTCGCTGAGGCCTCGGGGATTGGCATCGCGATGAGAATCCGGAGGACGGAGGCGGGACCGGGCGGTCCCGTCGCGGCCTCCGCGAGGCCACCTACAACCGGAAGCGGGACCGGGCGGTCCCGTCGCGGCCTTCCCGCAGTCGCGGGATCGCCGACAAGCGGAGGCGGAATTTGTCTACTCCGATCTTCTTACGTTGACGCTCATGCGTGGCCGGGGCGCACGCTCGCTTCAGCCCGATCAGATCAGATTTTGGGGACCGGGGTGGGCAGGGTTGGCAGTCCGAGCAGGCGGCGGGCGCCGTTGATGACCTTGGGCCACTGCAGGGCGGGACCGGGATCGGTCTTGTTGGTCTGGATGTGGTAGTGGCCGAGCACGCCTTTGAACCGCGCAAGGTCCTCGTCGGGCAGCTTGCGCGGAATCAGCGCGCCCGAGGCGTCTCGGGGATAGTCGCAGGCGATCTGGGGGAAGACTTTGCAGAGGGCGGCGGTGAGTTTGATCAGCGCCGCGTACTGCTGCGGCGTCAGGTCGTACTGCACGAGGGAGGTGTCCTGGATGTCCCCCGTGACCGGATCCGGCCGGGCCGGCCGGCCGACGAATCCCGGGGTGTGCAGCATCGGGTCGCCCAGGCGCTCGGGAATGGTGATGACCGGCTTCCCCTGGGCGTCAGGCCGATACCACTCCTCCAAGGGCTTGGCTTCCGCCGGTGGGTAGGCGCCCATGTTGGCGATCTCTATGCCGATCGAACGGTCATTGGACGTCGTGGCATGCCACGCTCGCTCCTTCAGGTCGAGCGCCTGATAGATCGTCCCGTCGAGATCGAGCATGAAATGGATACTCAGGCCGCGATGATCGTGCAGGACGTTGAAGCACGACTTGCTGATGCCGCAGACATCGTAGTGCAGGACAAACTGATCCACCACCCGCTGCAGCGTCGGCAGGTCCCAACCCCCGCCCCGGACCTTCTCGATCTCCTCCGGAGTCAGGCGATCCTTGCGCATTCCATAGCGGTTGGGCGTGCGCAGACCCTTCACCGCGGCGGCCGTGCTTTCCCAGCCGCTCTCGGCGATCGGAGAAAAGCGCCGCTCCACGCGGTAGGCGTCATAGCCGCCCGGGTCCATCCAGGTCACGACCTTGGTTCCGGTGTGAAACAGCCGCCCGGCCACGACGATCTCATCGCCCTTGCGGGGCACAAAGGTGCGCGGCCGCGCCAGGTGACAGCCGCCGAGCAGCAGGGGGACGACGATGAAGAGAAGGGTGAGGACCGGAAGACGGGCTTGGATCGACGCAGGGCCGCCTCTCTCGATCTTGCCTGACGCAGCCGACGTTGCGCGGCGCGCATTTCGGAAGGCCCACGGAGGAGGCGTGGCCGCGAGGACCGGCCCTACAGGGGACGGATGGGAAGCGGCCGCGCCGGTTGGAATTTCGAGACGGGGCGGTATCGCGTGATGCATTGCCGGGGTCAGGGTTGAGAGGGAGGGCGCGTACCAATCCGGCGCTTCAGAGTAAGTATCCGTTGTACGGACTCGTCGATCCGGCTTTCAGGAATGCGACCAGAGGCAACTGCGCGGGTGAGGATGTCGATGGCCTTGGGAGCGATGTCGGGGTCGTAGCTCTGGTTGTTGCCGAAACAGAGCACGTCAATGCCGGCTTCGATGGCCGAGGGCACCGATTCGTCCAGGCCGTACTGGCTGGAAATTGCGCGCATCTCCATGTCGTCGCTGATCACAACGCCCTGGAATCCCAACCGCTGCCGGAGCAGGCCGGTGATGACCGCGCGCGACAAGGTGGCGGGTCGGTCGGGGTCGAGACGGGCATTGAAGACGTGGGCGCTCATGACCGCGTCGCAGAGGCCCGAGGTGACCAGGCGCTGAAAAGGAATCAGTTCCTGTTCACTCCAGGTTTGGGTGACATCGACGAGCCCGAGGTGGGTGTCACCGGCTGCGCTCCCATGCCCGGGAAAGTGTTTCAGACACGTCAGCACCCCCTCGCCGCGGTGGGCCTGAACGACCGCCCCGGCGTGGCGGGCGGTGAGTTCTGGATCGCTGGAGAAACAGCGTCGCTTGCCCTTGATGATCGGATTGTTCGGATTGGCATCGAGGTCAACGACCGGGGCCAGGTTGAAGTTGATGCCGGCGCGTGCGAGCGTCTGGGCGGTGAGCCGGGCCTGGCGGCTGGTTTCCTCGAGCCGGTTGATTTGGCCCAACTCATCCTGGGAAACGCTGGGCGGAAAACCGTAGTCGAATTTCAATCGGTTGACGCGTCCCCCCTCCTGGTCGATTGAAATCAGCAGGGTGCCTGGCCGACGGGCGTTTGCCTGCAGGTGGGCGACCAGACGCTTGACCTGGTCCGGTGAGACGATGTTGCGCCGACGGGCGGTGGCATCGACCATTTCCTGGTCGAACAGGATGATGCCGCCGATGGCGTGATCGCGCAGGTCCCGCTCGATCAAACCGCACTCCGACGGTTCAGCACCGCGGAAGCCGACGATCAACATCTGGCCGATTTTTTCTCGGAGGGTGAAGGAGGAAGACATGAAAGAGAGTCGTGCCTCGGTGACGTTTCCCGCGGACGGAGGCGGGAGTAGGTTGATCCGGGTCCGGGGTGGGTTCAACTGTGGTTTGTGGCCTTCAGTCCGACCGGATCACCAGACGCCTGACAGCCAGGCGACCAAGGCACAGAGGACCATCCCGAAAGCGGTTGGCAGGAGCGCCGAGACCGAGGTCCACTTCAATGACCCCGTCTCCCGATAGATCGTGACGAGGGTGGTGCTGCACGGATTGTGACACAGGCTGAAAAGCATGAGACAAAGGGCTGTAACGGGGGTCCATCCGGCGTGGGTGAGCAGGGTGCGCACGGTTTCGTCGCTCGCCTGCACCAATACACCCGCCTCACTGGCATCACCCTGGAGCAGAACGGTGAGCATCAGAACCGAGGGGATGACAATTTCATTGGCCGGTATCGCGATTACGTAGGCAAGCAGGATCACCCCATTCAGACCCAGGAAGAGACCGAGCGGGCTCAGGCCTTGGACGCCCCAGAAGGCGAGGCTTTCGCCGCCGAGGTGGACGCGGGCGACCAGCCAGATCACGGCGCCCGCGGGAAGCGCGAATACCACGGCACGCCAAAGGACAAAGGCCGTGCGATCGATCAATGAGGTGTAAAGGGTCCGCCAGAGGTTGGGTGGACGATAGGGCGGAAGTTCGAGGCTGAAGGTGGAGGCTTCGCCGCGCAACAACGTCCGGCTGAGCAGCCAGGAGCTGAGCAAGGAGAGCGCGAATCCGAGCATCGCAATGGCGAAGACGGCGCCGGTTGCGACCAGGCCGGCGAGGTGCGCCGGTGCCAGCGCTCCGATGAAGATCGTGGCCATCAGGATTTGTGCCGGCCACCGCCCGTTGCAGAGGGCAAAGTTGTTGGTCACGATCGCAATCAGCCGCTCGCGTGGGGAATCGATGACCCGGGCCGCAATCACGCCGGCGGCGTTGCAGCCATAGCCCATCGCCATGGTCAGCGCCTGTTTGCCATGCGCACCGACCCGCTGGAACACGCGATCGAGGTTGAACGCGACCCGCGGCAGATAGCCGAGATCCTCGAGGAGCGTGAAGACCGGAAAGAAGATCAGCATGGGCGGCAACATCACGCTCACCACCCACGCGCTGGCCAGGTACATGCCGTCGACCAGCAATCCCGCCATCCAGGGGCCCAACAGATCAATCGCGTGCGTCCGCAGCCATGGATACAGCCAGCCGATCAGAAGGTCCGAGATCCAGCCGCTGGGGATGTTGGCTCCGGCGATGGTCAGCCAGAGGACCGAGGCGAAAGCCAGGGCCATGATGGGAAAGCCGGTCCAGGGGCTGGTGAGCAGTTGGTCGAGGCGATGCTGCCAGCGAAGCCTTGAGGAACCGGCCGGACGTGTCAGGGTGCGGCCGGCGATCGCTGCCGACTCGGCATAGAACGCCTCGGTCATGCGGTCCTGAAAGTTTCGCGGCAGGCGCCATTGCCAGACGCGCGCAGCTTGGAGGAGTTCGTCTTCGGGAGAACTCATGGACGGCTTTCAGCCGCGTGGTCGGGGATGGCCCCGCCCAGCGAGCCGTCGGCGACGCGTGCCGCCACGGTTTGATCGCCTTCGAGGAGGCGGAGGGCGATCCAGCCGGGATTGGCCAGCCCGGGAAAGCGCGTGAGAAGCCGGGCGGTCAGGTCCTTCACCGCTTCCCCCAGGACCGGAATGTGCAGCTTCACCTGCCGGGGATGGGCCGCTTCCGCGCGATTGGCCACGGCCTCGATCTGGGCGAGCAGCGCATCGATTCCCTCGCCGGATCGCGCCGCGCAGAGCACGACGGGAACCCCCAGCTCGCCTGCCAGCCGTCGGGCGTCGATCTCGATCCTGTTGGCTCGCGCCTCATCCATGAGATTGATACCGAGCACGGCCCGATCGGTGATCTGCAGGATCTGCAACACCAGGTTGAGATTGCGTTCCAGGCAGGTGCCGTCGGCAACGATCAGCGTGACGTCGGGTCGTCCGAAGAGGATGAATTCGCGGGCCACGGTCTCGTCCGGGCTCGCCGAACGCAGGGAGTAGGTTCCGGGCAGATCGACCAGGGTGTACTGCTGTCCGTGGTGGACAAAGGTTCCCTCGGCCCGGGCGATCGTCTTGCCGGGCCAGTTGCCCGTGTGTTGACGAAGACCGGTCAGTCGATTGAAGACCGTGCTCTTTCCAGTGTTGGGATTGCCGGCCAAGGCGACCACCCAGGGCGACTTCGCCGTGTCACGATCAGACCGCCCGGCCGTCGGCCGTGGCAGGCTGCACGAATCGCAGGCGGAGCGGGGACAGGGGTGAGACATGGGTGAGCAAGGTCAGTCAACCGGCTGCACAAGGACCTGCGCGGCCTGGCTGGCGCGGAGGGCAATTAAGGTTCCACGCACCCGATAGGCCACCGGGCCGTGCAGGGGACTCGCCAACTCGGGCGTCACCGCGCTGCCGGGAACAAACCCAAGATCGAGCATGCGGGAACGTTCGGAGCCAATGGAGCCGGGAAGCAGGGCGAGCACCGTCCCAACCTGGCCATTCCCCAGCGTATTCAGCCGCCGCGCACCGTCGGGTGTCGGGGTGTCGCCGGGGGCCAGCGCGCTCACGCGGATCAGGCCGGCGAGTTCAAGGGGCAGGGACTCCTCGAGGCTCTCCACCGTGAGCCGAAGTTCGCCGCTCGGGCTCGAACCGGGGTGCACCCGGAAACGCATGCCGGCGAACACCCCCCGCTTCGCCAAGCGGGCGAAGAGGCGCGGGGGTTCATCCTCAATGTGGGCGATCATGCCGCATGGGCCCGCCGGCCATGTGGTGAGCGGTTGATCGATCGCCTCGGGGAAAAGGCCCTCGCGGGTCGGTATCGGGTCCCCATGAGGATCGAAGCGCGGATTGCCCAGACGATCGGCCAAGGCGTTGATCTCGTCCGTGCTCAGACTGTGCTCCGCCGAGGAAGCAGAGGTGTGCCATTGTTCCGCAGGCAGGCCGGAATGGCGGGCCAGATCTGTCTCCGTCAGACGATGGGCCCGCATGATCGGCACCGCCTGGGCACGCCCCAGCGGAGTCAAATGCCAGCCGTCGGCGGTCTGTTCGGCCCAGCCTGCCAGGCAGGCGGAAGCCAGCGCGTGCAACGTGGTTTCCCGGCCCAATCCGCTGAGCGCGCTGATCAGGGCGTCACTCGCCTCCTGCCGCCGGTGTTCGCATTCCAGGAGTGAGCGCAGGATGTCCTGCACGGCATGACGCTCCGCCGGCTTCCAAGGATCGGCCGGCGAGGGCGCCGGAGTGGCAGCAGCAGAGGACACGTCCTCCACCCTAGATCGCGCACGCGGCGAGTGCAAACCATCGCTTTCGCGAGAAGCCGCTGGCTCGATCTGCCGTCAATCCGACCCGGGACTTCCGCGTGGACGGACCCCGATTCCGGGAAGGTCATTCAGGGTCACCCGGCCGTCGACGACGGTGGCACCGAGAAAGGGGTCATTGCGGATGAGCAAGGCACCGTCGAGGTCGGCCCAGTCGACGAGCGGGGAGAGTTGGGCGGCGGCGGAGATGGCGCAGGACGTCTCGGTCATGCACCCGAGCATCACCTTCAGTCCCAATCCGCGGGCGACGGTGATCATGGCGCGGGCCTCGCGCAGGCCGGTGCACTTCATCAGCTTGATGTTGATCCCATCAAAAATGCCCGTCAGTCGCGGAATGTCGGTCAGGCGCTGGACGCTCTCGTCGGCGATCAGGGGCAGTGGACTGCGCTGACGCAGCCAGGCGGTATCGTCCAGTTGTTCCTTCGGCATGGGTTGCTCGACGAGGAGGACGCCTTGGGTGGCCAGCCACTCGATCATGCGCGCGGCGGACTCGCGATCCGTCCAACCCTGATTGGCGTCGACGATGATGGGGGTGTCGGAAACCTGGCGAATGGTCTCGATCATCTGGCGATCCGAGTCGCGGCCCAGTTTGACCTTGAGAATCCGGTAGGCGGTGGCGGCGCGGGTTTTTTCCCGGACGACCTCCGGCGTGTCGATGCCGATCGTGTAGGACGTGACGGGTGTGCGTGCGGGATTCAGCCCCCAGATCCGATGCCACGGCGTGTGCAGACGCCGGCCGATCCAGTCGTGCAGGGCGATATCGATGGCGGCCTTGGCGGCGGTGTTGCCCGGAGCGAGGGCATCGATCGCCGGCAGGATGTCCTCGAGGAGGAAAGGGTCGGTGACCTGATGCAGATCGACCCGGCTGAGAAAGGCAGCCGCGGATGCCTGCGACTCGCCGAGATAGGGAGGCATGGAGGCCTCGCCGTAGCCCACGATACCCTCGTGTTCCACCTCGACGAGCATCGCGGGGGTGGAGGTGCGTGAACTCGTCGCGAGAGTGAACGCGTGCCGGAGTTCGAGAGTCAGGGGTGAGAAGCGGAGGATCATCCGGGAGGGCGTCGATCAGGACTCGAGACGGCGCATCGTGAACCGGTGGACCGGTGACTGGGCTCTGCCGGTTCAGGCCGGACCGGCGAATTTGAGCAAGGCGAAGAACAGGGCGATGATGGTGGCGGAAATGAGGCAGCAGACGAAGAAGCCGACGGCATCGACCCGATTCCACCGGGTGAATTCCCAGGACGACGAGGGCAAGAGCTTGGTTCGATCGAAACGGCCGGGTTCGCGTTGGGTGGCGGCGAGCGCGGCGACTTCCTGCTCGGGTGTGGCACCCACGGGAGTTTTCATTCGACCGAAGAACTGGTCGATGCGCGGACGGGCCGGAGGACGGGTGAGCAGGCTGATGCCGATCAGGAGGACAAACGGCGAGATCGCATCGAAGAGGAAACGGGCGGCAAAACGGCTGCTGGTGGTCATGGATTCAACGTCGACCCCCATGATACGCAATGAGACCAGTTCCACATGGAGACGTCCGCGGCCCTGCAGCGGGCTGTCCGGGTTGGCTGGATCCAGCCGGACCACGTTGTCAAAGTAGATGGGCTCCGGTTTTCCGGTCGCGCTGACCGTGCGCTGCACGAGGACCTCGTGGGACCGGATTGCAGGCACGGGGGCGAGGAGGAATGGACCGGCAACGTTGAGCGCGATGCCCCCGAGAACGCCGGCCCAGGTGCCGGCAACGGTCAGCCGGCGCCAGAAGAACATCAGCATGATGGCGGCACCGAACGGGACACTCACGGTTTGGACGAGCAGCAGGGCGGAAAGGATGTTATCCATCGCCATCGCGGCGACGACACCGATGGCGAGGGCGCCGAACATTGCCACGCGACCGGCTCCGACCGCGTTGGATTCGCTCATGTTTGGTTTCAGTGGCCGGTAGACATTGCGCACGAAGAGGGCGGCGATCGACACGGTTTGGGCGGCGACGGTCGACATGTTGGCGGCGAGAACGCCGGTGAGCATCAGACCGAGCAGGCCGGGGCCGAGCAATTGCCGTGAGAGGGTGCCCCAGGCGAGATCCGGGTCGGACAGGGCGGTCTCTCCTTGGAAGAGTGCGACGGCAATCAGGCCGACGAACGCCCAGCAGATGAACATCAAGCGCTTCGCGAAGGTGCCACTGACCGCCCCGAAACGGGCGGCGAACTCGTTGCGAGCCGAACCGCTGATTCCCATGTTGCCGATGATCCCATTGATCTGCACGAGGGCGACGAGGAAGATCGCAAAGAGGGACCAAGCGGTGATTTGCTGTCGGGCGCTGTCCGCCCCGATCAATTCGAACATCGCTGCCGGCACCCGTTCCTGCAGCGCGCCGAGGCCGCCGATCGCGGCGAGTCCGACGGGAACGAGCAGGATGGAAAAGACGACGATGATCAGACTCTGCAGCACCTCGTTGACGGCGGTGGCGGCCATCCCGCCGAGGATCACGTAAGTTCCGACCACGAGGGTATAGAGGAGATAGAATGGCAGCGGTTTGAGGGCGGTGATGTAGCTCTTGAGTTCGCCGCGGGCGTCGAGTTCGCGCAGCACCTTCAACCTCGCATCATCCGCGGGTGTGGTCGGGCGAAGCTTGGCGGCCTGCTCCAGCTGCTTCATTTCGCGGTGCCCTTCGATGGCCGCGCGTTCCTGGACGTTCCATGTCGCCTCGGGTTTGAGCGCGATCGCAGCGCTGATCTTGTAGGTCACAAGATTTCCGAATCCGATGACCACGAACATCGAGGCGAGGATCTGGAAAATGGCGTAGAAGGAGGCGAGTTTTCGACTGCCGAGCCGGTCTTCAAAGAGATCGGCGGTGGTCACCAAGCGGACCCGCCGGAACCACACATTCATGAACCAGTAGTACGGATTCAGGAAAATGAGCTGAAACCCCAGCCAGATGCCCGAGACGCCCTGTTGATAGACCACGCTGGCGGCGCTGACGGCTCCGTTGGCATCGGTCGCGTTGCCGAAATTGAGGAAAAACTGATAGACTTTCCCCAGTTTGCGCCCCGCGAGGAAGTAATTCTCCTGACCGGAACCCGACTTTCGGGCGGCTCGCTGTCCCAAAAACAGGACGAGGACGAGATAACCGACGATGACCAGAATATCCAGAAAATGAATGCCAAACATGGACGGGGGGTGGGCGAGGGTGACTGAAACGGAAAGTCACTTCATCCTTTCCCCCGACACCGAGGCAACCGCAATCGTCCACCGCAAGTCTTACGAGCGCGTTCCCAAGCGGCGGCGTCCGCCTTGAAGGGTGGTCCGCCGCGCGCGGCAGCCTCGAAACGCTAGCGCCAGTAAGGCTGGACGAACACATACGTTCCGCCCTGATTCTCCCAATGGGCGGCGACGTAGCTGCGTGCGGTGGGTGGCGGAATTTCCCAACGTCCTGCGATCCAGCTGTAACCCCGGCCGTCATAGGACCAGTAACCCGGAATCCAGAGGGAATTGGGCGTGGGTGCCGGAGGGACCACATCGCTGTTTTGCGGGGGCGGCGGCGGGGGTGCTTGCGCCACCGTGCGATACCGTGGCGGAGGTTGGCTCCCGTAAATCGTGCCCTGTTCCTGGTCGGCACGATTGCCGATGGCCCCGCCGGTGACGGCGCCAGCGACGCTGCCGAGGATGGCACCGCCCAAGGCGTCGCCTCCCCGACTGTTGTGACCGATCACCGCGCCGGCCAAGGCCCCGAGCGCGCCGCCGACCACGGCACCCTGTTCGGTGCGGGGGCCGGAGCCGACGCAACCGGAGAGCAAGGTGGAAAGCGTGAGTGTCGAAGAGAGGATCAATGGCTTGAGCATGACGGGTAAGGGAGGGGGTTTGAGGAACGCACGGGACGTTGACCCTGGGTCATGACCGGTTACCTCCGATAGCCTCCCCGGCGGTAGCTGTGGCCGATTCCCAGATGCATAGAAAACGGCGGGTACCAATAGTACGGATAAGGGGAGTAGCGGGGATAGTCATCGTAGTAGATGACGCGCGGGGCTCGACGGTAAATCACCTCGGGCGGCTCTGCCGGAACCACGACCTGGGTGGTCGTCGTGCCGGTGGGCGGGAGCAGCTGATAGGAGACGGTATTGGTGATGCCTTGCGGGTGCTTGAACACTGCGATGACCTGCGTTGGGGTCTGCTCGATGCGTTCGAGCATCATGCCCTGGGCGGCGGCGGCGTTGGAGAGCTCGGTCGGCGTGGGGAGCCGCGGTGCGTAAACCACTTGGTTGGGGACACCTGCGGGGGCGGGTGCCGCGGGCGGCAGCGGAGTGGGCGTGGACCGAATCACCGGTGCCGTGGACGCGGCGATCGCCGCCGGAGACGGCGACCCGGTTTGACCGTGCACCCCGGCCGTCACCAAGGACGCCAGAATCGACACAAGGGAGAGGGACGATAGTTTCATGGAAATTGGGAGGGTCCGCGATGCTTCGACCGCGACCCCTTGGCGCAAGTTCCAATCAACCCTGCGTGACCTTGCCTGGATCGATGGTTCGGCTCGGGATCGCGGGTGCTGAATCGTACGACTAGAATGTACGCAACTCGACTGCGTTCAGGCTCCCGGCGTGTAGATTAACGATATAAACATCGAGACTATTCTCATCGGGCCCAAGAACAAAATACCCTTCGACAATGGGGATGACGTCTTTCGATGCCATCGCCTCCTGCCGGTCCGTCTGTTTCCTCCACTTACCCCCTAACCATGTTGAACCTGCCTTCGCTCGGCGTCTCCTGCCGGCACCTCTCCACGCTTGCGTCCGTCTCACTGCTCTCCGCCGTTCTCTCGACGGTCTCGGCTCAGACGGGAACAAAACCCGAAACCGAGGACGCGGTCCGTCTCTCGGAGTTCTCCGTCACCGCGTCCGAAGATCGTGGATACGTGCCTTCGGAGACCATGACTGGGTCGCGGGTCGCGACCAAGATCATCGATCTGCCGTACACGGTGAACGTGCTCACCAGCGAGTTCTTCGAGGACTTCGGACTCTTCGAGTTCACCGACAATCTGGTCCACGTTGGAGGTTTCACTGACCTGGACATTGGCGGCGGCTTCAACCTGCGGGGGTTTGGTTCCACCTACCAGCTGCGCGATGGTTTCTTTCGCCTCGGCCGCTATGGATCGAGCAACATCGACCGGATGGAGATCATCAAGGGATCGAATGCCGCGATCTACGGGCGCACCTCCCCGGGCGGCATGGTGAACATGATCTCGAAGCAGCCGAAGTCGAAGAAGAGCCAGAAGCTCTCGTTCAACTACGGTGATTACGGCACCCAGCGGGTCACGTTGGAAAGTACCGGCCCCTTGTTCCAGAGCCGGCTTGGCAAGACTTCCTACATCGTCACGGCCAGCCACTATCAGCGCGAGTTCGACCAAGAGTACGCCCGCAATCGCAATCAGGAGTACTACCTCGCGCTCTCCCATCGCTTCCCCGATGGCTCGAACCTCTTCATTTCCGGAGAGTATTTTCTGCAGATGCGCCATGCGCCAAACAACGCGGCGCCGCTGGTGATCGATCAAAAGGGCACAACGAGCAATCTCGACGACGAGGCGATCGGCTACGCGAAGAATCTTGCGGAGTACAATCCGTTCGGACCGAACAGTCAGCTGGACCGTGGTTACAGCGGTGTGACGGCCAATTACGACACGCGCCTGAACGATGTCTGGAGCGTCCGGGCCTCGGCCAACTACTACGGTGCGCGTCGGTGGGACTACAACCAGAACACCGGTTGGGGTGCGATCAACATCAACCCGCCCGTCGCGACCACACCGATCACCAGCGCACGGGGAGCGACGCCGAACCAGACGCTGATCATTGAGGACGGCGGTGGTTTTCAAGGTGACCTCCTCGCCCATTACTGGACGAACAACCGTAAGATCGAACATCGCACGCTCGCGACGATCGACTACAATGATTACCACCGTTGGGATCCGACTCGCGGCTATGCGGCTGCGGGAAACCCGGATCTCGTGGCTTGGAATGCGGTTCGCACCGTCCGGCTTGATTCGAGTCTCCGTCCGATCGCCCCGATCGCCTATTTTCCGAAAGACTTCCAACCCGGCCAAGAGGTCTCCACCCGTATCCGCAAGATCCGCGCGACCGTTCTGGGCGGGTTGATTCGGCACCAGACGGCATTGATGGACGGTCGCCTTCTCGCCTTTGCGGGCGGGCGCTACGACTCCGTTCGTTTTCGTGACCGGGATTACATCACCAATATCCCAGGCTTCAATCGTGGCGACCTGATCACCCGGACCATCACGGCCTTCAAGCCGAACGTCGGCGTCAATTACAAGCTCACACCCAACCTGCGCGTCTTCGCGAGTTACAGTGAGAGCTACTTCGTCGGCCAGGCGGACGCTCCGGCGGTGATTGCCGGGGCGGACTTTAAGCCGGAAACCGCGTCAGGTTACGACTACGGTTTCAAGGGTGCTCTGCTCGACGACCGTTTCAATTTCACGGTCAGCGGATTTTATGCGACCCGCCAGAACGTCACTGTCACCGATGTTGAGGAAACCCCGATCGGTTCCGGCAACTTCGTGAACGTCCAGCGTCGCGATGGTGATCAGTTGGTGCGTGGCTGGGAGGTTGATGCGAATTTCCGGGTGACCGACGAATTTTCCACTGGCCTGAGTTACGGTAACGTCAACTCGATCTACACGGATTTTGGCACCGCTTTTCCCCTGTCGGTCGGCCGCAAAGTGGCGCGCATTGCACCGGAGAACGGGAGCATCTATCTGAGATACAATCCCGCCCGTGGACCGCTCAAGGGATTCTCGGCGAACGTCGGCGTGACCCACGTCGGAGAGACGCCGGTGGAGCAGCCAAATGCGGGTGACACCTACACGACGAACTCCAGCGGTCAGCGCGTCCTGACCCGGACCACGTACCAATGGCGGCTCACGGTGCCCTCGGCCACGTTATGGAACCTGGGCGTGCGCTACACCCTGCGGCGCAGCCGGGCCAACCAGACCTTCGGCGTCAATCTCAACAACATCACGGATCGTGACTACCTCCGGGGCAACCGCCTCCTGAGCGAGCGTCGGGCGATTTACTTCACCTACTCGATCGGAACGGGCGACAAACGCCGCTAACCCGCCATGCCCACGCCCCGCGGGAGGTAACCTATTAGGTTACCTCCCGCGGGGTGCTCGGCGGCGGCTGCTTGCGTGGTGCGAAGGGTCACGTGCTCAGCAATGAGGGCGTCGGCACCTCCTGAGCGGTTAGGTGGTGTGAGACGCGTAGCGGTGCGGAGAACAGGGGAGGTGTCTTGTCGGGAGTTTTGTGGGGGCGAACCTCAAAGGGTGGGGGAGGGCCCCTTTTCGCTTGCGCTTGCTTCCGGCTCGGCTCGCTTTGCGGCGATGGAGACATGGCAACAACCGACCCTGGCGGGCTTTCTCGAGCGGCTCGGCCGCTATCGGATCGAGTTTCGCACGGTGATTGATGTGGGCGCGTCCAACGGACTGTGGACGCGGGATGTGATCGCCCGGTTTCCATCTGCCGATTACTTTCTCGTGGAGGCCCGGCGGGAGCACGAGGCCGGCCTGCGAGCGCTGTGCGCAGCGCATCCCCAGGTTCAATACGTGATCTGCGCGGCGGCGGATCGCGCAGGGGAGGTCCATTTTCACGGAGGCGACCTCTTCGGCGGTTTGGCCGCTCACGCCCCTTTTCAGGAACACAACCTCATCGTGCCGGCGCGGACGCTGGACGAACTGGCTCGCAGCCACGCCCTCCACGGCCCGTTTTTGCTCAAACTGGATACCCACGGATTCGAGGAGCAGATCCTCGCCGGTGGTCAATCGGTGCTGGCGAACACGGCGATTGCGGTGATCGAGGCCTACAATCACCGGATGGGATTTGGCAACCTGCTCTTCCCTGAGCTCTGCGCCCGCATGGAGGCGTGGGGATTTCGCTGTCTCGACTTCTTTGACCCGCTTTACCGGCCTCACGACGGTGCCTTCTGGCAGGCGGACTTCGCCTTTGCCCGGTCCACCTGGCCAGGCTTCGCGCACGCGTCCTACGTTTGAATTCGATGACCGGGAGTTTCCTTGCGGACTCATTTGTGGGCTAAACAAAGCGTCGCAACGGATTGCCGATGGTTCAGGATGGTTCAGATTCAGCTCCGATGTAGGTGGCCTCGCCGAGGCCGCGACGGGACCGCACGGTCCCGCCGCCTCGTCTGGAGGGCAGGTCCCGCGGTACGTCCATACGCGTCAACTTAAGATCCCACGCAGGGTGGGCGTTGATCCGGAGACCTGTTGTGCAACGTCTGTGGAAGAAGCCGCGACCGCTCCACGAACCCCGGGGGTTGCGGCTTCGAGTTGGCAATTCTCCGCAAAGACAGAAACCAGCCAACAAGGCGCCTTCACCCCCGGGGTTCGTTCGGCTGCATTGCCGGTGCGCAATGACCCATGGACCGAGAGGGTCGTTACGCGGGTAAAGGAAACGCAGCGATATTCCCGTGATCACCTCACCGCCGCGCGTTTGGTGCCAGGCTGACGAAACACCTTCTTGGAGAGTGCGAGCCTCAGCCATGGCTCGCACCCCAAACAACTCCCACGGTTGCCCCAGGATTGGTCCGGATCAGCCTCCTCTTGGTGTAGCGATACGAGGTCAGGGGGTGGAGGCGCCTTGTTGGCTGGATCGTTGCCTTGGCTGAGAATTGCCAACTCGAAGCCGCAACCCCCTGACCTCGTATCGCGGTGTTCGCGTTCTGGCGTCAACGACTGTCCGGGCCCGCTCCAGGCGATAGGAGGCGGGACCGGCCGGCCCCGTCGCGGCCTCCGCGAGGCCACCTACAACGGAGGCGGGATCGTGCGGTCCCGTCGCGGCCTCCGCGAGGCCGCCTGCTACATCGGAGAAAAGTTACGACGCTCTGTCTAAGTCCGGCGCACCGCTCGATTGCCTTCCGGAGAATCGAGTGCAGGCTGTGGTCATGCAAACGGTCCGTTCATCGTGGAAAGGGGTGGGGGTGTTGCTCATGGTTCTGGGACTCCAGGGCTGCGGTACATCGTTTCCCTCCCGGCCGCCTTCCGGTGCGTTTGTCGATGGGTTGGCGGCGGACGCGATCTTTCAGCGCTGTCTGGCCACCCATGGTGGCGATTTGAGGGATTCGGCCGGGGACCTCAATCTCTCGATCACGGGTACGTGGGACACCCTGATCCAAAAGATCCAGCCCCTGATATCCGATGCCGCCTACCGGGTCACTTCGCAGGAACGAACGCGTGCTGGCGGCGCGCTTTATACCGTGCGCTATGAGGGGCCTGCCGGAGTCAAGAAAGTGGTGCGGACCCCGGATGCGATCGAGGTCTACTACAATGGCGTTCGAGAAAGCGATCCGGCGCGCCTGCAGGCGACGGCCCTGACGTCGGACGCGTATCAGTTGTTCCATTTCAGTCCGTCGTTCCTGGTCTGGCGCGGGGCCTCCTTTGTGCGACTCGAGGACGTGTCCGAGGCGGGCACGTCGTACCATCGGCTGCTAGCCACGATCAGGCCGGGCTTTGGATTCTCCGCGGAGGATCAGGTGATCCTGTGGATTGACCGGACCACCTTCCGGCTTTTCCGGGTGCATCTGACGCTGGAAGGGTTTAAGAGCACCCAAGGGGCCCATGCGGACACGACGTTCCTGGATTACCGGCAGATCGGGCGTTTCCTCATGCCTGTGAGCTTCAATGAGCGGGTGCGAGGCCCCTTCCGGATCAACGCGCACCGCTGGCACCTGACCGGAATTGATTTTGGGCGCGGTTGGACGGATGCGGACGTTTCGGGCCCCGACTTCACGGGCAAGGCCGCGGGTCCCGCGCTTCCCCTGGTGTTGCCGATCGTCGACCCGCGCGTCTCTTTGATGCGTTGACTGAGAGGCCATCGTTTTTCGTCACGGACGCAGTGCGCGACAGCGGTATTTGCGGCGTGCGCAGGTTGAAGTCGTCGGCTTACTGCCACTGCAAAGGAAAGGCAGTCGTCTATTTCGGACGTTGATGATTTTCAACTGCTTTTGGAGGGTGGGTGCAGCCAAATTGTCGTTCGATCACGCTCAAAACGCGACGTATGCGACCGATAATAGGTTCAACCGATTCGCGCAAACGGATCGGGTGTACCCATGTCGTCCTCCCCCCCTCGCTCACTCCGTCCGCACCGTGGGCATGTAGCGTTTCTGATTTTGGGACTGGGACTGTTGCTGACCGCGGGCGCGGTGCTGAGGGTGCGGGGAGCATTGCGTGATGACGCGCGGGCAAAATTTGAGCGATTGGTTGAGCGATTGACGGGCGTCGTTCACGACCGGATCAACGTTCCCGTGTATGGGTTGCGAGGCGCCGCGGGCGCCCGCGCGGCGAACGACGCGTTCGGCCGGCTGAACTTTCGGGCCTACGTCGAATCGAAGAGTCTTACGACCGAGTTCCCCGGGGTCTTGGGATTTGGCTTGATTGAGCGGGTTCTGCGGTCGGACGTGGACCGCTTCCTGCAAAGGGAACGGGCCGATGCGGCACCCGATTTCGAGATTCGGACCTCCGGCGACGCTCCGGACCTTTACGTCATCAAGTACATCGAACCGCTGCCCCGAAACCGTTCGGCACTGGGGTACGATGTGGGATCGGAGGAATTTCGTCGAGCGGCTGCGGAGCGGGCAGTACGAACCGGCAAGGTGACGATCAGCCAGCCGATCACGCTGGTGCAGGATACGCGGCGCGGGGTGGGCTTTCTCCTTTTTCTGCCGGTCTTTCGTCAGGGAACAAATCCGACGACGCCCGAGGAGCGTGAGGCGGCGCTGGCGGGCCTGTTTTATGCCCCGCTCCTCGCCGATGAACTTTTCGCGGATGTGAGCGAGGCGACCGAAGAGATGATCAACTTCGAATTGTTTGACGGCGACCAGACCTCCGGTGCTTCAGTCATCTTCGCTGCCGATCGGCACTTGGAAGCGGGGGATGCAAATGTCTCCCAGCGCGACAACGCTGAGCGTCTGCTTGAGCATACGATGAAGCTGACGGTCAATGGATCGGTGTGGACCGCACGGTTCAGCACGACGCCGAAGTTTGAAGCGACGGTGGAAAGTGCTCTGCCATGGATTTGGGGTGGGCTGGGTCTTTGTCTCAGTGCGGCGGTGTCATCCGTGGTCTGGTCCCTTGGGCGGAGCCGGGCGCTCGCGGTTTCGCTGGCAACCGAGATGACCGCGAATCTGCGGGCCACGGAGGCGGAAACGCGGAAACTGGCATTGATCGCCAGTCGGACCGAAAACGCCGTGGTGCTCACTGATGCGTCCGGGAAAGTGGAGTGGGTCAATGATGGCTTCGCGCGCGTCACCGGTTACAGTTTGGAAGAAGCCAGGGGTCGAAAACCCGGATCGTTCCTCCAAGGGCCGGCCACGGATCCGGCGACCGTTGGGCGGATGCGGCAGGCCCTGCGGCAGGGGAACGGTTTCAAGGAAGAGGTGGTCAACTATCACAAGTCGGGACGTCCCTACTGGCTCTCGGTGGAAGTTCAGCCGTTGCGGGACGAGTCCGGTGTGCTCACCCACTTCATGGCGATCGAGATGGATATCACCCGGCGCAAAGAGACCGAGGAGGCGATGCTCGAGCTAAACGAGATGCAGACGGCGATCTTTGGCAGTGCCTCGAATGCGATGATCGCAACCACGCCTGAAGGACTGATCACCCACTTCAATCGCGCAGCCGAGTCACTGCTGGGATATTCCGCGGGCGAGCTGATCGGGCGGCAGACGCCCGCGATTTTCCACGATCCGGAGGAGGTCGCGGTGCGGGCGATGATCATTTCGGATGAACTGGGGGAACCGGTGGCGCCTGGGTTTGAGGTCTTTACCGCGCGTGCCCGGAGAAACCTGCCCGAGAAACGGGAGTGGACTTACCGCCGAAAAGATGGGAGCGAGCGGCGGGTTCTGTTGGGCATCAGCGCCCTGCGGGACAAGGAGGGGGGGATTCGCGGTTTCCTCGTGCTGGCCGCGGACATCACCGATCGAAAAATGGTCGAGGCAAAACTGGCCGAGAGCCAGCAGCGTCTGCAGTCTATCATGACTCAGGCACCCGGCGCTTTCTTTCAGTTTGAGGTGGCTCCGCACGGCGAACGTTCCTTCACATTTCTCAGCGCTGGTTTTCGGGCCATTTTCGGTCGTGATCCGGCCGACTTCAAGGGGAGGGCGGCGCGGATGTTTTTCATGGTGATTCACGAGGACCGTACGCGAGTGCGCCGATCCCTCGATGTCGCGATCGAGTCGATTGCCCCCTGGCAGGAAGTCTTTCGAATCCGCGCGACGGACGGGACCGTTCGCTGGCTGGATGCCCGGTCCTCGGCTAGCCAACGCTCGGACGGCACCAAGATCTGGTTCGGTGTGCTCGCGGACATCACGGAATTGCAGCAGGCGCGTGTTGCCGCTGACCAGCTCAATGGACAACTCGAGGAAATGATCGGGCGAACCAATGCCTCCGCGCTCGAGGCGCTCCAGGCGAGCGTCGCCAAGAGCCAGTTCCTCGCCACGATGAGCCATGAAATCCGGACGCCGATGAACGGGGTCATCGGAATGACGTCGCTCCTGCTCGAAACGGCGCTGACGGCGGAGCAGAAGGACTACGTCGAGATCGTGCGCCTCAGCGGCGAAAACCTTCTCTCGCTGATCAATGACATCCTTGATTTCTCGAAGATCGAGTCGGGCAAACTTGAACTGGAAACGGAGACGTTCGAGGTGCACGAGATCATCGAGGGAACGCTCGACCTCCTCGGGCCGAGGGCGGCGGAGAAGCATCTCGATCTCCTGTATGAGATCGCTGAAGACACCCCGTCGAGGGTGCGGGGCGATGCCAGCAGGGTCCGGCAAATTCTGGTCAACCTCGTCGGTAACGCGATCAAGTTCACCGCGGCCGGCGAAGTGGCGGTGACCTTGCGTTCACCGGTGAGTGACGGCGACGTGCAGGAATTGGTTTTTGCGGTTCGCGACACCGGAATCGGCATTCCTCAGGAGGCGCAGGGTCGCCTCTTCCAATCGTTCACGCAGGTGGATGCCTCGACGACGCGGAAGTTCGGCGGCACCGGACTCGGTCTCGCAATCAGCAAACGGCTCTCGGAGATGATGGGCGGGGCGATGTGGTTGGAGAGCGAGCAAGGCCAGGGCTCCACCTTCTTCTTTTCAATCCGCGTTCAGACGTGTCCGCCCGAGGAATTCCCAACCGACTCGGAACCGGTGCAGCTCCGTGGCAAGCGGATGCTGGTGGTCGACGACAATTCGACCAGTCGTCGAATTCTGACGACGTGGGGGGAAAAGTGGGGCCTGCGCGCTGCCACCGCCGCAAACGGCGAAGCCGCACTGGCGCTGCTCCAGTCCGAGGCCGCCTTTGACGTCGCCGTGCTGGACATGCACATGCCGGAGATGGACGGCGTGATGCTTGCGCGAGCGATCCGCCGCCTGCCGCGGCACGCACGCACGCCCCTTCTGTTGCTCTCGTCGCTGGGCCGCAATGAAGCGCAGGATACACCGGGACTGTTTGACGCGCAGATGTCCAAACCCGCCAAACCGCGTTCGTTGCATGACGCCCTGAACCGGTTGGTGGCGGGTCGGACAGCGGCCCAACTTCCTGCGGTCGTGGCATCGGACGCGCCTCCGCCTTCAGAGAAGTCGGCGCGAGTCCTTCTCGCGGAAGACAATCCGGTCAATCAGAAAGTCGCATTGCACCTGCTGAAATCCCTGGGCTATCGGGCGGACCTGGCGGCCAACGGCATCGAAGTCCTGGCAGCGTTGCGGCAACGACCCTACGATATCATTATAATGGATATGCAGATGCCGGAAATGGATGGCATCGAGGCGACGCGGCAGATCGTGGCCAACTGGCCTGAGCCGAACGACCGGCCCTGGATCATCGCGCTGACGGCGAACGCGCTGAACGGAAACCGCGAGGTGTGCCTCAACGCAGGAATGGACGACTATCTGAGCAAACCGATCAAACGGACCGATTTGGCGAAGGCGCTGGCCGGCGCGCGCCGGGCTGGCGCGGTGTTGGTTTAGCGACGGATCCGGACGTTGGTTTCCCCGGTCCTCTCTTTGGCCGCGGGCTCAGCTTCGTCTCCAGGTTATCCATCGTGCTGACGAAGCCTGACTCCAGATCGGCCCCGTGACGATCAACATGGGGTCAGCCCCTAATCTTTGTGGTTAGCTGGACGAAGCAGCGAGCGGCGCAAGGGCGACCAACCTCGCGACACTCCGAACACTACCGACTGACACCGTCGGGAGTGCCCATTTGGAGGCGGTCGGTCAGTCATCGGTTGCTCACTCGCGTGTTCGATTTCATCCATCGGGCGAGGGCCACGTTCCAATCGGCCGACTTGGGCGACGTGGTTGCTTCTGACCATGTCTCTCCCAGCTGGCTAATCTCCTGCTTTAGTTTCGCTTACCATTGAAAATCATTGAGTAAAGCCAATTCTCTTCCTCCCCAGTTTAAGCGATTCCCGTAGATGCTTTGGAGTCAGTGAACTCCCTCTACCAGATTGTCACTCGGCGTCTCGATGGCCGGGTGGTAGTGGTTCTTCATCAGGCAGTAAGCGTATAACCTCCATTTTGCCTAGTCGCAGGCCTTCCAGAGGCAGTCGACAAACGGCTGCGCCGCTCCAGCCGTTTCGAATAAGTCTTGCCAGTAATTTCCACGCCTCAGCACATGGTAGATTGCTCCCGGAAACTCCACTCCCGGTTTTCTCGCCTTACCCTATCGTGAAGTGCACGCAAACAAACGACAACCACAAGCATTAGGGGCTGACCCCTTTGCTCGAGCCGTCGATGCAGGTTGTAAACTTTTAGGGACCCCGAGCGGGGTTTGCGATCCTTATGGTCGTCATGCTGGCCGCGCTGGTAGGGGCTTGGATGAGCCGTCGGAGTGTGGGACGGACCTGAGCCCGGGCGGCCGGGCTTCCGCCTTGTCAAACCCGGTGAACCGGCGAACGATTCCGCGATGGGTTCCTCACAGCGAAGCGCACCGCGGTCATCCTGGTTCCGGAGTCTGGGGTGGTGGATGGTGGGTTTCGCCGGGGTCGCGGGGGTGCTCGATGGGCAGACCGACGTTTCGGTCAACGGTTACTCATGGGGCACGAAGACGCGTGACGGGCTGGGGAAGTACTATTTTGGCCGGGAGATCGCGCACTACATGACGCATCAGGGGGCACCCTGGTTGGAGCGCCCGGAGCGGGTGCGGGAAGAGAAGCCGGATTTGGTTCTGAAAGCGCTGGCGTTGAAGCCGGGTGAAATCGTGGCAGACATCGGGTGCGGAACCGGGTACTTCGCCTGGCGATTCGCCGAAGCGGTCGGATCGACGGGAAAAGTCTACGGCGTGGAAATCCAGCCCGAGATGCTCGCGCTCCTGGAGCAGGCGATGTCGGTCCGCGGAGTGCGAAATGTGATCGGTGTCCTGGGCACTCCGGAGGATCCCAAGCTTCCTGAACCGGTCGACCTGGCGATCATGATCGACGTTTACCACGAGTGCAGTCACCCCGCGGAAACGATCGCGGCGATCTGCCGGAATCTCAAGCCGGGAGGGCGGTTGGTCCTGATCGAGTACCGGGGCGAGGATTCCGGCGTGCCGATCAAGGCGCTTCACAAGATGACCGAGGCCCAGGTGAAGAAGGAGATGGCCGCACAACCGCTGGAGTTTGTCAAAACGGTGCGGTCGCTGCCGTGGCAGCATCTGATGATTTTCCGGAAGAAGGATTAAGCGCGAAGACGCAACGATGCTAAGATCGGAGGAAGGGTGGGTCAAAAGCTCGTCGGCGTTCAGGGACCCGACGGTGGGTGATGAAGAGTCATCAGCCTGCTTCTTCCTCCCTCCGACCTTCGCGTCCTCGCGTCTTTGCGTTTCAACAAGATGATCTTTTACTTCGCCAGGTAGCGATTGAGCAGGTTTTCGAGGTACTCCTGATGACCGCTGCGCGGGATCGGTTCACCGAGCTTCGTCAGGACGAGCTTCTCCAGCTCCTTGAAACCGACTTTGCGCGACTCGATGTCCTTGCCGAATCCGGTGTCGAAGCTTGCGTAGCGATCGGCCACGAAGCGGCCGAAGTGGTTGTCGGCAATGATCTGCCGGGCGATCTTGAAGGCCGCGGCGTAGGCATCCATTCCGCCGATATGCGCGTGGAAGAGATCGACCGGGTCGATGCTCTGCCGGCGAAGCTTGGCGTCGAAGTTGAACCCGCCCGTGCCGAGACCGCCGGCCTTGAGAATCGAAACCATTGCAAGCGTGAGCTCCTTGACGTCGGTATTGAACTGGTCGGTGTCCCAGCCAAGCAACAGATCGCCAGAGTTCGCGTCGATTGAGCCAAGCATGCCTTGCGCCGCGGCGACCTCGATCTCGTGCTGGAACGTGTGTCCGGCGAGCGTGGCGTGGTTGGTTTCGATGTTGAACTTGAAGATCTTTTCGAGGCCGTAGGTGCGGAGGAAGGCGATGCCGCTGGCGACGTCGAAGTCGTACTGGTGCTTGGTCGGCTCCTTCGGCTTCGGTTCGATGAGGAACTGTCCCTTGAAGCCGATGCTCTTGGCGTAGTCGGCCGCCATGTGCATGAAGGTGGCGAGGTGGTCCTGTTCACGCTTCAGGTCCGTGTTCAGCAGCGTCTCGTATCCCTCACGACCGCCCCAGAAGACGTAATTTTCGCCGCCGAGTTCCTGGGTGACCTCCAGCGCCTTCTTCACCTGAGCGGCCGCGTAGGCGAAAATCTTGGCATCGGGGTTGGTCGAGGCACCGGCCATGTACCGCGGGTTTGAGAAGAGGTTGGCCGTTCCCCAGAGCAGCTTTACCCCGGTGTTCTTCTGGAGTTGCTTCGCGTGGGCCACGACTTGGTCGAGAATCTTGTTCGACTCGGCGAGGGTGGCACCCTCGGGGGCGATGTCCCGATCATGGAAGCACCAGAATGGAGATTCGATCTTTTGAAAGAACTCGAAACCAGCCTCCAAACGGACCTTGGCGACGCTGACCGGATCCTTCCCGCTCTCCCACGGGCGCACGATTGTGCCCGGACCGAAAGGATCGCTGCCGGTGCCGCGGAACGAATGCCAGTAGGCAATCGAGAACCGCATCTGCTCCTTGAACGTCTTCCCATCGATGATCTCGCTGGGATTGTAGTGACGGAACGCCAACGGATTGTCCGACGAGGGGCCCTCGTAGACGATGCGGTCGAGATTCGGGAAAAAGGCTTTCTTGGACTTGGGCTTTGACTTGGCCATGGGGCTTCGATCGTTGACGAAACAGTTGCGAGTGACTTGAGGGAAGGGCTGGACGGACGTGACGAGCGGGATCGAATCGCGGACCGGCCTCGATCGATCGAGGTTTACGGCTAAGCCCAGTCGGCGTCGGAAACCAGCAGGATTTGTTGAACGCTTTTAAGCGGGTCGTCGATCAGCGGGGTCAAAAAGAGGGTGGCACTGTCCCGCCGGCCGCACAGACTCCGGCCATCTCGATGATGCACAAAGCACTGATGGTCCTGGATGATCGCTCGGCCGGCCTGATTTATGGCGAGGAACTCTGCAAAGAGATTGGCCGGCGGACCGACCTGCTGGCACCTCATCTGACCAAGGATGCGGTGATGCTGAGACCGGAGCTGCTCAGCGAGGTGGAGGTGATTTTCTCGGGTTGGGGTGCTCCCCACATGGATGAGGCCTTTCTCGCCAAGGCTCCGCGGTTGAAAGCGGTGTTTTACGGTGCGGGTTCGATCCGACAAATCACTACGGATGCCTTCTGGGCGCGCGGAGTGACGATCTCCAGCGCCTATGCGATGAATGCCATTCCCGTCGCCGAATACACGTTGGCGACGATTCTGTTTTCGCTCAAACGCGGCTGGTATCATGCGTCCGAAACCAGACGTCGCGGAGCGCTGCCGCCACGCGCCAACGTCGCAGGAGCCTTCGGCAGTGTCGTGGGGCTGGTATCCCTTGGCATGGTGGGACGCCTCGTGCGCGAGCGCCTTCGGCCGTTTGATCTGGAGGTGCTGGCGTTTGATCCCTTTGTGACGGCCGAACAGGCGACCGCCTTGGATGTCGAGATGGTTTCGTTGGGTGAAATCTTCCGTCGCAGCGATGTGGTCAGCCTCCATACGCCTTGGTTGAAAGAGACCGAAGGCATGGTCCATCGGGAGCACTTCATTCAGATGCGTTCCGGTGCCACCTTCATCAATTCGGCGCGAGGAGCGGTGGTGAATGAGAGCGACTTGATTGAGGTCCTGTCGCAGAGGGCCGATCTGACCGCCGTCTTGGATGTCACTTGGCCGGAACCGCCGGTACCGGGTTCGCCGCTGTTCACGCTCCCGAACGTGGTGCTCACGCCGCACATCGCGGGTTCGATGGACAAGGAATGCCTGCGAATGGGCCGCTGCATGCTGGATGAATTTGACCGTTGGACGCGGGGGGAGCCGCTCAAATGGGCGATCTCGAAGGAGAGGGCGGCGGTGCTGGCTTGAGGGAGCGTTTTCTCGCGATCGGTTCGGCGTTGAACGAATCGAGGGCACAACACGGAGACGAGCACTCCGGTTTCGATGCGCGGCGGGACGATTCGTGAATTGAAGCCGGTCAGTGAGTTCACGAGGCTGGGGCCATTCGCCATGAGTGACTCTGTCCATGAACAGGCCCGCCAGTTGATCGATGCTGTCCATGCTTCCGACCCGAGCCGGACGCCGGACGGCCGGGCGGCGGAGTGGGTGTACGCCGATCGGATGGATGCGTGGCTCCAGCGCTTGGTGCCTGACGCCTCGGAACTGCTGCGTCTGGCGGCGAGATGCCAGCACTTGGAACGGTGGAGTGTGCCGCGGGCCTCCTTTCCCTTGGATAAACCGGGATACCATGCGTGGCGACGCTCGCTGTACACGCGGCAGGCCGAGCGCGCGAAATCGCTCCTGATCGAAGCCGGGATCAAACCGGAGGATGCGGCGGAGGTGGCGGTTTGGGTTTCGAAGACCGGGCTGAAATCAAACCCTGGTACTCAGGCGTTGGAAGATGCCGCCTGCCTCGTGTTTCTGGAGAATGAAATCAGCGGGTTTGCGTCCCAGCACGCCGACTATCCCCGCGAGAAATTTATCGAAATCCTGAGGAAAACCTGGCGGAAAATGAGCCCGTCCGCGTGCTCTGCCGCCCTGGCTCTGGAGCTTCCACCGGCAATTGCGGCCTTGGTCAAGGAGGCGGTGGGATAGGGTATTTGAGGGAAAAAAATGGCAACCGGTGCGCAGACAATCCGGCGCTGGATCGGTATGATCGCGCTGTGACTGCAAACCCGATCGCAGAATTTCAGCGCTGGCTCGACGACGCGGTGACCGCCGGACTGACGGAACCCACGGCAGCGGCCCTCGCCACGGCCGATCGCGCGGGCCGGCCCAATGTCCGGATGGTGCTCCTGAAAGCGGCCGATGAGCGCGGCTTCGTCTTTTACACGAATCTGGAAAGTCCCAAAGCGCTCGAAATCAGGGAGAACCCACAGGCGGCGCTTTGCTTCTACTGGAACCCGCCCGGACGTCAGGTGCGCGTCAGTGGCTCGGTCCAGGCGGTGACCCCGGCGGAGGCGGACGCCTATTTTGCGTCGCGTCCCTTGCAAAGTCGGATCGGAGCCTGGGCCTCCCGGCAGTCGCAGCCGCTGACCGGTTTCGCAGAGTTGGAGCGGGCGGTGGCGGCGACTGCCCTTCGATTTGCCATGGGTGGCGTGCCTCGTCCGCCCCACTGGTCAGGCTTTCGGATCATGCCGACAGAGATTGAGTTGTGGCAGGAAAGACCCTACCGTCTGCATGAGCGGGTGCGGTTCACGCGGGACCGTGAGGGGTGGAGGCAGGAGCGATTGTTTCCGTAAATCATGGATCGGCGAGGGGCTCCGCGGTTTCGGAAGGAGCCGTCGGGAACGGAAAGTCGAGGCGGAGAGACAAATAGCCGGCGTCCGTACGTCTCCGGCTTGAGCCGATCGGGAAGATGAAAGGATTCATTTTCAGCCTCGACGAACCCGCGAAGGCACCTTTCTGAATGACCCCGCACCCCCGGGGCTGGCGCTCAAGCCGCGATCGGCGGGGGCGTCTGCGCTGGCTTCTTGACGAAGAGGGCGACGATCAGGGAGATCAGGGTGCCGAAGATCGGGGAAACGATCAGGACCATCAGGCTCGTCCAGATGGCGCCGGTGAAGAAGCGCATCATGCCGGCGGCGGCATCCGCCTGTTCGGCGGACATCTTGGAGGTCGCGCTCTCCAAGATCAGTTCGTGGAACTCCGGATTGATGACCAATCCGTAGAGCAGCACGTAAACCGCAGAGATTGCGCCCGAGACCAGGCTGACCAGTGCGCCTGTGCCGACGGCACGGCCAAAACTCAGCGACCCGTCCGGCGACTGGGCGCGAACCGCCCGCATCGCGAGGAGGATGCCGATCACCGAGATCAGCAGACTTGCGATCTGGCTGATCCGGTTGCCGAGTTCAAACTTCTCCAAGTCGTTGTGATAACCGAGCAGGTATCCGACGAGGCTGACGACGATACCGGCGAATGCGATCAGGGCGCCGTAGTTGAGCGGGATCTTCATGCCGGCAGGAGCAAACCGCATCCTGCCGCAAAAGCCATCCTTGAGTCATTGCCATCGCACGATCCTCCAGGCCCCATCGTGAGTTCTGACTCGTCACAGGGAACGAACGCGGATCGGGACCAGGCGAATGAATATTTCCGAACCACCGCGTTGAACTCAGGCGGATCGAAAATCCCAGGTCTCGGTTCGAGTCCCACCCGTCGGATTCGCGTCCTTTCGCGGTCAAGGAATCACAGTCTCCGGATCCGACGATCGATCGGCCTTGATAACGCTACCGCAGGGTCACAAGGGTGGCGCCCCATGAACCCGAGTTCTCATTTCCCAGTCGAAATCCGGCGACCAGGGGGCTGCGGCGGAGAAAGGCGTGCACGGTTTCGCGGAGCGTTCCGGTGCCCTTTCCGTGGATGATTCGCACCGACATCAGACCACGCTCCCGACACGCTTGGAGGTAGGCTGGCAGGAGCTCGCCCAGGTCCTGCGGCCGGAACGTGTGCAGGTCGAGTTCCCCGGTGATGGGAAACTCAACCGGTTGCTCCTCCTCCGGACCGGTTTGCATCGGGAGAAGGAGTGCCTCACCGGCGAAGCTTAGGGGTTCGACGGGGGCGCGTCTTCGATCGACGAGCCGGCATCGAGCTCCTCGACGGTCTCGATGATGCGGGCAAGGCTGAGCAGCCGGTCGCCTTCGGCGAGGCTGAGCAGTTTGACGCCCTTGGCGCCGCGGTTGGTTTCACGGATGTCCTTTACCGGACAGCGCACGCTCTGGCCCTTGGTGGTGAGGAGCATGATCTCGTCGGTGTCCTTGACGCTGAGGGCCCCGACCAGCTTGACCGAGCCGTCGTCGGGCAGATCGATCGCCCGGACGCCGTTGCCGCCGCGGTTGATCAGGCGATAGTCCTCGAAGCGCGTGCGAACGCCGAGGCCGGCCTCGCTGGCGACGAGGAATTTCGCGGTGTGATCCACCACCTCGATACACTGGAGGAAATCGCTTTCGAGCTTGAAGCGCATGCCGGTGACGCCGGCGGTGGCCCGGCCGGTGGCGCGGAAGAGTTCGTCGCCCGTCTCGGGGTCGCGTTCGCGGAAGCGAACGGCCAGTCCCTGGTGGGAGACGAGAATGAGCTCGTCGTTCCCGGATGTCAGCACGGTGCCGATGACGTTGTCGTCCTCGGCAAGGTTGATGCCGATGAGGCCGGCTTCCCGGGTGGCGTTGGTGAACTCCGCAAGCACGCTCTTCTTGATCACTCCGTTTTTGGTGGCCATGACCAGATAACGATCCGCGGCGAAGTCCTGCACGCAAAGCATGGAGGCAATCTTCTCTCCCTCGGACAGACGGAGGAACGAAGAGACCGACTTGCCCTTGGAGGTGCGGTTGCCCTCGGGAACGTCGTAGACCTTGTTGGCCAGGCACTGTCCCTTGCTGGTGAAGAAGAGGATGTAGTCGTGGGTGCTGGCGGTGAAAAGCCGCTCCACGAAGTCGTCCTCGTAGGTTTCGGTGCCGATCACGCCCTTGCCGCCGCGCCTTTGGGAGCGGTAATCGGCGACCGGGGTGCGCTTGATGAAGCCGAGATGGGAGACCGTGATGACGCAACCCTCGTTGGGGATCACATCCTCCATGCGGAATTCGCCGAGGGAGCCGATGATCTCGGTCCTGCGGGGTGAGGAATACTTCGCCCTCATTTCGAGCAGCTCGGATTTTACGATGGCGTTGAGTTTTTCGGACGACTCAAGGATGCCGCGCAGTTCCTCGATCAGCTTGATCAGCTCGAGGTACTCGGCCTCGATCTTGCCACGCTCGAGACCGGTGAGCTGATAGAGCCTCAACTCGAGGATGGCGATCGTCTGACGCTCGGTGAGCGGATACTTCGCCATCAACTTTTCCTTGGCTTCGTCGCGACTGGACGAGGAGCGGATGATGCGAACGAAGTCGTCGAGGTTATCGAGGGCGATCTTGTACCCCTCGAGAATGTGGGCGCGGTTTTCCGCCTCGCGCAGACGGAACTGGGTGCGCCGGGTGATCACGTCGCGGCGGTGCGCGAGGAAGCACTCGATCAGCTCCTTGATGTTCATCTGTTTCGGCCGCTTCTTGTCGAGCGCGAGCAGATTGACGCCAAAGGAGGATTCGAGGGCGGTTTTTTGGAAAAGCTGGTTGATGACGACGCGGGACTGTTCGCCCCGCTTCAGCTCGATGACGATGCGCGTATTTTCGTCGGATTCATCACGCAGGTCGCGGATGCCCTCGATCTGCTTCTCGCCGACCAGCTCCGCGATGCGGGTCACGAGGTTGGAGCGGTTGACGTTGTAGGGGATCTCGGTGATGACGATCTGCTCCATCCCGCCCTTCAAATCCTCGGTGTGGGCCTTGCCGCGAATGCGGACGATCCCGCGACCGGTGCGCAGGTAGCTGTCGATGCCATCCCGGCCGGCAATCACGCCACCGGTGGGGAAATCGGGACCGCGGACGATGGTGACGAGTTCGTCGATGGAGACCGAAGGTCGGTCGATGATCGCGCAGGTGGCGTCGATGATCTCGTTGATATTGTGGGGCGGAATATTTGTCGCCATGCCCACGGCGATGCCGGTGGAACCGTTGAGCAGAAGATTGGGCAGCGCGGCGGGGAGGACGGTCGGTTCGGTTGTCTCCTCGTTGTAGTTGGGGATGAAGTCGACCGTATCCTCGTCGATGTCGCGGAGGAGCTCCTCGGCGAAGGCGGCGAGGCGGGACTCGGTGTAACGATAGGCGGCGGGCATGTCGCCATCGACCGAGCCGAAGTTTCCCTGGGGATCGATCAACGGGTAGCGGACGACCCAAGTCTGGGCCAGTCGGACGAGTGTATCGTAAACGGAGGCGTCGCCGTGAGGATGGTAGTTGCCGAGCACTTCGCCGACCACCTTGGCGCACTTGTTGAAGGAGCGGTTATGGAGGAGGCCGAGACGGAGCATCGCGTAAAGGATGCGACGCTGCACGGGCTTGAGGCCATCGCGGGCATCGGGGAGCGCACGGGCGACAATGACCGACATCGAATAATCGATGTAGGCGGTCTGCATGATGTCGGTGATATTCGCCGTGTATAGCTTCTCGTTGGCGGTGTACATGAAAGAGGGAAGGGGGACGGACTAAGCGCGAAGACGCGACGACGCAAAGTTTTGAAACGGGACGGACGCCGAGCTGGTGCGAGACTCAGACGTCGAGGTACTGGACGTTGAGAGCGTTGTCCTCGATGAACTGGCGGCGAGGTGGAACTTCGTCGCCCATCAGCAGGGTGAAGAGCGCGTCTGACTTCGCGGCGTCGTTGATTGAGACCTTGAGAAGCCGGCGATTGTCGGGATCCATGGTCGTTTCAAAAAGCTGCTTCGGGTTCATTTCGCCGAGACCCTTGTACCGCTGGATGGAAAGGCCCTTGCGACCGTTGGCGCGGATTTGGGCGACGATTTCGAGAGGGGAACGCAGCTCGATGCGATTCTCTGATTTTTGTCCCGGATTCTCGGTCATGAGAAAGCGCGGTTCCTCGGTCGGGCTGTAGCGTTTGACGTCGAAGCCCGCGGCGACGATGACGGAGAGCAGCTTTGCCATCTCGGCGCCCTCGAAAATCTCGTGCAAGGTGATGCGCTTGGCCGGACCGGCGGGTTTCTTTTCCCCGACGGCGAGCGGTTCGATCTGCTCGAACATGTCAGCGTCGAGGCCGTGCTGTTGAACAAACGTGGCGCGGGCCGTTTCGTCGCGGAGGAACTCGTGGCTCTCCTTGTTTCCCTCGCGGATGCGGGCGATGTAACGCGGCAGGGCGTTTGTCTGCGGGTCGCGCCGATCGATGAAGGCGGCGAGGTCGGCTCCGTAGCGGGTCACCCCGCCGCCGAGTTTCTCGATTGCGGCGAGTGATTCCACGAGGCGGTCGATCTGGGCGGGCTCGAAGCTGTGCTGATCGCTCAGACGGGTGAGGATGACATCCTCGGATCCGAGTTCGAGGAGGATGCGGTTGAGCTGCTCGTCGTTGTCGACGTACTGCTCGCGTTTCTTGCGCTTGATTTTGTAGAGCGGCGGCTGGGCGATGTAAACGTAGCCCCGGTCGATCAGGCCGCGCATCTGCCGGTAGAGGAAAGTCAGCAGCAGGGTGCGGATGTGGGAGCCGTCGACGTCGGCGTCCGTCATGATGATGATCTTGTGGTAGCGGACGCGCTCCACGTTGAAGCCGCCGACCGACTCGTCGCCCTCGCCGATGCCGGTGCCGCAGGCGGTGATCAGGGTGCGAATTTCCTCGTTGGCGAGGACCTTGTCGATGCGGGCCTTCTCGGTGTTGATGAGTTTGCCGCGCAAGGGCAGGATGGCTTGGAAGCGACGGTCGCGGCCCTGTTTGGCGGAACCCCCGGCGGAGTCGCCCTCGACGATGTACAGCTCGGTGAGAGCGGGATCGCGTTCCGAGCAATCGGCCAGCTTGCCGGGCAGACCGCCGCCGGAGAGTGCCCCCTTGCGCACCGTCTCGCGGGCCTTGCGGGCGGCTTCGCGGGCGCGGGCGGCGTTCAGCGTCTTGTCGATGATGCGCTTCGAGATCGCCGGATTGGCCTCGAGGAAGAACTTGAGTTTTTCGCCGACGATCCGCTGGACGATGCCATCGACTTCGCCGTTCGACAGTTTGGTCTTGGTCTGACCCTCGAAACGGGGCTCCGGCACTTTGACGCTGATCACGGCGGTCAGGCCCTCGCGAACGTCGTCACCGGTGATCGAGGGGTCCTTCTCCTTGATCAGGTTGTTGCCGCGGGCGTAGGTGTTGATCACGCGGGTCAGGGCGGTGCGAAAGCCGCTCAGGTGGGTGCCCCCCTCGATGTTGAAAATCGAGTTCGCGTAGGCGAAAACCTGGTCGTTGTAGCTGTCGTTGTACTGCATCGCCACGTCGACCACGATGTTGGGCAGACTGGCGTTGGTTTCGTTGGCGACGCTGTCGCTAAAGGTGATCGGCTTCTCGTGAACGACGTTCTTGTTCGTGTTCAGGAAGCGGACGAACTCGGTGATGCCGTCCTTGAAGAAGAACGTGTCGGTCTTCTGGGAGCGCTCATCGTGGAGTTCGATGCGAATGCCGGGGTTCAGGAAGGCCAGTTCGCGCAGGCGCTTGGCGAGAATGTCGTACTGAAATTCCCGGGTCGTCTTGAAGATCTCCGGATCGGGTTTGAACGTGATCTTGGTCCCGGTTTTCTTGGTGTCTCCAATCACCTGCATTTTCTGCGTGGTGATACCTTGGGCGAAACGCATCTGGTAAACCTTGCCATTGCGGCGCACCTCGGCCTCGAACCATTCGGAGACCGCGTTGACGCATTTGGCGCCGACGCCGTGCAGACCGCCCGACACCTGGTAGGCTCCTTTGCCGAACTTACCGCCGGCGTGCAGGTTGGTGAGCACCAGCTCGAGCGCCGGGATATTGTAGACCGGATGCATGTCGACCGGGATTCCGCGGCCGTCGTCCTCGACTGAACAGGAACCATCCAAGTGCACGGTCGCGGTGATCAGGCTGGCAAAGCCCGCCAAGGCCTCGTCGATCGAGTTGTCAATGACCTCGAACACGCAGTGATGCAGCCCGCGTTCGTTGGTATCGCCGATGTACATGTCAGGCCGCTTGCGCACGCCCTCCAAGCCCTCAAGTTTCTGGATTTTGGACGCGTTGTAGTCGTCTGCGCCGGCCTGAACTCGGGAGAGGTTTAACGATTCGGGTGTGTCGGACATGTCGGAGAGAAAACGGGAAGAACTATAAAGGGAAAATTGCATCGTACTTCCGCCCGCGGGACAACGGTTTTCTGCGGGGTAAACCGTGCAGAAAAAAGGTTGCGTCCACCTCCCGAAAGTGCGGGACCGGCGTCGCCTTCCAACGGAATTTTAGGTTGCCGACCTAAGATTGGTTCGTACGGTCACCGGCCGTGAAGCTTTCGGTCAAAGTTGATTATTCCTGTCGCGTCCTCGCTCGCATGGCCCGCCTTCACGGGACGGATGCCTTGGCGCACATTGAGGAGCTGGCCCGGATTGAATCGGTTCCGGCCAACTATCTGGTACAAATCCTGACCGAGCTTCGCAATGGCGGCCTGATCACCAGCTGGCGCGGGAAACAAGGCGGTTATGCCCTGGCCCGTCCTCCCGAGGAAATCACGCTTTACGACATCGTGAAGGTCATTGAAGGCGATTTGTTGGAAATCAACATGGCCGGCGAAGGCCAGTCCGGAAAGCGGGTGGCCCAAGTTTGGACGGACGTTCGCAGACGCTTGGAGGTGCTTTGCCAAGAGTACACGTTGGACAAGTTTGCCTCGAAGACGACCGACGAGATGTATTACATCTGAGATTTTCCTGGGGCCCTCCGCCCGTTTTCCCGTTCTCCTCCATCGACTTTGTCCGCCATGCGCTCGCCCGTTCTAGAAAAGCTGCTCATCCTCCAAGCCCGCGATCGCCGGCGGATTGAACTGGAAACCCAGCTGAAGGCGGTGCCGGGCGATATCCTGGCGGTGGAAAAGAAAATCGCGACCGAGCGTGGCGCAATCGAGCTGGCGAAGACGGAGTGGCAGCAGTTGGAAACGAAGAAGAGGCTGCTCGAGACGGAGATTGGATCCGCTGAACAGAAGTGCGCGAAGTACAAGACCCAGCAGCTCGAAGTGCGGAAAAACGACGAATATCGGGCGCTTGGCCACGAGATTGAGACGATGGAGGCCCAGATCAGTCGTTTGGAGGAAGAGGAACTCGGAGTGCTCTACGCGATTGAAACCGCCAAAGCCAAGTTTGCGGCGGCCGAGGCTGCTCTGAAAAACAACATTTCCGGGCACGAGGGACGGATTCGCACCCTGAAGGATCGTGAACGCGAGTTGACCGTGGAATTGGCGACGGCGAAAGCGGAGGTCACGACGGCCCGCGGGCCCTTGACCGAGCCCGTGCTTCGACTTTACGACCGGATCGCGGTCCGCCAGATGCCGGTCTGTGTTCCCCTCCGAGGCGGCAAGTGCGCGGGTTGCCATTTGAAAGTTTCCTCGGAGGTCGAATCTTTGGCCCGCGGCAAGGCCGATCCGTCCGGCATCCTGCCCACCTGTGATCAGTGTGGACGGATTGTCTGGTGGGAATCGGCCCTCTGATCGATCGACTCTGAAGGATTCTCCACCGCCTCAGGCGCCTGGAGTCGCACGGGTGGCTTGCGTTCGGCGAGGCGAACGCTGACGTTGCCCTCCCGCAGTCGCCCTCGGGCGGTGGCGGAGTTGGTTTTGGGGCTAGATTGTCGCTCCAGGTTCTTTGATCTCCGGTCGGTGGCTTCGGCCGTCGACCGATATCAGTAGTCTGGAGAGGAAAGTCCGGACATCACAGGGCACGAGTCCGCACGAGGTTAAACCCAAGTGCGGGCGTCACGCGTCAAGGCGTGGCGACGGACAGTGTCACAGAGAATATACCGCCCCTTTAAGATTTGAGGTCTCAGATTTCAGATTTGAAAGGGGTAAGGGTGAAAAGGTGGGGTAAGAGCCCACCGCGGCCTTCGCGAGAATGCCGGCACGAAAAACCCACTCGGGTGCAAGGCAAAATAGGCGACTGGGTGGTCCGCCCAATAGTCGCGGGTATGCCGCATCCCGCTCCGGCGGGACCGTGACGCAAGTCACTGAGAGAAATGATAATCGAAATGTCGCAAGACGTGGAACAAAATCCGGCTTATCGGCCCCAAAACCAACGCCGTGCCTCCGGTGCGGAGCGACGTTCAGAGATGAGCGAGAGCGCGAGATCGGGCAGGGGGCCGCGCCCTTGCCGATCATCGGTTCGTACCACGGGCCCGGCGTGCCCCGAAACGCCTCCACCCTCCGATTGGGAATGCGGCTCTCCCACGGGATCATCCCCACCTTGGACCCAAGTCGGCAGAGGGATCGGATGCCTTGGAGCTTCTGGTTCACCGATGACGGTCACCCCGATCCGTTCGCTGGATTTCCGCCGCTTCTGCCGACGTCACGGTATCCTCCGCAACGAACGCGCGGGCCGTCCGCGGAAACGCGAGCAGTCCCGTAATTTGCAAACCCTCGGAGAATTTGAATAAATGCCGAGGTTTTGTAGGGACGTTGAGGCCATCTCGGCTCGGGTTAGGCGCCCTAGGATGTCTTATACTCTGGACAATCGATGCACTTCCTGACTAAAGTATGAGACATCATGCCACGGACCGTTCCCACTCTCCTCCCGCCGGCGACCCGCCAACTCGCCTCTCTTGGTGAACGTCTTCGCATGGCCCGGCTGCGCCGACGCTACTCCACCGAATCGGTGGCCAAGCGAGCTGGCGTCGCTCGCGGGACCCTTTACCGCGTAGAAGAAGGCGACTCTGGTGTCAGCATCGCCACCTATGCCAGTGTGCTTCGCGTGCTAGGGCTGCAAGCCGATCTCGATCTCCTCGCGCGTGATGACGTGCTAGGACGGAAACTCCAAGATTTGAAATTGCCGACGCGCAAGGCAGCACCGCGTCGCTCGTCGCCCTCAGGAGAAATTTCTACGGCCAACGCAGACGCTTCCGCTCCTCCTACCTCCGCCCCGCCATGACCGCTCGTGCGCGAACGTTAGCGGGTGCCAGCCGGCAACAAATCGATGTCTGCCTTGCAGCGCTTTTCGCATCACCTTTCCATCACAAAAGACCGTGGAGCCGCGGGGCCTTTCTGAGTTTGCCCTTGACTCAGGGGGCTGGGTCTGGGTTTTTGGCCGGCTTTCAATCTCACCATCAGTCATGGCCAATACCAAATCTGCCATCAAGGCCGCCCGTAAATCCGTCCGTCTCACCACCCGCAACCGGGCGACGCAGACTCGTTTGAAGACACTTCACAAGAAGTTCGACCAAGCCGTGACGGCCGGTGATCTCCCCGCGATCAAAGCGGCCGGCAGCTCCTACGCCTCGGCGATGGACAAGGCGACCAAGTCCGGCGTCGTGCATCGCAACGCGGCCGCCCGCGCCAAGAGCAAGGTCGCCAAGCGCTCCGTGGCGAAGGCACCCGTTGCCGCAAGCTGATTGACCGAGAGGTTGCCCGGCCCCAGCGGCTGGGCTTTTCCTCCAGCTCGATTTTCCGACCTCCGAGGCCACGCGCTCGGAGGTCGGTTTTTTTGTGCCCGGGTCTCCCGGGTCGGACTGGGGCCGTGCGAACCTACCGTGAAATCGGTCCGCATCGACGCGATGCCGGGTCAGTTGGCGACCAGTCGGTTGCAGAGCGCAATCAGGCGCAGGCGCAACGGCTCGCCGAGGGCTGCAAATTCGCGTTGGTGGTGCTCATAAACCGTGCGGCCCTCCTGGGTTTCGATCGCGATCGGCTCGAACCCCAAGGCCCGCAGATCGTAAGGGCTGGCTCGCATGTCGATCTCACGAATGTCGCGGGCCAGGGAAAAACAGTCCGCCACCAAGCAGGACGGAGTGAAGGGCGCCAGTTTGAAGGCCCATTTGTAGAGATCCATATTGGCGTGGAGGCAGCCTCGTTGTTCAAACTGCGGCGCCGCTTCACGCGCGAGAGCATGGCGGTTCAACGGCCGGGCGGGTGGAGTGAAGAAACGAAACGCATCGAAGTGCGTGCAACACAGGGCATTGCGCTCGACAATGGCCGCCAGGGCGTCGGGCCCGAAACGCAGGGGCCAGGTGTTGTGCCGAAGCGCTTCGGCTGATTGGCGATAAACCATCGCCCACTCGTGCAATCCGAAGCAGCCAAAGAACGCCGGTCGGGTCTGGACGGCTCCCAGGAGCTCGCGCAACCAGCGAACGAAGTCCCTCCTCTTTTCCGGGAAACGGTCAAGTCGCAGGGTCATCCCCTGATTGGTCCGCTCATACTCCGGCCAGCGCAGAAAAAGGTCCGCGCCCGCGCCGCTTAGCATGACGTCTGGCCCGGGATGCCATTGGCGGAGCCAGGCCGGGCGAAAGGCGTAATACGAAAAGAGGAAGTCCCAAACCGGGTGCTTCTCTCCCCGGGCGGCACGTTGCTGATGCGTAACGGTCCACGCGTCCACCCGCCTCTCGTGCGCCTGCCGCAGGGTCTGCCACTCGGACTCCGTCAGGACGAGGGTTGAGGAGGGGCAATCGGGGTAACCGTTTGCATTCACCACGGTAAAACATCCCCGGAGGTCGGGATCCACCGTCGGTTCACGCGGGCACGGCCTTGGGGCGATAAAACAGCGCCGTCGACCCCACGGATCCGACGCAGGCGCTGTCCGTCCCCTCCGCGAGCTGGGAGGTCATGATGGCGCGTTCGTCGCGCTCGGCGGCCGTGTAGCGAATTTTCACAAGGTCGTGAGTTTTCAGCAGGGTTTGGAGCGCCGTGATCACGGTCGGTGAGGCCCCTTCTCGGCCGATTTTGAGGGAAACCTCCATGGTTTGGCCGCGACCCCGAAGCCGACTTTTTTCCGCGCCTGAAAGCTTTTGACTCATGGACAACAGCTTCGCCGAAGACCCGATCGCCGCAAGGGCGTTCGCACGGCAACGGACTCCGGCATGCGACTTAGTGGAAATCGATCAGCTCGACCTGGAAGATCAGGCCGGCCTTCGCGGGAATCTTGCTGCCCGCTCCGCGTTCACCGTACGCGAGCCAGTAGGGAATCGCAAGTGTCCGCTTTTCGCCCCGTTTCATGCCCAGAAAAGCTTCGTCCCAACCTGCAATCACCTTACCGAGTCCAACCTGGAAGTTGAACGGCCCCTGGTTGCGATCGTAACTGCTGTCGAACTTCGTTCCGTCGAAAAGCCGTCCTTCATAGTGGGCCGAGACCCATTGGCCGGGTTTGGGGGTCTCCTCGCCCGTGCCCAAAGCCCGGATGAAATAGCGCATGCCCGTCTTGGTCTCCCGCGCATTGGCGAAATCGCGGGCAAGGAGTGAGGCCTCGGCCCCGCTCCATTGGGGAGACTTGGCGGCGAGGGCTTCGCGCATCGCGCTATTGATCGGGCGCCCGGGGTCTTTCCGGGCGAGCAGGCCGGATCGCACGACGAGCGCGATCGTGCCGAGGATGACACCGAGGAGAAGAAGAACGAGGAAGCTCCGCATGGATGTAGGCTTTGAAAAAACGCGGTCCGTTCGGAAAGGCAACCTCGCCCTCCCGTTCAAGGCGTGGGCGAATGGGGTGCCGCGATCCCGGAGGCAGCCGCCAACGGTGTCACCAGCCGTTCGATCGCACCGTCGATCACCTCGTCGGTGAGCAGTTTCAGTTTCTGCTGGGCGGTCAGCGGTTGATCCGGCGTCATTTTTGAGAGGTCGGCGACAAGGGCCGAGGCACGTCCGCGGGCGCTGGCGATGAAGGCCGATTTTGCCTCTGGCAGAGGTGCTCCATCGGGGTTGAACCGGGTCAGCAGAGCGTCCCCGATCCAGACGGCCCATTCGTCGCGATCGGCAAAGTAGAGAGCGGCGAAACCGTTCGTGGGCGCTCCGAAGGCCTGTGCAAACTCACGGGCAATCTCCCCCGTTTCTTTGGCGCTATCGCTGGGGCTGGGTTTGCCAAAGAGTCTGACGTACAGTCTGAGACCGGTGAAGCGTTCGACGTTGGCCAGCTTCGCGACGAATCCACGGGCCCTCGGGGGGGATTGAGGCAGCAGCAGGTCGGGGTCGTCGAAATGAGCGGGCCGAACCCGCGGGGTGGCTGCGATCAGTTCGTCGAAGCGGGCTTGGTCAACCCGAAAAGTCTCCGCCGCTGCTCCGATCCGCCGGATCTTCACGGTCATGGTGTCGCCCTGCACGATGGTCGGCAGTAGCTCGAGTCCCGCGATGACTCGCCCGAAAACGCTATGGAGAAAATCTAGGCGACGGACGGCTCGAAGCGTAAAGAAGAACTGGGAACCGTTGGTGTCGGGACCGGCGTTCGCCATCGAGAGGATGCCGGGGGCGTCGTGACCGAGGCCGGGTCGGAACTCATCTTGGAACTCGTAGCCGGGCCCACCACCTCCGGTGCCCGTAGGATCACCCCCTTGGACCACAAAGTCCGCGACGACGCGATGGAAGGTCAGGCCGTCAAAATAGGGTTTTCGGGGCTCGGGTCCGAGTTTGCCTTCGGCCAGCCCGACGAAGTTTGCGACCGTCAGGGGGGCCTTTTCGAAGAAGAGCTCGGTGACGACCGTTCCCCGGGGGGTCGTAAAGTCGGCATACAGCCCGGGAGCCTCTGCTTGAGCAAGGGGACGTGTGAAACTCATGCTCAGGACGAGCGCAAACAGGGTCGACGAACGCAACCGGGTGAAACAAGGAACGAGGCGCATGATGTGATCGGAGGGTCTACATCCCGCCGCAGCCGGCGCCGCTTGCCAACCTCGAAGTCGCGCCGGCGGCGGCCCGCCACGGAAGCCGTCGCTGGCAGAGGCGCGTCGCAAGGCACCGAGGCGCTGCGTTGCAGGGAGCTGCACGGTGCCGCTTTGCCAATCCCGCGGCCTCCGCGAGGCCACCTACAACGATCCCGCGGCCTCCGCGAGGTTATCTACAACGATCCCGCGGCCTCGGCGAGGCCACCTACAACGATCCGCGCGGCCTCGGCGAGGCCACCTACAACGATCCGCGCGGCCTCCGCGAGGCCACCTACAACGATCCACACCTTACAGGAAGGAACAGATATATTCGCAGACGCCGCTGGAGACGGCGATCGTGAAGCCGCTCTTTCCGGGGACATCGAAATGGCTTCCGGTGCCGTATTCCTTCTCGGCGGTATGCCCGTCCAAAACCACAAGGCAGCTACCGGCAACGAGTTCCATGCGTTCGGGGGCGCCGGTCCCAAAGTGGTAGGATCCAGGGTAGATCAAACCGAGCGTCTTTTTTGCGCCGTTCGGCATCATCACCGTATGGCTGACGACTTTGCCGTCGAAATAGATGTTGGCTTTGGTGTGGACCGTAACACCCGCGAGTTGGGAGGGGAGACTGCTGGACATGCTTCCGGGATGGCGACTGGGCCGGATCGAGGCAAGCCGCGATGGCACAATGCTGCTGACGGAGGCTTTCCGTCCGCCAAAAATCTGCTCTGCTGAGCCTCTATGCGTCATTTTCGTCCTCCGATGTTCTTGGGAGTGGTCGCGCTCGCCGGACTGCTTCATTTTTCCGGACTCACGGTTCGCGCCGCGGGACAACCGTTGAGCTATTTTTTGCCGGCTGGGGTCACCTATGACGCCCGAGTGCCCACGCCCGAACAGTTTTTCGGATTCCAGACCGGGGAGTGGCACCTGCGAAATGATCAGCTGGTGGCTTACTTGCAGGCGGTGGCGGCGGCCGCACCGGAGCGCGTGACGATTGAGGTGATCGGTCAAAGCCACGAACTAAGACCCTTGGTGGTCTTGACGATCACGTCCGCGGTGAACCACCAAAAGCTCGAAAAGTTGCGCACGGATCATCTGGCCCTGCTTGATCCGGCCAAGTCTGGCGGGATGAACGTGGCCTCGATGCCGGTGGTGGTGAACCTGGGGTATTCGATTCACGGGAACGAACCCAGTGCGGTGAATGCCGTCCCGCCCGTGGTCTACCATCTGGCCGCCGGTAAAGGGGCTGAGGTGGAGGGCATCCTGTCCAACACGATCATTCTCCTGGAGCCGCTGCGCAATCCCGATGGCAGCGATCGGTTCGCGCTTTGGGCGAACTCGAACCGCAGTCAGAACCTTTCCGCCGATCCCTCCTCCCGGGAGCACCTTGAGGGTTGGCCGCGCTCGCGCGTAAATCACTACTGGTTTGATCCGAACCGCGACTGGCTGCCCCTGGTCCATCCAGAGGCCAAGGCCCGGGCGGAACTCTTCCACCGGTGGAGACCCAACGTGCTCACGGACCACCATGAGATGGGCACGAACAACACGTTCTTTTTCCAGCCTGGCATCCCCACGCGCAACAATCCGCTGGCACCGAAGGAAGTGTATGACCTGACCGCCAAGATCGCTGCCTTCCATGCGCGGGCCTTGGATGGAAAGGGACTTTTCTACTACAGCGAGCAGGGCTTCGACGACTTCTACCCCGGCAAGGGCTCCACTTATCCCGACCTTCACGGTTCGGTCGGCATCCTCTTTGAGCAGGCGAGTTCACGGGGACATGTGCAGGAGAGCGATAACGGGCTGCTCACCTTCCCGTTCACGATTCGCAACCAGGTACTGACCTCGCTGAGCACGTTGGCGGCGGCGCAGGCACTCCGGACCGAATTGCTTTCCCTCCAGAAGACGTTCACCTCGTCGGCCCTGGCGCTGGCCAGACAGTCGCCGGTCAAGGCGTACGTCTTTTCGGACGGGGGCGACCCGGTCCGCGGGGCGGCCTTGGTGGAGTTGCTGCAGCGTCACCGGATCGAGGTGCGAGCCCTGGCTTCGGATCTGAAAGCCGCCGGGCGGGCGTTTTCCGCCGGCTCTTCCTGGGTGGTTCAGGTCGAACAACCCCAATACCGGCTGATCACCGAAGTCTTTGGCCGGCGGACGGAGTTCCTGGATTCGGCGTTTTATGACGTCTCGGCCTGGTCCCTGCCCCTGGCCTACAATCTGCCGCAGGCAGAATTGGATACGGTTCCGGGCGCGGGTGCCGCGTTGGTCGGAGCGCCGGTGGTTTCAGGGAGGCTGGTGGGCGGGCGAAGTGCCTACGCCTACCTCTTCAACTGGCATGGCTATCACGCACCGCGGGCGTTGCACCGGCTGCAAAAGGCCGGCGTGCGGGTCAAGGGGCTGACCTCGCCGATCGAGGCGGTGGTCGCCGATGGTTCCCGGGTCGTGTTCGACTACGGTGCGGTCCTGGTCCCGGTGGGCATGCAGCCTGAACGCGCGGAGGAAATCGCCGGCTTGCTCGAGACCATCGCCCGCGAGGACGGCCTGGTCGTGCATGCCGTCGGAACCGGGCTGACGCCCTCGGGGGTGGATCTCGGCAGCGCCTCCTTCATCCCGCTCGCCCCTCTCACGGTCGCATTGGTGACCGGTGAAGGCGTCGATGCCTACGACGCGGGTGAGGTCTGGCACGTGCTGGATACGCGGGTGGGGGTATCGGTCAGCCTGGTGGATCTGCCGGTCTTTTCCCGCATCGAACTTGCGCGGTACTCGGCCATCGTGATGGTGGACGGCACCTATGATACGATCCCCGAGACTGGCGTCGAGAACCTGCGTCGCTGGATTCGCGCCGGCGGCACGCTGGTCACGATGGCAAAAGCGAGTGAGTGGGCTGCGAAGAAGGAGCTGATCAAGATGGAGTTCGAGAGGACGATTGCGGACGGCTCCCACACTCCCTTCAGCACCCAGACGGCACCGGTGCCGAAGTCTGCCGTGTCCAGCGTGGCCAGTGGGACGGTCGAAGCATCCTCCAAGGCTCCGCGAACCGATGCGGTTCGGCGACTGCCCTATGCCCGGGGTGAGGCAGTCGAGGTCCTGAAGCTGGTGGCCGGAGCGATCTTTGAGACCTCGGTTGATGTGACCCATCCTCTCGGTTATGGCTTTGTCGCGGCTCCCGGCGAGACCGAGGCTCCGCTGCCGGTCTTCCGCACGAGCATGCTGCGGATGAAGCCGTCGAAGTCGCCCTATGAGACGCCGGTGCTGTACGCGGAAAAACCGCTGCTTGCCGGATACATCTCGGAGCAAAACCTGCGCGCCCTCAGCCGGACGGCCGCGGTGATCGCGCAGCCGCTCGGTCAAGGTGTGGTCGTGGCGATGACAGACAATCCGAACTTCCGCGGTTACTGGTACGGCGGCAACAAACTGTTCTTCAACGCGCTCTTTTACGGTAAGGCGATTCGTCCCATCCGGACGAACGTTTACGAGGAGGAGTCGGCGGATCAGGAGTGAGCCGGCGTTGCGGCCGTTCGTTTCGCGAGCCGGGGGGTGGGGCCGGGGCCGCGCTCCCTTTCGGCCGCGGGCCCTGGTCTCAGGTTCCCCGCTTGTTGCCGTAGAGCTCGATGTGCAGACGGTGGGCGTAGCGGTATCCACGCGTCTTGCACAGCTCGCTCAGCCAGGAGGCGCGGTCGCGCATGACGGTGAGCGAGGTGGCTTCGGGCATGAGCAGGATCTTGTGCCGCGGCACGTCACGGTTGAGCGAGACCAGCATGCCCTCGAGTTCGTCGATGTCTGCCGGGGAGGAGACGACAAACTTGAATTGATAGGTGCCGGTTGTCCGGTCGAGCCAGGCGCGAACGACGTCCGGTTGCCAGCGGGTGGCCTCGTGGCGCTTGCGCCAGGCGGGATGGGCGGTGGCGTCCGGGGTGGAGTTGAGCAGTTTGGGTGAAAGGGAGGCGAGATCGCAGGCGATGCCGCCCGGGGCGATGGTCGCGGCGGTTTCGATCGTGAGATGGTAGCCGCGGCCCTGAAGTTCGGCCGCGAGTTCGTGGATACCGGGCGCGATCATCGGCTCGCCGCCCGTGAGCACGACGTGACGGGCACTGGGAACGTTTTCGACCGCGCTGAGGAGTGCGGTCAGGGAGTGCGGCGTGCCCTCGGGATTCCACGAGGCGTACGGGGTGTCGCACCACGTGCAGCGGAGATTGCAGCCGCTGGTGCGGATGAAGATGGAGGGAACGCCGGTGAGTTCCCCTTCACCTTGGAGCGAATGGAAAATTTCGGAGATGAGCATGATCGAAGGCGTTGGCAGACGCAGGATCAGGGCGAGGTTGGTTTGGCCGGAAGAGGCCCGAGGTGTTCGTAGTCGGTGGGATCGACCACGCCGGCCTCGCTGAAGGCCTCGCGACGTTCCACACAAGTGCCGCATTTGCCGCAATGGCGGGCGCCCCCTTTGTAGCAGGACCAGGTGCGGCCGAGATCGACTCCCAAACGAACGCCCTCGGCGGCGATTTGCCCCTTGGTGGAGTCGATGAAGGGCCGGAGGAGCCGAACGCCAGCGTAGGTGCCCAGTCGCATGGCTTCAGCCATCGCCCGCATGAACGCTTCCCGGCAGTCCGGGTAGATCGCATGATCGCCCCCGTGAGCCGCGATCACCAGGCCCTCCGCCTCGACGCTCTCGGCAAAACCGCAGGCGATGCTGAGCATGATCGCGTTGCGGAAGGGAACGACGGTCTGCTTCATGTTTTCGGCGGCGTAGTGCCCTTCCGGGATCGCGCCTCCGGATTGAAGCAGGTCGGAAGTGAACAACCGGTCGACAAACGGCAGCTCGATTGTTTCGTGCCTGACTCCGAGCAGACGGGCGTGTTCGGTGGCGAACGGAATTTCGCGCGTGTTGTGCTTCGCCCCGTAGTCAAAACTGACCGCGGCAGACACGACATGGTGGGCCCGCGCCCAGTGGAGCGCGGTTACCGAATCCATTCCACCTGAGCAGAGCACGACGACCTTCATGATTGAGCGGGAGCGGGAGCAAAACCGCGCGCAGGCCAAAGGGGAAGCGAGATTCTCACGGTGCGGCCACGAGCGCGCCGGTGAAATCGCGACTGGTTTTTTCCGGGAATCTGGCCTCTTTTGAAGAGGAGCAATGGTCATTTTCCATGATCCCCAATGTGCGGAGTACGGGTCCTACCTTCGGCCGGAGCAACCCTCGCGGGTACTCAAGTCGGTCCCCATCCTGAAGGCGGCGCACCCGGAGTGGGACTGGAGGGTGCCGGGGGCGCTGCCGGATGAGGCGACGCTGCAATTGGCGCATACCCCGGCCTTGCTCAAGCGGCTGCAGGGGCCGCCGGACTTTGACGAGGACACCCCGTATTTTCCGGGCATCTACGAACATGCCCGGCGTTCGGTGGGCACCGCGGTCGAGGCGATGACCCTCGCGCTGACTGAAGAAAAAAAGACCTTCTCGCTCATGCGGCCACCGGGCCATCACGCAACGGCCGGGCAGGCGATGGGTTTCTGTTATCTCAACCAAGTCGCGGTGGCGGCCTTGGCGGCGCGCCGCCGTGGAGCCGAGCGCGTCGCGGTCTGGGATTTCGATGCCCACCATGGCAATGGGACCGAGGCGATTCTCGATGGGCGCGACGGATTCCGCTTTTGCTCGGTGCACCAGTTCCCGGGTTATCCGGGCACGGGCACCCGCCAGACCGCGACCTGTCGGAATTGGACGATCGCGCCGCATTCGGCTCCGGCCGAGCATATGGAAGCCCTTGCCAAATCGTGGGATGCGGTTCTCGCCTTTCGGCCGGACATCGTGCTCGTTTCGGCGGGATTCGATGCTTACGTCGGCGATCCGATTACGGCGATGACCCTGGAGGAAGAGCATTTTGCGGAACTGGGGACCTGGTTGGGGCAGGCGCACTTTCCCGCGATGGCCGTGCTCGAGGGAGGCTACAGCCCTGAACTGCCGCGATTGATCGATTTGTTCCTCACCGCGTGGGCGCACTGACCTTGGCGAGCGGCAAAACTCCTGTATTTGCCTTGCGGAAGGTGAATTGGGCCGGGCGGGCCGAATCTGGCACGAATTGAACGTTGAACGTTTGCTGCAGGAGGGTGAGCGTCGTTTTGGCCATCCGTGCCGCGAATAGATGAATTTGCGCTTCCTTCCGATCTCTCTGCGCCGTTTGTTTGGCGTGAAAGTGCCTTCTCCCAAGCCGAACTACCAGCTTTTCGATCTTCCCGGGTCCTTGGGGCCTCTGCTTTTGGCGCTCGACCGTGTCGATGAAGTCACCCTCGATACCGAGGCCGACAACATGTACCATTACCGGACGCGGGTTTGCCTCCTGCAGTTCTTGGTGGAAGACGAGACGTTCTTGGTCGATGTGCTCGCACCGGGAATCGAGACCAAGCAACTCTGGACCCGTCTGGCGACCAAACACCTGGTGATGCACGGGAGCGACTTTGATCTCCGCCTGTTGCATGCAGAATGTGGCTTCCGGGCGAAAAGCCTGTTCGACACCATGCTCGCGGCCCAGTTGCTGGGCCGGCGGAGGATTGGCCTGGCTTCACTTTTGGCGGAGCACTTTGGCGTCGAGCTCGATAAGGAAGGTCAAAAGGCCAATTGGTCCAAACGACCGATTTCCCAGAAGCTCAAGGACTACGCGGCGCGAGACGTTGCTCATTTGCCCGATTTGAGGGATCTACTGACCCGGGAATTGGCTAAGCACGATCGACTGGAATGGCTCGACCAGCAATGTCAGCGCCAGATCGAGGTGGGAGCGGAGGGGTTTGCCCCGCCGGATGAGAACGATTGGCGGATTGGGAAGTCGGAGCGGCTCCGCGGCAAAGGCCTCACGGTGTTGCAAGCGATCTGGCATTGGCGCGAGCAGACCGCGCAACGACTGGACGTACCGCCTTTCAAAGTCTGCTCGAACGAGGTCTTGCTGCGCTTTGCGCACGTGGCCGATGAAGGGGCCTCGGAGGCGGCCGTACTGGCTGCGGCCCATTTGGGAAAGCGCCATGAGCGCTTGAGCGGGTCTTTGTTGGCGGCGATTCGCGAGGGCCTCGACCGTGATCCCCAGACTCTGCCGCGGCGACGTGGGCGTGATCCGGATCAAGCCCCCCTGAGCACCTCCGAACTGGCGCGGCAGGACCGGTTCAAGGCCATGCGTGACCGGGCGGCCACCAAATTGGACATCGAAGCGACGCTGATTGCCAACCGCAGCCAGCTCGCCCAGATCGCCCGCGCGCCCCAGAAGATCGCGAACATTCTCCTTCCGTGGCAGGCTGAACTCATGTCAGCGGAAGAATTGTCCCCCTGATTTGTCCGGCGCTGGCGATCGCCGGCGAGTCTCCCTTGGTTCCTTCCGCCAATATCGCACGCCATCTGCCCGCGATGGCTCAGAGCCAGCCCGCGCAGGCTGCCTTGAAGATTCCCCGAGGTCGAACGGCTGACGGTCGGATCGACTATCTGGTTCTTTCTTTCCGCCAGCTTGACCAGGAAGTCGATGCTTGGTGCCGGCATCTCGTTGCCAAGGGCGTGCGCCGGGGAGATCGCACCTTGGTCATGGTCCGGCAGGGCCTGCCCTTGATCGCTTCGGTTTTCGCTTTGTTCAAACTCGGCGCGGTCCCGGTGGTGATCGATCCGGGCATGGGTTTGGGGACGTTCTTACGCTGTGTGCGTCACGCTCGACCGAGGGCTCTGGTGGGGATTTCGCTGGCCCTGGTCATCAGCCGGATGGCCTGGCGATCGTTTCGGACCGTTCAAGTCCGCGTGGGTGCTTCGACCTCCCTGACTGCGAGACGGACCGCGACGGACGCGGAACCGCCAGTCGCGATTCCCGCCGAACTGGCGGCCACCGCCCCGTCCGAGCTCGCGGCAATCCTGTTCACCTCCGGTTCAACCGGCGCGCCGAAAGGGGTTTGCTACACCCACGGAATGTTCGATTCCCAAGTGGAGTTGATCCGGGCGGTGTACGGGATTGTTCCCGGCGAGGTCGACCTCCCGCTGCTGCCCATTTTCGCGTTGTTCAATCCCGCGTTGGGAATGACGACGATCGTCCCTGAGATCGATCCCCGCCACCCGGCGAAGGTCGATCCGGCGAAAATCATCCAAGCGGTCAATCAGGAGAAGGTGACCAACTCGTTTGGTTCACCGACTCTCTGGATAAAGATCGCGGAGCACGCTCAGCGCCATCGGCTTAGCCTGCCATCCGTTCGGCGGGTCCTGTGCGCCGGGGCGCCGGTTTCACCTGGCTTGTGGGAGGCGTCCCGAAGCCTGTTGCCCAACGGTGAATTGCACAGCCCCTATGGTGCCACCGAGGCATTGCCGGTGAGCACGATTCGCGCTCATGAGGTCCTGTCCGAGACCGCGGCCGCCACCCTTGCAGGCGCGGGCACGTGTGTCGGTCGCCCGGTTCCAGGCGTGGAAGTGAGGATTATCCCGCTGACGGACGTGGCGATTCCGTCGGATGCGGTGATGCAGGCCTGTGCGGCCGGAACCATTGGGGAAATCGTGGTGCGGGGGCCGAATGTGACGCAGGCCTATGATGCGCTGCCGGAGGCCACCGCGCGCGCGAAGATTCGGTCGGTCGGCGGACAAGGGGCGGGGTTTTGGCACCGCATGGGTGATTGCGGCTACCTCGACGACCGGGGCCGGTTGTGGTTTTGCGGGCGGAAAGCGGAGCGGGTGGAGACGGCCAGCGGTCCGCTTTACACGGAGCAGGTGGAGCCAATGATCAATCAGCACCCGGCGGTTCGGCGATCCGCCTTGGTGGGGGTTGGACCGGCGGGCCGCCAGCATCCGTGGGTGGTCGTGGAGGTGGCCGAAGGCTTCCGCCCCGATCAGGCGCTGATGGGCGACTTGGAGCGCCATGCCCGCCGGAATCCCCTGACGGCGCGGATCGAGGGGTTTCGTTTCCATCCGGGACTTCCCGTGGACGTGCGCCACAATGCGAAGATTCACCGATTGACCCTCGCGCGGTGGGTGGCGGCGACCCTGGACTGAAATCGTCGCAGCTTGGCCTCGCCCCCGCAGCCATTTCTGCTTTTTTCAAGCCGATGTCATCGCCTGATCCTCTGGCTTCGGACCTGATTCCCGCACCCTTGCGAGACGCCTTGCGGCAATCCCCGAACAATGCGCCCCTGCTCGTGCATGTCGCGGAGACCGTGTTGCGGGGGAACGGCTTCGTGGCGGCGGAGGGACTTTTCAAGCGGGCGCTGGCGCTTCAGCCGGACAACCTCGATGCGCGGCTGGGACTGGCGGCGGCCTTCTTTCAACAGGGCAAACAGGGAGCGGCCTTGGTGATCGTGGAGGATCTGACCCGGTCGGACCGTGCCCCCGCGCGGGCGTTGCTCCTTCACGCGCGCCTTTCGCACCGCGCGGGTGAACCCCGGTTGGCGGCGCGGCTCTATCAGCGCGCGCTGGCGGGCGACCCCGGCTGCGCGGATCCTGAGCTGACCCTTCGCCTCGCCGAGTTTTTCCCGACACCGCCGCCGGCGGTGTCGGGTTCAGCGAGCGGATCCCGCGATGGCGTGGATCCCCTGCCGTTTGCCGGGAACGATGGCCAGGCGGATGCCGGCCGCGCCCAGGATGGACGCGCGACCCCCGGGCAGCCGCCGCGGGGCGGGCAGTCCGGCCCCGCAGGCGCGGAGATCGAACGCCCGCGCCTGACATTCGCGGACGTCGGCGGCATGGATCAGGTCAAAGGGGAGATCCAGATGAAGATCGTCCTTCCGCTGAGGCAACCCGAGGTCTTCAAGGCCTATGGGCGCAAGGCTGGCGGGGGCATACTGCTGTATGGACCGCCTGGATGCGGAAAGACCTTTCTTGCGCGGGCGACGGCGGGCGAGGTGGAGGCGGGATTCATCGCCGTCGGCATCAATGACGTGCTTGAAATGTGGATCGGGCAGAGCGAGAAGAACCTGCATTCGATCTTTGAACAGGCGCGAAACCACCGCCCCTGTGTCCTCTTTTTCGACGAGGTCGATGCTCTCGGGGCGAACCGCAACGATCTTTTGAAGACCGGCGGCCGTCAGCTGATCAACCAATTCCTCAACGAATTGGATGGAGTCGTGAGTTCCAACGAGGGGGTGCTGATCCTGGCAGCGACCAATGCTCCGTGGCATCTCGATCCGGCGTTTCGCCGTCCCGGGCGCTTCGACCGCATCCTCTTTGTTCCCCCGCCCGACCTGGTTGCCCGGGGGCAGATTCTGCGACTGCACCTGGGCGGCAAACCTTGCGAGACGATTGATTTCGAGTCGGTGGCGGGCAAGACGGACGGTTTTTCCGGTGCCGACCTCAAGGCGGTGGTCGACCTCGCCGTTGAAACCTGCCTGAGGGACGCGATGAAAGCGGGCCGGATCCGACCCGTGACCACCCGCGATCTGATCGCGGCGGTCAGACAGCACCGGCCGACCACCCGGGATTGGTTTGAAACCGCGAGGAATCACGCGCTCTACGCCAACCAAAGCGGGCTGTACGATGACGTGCTGGCCCACCTGAAGTTGAAGCCATGAACCGAGTTCGGCGCGAGGTTCCGGTGCATCACCCATGAGCGTCCATCTGGCCCGGGCGGAAATCCTCCTCGCGCAATCGCGTCCGGCTGATGCGGAGCGCGAGGCGCGCCAGGCGCTGCTGCTGAACCCGCATGATGCGTCGGCGCATGCGTTCCTCGCGCTCTGCTGCGTGCACCAGAACCGGCTGGACGACGCGGTCGCCGAAGCGCGCATGGCGGTGGGGCTGGCCGCCGATGAGGCGACGTTCCATCGCATCCTTGGTTTCGTGCTGCACCGGGCGGGACGCCAGCTGGAGGCCCTGCGGTCGGTGGAGGAAGGGCTGCGCCTGAATCCGGTTGATGCGGAGGCCCACGTGCTGAGCTCTTCGATCCGGCTGGCAATGGGGCAGGTGGAGGAGTCGCTGGCGGAGGCGGAGGCCGCGCTGGCGATCGATCCGGAGCAGGTGGAGGCGGCGAATTTCCGCGCGATGGCGCTGATCCGGCTGGGACGGAAGGATGAGGCCGTGGCGACGATGGACCAGGCCCTGCGACGCGATCCGGACAACGCGCTCTCCCACGCCAACCAGGGATGGAACTGCCTCCACCGAAACGACCCCCGGGTGGCGAAGGAGCACTTCCTCGAGGCGCTGCGGCTGGATCCACAAATGAACTACGCCCGGGAGGGCATGCTCGAGGCGCTGAAGGCCCGCAACCCCCTTTACCGGGTGATGCTCGCCTACCACCTCTGGATGGGACGGCAAAGCGCCTGGTTGCAGTGGACTCTGATCGGAGGGGTTTTTTTTGGCGGACGCGCGATCCACCTGCTTTCGCAGGCCAGTCCGGGGCTGCAGTGGGTCTACCTGCCGCTGCACATCCTGCTCTACGGTTTCATCTATCTGTCCTGGACGGCGCAACCGCTGTTCAACCTCCTGCTGCGGCTGGATCGTTTCGGCCGCCATGTGCTCTCCGACGACCAGCGCGTCGGGAGCACGTACTTTGGGGTGTCCTTCGGCCTGGTCCTGGCCGCGCTCGCCTGGTGGCAGGTGACCAAGGCACCGGTGGGTTCGCTGGTGGCGCTGGACGCGGCGGTGATCTCCCTGTGCGTCGCGGCGACGTGGAGCCGCCACGGTCGCGTGCGACGGGTGCTGGCCGGATCGACGGTGGGGCTTCTCCTGCTCGCGAGTCTCTCGGTGACGCTTCTGGCGCGCAATGAACCCCTGGGCGGCACCCTTCACCTGCTCTTCGTTCTCGGGTTCATCGTCTTCCAACTTGCGTCGATGACGCTCGGTCGGCGTTGATCTGCAGATCAGCCAAGCGCCCGTTCCGTCAGGACCTCTCGTCCGGAGACCTCTGTCTTGAGCCGCTGCGGGAAAAGGCTCCGGAGTCGCCCGAACTATGGCTTGGGCTTTTCGCCGCTGAATATGTCCTTGATTCCTTCACCGATTTTTTTGACGCCATCGATCGCCGCGGCTCCGGTGGTTCCACCGACGGTCATCAGCGCTCCCGAGGCGGCCTCAATGACTCTCGGTATGATCTGTTTGGTCACTTCCAAGGCAAGTTGACTGGCGTTCAGACCATTCTCACGGGTTCCGAGGTCGACCAGCTCGAGGTCGGGCATCGGCACGGTAACAGCTGCGGGACCGATCCCGATCGTCACTTTGGCACCCTTGAGGTTGATTCGTTTGATCGCGAATTTCTTCCCCGAGCCTTCATTGGCGGCCGGCTTGCCGGGTTTCGGTCCCCCGATATTCTTCTCAATCTGGGCCAGCAGCTCCTTTACATTGCTGCTGATCAGTTTGGTTTCGTAGACGAACTCCGGCTGCTCCAGGACGACGTTCTCGACCACAATGGTATCGCTGAGCAGGCTCATGGGATCGAGTTCGAGGTGCAGTTTCTCGATGTAGGCCAAACGATCGCTCTGCCAGCCCTGGGGATTTCCAACAAACAACCCTTGGAGCGTGCCGATGCCGTTCCAAGGCGAGATCCGTGCGGATTCCAGAGTGACTGGGCTTCCAGTAATCTTTGGAGCCAATGTGTTTACGCCCTGCTTGGCAATGGATCCGATAAAGAAGGACAGGGCGATGCCGACGAAGAGCAGGGTCGCCGCGGCGATGGCGAGGAAAACCAGGAGTTTTTTCATCTTGGCGAAAATGTGCCCGAACCTTCGGTGGTGAGCAAGCCGCCTCCTTGGGCGCTCTGCGGCGGCCTTTCCCGGCTCAGTGTCCGGCGCCGGCTTGGTGCTCCTGAATGTACTCCTGTTTCAATCCCAGTTTTTCCGGCGCATGGAGGACGAGCATCTTCATCCGGATGTCGCCCGGGACCTGGGATCGGGTCGCCTTGGACACGACGATCATCAAGCCGATCGCGAGTGGCACGGTCCAGATCGCCGGTTGTTCACAGAGAATCCGGAGCAGCGGATGGGCCGCCCAGTAGGAGGTGAGATCGATCATCTTGAGGTCGCTGACGTTGATCAAGGTGGTGCAGCCCAGCGCAGGCGATCGAAAGCCGGAGTTGTCGGCGCATGAGAAACTCGCCGCCGGGGATTTCACCACGAGTCGTAAAAAGGGGCGCTCGGGTCGGGAGGGGAACGACGAGCATGGCAACCGCGCGGATAACCCGGGGAGGTTTTGTTCGCTTGCGGAAGCTCGATGACTTTGCTTCTGGCTTGAGTTGCCTCGACTCGGCAAAACCCGACCCATCCTTTGAAGACCTGCCTTTACTTCCTTCTCCTGGCCCTCAGTCCGGCTGTCTGCAGCCTGGCTCGCGGAGACCGGCCCAACGTGCTGCTGATCGCGATCGATGATCTCAACACCGCGCTCGGCTGCTACGGCGACCCGGTGGTGAAGTCTCCCCACATCGACCGGCTCGCGGCCCGCGGTGTGCGCTTCGACCGTTCCTACTGCCAGTATCCACTGTGCAATCCGAGCCGCGTTTCCTTTCTCAGCGGACGCCGTCCGGAGACCAGTGGCGTGTACGTCCTGGGCACCTCCGCCCGCGCGGCGCTTCCGGAAGCGGTGCTGTTGCCGCAGTTTTTCCGCCAACGAGGGTACTTCACGGCGGGGGCAGGCAAGGTGTTCCACAATGCCAAGGTGAGTGACGCTTCCTCGTGGGATTTCTATGAGGACGGTGTCACCGACGATCCGGAGGAGAAGGCTGCGATCGAAGCCCGCTACGGTGCGGGCGGCGGCGGGGGAGACGGCCGGCCGGCCTCCCATGTGTTCACGACCGACGGTGCGCGGACGCGCGATGGACGAAACGTCCGGACGATTCTGCGATTGATGGAAGAGAAGAAGGCCGAGGGTAAACCCTTCTTCCTCGCGGCCGGATTTCACAAACCCCACCTGCCCTGGGCTGCGCCTCGAGCGTTTTTCGACCTCTATCCGCCGGGAACGCTGCAGCCCAAGCGGGAGCCGGCGCTGCGCGATGTGCCTGCGATCGCGTTGCAGACCGAGCTGTCGGGTTTTGCCCAGCCGGATTCCCGCGAGGAGGCGATCCGGGGTTATTATGCCTGCGTTTCCTTCACCGACTCCCACGTTGGGTTGCTGCTTGACCAACTCGATCGGCTCGATCTCTGGAAAAACACCGTGGTCGTGCTCCTGAGCGACAATGGCTTTCACCTCGGTGATCATGGCGGGCTTTGGGCGAAACTGAGCGCGTTCGATGCGGCCACCCGCGTGCCGATGATCATCGCGGGAGCCGGTGTACCGGTCGGGCGCGTTGTCCATACACCGGTTGAACTGCTCGATGTTTTTCCGACGCTGGCGGAGCTGTGCGGCGCTCCGGCGCCCGCTGGTTTGGAAGGGCTGTCGCTCGTCGGACTGATGCAAGGCAAGCCGGCGGAGGAAAAACGGCGTCCGGCTGGCAGCATGGTTTTTCATTATGACCAGGCGGGTCGCACGGATGTCTTGGGACGCACGGTGATCTTCAGAGACTGGCGTTATACAGAGTGGGACGGTGGTCGCCGTGGTCGTGAGCTCTACGCCCGCGCCGAGGATCCGGGCGAATACCACAACCGCATCGCCGACGCCGGAACGCAGGGGGAGGCGGCTGCGCGCCAAGGGGAGTCGATTCTGCGCGCTTTGCCTGTGCCCAAGCCCGGCGCGGCCAACCGACCGCGCGCGCTCCTGCCTGCGCGGGAAAATTCAAAGTGACGCTGCAGGTCGGCCCCATGGACTGAAACCTCATGAATGCCACGTCCTGGAACCGTGCCCGTCGTTTGCTCTGCGGGCTTCACGACCACATTCGTGGGTCCGTCGTGCAGGCCCGGGTGCGCGGTTTCAGGCGTTTTGCCGACGTCGCAGCGGTGACGACTGCGGACACCATCTATCGGGTGGACCGGATTTCCGAGAAGGCGATCTGGGACTGGTTTGAGCAGCACTGGCCGCAAGAGTGGCCGGTGCAACTCGTCATGGAAGGGGAAGGGGACCACGCGGAAGGCTCGACCTTTCCGCGAGGCCTGCCGTTGAGTCGCACCCGACTGAAGTGCATCCTCGATCCGATCGATGGCACGCGCGGCCTGATGCATGACAAGCGGAGTGCGTGGATCCTCACTGGCCTCGCACCGCAGCGAGGCGGCCGAACCCACTTGGGGGACATTGAGGTGGCGGTGATGACCGAGTTGCCGACGAGCAAGCAGGTGCGTTCCGATCAGTTGAGCGCGATTCGCGGTCACGGGGTCGTCGCTTCGTCCTGGATGGGGGAAGGACTGCGCCGACGAGCGCTGAAGATCCGGCCCTCCCAAGCCGTGACCTTTGAACATGGCTTTGCCTCATTCGCCCGCTTTTTCCCGGAAGGCAAAGTCTGGCTGGCGTCGCTCGAGGAGGAGCTTTGGCGGGCGTTGGGTCTGTTTGGCAAGGACGGCGGAGCGCGCGTGTTTGACGACCAGTACATTTCCACGGGTGGACAGCTCTTTGAATTGATTGTCGGCCATGATCGTTTGGTCGGAGACCTTCGACCCTTGGCGTTTGCCGCGCTTGGCCTGGGTGGTTCCGGGCTCTGCTGCCACCCCTACGACATCTGCACCGCCCTGATCCTTCAGGAAGCGGCAGGCGTCGTCGAAACGCCCTTGGGCCGGCCGCTCCATGTGCCACTCGATACCACCAGTGCGGTGGCTTGGATCGGCTACGCCAATGAACACCTCGCCCGCCAGGTCCGGCCGGTCTTGCGGCGCCTGATCCGCGAGCGGGCTTAGAAGCCCCCGCCCTGCACCCGGTTTGTGGCACCGGGAGATCGGTCGATCAATCGTTGCGGCAATGGTATTGCAGCCCGGAACGATGCGACCTGGGTGAGAACGAGCTGGTTTCTTGAGTCTGATTTGTGGCATTGTCGGGGTTCAAAATCATGAGCAAAGCGAGTAAACATCGACCGTGTCCGGCGCTCGGCCGGGAGATTACCCCCAGTGAATGCGGCGAAAACCGCCACAGCCGTTTTGCCTGCCCGGCCACGTGTCCGCACAATCCCTTCGCGTTGGAAAACTACACCGGGTTGCTCTCGACCGAAGAGGTGCTCGACCGCCGGACGTTGGAGTGGATGTTCGTGGAAGCCGGCGACCGCGCCGGATTGGAGCGCGGGCTGCAACGTGCGATGCGGGCCGGGTCCGGACATGCCGCGCACGCGTTCACGACCTGGAATCTCTTCATTCTTCGCGATGAGCGTGGTTTGACCTGCGCACAACGTTGGGCTCAAGCCGGGTTTCCGGGACTGAAAAACGACGAGCGCGTTTTTCTTCGAGCCAAGATGCAGGTGCGGGTGGTCCTGTTCGAAGTGCATCGCGTGCTCGATGAACAATGCGTTGAGGGGGTCGATCTGCTGGCGCCGGAGGCCACGCCGATGATCATCGTCGATCGCAGCCTCGCCGCCCGGACATCGCGCTTTGCCACCCTGCTGGCTTGGGTCTATCCGCTCCCGCATTTTTGGCGGATGAACGGCACGGCGATTTCCCTGTCGGACGTCGAGGGTTTCGAGCCAGTGGAGATGGTCATCGAAACGGTCAGGCACCTCGGTGGCCCGACGGAAGGCGCCGCGTTGCGCCTTTGGCTGGCGGAGAATTTTGTCCGCGTGGACGAAGCGCTGATCGCGACGGCGAAGGAACGCCATCGTCAGATGCTGGCCAGCATGGATGCGCAGATCGGCCTGGCGACTTACGCTTTGCAGGCGCCGTTTGCAGAATGTCGCGCCGCGCTCGATGCCGAGCCTGCGATCGAGCGCGACGAACCGACCGACAAAGAACGCGGCGAGCGTTTCGTCGAGGCGCGACTCTGGTTCGACGACGCGTCGCCGGCGACGGTTGGACGCAAGCTGCTCGGACGCGTTTTGCTGGGCCATGCCTCCTGGAGCCTCGAAGCCACCAGCGCGGCGCGGTTGGCGACGCTGCGTGAACGATTCGAGAAACGGCTCGGCAAGCGCACGCGTTTCGATCGGGAACGGCGTGACGATGTTGGCTCCCGCATGGCAATGGAAATGCCCCAGCCGGATCAGGCGCTGGTTCCGCCGCGCTTGTTGCAGCAGCCGATGCGGGTGGAGTTCTCCACTTCGCGGGTGCCGGTGCCGACGCCGCTCCGTTCGAAAGCGGAAGTCGAGGCCCACTTCATGCGTGAGCATTTGCGCGACTATGCCGACCAACCCGTGCCTGCGCTCGACCGAAAAACGCCCCGCCAGGCCGCGCAAGATCCGTCCTTGCGGAAAAAACTGCTTCTTCTCCTCAAGCCATGGGTGCGGCGGATTGACGAGATGAACCTGCGCACCGGCCTAACCGATGACATCAACGGGCTGCTGCGTGAACTGGGGCTTGCCGAAATCGACTTTCCGCCGCCTCCGCGCCGCGCTCCGCCGGCCGAGACGCCGGACGATGAGGGAGATTGCCCGGACGACCCTGAACCGGCTCGCGGGGGGGCGTCCCGACCGCGGCCTCCGGGGCAGCTGAGCGAGGAGGAGGCCTCGAAACGGATGCACCACGCGCTGGCAGGTTTCGATACGGCGGCTGCGGCAATCGATGCCTTGATCGCAAGCGGGGCGACCGTGTTGGAGGATGTGGCGGATTTGACCGAAGCTCTGCTCTCCGAGCACGAATACAGTTTTTTTGTCAGCTTTCTTTTGCACGGTTGGTTCACATTGGTGCCTTCCGGCATGAAGGCGCCAGAGCTCAACTACGAGGCGATGGGGGAGGAACTCGCGCGCGAGTTGGACCGTGTGCCGATGTGGATGGTCGGCGGCCCGAATGAGACGATGAAAAACATGACCGCGGGCAGCCGGCAGCCGGCATTGCTTCAGTTGCTGATCGCCGAAATGTTCAAGGCCTCCGCCAAAGCACCGAAGAAACTGCGGCCGAATCCCGAGTCGATGGTCTCAATGATCGCGGTCCTGAAGATCGTGATCAATCAGGTGGGGTGATCCCAAGGTGACATTGACAGGTCGAACAGACGCGGAGTCGCTCACCGAGGAACGCCCGATCTCCGATCCGATTCCCCGTCGCCGGGTAACCTAATAGATTACCCGGTCGAGAGACCGGCTTTTCGGCGGATTTCTCCCGGCGAGCGGTGCCGACGTGCCTAAGCTCGTAATGATCTAATGGAGAGATGGTTGGAGGATGTTTCAGGGTTCCTCGCTACTTTCAGTGGGTAAACGAGGCGGCGATGCAAGGACCACGAGGGTCATTACGCGTGGAAAGGAGACCCAGCGAGTTGCCCGTGCCCACCCCTGCGCAGGCTCGCACCCCAAA
>Ga0163144_10001206_pt1 | contig 61091 bp, 100 predicted proteins | sample OliLak19BULKMAT1_FD_123175 | JGI IMG/M metagenome (GOLD analysis project Ga0163144, IMG submission 123175) | Freshwater microbial mat bacterial communities from Lake Vanda, McMurdo Dry Valleys, Antarctica - Oligotrophic Lake LV.19.BULKMAT1 | ecosystem: Environmental > Aquatic > Freshwater >...
TCTTTGCTGCTATTATAGGACTTGGAACACAATCGCAAAGCCTAAATATGGGAAGTAATTTAATTAGCAATGTCACAGATCCAGTTAGTGCCCAAGATGCTGCTACTAAATTCTATGTTGATACAACTTCAGTCGTTACTCCTGGTGGGGCAAATACAAACGTACAATTTAATAATAGTGGTTCGTTTGATGGAAATGCTAATTTTGTGTGGGATGATATTAATCATGAGTTAATTGTAACACATCCTACAGATGGGGTAGGAATGCGGTTAAGTTCTCTTGCTAACACAGGAGAGTATCTTTCTTTCGCAACTACTGATAACGCATCTGTTTGTTCTGTCGGGGTTGGAAATGCGTTTCCTGCACCAGATGGGCACAATGTTTTAGAATTGCGCGCGCCAAATCAAATTCAATTATTTCCTGGTGCGTTTCTTTGGTCTTTCCCGAGTACTGGTGGATTGATTGGACCAAATAGTAGTATTACATATACGTTATCTTCAAGTACTCTAACACTCGCTGCAAATTCCGCAGGTAATGAGGGTACGTTAAGTTTTAAGGGCGATGCAGCAAATGATAATGTTTCTCTTATAAGCTTTTTAGATTCTACTGGTGTAATTGAGTTTGCAGACATATATGCAGATAATCAAGCAGGTGTGCAATCACTTTCTATAACTGTTGATAGTGGAAATAACATTTGGCGGTTTGATGAAACTGGATTGTTAACTACTCCTGGTTCTGTTGGAGTAAATGGATCAGCTGTAGCGTCAGCAGTGTTACAAGCAGATTCAACTACTAAGGGGTTCTTACCTCCTAGAATGACAACCGTTCAGAGAGATGCTATTGGAGCACCTGCTACTGGTTTAATGGTCTATAATATCACAACGAATCAATGGGAAGGTTGGAATGGTACTCTTTGGGCCATCCTCGGATAACGGTAAATAATTATGGTATTTTACGGGTCTGGAATATTTTATGGGAATGGTGCCAAGTACGCTGGAACAGCGTCATCAGCTGCCCAAAGTATTCCAGTTGACTTACGTTTTTACAGAACAAATCAAGATGGGATTTATGTATTTTGGTGGGGATTTGATCCTGCATTTATAACCCCAACGCTTGCATTTACTAATTTTGATCTTCAATTAGATACAGAGGTTACGTTTGCATCCCCAAATTTAGTTACATATACAACGGCCACAGCCATTACATATCAGAATGGGAATGTTCGTAAAGGTTTTGCAGTTCCTGTAGCAGCTAGAATTGATAGTTTGCCACAAATTTGGTATGCACGCGTGCGTACTCATACGATTTCGTTTACGTCTGCTTGGTCTCAGATATTACCATGGACCATTCCGCCTCGAGTTCAAACTGCATACGCTGTTTCATTAATGGAATCCTTACCAGATTATCATGTATATGGTAAAGGAGATCTTCTTTTACCTGTTAATCAACGCGACTCAAATCTATATGTAGTTGAAGACATGTATGGGTATGAACTTGATATTGTGTATTATACTAATTTTCTTACTCAGACCAATAATTATATTGATTTAGCATTAGATGAAGTTTTGTACTCTATTTATGGTGTTCAGTTTAATTTTATTAAGCCTGAAAATATGCAGTATGTAGATTACCGTTGGATTTTGATGAATTTATATTTAGCCTCGTTAGTAGGGAGTACAAATGAAGCTATTATATTAACGGTTCAAAGTTACACAGGGATACCCCCAACTCTATTAAATATCAGAGATTTAAATGATTTCTTTTTAAATACTGTATTAGATGCTCCAATTACACCTGGTTCTCCACAAAGTACGTTTAATACAGTTTACTCATATATTGAATCAACATTTCGATTACAAAATATTACAACGGGTTTATATGTTCCGCTAAGCGCGTATTCAGTGAATGGGGTTCTTGGAACATGGACAATGAATGTTCCAACAACAAATACCCTTCAAGCCATTTATAATACAGGTACTATTAATGATCCGTTCCCAATTGTATTTGATGCATTAGCTGGTTCAACGACTTTAGCCGGTACAGTTACTTTCACAAATAATAGCACAGCTATTGTCGGAGTTGGAACTTTATTTTCAACTCAGTTAGCGTTAGGGCAGCAAATTACTAATTCTGAGGGTATTTATTTAGGAACTGTTGGACAAATTGTAGATGATACAAACTTAGTATTAGTTAATGTTTGGGCGGGTGTTACACAAATAAGTGCAGTTCGCAGGTTACTGTATTCTGATCTTCAACTCCCGCCACCAGTTCTTTGGGATAGTTCTACGCTCAAAGCAGGATTGCTTGTTATCATTTATAACCCGTTAAATATTAACATTGAGTGGTTAAAATTATTAGTGATGTTACTCTTACCAGCCGAAGTTAAGGTGTATTTCCGAGTAGTTCAATAAAAAGGTTCGATTAAAGGAGAAGTATATGGCATCAACAATTTTTGGAAACGGCGCACGCATAATTAAACAAGTTTTTGATTGGATGCAATTTGGTGAAGTAATCCAAACACAGAACCTAATAGTTGATACTTTCTCCGCTGGTATTAATAATGCCACAATAGCAGGCGAAGGTTTCCTAATTATTCCTGGGAATAACAACACTGCGTTAACACCTTCTATTAATGTAACAACTGGTGGGATTGCATATGATCCTTCTAGCGCACGCATCTATATTACTTCTAGTGATATTGCACTATATAATGCTGGAAATATTAATACTACCACAAATGATGGATTAGGTAATTTCATATTGACTCCGCAGAGCACTGGTGTAGTTAACGTTCCGTTAACGCAGCTTTCTCAAAATTATCTTTGGATCAATTACTTAGCTACTATCGACACCACTGCTTTTACATTAAATCAATTGACTAACGCAAAGATGTTCTATAAACAAACAGATGGATACAATATTCAAGTTACTACCGTAAACGTTCCACCCAATGCAAATTCCATCTTCTTAGCTGTAATCAACTTAACAGGTGGTGGCGCAGTTGGTTTAGCTAATATCTCACAAGTCGGGCGTGTGTACTATCGTATCCTTCCTAAGGTTGTTCCTATTACAACCCCTTTAGCGAACCTATCTGATCGTACTCTTTTTTATAATCCTGCTTCAACATATAACTTAGACGCCCATATTAAAGCAGTTGGTACAGGAACAGGTATTAGTCCAACAAATCCGCATAACACATCGTTGTCAGATTTGGGTGTATCTGTATTTGATACTGTTAATGCGCATAGACAATTAGAACACGGCAATGCAATTATAGCAGGAACAGTTGGTGATTCATATCCCACAACCTCTGCGATGGCCACAAGTATTGCTATTGTGAATCCCGGGAGTGATTATATTATTGTTCGTCAGCTAACATCTGTTCAATATATAATTGTTAATGGATCAGCATATAATGTAACTGCTGTGTTTGGTGTTATTCCTGTTGACGCAAATGTTACTTTTCCTGCATCTTCTGGGACGTATAATGTTTATTGGGATTCTGTCACTAAGGCGTTTGCTGTAACTACTGCTAGTATCGCGACTGATGTTACTAAGTTTTGGCTATGCACGGTTACATATACTTTCGTAGGGCTGGGGCCAACTGATCATAATGCCTTGTCAAACTTGATTGAACGCCGTCGGATTGGTAGCACCGTTGAAAAATATCAACGTTGGGCTACAACAGCTCGTCCTCCAGTGCCATTACCAGGCGAGTACGGATTTAACATAGATATCAATGCTCCAGAGTGGTTTGACGGATCAGGCTGGCAATCTTTAACGGTTCCAACTGGCTGTATGTTAGATTTTGGTGGATCTATTCCCCCAGTAGGATTTTTACAGTGTAACGGTACTGCTGTTAGTAGAACAACCTACTCAAATTTATTTGCAGTTGTTGGAACTACATTTGGTGTTGGAGATGGGAGTACAACATTTAATATTCCTGATAAACGCCGCCGTGTAGCCGTTGGTTCAGGTGGAACAGGAACAGGTGTATTAGGAAATACTGTTGGCAACGTTGGTGGATCAGAAACAATTATCCTCACCACAGCGCAAATGCCTGCTCATAATCATCCTGCATCGTCGTCGTCATCTGTTTCTGATCCAACTCACAATCATAACAATTCAGGTACTGGTTCACCTGGTACTGTTGGTAGTGGCACTGCAACTATCGCAGGCGCATTCGGCGGAAACTTTCTTGCAGCTGGTCTCGCTGCTGTTATGAATCCTGCACTTACTGGTATATCCGTTTCAACTAGTACAACAACATCGAATACTGGCGGTGGTAGTGCACATGATAATATCCAGCCTTCACTTGTTCTCACGTCAATTATTAAATACTAAAGGAAAATATTATGACTGATTCTATTACCAGTTGCATAGTTTATAAACGATCAAACGATGAAATCCATCATTACGATATTACATTTGCATTTGAAATTCCAGACTCTGCAAGCCAATATTCCGTTATCGCAATAACAGATTCAGATCTTACAAATCCTACAGATCTTGATGAGGTTAAAACGCTTGCATGTAGTCGAGCAGCAGTTCTTAAAGCACTCTATGCTACCAGCACAGCAGTTCAAGAGCTAATTGGCCCTGTTGAATTATAATAGAGGAGGAATAATTATGGATTGGTTATCGCTTATTAATAAGGTTCTTGAATTGTTCAAGACTAAAAAAGTAGAGTCAAAACTTCCTAATGTTCCTGTTGTTCTCTCGTATTATGGTACAACCCTTAAATTGGTTCGCAAAACTGATAATGAATGGTGCACACAGGGTGAGCTCACTATAAATGATGTATTTATCTGTTTTACGATTGAGCTCCCAAAGATCAGTAATAATGGGGCTAAGGTTCGTGTAGCAGCTGGTACATATACTATGTCTATGTACCAAGGTTCAAAATGGCCTTATAAAGTACCTTTGTTAGATACAACTTCGATTGGACGAACATATATAGAGATTCATCCAAGCAACTTTGCTATCAGACCCTCTGACGGTAAAGTATTTTTGGAGGGTTGCATCGCTCCTGGCCTTACTCAAGGCGAGGATTACGTAAATAGTTCTAAGCTTGCTCTGGATCTAATTTTAACAAAGATTGATTGGACCAAGCCTGTTAGAATTATCATCTTCGACCTGTAAACTTACCTACTTAAAAATAAAAGTTGACTTTCGTATAAACCCCATGTATAATGATTACATGGACCGATGTTTTATTTGCATAAATAAGCCTAATCACAAATTCAACGAATGCAAGAGCGCTAGTTGTGAGTGTGCATGCGTTTACGAGATTTACGATCGACCACGGAATGAGTTGGTTGATGATGTGCTTGACGCAAATCCTAAATTTTTAAAGATTCCTAATGTTGAGATTAAGAAATTACCTGACTTGGCTAAGTTGATATCTCGATTCAATAAAATCAAGAAAAGCGAATGGGTGCCAAAGACCAAAGATAAGCGCTTTACTAGCAAGCGCAAAACATATGAGTATCATAACGCTTAAAACAAGCGAACAAATAGATCTTATTACTAAAGCTGCGACGATCACTTCTGATTGTCTCAGTTTTTTAAGTTTACAGGTGAAACCGGGTGCGACAAGCAAACAATTAGATATGCTTGCTAATGATTTTATTATGGCGCGTGGTGGAACAGCGGCTTGTAAAGGTTATCAAGATTTTCCAGCAGCAATATGTATTTCTGTAAATTCACAGGCTGTACATTGCATTCCAGATGATACTCCTTTTAAAGAAGGCGATGTAGTAAAATTAGATCTAGTTGTAGATTATAAGGGATGGAAAGCTGATTCAGCCTTAACTGTTCTAATTCCACCAGTGAAACCAGAGATACAGAAGCTTGTCCAGAACACATACCAAGCCATGATAAATGGTATTAGACAGTGTGTAGAAGGAAATACAGTGCAAGACATCAGCAAGGCAATTTATGCCACTAGAGGTGATTGTGGGGTGATTCGTGAATTCACTGGACACGGTATAGGTAAAGAGATTCATGAGGCTCCTCAAATTCGCAACTATGTTAATGATAATCAATCTACTCCTGTTTTAGTTGCGGGAATGGTACTTTGTATTGAACCTATTTTCTGTATTGGAGATCCTGCCATATACCATAAAAAGGGTGAATGGAACACCTGGATGTTTTCAGGAAATTCTGCTGCTCATTTTGAGCATAGTATCCTTATTAATCCATTTCCCCAACACCCAACAATTTTAACTTTAAGAAAGAATGAAGTGATTTAATGGCTAATTATACAAACAGATTTGGAAACACGGCCATTGCACAGTTACTTATATAATTAGGCCTAATGGCCTATGTACATTCTTACTTATTTACGTTATAATAACTCTATGCGACAATATGTATTTTCAATTACGCTTGTGTTATCTTTGTTGACAAGTGGATGTGCTTTGAGTACAGGTATTCGTTTTGGAGATGATGGTTCAGTGAGCAAACCACAAGTTCATGGATCAGTTAATGTATCAGGTACGCATGGTTATTAGCATAGAAACAAACCCTACGAGGCTTAACTTAAAAGCGAGGAAACACTAAAATGAAAAAGCTAGTATTGACAGTCATCGCTCTAATCCTTGGGTCTATTTCTCAGGTGCGAGCAAATAATGTTACAGATACACTCTCACCTGGACAGTCACCTGTTATTGGTTCAATTCTTTACTATAAAGCAGGTGGTGGGAATAGTAAGGGAACGTGGGCACTTCCTTCCTCAATTCCTGGCTTGACAGGAGCAACAGGAGCAACAGGAGCACAGGGACTTCAAGGAATTGCAGGTATAAATGGAACTAACGGTGTTGACGGCGTTAATGGAACTAACGGTGTTGACGGCGTTAATGGAACTAACGGTGTTGACGGCGTTAATGGAACTAACGGTGTTGACGGCGTTAATGGAACTAACGGAACTAACGGATTAACTGGTGTGCAGGGAATTCAAGGTGGCAAAGGTGATCAGGGCGTTGCAGGGGTAACAGGCGTGAATGGTGCTCAGGGTTCTAAAGGAGACAAAGGAGACAAAGGAGACAAAGGAGACAAAGGAGACACTGGCTTAGTTGGTGCAATTCACGCTAATGATGGAGTTAACGGAACAGCTTCAAACGTTGATACTCTAGATGTCAAAGGTGATGGAGTTGTTGTTTCTCAGGCTACTAACGTTGGATCGCTTGACTTGAGCAATCTTAATACAAATCAGACCAAAGTAAACACAACAAACGTCACAAACTTGAATAATGATGTTACTAATATCAATGATAAGTCATTTAATACCACTAATAACAGTAGTCTTCAGTCCCAGATCAATAACGTCAATCAAGGTGTTACGAATAATACGACTCAGATCAATAGCTTGAATCAGAGTGTGACTAACCTTAATAGCCAAGCTGCAGATGCAAACCATCGTATCTCTCGGTTGGAAGAAACAAAGTATCTTCTTGAACCTACAATTCGTATCTTTGATACGAAGCATTTTCAAGGTCAGATCTTTGATTCGTATGATGTTCGTCGAGGTCGAAACTTTGCCATCGGTGCTCGCATTATGTTGAAACTTGGTAAATCATACGAAGAAAAGCTGATCGCAAATGCAAATCGAGACACAGCGGCATTATTGGCTGCTAACGTTGGTGATACTATCGTGGAACGGAAGGCTATTCTAGCTCAGTTGAAGCTGGATAAGCAGTTGATTGCAGATCAAGTCGCCTTGCTGGAAATTGCTCGTAAGCAGTTGCTTGCGCAGGAAGCTCGGTTGACGACACTAGAGGCGTTCAACCACTCAGATGTTACTATTCAACTGGGAGGACGCTAACATGTCAAACGTGAATAAGTCAAAAACCACTGCCTTTGGCAGTGGTGTTGCCTTGGGGCTTCTGTTGGCTGGTGGAACGTTCCTTGGCTTTCAAGATAAGCTCACCCCGCTCCCTGTCGTTGAGACAGTGACGGTAGAGAGGGTTGTGGTTAAAGAAGTCCGTGTGGATAGGTCCGTTATTGAACCTAAGCTCTATCGTGCGTCTCAGCTTGACGCAGAGGGTAATGTTGTAGCGACATGGGAAGTGGTCAAGTGTGCATTTCGTGTCGTCGGTGCAACACTGACGGATAAGGCGGGAAACACCTTTGCTGTGGCTGGTAACATCCGCATTGAATCAATCAAGTAGCACAGGTGGGATGTTAGAAGGAGAGACTCATTACGAAAACATCTACAGAAAGATTCTTTCTATAAAAAATATTAGGCCCTTAGACCTATGTACATTCTTATCTACTCCTGGTATAATATAGTATGACCAAATCAAAGGAGACACCTAATATGAATCGACACTTTTTGAAGTGTACTTATTGTGAACGGCCAATGTCAGTGAATGTTAGTGACGCATCTGAACTTAAGATCATCTTAGCTCAAGCATGTCCGTTGTGTGGTGAAAAAGCACTTAAGTATATGGGGCGTGTTCAACAGACTAACCTTGTTAGGACGGGCGTTAAAGCCGCGTGTGATCTTCGATGCACCAATGCAGTCGGTCCTAAATGTGATTGCATGTGTTCTCATCTCAATCATGGTACTCATCGTTTGGTTACGTTTGATAAGGTTGTCGGTCGGCTGGAAGTGGTTGAAAAAGATCTCCTTAATAATAACGAGAGTTATCTCGCTCGTATTAAGCGCATGGCTGACGCGAAAAATCGTATTAAGGTGAAAGTTATTACATTCTTGACATATAGATATCGTGCTGCGATTGATGCTAAAAACAATACAAATCATGGATATATAGCTGACAATACATTGTACTACGAATACCATGATTATCGTAATTTCTTGCAGAAGATTGACAAGACTGAAGATCTTTTAAGCATTCAGCGCAAGGTTACACTGTTTGCCAAGATGATTCCTCAACTTGGCTCAACACTTGATTATCTTGAAGCATTGAGTGCCGCAAAGGAAGCGAAAGAAGCGGTTGCTGCTTGAACAAAATTGTAGAAATTAAATTCGGTAGCTATTTATATGGGACAAACACCCCGAATAGCGATCTAGACTTTAAGGGTATCTACTTGCCTACAGCGCGAGAGATTTGCCTTGAAAAGGTCGCTAGGAATGTCAGCACGTCTCGTCCAAAACGCGAGTATGAGAAGAACACAAAGGATGATATAGATTCTGAGGTTTTTAGTCTCAAGGAGTATCTACGTCTTCTTTGTGATGGTCAGACCGTCGCCTTAGATATGTTATTTTCACCAGATTCCTTTCAAATCTTTAAGGGTGACGAGTACCATTTGTTTCAAACGATCTATAAGAATAAGGATCGATTAATCTCTAAAGGTATCCTAAGCTTCATTGGGTATGCACGCAAGCAAGCCTCGAAGTACGGAATTAAAGGTTCGCGTGTTCGGGCTGTTAAAGAGATCATTGATTTCTTGACATTGCATGAGAGCACTGCGTTAATTAGCGAGTTAGATGATAAGATTGCTATTTCAGGACTCTTGTCAAATGAATTTATTAAGTACGTGGTTGACGTTGACAATAATGGCACAAATATTATCTACTTCGAAGTATGCGGCCGTAAATTTCAGCAGACAAATAATGTGGCGTATATACTTGGGGTTTTAACTAAGATTTATAACGGGTATGGACAACGAGCACGTCAGGCTGAAGAAAATGATGGTATTGATTGGAAGGCACTTTCTCATGCTGTTCGAGTTAATTATGAAGGACAAGAATTACTACGAACAGGCTTTATTAAATTCCCGTGCACAAATAAACAATTGCTTTTAGACATAAAGAACGGTATAATTCCTTACAAGGAAGTTGAAACGGTTATTGAACAGGGGTTGATAGATTTAGAAGCGGCCCAAGCAAATTCAATACTTCGTGATGAACCTGATTTAAAGTGGCGAGATGATTTTGTATACGATGTTTATTCAAGCATAGTTAAAGGAAAATAATAGCCACCCTAGCTCAATTGGCAGAGCAATCCCTTTGTAAGGGATAGGTTAAGAGTTCGACTCTCTTGGGTGGCTGTGATTTTCTTGTAGACTCATTTGGCTCTTAGCACAATGGTAGTGCAGCAAGCTTATACCTTGCAAGTCCCAGATCGGGGCGAGATGTAGGTTCGATTCCTACAGAGCCAAATGAATTTATGAATGAGTTTACTTTACAAAAGGTCAATCCTATTCATCCATGTATCTGTGGGCATTTAATTAATGCTCATGGTGAGGAAGATTCTGGCTATAGACTACAGTGGAATGCTGATACTGAAACTGACACGGAGGTTCAACAACAACCTCGTCCGATTTGTTACTCATGCGAATATGACTGTTGTTTTATAGAGATGAATAATTTAGAATACGTGGAATGGAAAAGTGATCTATCAAATAAATGTTCATAATGTAAAGAGCCAGATCGATCCTAAATTGCCAGAGCATGTGCTCTCGGCGATTCGATCTAAGCTATCAGCTGAAATGCCTGGAGCCTTCTTTGCTCGACAGTGCAACCCATACGCTGGTACAAAGTATTTCTTTACTCCGAAGACTCAGGTGTTTCCTACCGGAATGATTCATTATGTTCGAGACATCATGGACAAGTTTAATGTTGAATGGGAGATCATAGATCATCGTCCTGAGGTTACATTAGGTACACCATTACCCCTCCATGGTATTACACTCCGTGATTATCAGAATGAAGCTGTAGATTTAGCCATTCAGAAACAACGCGGTATCCTGAGAGCTGGAACTGGCGCTGGAAAGTCCTCAATGCTTTCAGCTATCATTGCTCGAACTAACGTTAAGACATTAATCTTGATCCACAAGCAAGATATCTTTTATCAGCTAATCAATACATTCGAACGCATCCTTAAAATACCCATCGGTAGGCTTGGGGATGGAGAATGTCAATTTGAGCATGTGACAGTGGCCATGATTCAAACCGTAGCACATGTATTTGATCCTAAAGTAAAGGTATTAGCCAAGGAGAATAAGATCCTAGCCGAAAAGGCTGATGTTATTAAACAATTCCTTAACAGAGTTCAGTGTGTGCTTATTGACGAGGCGCACCATATCGCAGCTGATACATTTTGGGCTGTTATGCAGAACATGCCTAACGCAACCTATCGTATTGGTGTTACCGCCACAGCATTCCGTGAAGATGGCATGGATATTATGCTTGAGGGTGCATTGGCTCAGAAGTTTATTGATATCTCATCTTCAGATTTGATAGATCGAGGATATTTAGTTCCGCCTACAATTTATTTATATCCATTTCAACATCAGCGTCGCAAAAAGGATGACACATATGGCTTGGTCTACAGTGAAGAGATCGTTGGACACCATGATAGGAACCATCTTATTTGTCAGCTTGCTATTAAAGCTAAAGCTGCAGGGAAAGCGGTTTTAATTGCAGTGACACAGATTGAGCACGGGGAAATCCTCGAAACCATGCTTCAGGCTACTGATAAATCTGCTATCTTCGTAAATGGTCAATCCAAGTCAGAGGTACGAAAACAAATTTTAGAAGACCTTGGGAAGGGCGTAATTAAGATCGTTGTGGCAACCAACATCTATTCTGAAGGTGTAGACATGCCAGCTTTGTCGGTTCTGATCAATGCAGCCGGTGCAGCTTCTGGAATACACTCTCTGCAGCTTCTAGGGCGCATTCTACGCACTTTTCCAGGTAAAACCAAGGCATGGGTCGTTGACCTGCAGGATAATGGCAAATTCCTAAATAATCATTCTAGAGAACGGGTTAACATCTATCAAACTGAGCCTAAATATCAGCTTGTTCCAGTGGCCACCGTGAATGATGTTAAGTTTTGTTAATTAGCCCCGGGGGTTGACAAGAGCTCAAAAATCTGTTAGAATATAGTACGAAATCATTTAAAGAGTTGGATATTTGGATTAAAGATAATCCTCAGATAGATGCAGCTGGTCGTATTTATTTAATGAGTCGTTATGATGCACTAATAAGTACATTTGGACAAAAGAAAGCTGATTGGATTATGCGTAATTTAGAAGTGAAATCATGGACTTGTAAAGGAGCAGTTTAATGAGTAATAAATGTTTCCAATGTCTTCGTGATGGTCATACGTTTAAGAATTGCTCAGATTCTTCCTGTATGTGTGCATGTGTTCAGGAATTGCGATCATTTCCTAAGAATGAGCACCCAGATAAAGTATCGTTACATTTTCTCAATATTAAAAATGAAGAGGTTGCCGGTTTGCCTTATCCGTACAAGCAGATCAGTAGATTCATGAAGATTCGTGTAAAAGAGCAGATTATTGGACGTGTAGCCCGTCGGACGAAAGAAATCATCGCGTAATTCGGAGGCTTAATGTTTATAATTGTTGACGGGGCTGATAAGACGGGGAAATCGACGTTATGTAGCGCTATTGTTGAAGAGTTTGGTTCTAAATATTTTCATTTTGGTAAACCTAAAAAGTATCCTGCAACAGAGTATGCAGAGTATGCTTTGTCAATGAATGAGAACATGGTGTTAGATAGATTCTATCTCGGCGAGCTTGTGTATGGCCCGTTGTTTCGTGGCAAGGCTGGACTTACACCTCTTGAGTTTGCTACCATTGAACGCATCTTGCGTCTGAAACAAGCCATTTTTGTTCAAACAACAACCAATGCAACACTCGCCAACAAGCGCCTGTTGGCTAGCGTACAAGACGAGATGGTTAATAAAGAACAGAATGTTAAGGCTGTTCAAGCATTTAAGGGTTTGTTTGGAAAATCAAAAGTGTCCCATATCATTCAGTATGATGGCTCTACTCGTGAGAATCTTGCTGTGGTTTTAAGTCAGCTTGAATCTCTGCAAAACGGCGTTGAACGGAATCAAGCTGAGATTAAGAACGTGTGCACTGGGATCGGCACGCCCGTTGGCCAGAAGATCGTTTTCGTGGGCGAAGCTGTCAACCATAATGTTACATGGATGAATCTTCCGTTTGACAAGGGCTTTTCTTCTCAATTCTTGCTCGATTCCTTTCAAGCAGCACGAGTGCCTGAGGAACAGATCTATCTCTGTAATGCAGATAAAATTACTTCTAAAGAAGTTGAATTCTTATCACGTGAGAAAACGACATTCGTCTCACTTGGCAAGAAGGCAGATGAAAAGCTTAACTTCTTAGATGTTCCACATTATGCTTTGGCTCATCCGCAATATGTTAAGCGGTTCTTGTGGAATAAAAAAGATGAATATGTTACTGAGTTGAAACTGATTGTTAAGGAGGCGTCAAAATGAACCCTCTTTATTATACCTTAGACAGAACGTATAGCGATATATCTAGCGCTTACCTCGGAACGTTAGAGGATGTGTATCTGAATCCAGATTATCGAACAGCTCCACGTGGTTTGCCTATCCAGGAAAAGATCGATTATATGTTTCATATTACTAACCCAACTAGTGATCCAATTGTTACAAAGGATCTTGAGCGCAATGTGATTATCGCTGATTATACAGCCAAAGAGGTTGCTCTATATGATTCAGGAACTAATCGAGTAGAAGACTTTGAAAAGGCCAGCAAATTCTGGCGCCAGATCGCGAATGCAGATGGTACAATCAACTCAGCTTACGGATTCCTAATTTGGTGTAATAAATCCCTTGGAAATGGAACGATGACACCTTGGGATTGGGCGAAGCAGTCTTTGATCTCGGATAAAGATACTCGTCAAGCAATTCTACGTTTTTCCCTGCCTGAGCATTCAGTATTTGGTGTAAAGGATTTTCCGTGCACTCTGTTTGGAAATTTCCTTATTAGGGAAAACAAATTGCACCTCACGATTGTCATGCGCAGCAATGATCTTTGGTTAGGGTTAACATACGATTTACCATGGTTCGTTGGGTTAATTGATCAAATGGTTGACGAGCTTAAGGTAACGTATCCAGATCTTCAAAAAGGATCTTATACACATGTAGCGCATTCTGCACATATTTATGATCGCGATGTGACAAAGATTGAGAAGGCGTTAGGTTATTTTGTACTGGGAGATTCACATGGACGATAGACTTGCTGAGATCGTAGCAAAACAACGAGAAATTGTGGATAAATGGATGGATCTTAAGACGATGACAGTAGAACAGAAAGAAGCCAAATTAGCAGAGTTTATGCTTGCCATAATTGCAGAAGTTGGCGAAGTACTGAATGGGGAGAAAGGTGGAGAGGATACAGACTCTAAAAGCAAAGGGATTGGAAGTATAAGATGGAAAAGTTGGAAAAAAACTCAAACTCCGCCCGATTTTGACTATGTATCAACTGAGCTTATTGACATTTTTCACTTTGTGCTAGAATGTCTTATTATTACAGGAAATGATGCAGATACTATTTTTGCTCGATACATGGGAAAAAATAAAATCAACCAAGATAGATATAAATCTGGTTATTAACAAGGCACTATAATGACCCAAAAAATAAAAATTTGTGCAATTAGTGATACTCATAACCAACATTCTGGCGTGGAGATTCCAGAATGCGATATTTTGGTACACGCGGGTGATTTTTCCTACAGTGGGCATGCACTTGACATCGTAGCACTTGATAATTGGTTTGGAAAACTTAAGGCAAGTGGGACTGTTAAAAAGATCGTAGTTATAGCTGGAAATCATGATTGGCTTTGTGAGACTAACCCAAGCCTTGCAGCTTCCTTATTCAAGAACAGTATCTATTTAAACGAGCAACCAGCGAAGGTTATGGGGTTGAAGTTTTTCGGCTCGCCAATTCAGCCGGTGTTTTGTAATTGGGCATTCAATAGAAAACGCGGTGCTGAGATTGCTCGGCATTGGGCTAAGATTCCTGATGATACACAGGTTTTGATCACTCATGGTCCGCCGTTTGATATCCTTGATAAGGTTTGGAGCCAGCCATACAATTCTGTCACCGGACCTGATCCGTTGGGGTGCCATGATTTACGCATGAGAATTGACCAATTAGAGCACTTAAAATTGCACATTTTTGGTCATATTCATGACTCAAATGGCATTTATATCGACCAGTCGACAGGAAAGAAGTTCGTAAATGCTGCCATTTGCAGCGAAGAATATAAGCCGATTCAGAAGGTGCATGTACTCGAAATTTAAATAGGGCCTTTCGACCTATATACATTCTTATCTACTTCTGGTATAATAAATATATGATCTACATAAACGATAATCGATGTGAATGCAGTCACAGGAAATCTGAGCATATTCTCATTAAAGGGGTTTCTGGTCCTTGTTCCTTAAATCAAAAAGCCTGCGATTGTTGGGCTTACAAATATCACTACCAATTGCACGATAATCAGATTGCTATTGAAATCGTACACAATAATAATGGGGGCTACTTTATATGAACAAATTTCTTCGCAATTTGAATGGCGTAAAAAACCCAGTTAGTGACACAATGCATACCGATATTATTGCTTGCGTTGAAAAACGTTTAGGTTCGGTTCTTATTACTGAGAAAGTGCAACTGAGACAGAATCTATCTCATAATGGCATGGTTTTCCTTGATGACGTTACAGACCAAAATGTTTATGCTGCAGCATTTAAAGATGCTGTTACTATTCTTAAAATCAGCAAGCTAACAGCTTAATTATGAAAAAATTAATGCTCCTATCAATGGTATTTGGATTGATCACACCATGTACGGCTGAATCGTATCAAGACTTGCTCAGTGAGATGAATAGAGATACAGCCACACATTTACGAGCAAAAATTCTTAAATTGCCCAAAAAGTCTACTGTTGAAGTTACATTAAAGAGCGGGAAGGTAATTCGTGGAACGCTTAAGAACTTTGTGAAATATGATGACGGATTTTGGATTATGCCATTGGATAAGAGTGGTTGGTTTGCTGATGAAGCGTATGATCTTTACGAATTACTTGATGTTAGACTCATTGTTTTAAGGCCTGTGTGAAAGATATACTCCTGACTCTCATAATTGGGATTAGTATAATAGTTGTAGCAGGTGGTTTGATGTATGTGGAAGTTGATAGAGTTATGACATTTGTAACTCATCTAAATTATATTTATATGATAGACAGTTGGCTTCAATAAGATGACGCAACAAGGTGCTCAGTTTCTGTTAAATAGTGTTATTGCTGGAATTAAGCCATTGCCTGTTAGATTTAGGTTTATTCAAAAAGGTGTTGAACACCTTCCTGATATTGCAATGTATGATCTTAAGGAAGCGGTTGGGAAATACCCGATCGACACTACATTGGGTGTACCACATTTGGAAAATCTTGGATATGTGTTTCCTGAGGGTGCTCCAAAATAATATTGGTTTAACTGGAGAAAATGATAATGGGCTGCGATATACATATGGCTATCGAAGTATTTGGAAATTTGGACCATATCAAGCAGTGGGAGGTATTTGCACTCGATATCCCCACTGCTCGTGACTATACTATGTTTGGAGCAATGGCAGGTGTTCGTGATCATACAGTGACTCCTGTTGTATCTCCACGTGGCATGCCTACTGATTCAGCGCGAGCCACTAAGTATTGGGTAGAACGTGGGGCAGGGCATACTCAATCATGGTTTTATCATGACGAATTTGCAGAAGCGATGCGACTAGTTAGAGAAGCAGATAACATAAGTGTGTGTAAGGTATTTTTAGCTGTTAATAGTACATTGAAAGCACTTGCAAAAGTTTATGGGGAGACAAATGTCAGACTTGTTTTCTTTTTTGACAGTTAAACACGAATATGAATATGAATAAGCGTGCCTTTGAGCGTGGGACACTTTGTGAATGCACTCACAAACGTGTGCAGCATAGATTATTAAGTACTACTGTCGAGCAAGCTGACTGGGAAGCACTTGATGAGAATGTAGTTATTTGTGTTTGTGATTGTCAGCAATTTGGACTTATAACAAATTTAAAATACTTAGAGTTATTAGAAAAGGAAAAATCAGACTTACAATAAACCAAATAATGAGAATACTTTATATCTTGTTTGCATTAACATATTTCACACAGGGTGTTGGATCCCTTGCGTCCCAACCACTTTACTATTACTTGCGTGAAACACTTGGTATTTCTGTTGCTACAATTATGTGGCTTGGGAGCATTACCAGTTTACCGTGGTTGATTAAGCCTTTATATGGATTCTTAAGTGACTCATTTACTTTATTTGGATACAGGCGTAAGTCATATATTATCTTAAGCGCTATTTTAAGTAGTGCAGCAATGCTTGCTTTGGGCCTGTCACCATTTTGGTCAATTCCAGTGCTTGTAACTCTGTTGATCCTTGATTCAATGGGCGGAGCGATTAAGGACGTTGCTATTGACGGGGTGATGGTTGAGGAAGGCAAACGATTAGGTAATACAGGAACCTTTCAAAGTGTTCAATGGGGCGCGTTGTACGTTGCTCAAATTTTAACTGGTATTGGTGGCGGATATCTTGCAGAACATTATGATTACAAGATTAGCTATCTTATTATTGCAGCGTTTCCAATTCTGATCGGATATTTTGCATTAATATATACTGAACCAAAAGTTGAAAGCGTACGTCCAAAAATAGAGGTCAAGAAATGGCTTGCAGCGCTATCTCGAAAAGATTTTCTCCTATCAGGAGCTTTCTTATTTTTCTTATGGTTTAGTCCATCCTTTGGAACACCACTCATGGACATTATGCGAACACAATTGCATATGAGCAAGATTTGGATTGGATGGCTTGGAACGATTGGAGCAGTTTGTAGTTTGCTTGGGTCTGTTGTTTATTTTCGATACGCGAAAGAGCTTAATCTTAAAAAATGGCTTATTTGGAGCACTATAATAACTACGATAACTACTATAGCATATCTCTATGTAGATAAGAATGTCTTGTTAGTTTATACAATCATAGGTGGAATAAGTAGTGCCTTTATTCATCTATTGCTGCTTGATTTCATGGCTAGGACATGTCCTGAAGGCACAGAGGCGACCACCTTTGCACTTCTTTGTAGTTTGGTGAACTTTGCTACCTTTTGCAGCAATGGGTCTGGGGCTTTCCTGTTTGACAAAATTGGATATCATGGGCTAGTTATTGTCTCAAGTGTTACTACATTGCTCTGTTTAGGTTTCATCCCTTGGCTTAAATTGACACCTGAAAAGGGTTTACAAACAGTTAAAAACCTGGTATAATATAGATATGATTAAACTCAATGGACGTATAGTTACACCCACTATTTTTCCTGATAAAACTTCCCAAATTTGGAAGTTACAAGATGAATTGTTTATTGGTGGACCGCAACGTATTACATGGGAGTTTGAGAATGAGGCAGAATTGCTTCACGTTGCGCAGTTGAAAGACTTAATTGACGCAACTTGGGAGTTCCCAATTACTATTTTAGACATGCCGTATCTACCATATGCTCGCCAAGATAAAGAAATTTCAAATACAACCGCATTTGCGTTGTATTCTTTTGCTAAGTTGCTTAATGCTTTAGAGTTCGATATTGTGGAAGTGTACGATCCACATAATTTGCGTATTTCAACTGAGTTAATTAATAATCTAAAAGCTATTGCCCCAGATCCTGATAGCTTGGCCAAACTATTAGCTTCTGAGATAATTTACCCAGATTTCGGCGCAGCAGTTCGTTATAAAACATCCTTTAACAGCATTATTTGTAATAAGAATCGTGATCCTTTAACTGGTGAAATTGCCAGGCTAAATATTACCGGACAGATTGAATCTAAATCGTATCTTATTGTAGATGATTTATGTGATGGAGGACGAACGTTCATCGAGGTAGCGAAGAAGCTTTATGAAGCAGGAGCTACAGAAGTCCATTTGTATGTGTCTCATGGAATTTTCTCAAAAGGGTTGCAAGTCTTGCGCGATGTTGGGATAAAGAGGATATTTACTTATAAAGGCGAAGTGCTATGATTCTACCGATGTTGTATAGTGATTTTTATAAAGTTGACCACAGACGCCAGTATCCGGATGGTACTGAATTTGTTTATTCTAATTTGACCGCTCGTGGTAGTCGTATTCCTGGGATTGCTGCCACAGTCGTATTTGGTCTTCAGGCATTCTGTATGGATTACTTAATTCGACGTTTCAATGATGGTTTTTTTAAACGTCCTAAAGCTGAAGTGCTAAAACAGTATCAACGCCGCATGGATACTTCCTTAGGGGCTGGGGTTATCACGACTGAGCATATTGCTGCACTTCATGATCTTGGCTATCTCCCGATTCGTATAAAAGCATTGCCTGAAGGAACTGTTGTTCCTCTTCGTGTGCCTATGCTTACGATTGTGAACACATTGCCTCAATTCTATTGGATCACAAACTTCCTTGAAACAATCCTAAGCAATGCAGTTTGGCACCCAATGACTTCTGCTACTATTGCCCATCAATATCGTATTATGTTAGATAAGTATGCTACTGAAACGTCTGATATCCCAGAATTCGTCCAATGGCAAGGTCATGACTTTTCGATGCGTGGGCAATCAAGCTTTGAGGCGTCGCTTGCTTCTGGTGCCGCTCATCTGTTAAGTTTCACAGGGACAGATACAATCCCAGCTATTGATTGGCTTGAACATTTTTACTTTGCTGATGCTGAGAAAGAGTTGATTGGCGGGTCGGTCCCAGCCACTGAACATTCTGTCATGTGCTTGGGAGGTAAAGATACAGAAGCTGAGACATATCGTCGTCTAATCACAGAGGTTTATCCTGCTGGCATTGTTTCTATCGTGTCTGATACCTGGGATTACTTTGAGGTTCTTAATACCACGATCCGTGGATTGAAAGATGTTATTATGGCCCGAGAAGGGAAGGTTGTGATTCGCCCTGATTCTGGCAATCCGACGAAGATCATTTGTGGTGATCTTAACGCTCCGGAAGGTTCTTTGGAACGTATGGGCACTATTGAAATCTTATGGGATATCTTTGGTGGGACAGTTAACTCCAAAGGATTTAAGCAGCTCGACTCGCACATTGGTGCGATCTACGGAGATAGCATTACTCTTGATCGTTGCCAGGCCATTTGTAATGGCTTAGCTGCTAAAGGCTTTGCATCGACCAACATGGTTTATGGGATAGGATCCTATACATATCAATACACAACTCGTGATACATTTGGGTTCGCAATCAAAGCAACATATGGTATAATCAATGGGAAATCAGTCGAATTATTTAAACAACCTAAAACCGACAATGGAGTTAAAAATAGCGCAAAAGGTCTTCTCCGGGTAAACGCGGACTTGACACTTTCTGAGTCTGTTACTGCTGTTGAAGAGCGCGAAGGATTGCTTGAGACTGTGTTTTTGGATGGCAAGATGATTAAAACATACACATTACAGGAAATTCGTGATCGTTTGTCTAGGACACCACTATTTATAAAATAGATAATGAAACCAAATTCTATAGTTAATCATTCTCTTAAGAAGTCGTATCAGAGTAAAGAAGCAGCTGAAAAAATGGTTGCTTACTTATCTACGATTAAATCAGTGTATCTTAAAGTATATAAGTGTTATTGTAATCTATGGCACTTAAGCAGCAAGGGGAAAACAAATGATTGACCAAGCTTTAGAGAAGAAGTTTCTAGCTCGTATTGTAAGAGATGCTGATGCAGCATTGATAGCTAGTCAACGGAAGATAACTGAAGAAGTGTTTCAGTGGGCAACCTCTGCGAAACTTTACAGCATTGCTGTGTGGTATTCTCAGAACTATGGAACATGCTTATCTACTAATGAGCTTGACAGTCTACTTAAAACATCTAGTAAGCTTTCACCTGAGAGTCAACAATCAATTTTCGTCTTATTTAATGAGCTTCAATCTGATCCACTAGATACTGATATCAACTTTTTATACGATGAGATGCTTCGATATCATAAGCAGAATTTGCTTGAGAAGGCATTGCGGCGTTCTGGAGAGCAATTCTCAGAAAAGAAAATTGATGAATCAATTGCTGATCTTAAGAAAGCTTTAAGTAAGATCGATTCTAAGTTCCGTACTGAGGTTATTCGAAGTGGGCAGTTGGATGAGTTTGCAGCTGAGATTGAGTGGGAATACGAGGATCGGAAACTTAACCCGTTAAAGTATGAAGGTCTTAAGATGGGATTCGCTGTAATGGATGAGGTTACTGGTGGATTAGTATCGTCAAGTGTTTCTCTTATTATGGCACCGCCTAAGGGCTTTAAATCAGCTTTGGCGATGACAATTTGTTACAATGCTGCGAAACGTGGTATCTATTCATATTATCATGCAAATGAAGGTACGTACAAACTATTTTATGGTAGGTTCGCTGCCATGGAACTTTCTATTCCGTATAAGCATATTAAAGATAACAAGATGACAGCTATGGAAGAATCTCGGTGGAAACAATGGATTCAGAGTGTGAAGGATGGTAAGCATCAGATTTTGAAGTACATATACTTTGATGAAGTTCCTCCCGCAGTGAGTACTCCGGAAATTGTTAACGAACGATTGAAGAAGCTTAAAGAAGAGGGGAAAGAAGTCAAATTAGTTATCATAGATCACTTTGGTAGAATGACAACAAGTACTAAAGAAGCACTCCAAGATTGGCAAATGAAGGGTGTCATTGCTCAAGCGATTTGTAGCTTAGCTCTCGAGCATCGTGTTCCATTTATCTTACTTACCCATGTTAAGGCTAGTTCGGCTAAAGAGGGACTTGATAAAGAGAATAAGGATTTTGATGCATATGATATTGAACGTTCTGGTCAACCATTGAAGGACGTAGATTATGTATTCTCATGGAAGATTGAGAATCAAGAGGAGTTTGAACGGAATAGTCATAAAGGGTTTGCACGGTTGGCGTTAGTCTTATCGAGACATTCGGAGACGGGCGTGGCAACATTACAGATCAACGGACCATTTATGCAAATTCAGGAGCTCCAATTAGGAGGTACGCAAGTCCAGACTCCTGTAACAACAATTATATGAAAAATATTGATGCAATAATAGAGATTAGTGCTGGAACTAGGAATAAGTATGAATGGGATTCTAAAGAAGGGCGATTTCGGTTTAATCGTACACTTTCAACTTCTGTAAAATATCCAGTAAACTATGGATTTTTTGATAATACGTTAGCTGCCGATGGAGATCCAGCAGATTGTATTATTCCTTCTGTTGAACCTATTGAACAAGGGTGTATTGTGTTGGTAAGACCTATTGGAGTTTTAAAAATGATTGATGGCGGTGTTGAAGATTTTAAAATCTTATGCGTTCCTACTACTGATTTTCATTGGAATCATGTTTTAAAAATATCTCAAATGCCACCGCATTTATTAAAAGAAATTGAACATTTCTTTCAGATTTACAAAGATTTAGAAAAGAAGAAGGTTGTAATAAAAGGTTGGGAAGGACGTAAAAAAGCTTTAGCCTATTTAAAGAAAGCTCTTAAGAATTATGAAAAAATCAATTAGAGAGGTAGTTGAATCATATGGTGTGAAGCTTTGGACTATCAGTGACGGTATTCTTCGCGGTGCTTGTCCAATGCACACAAATGTCAATACCCCATCATTCACGATCTATGAAAAGACTGATTCTTACTTCTGTTTCGGGGAAAGCATCGGTGGAGATGCAGCAAACTTCCTTGCTAAGATGGAAAATATCTCATATGCGGAAGCTAAGCTTCGGGTGGATGGGGAAGTAAGCCTGGTCGAAGATTTAAATGCGATGCTTGACTCAGCTAGTGTTATTGACGACGTTGATTATAGGGATCAGCTCAATTTTGCTGTAAGTAAGTATTGCAGAGATTTGATGTATGCTGGTGAATCCGTAGATAAGATTCTTACTTTTTTGCAAAAAGTTGATAAAAATGTGTTGTCAAAAATTGTAACACACGATATAATAAAAGAGGTACTTGAGAAATCGAGACTATTAAGAGGTGATCTGAAATGAAATATAAAATCTCCAAAAGCTATACCACAAGTGTAAAGCTTGATAACGGAAGTTTCTATAGTTTTACAACTAAATTAGAGACTGAAGTGGAAATTAACGCAGCGGATCAGCTCATCGCTGAAGCTGATAAACTCTTTGCTCAGGCTAAATGGTTAACAGAACGCGATAAAGAGAGTACATTTGGTACAGGAGCATAACATGGCCTTAACAGAAGAACAAATGGGTGCACAGCTTGACGTTGTTAAAAAGATTCAAGTATTTCTTGATCCAGATCCTGTTGTTAAAGGCTTGTCTTCATTAAATGATAAGTTGGCTGAGTTGCAACGCGCCAAAGATCAAGTATCCGGACTACTTATGGAAGCCATGAAAAACATGGCAGAGAATGAAATCCTTAAGGATGTAGTTCAAAACGAACATGATAGGTCCCAGGATCTTCTAATTGCGACTGATGTTACAATTCAAGCACAAAAATCTGCAGAGCAACGGAGTATACACGCACGCATGAAGATGCCGGAGTTAGTTATGAAACTTCATCATGCCGACATTGCATTACTCAAGGCTAGTTGGTATATGAAGTGTTTGCAGCTTGTCGCAAGTAACCTTGAAAGCGCAAATTCAAATCTGTCACGTCAAATAACTGTAATTCAAATGGAACAAAACTTACAGAGCAGCGGTGGTCCAAGTCGTAGCGCAACAAAGACATTAAACTTCTAAAGGAGATACAACACAATGGGATTATTTAACAAGCCGCAGAAGCAGGACTATCCAGAACTTCCAGATAATCTGTACGTTGCAAAGGTAGCACGCATTTCTAATAAGATTGGCAAAACATCAGGTAAACCTTATATCTCGTGGGGATTTGAGATTGCTCAACCTCCGCACATTAAACGATGGGTGTGGGGAAATACACAACCTACAGTGAGCGAAAAGAGTCAAACTGGTAAATTCCTCACAGTGTTGGGTATTGATATTGAGACAGTTGACATGAGTACATTTGACGAACAAACCTTAGTAGGTAAGTATGTTAAGGTTTTGGTTGAAACCAAAGAGGAAGATGACGGTTCAAAATTCCAAAACGTTACAAAACTTATGGCTCTCACAGAGGCTGATGTTCAATTGCTTCAGATTTGGTTAACTCAAGTCCAGACAAGTGGCCCGGTTAAAGTTGCAACACAAGCGAATCCGACAGCTGCACCAGTTCAACAGCCTGTTTTGGCCGCTGCTCCTGTTTCATTTCCTGCTCAACCAGTGTTGCCACCTACTCCTCAAGTTGTTCAGGCAGTTGTACAACCTGCGACTCCCGCTAAAAAGAGTGCATTTCCGTTCTAATGGTAATATATCCAACACATCGAGTTGAGGAGAAATAAAATGACAGATGTTAAAGAGTTGAAATCATTTCTAGATAAACTAAGCAAGACGCATGAGACTACAATTGCTCGAATTAAGGATATGGATGATCGTCCTACTATTGAGGTTATTCCATCTGGGAGTTACTCAATCGATGACGCCCTAGGAGCTGGCGGATTCCCTAGAAGTCGTGTCATTGAAATCTACGGCCCTGAATCGGGTGGTAAAACCACGCTTACGCTACTAGCGGCTGCATCATGTCAAAAGACTGGGGGAACTGTGGCTTTCATTGACGTTGAAAACTCCTTGTCGTTAGATTGGGCTGCGCGTCTTGGGGTAGATGTAGATAGTCTCATATTCACTCAACCAGATGGCGGGGAACAGGCCCTTCGTATAGTCAGAGATATGGTCGAATCTAATTTATTTGACATGATTATTGTAGACTCTGTAGCTGCTCTAGTCCCTCAACAAGAAATTGACGGAGAAATTGGAGACCAAACGATGGCGTTACAGGCGCGCATGCTTGGACCAGCAATTCGTTTACTTGTCAAATCAGCCGCGAAGACAAAAACTGTGTTGATTTTCATCAACCAACTGCGTGAAACCATGGCAATGTATGGGCCAAAAGAAGTTACTCCAGGTGGTAAAGCCTTGAAATTCTATTCAAGTGTGCGTTTGGCTGTAAGCAAGGTCAGTGGTTCAGAGATTAAAGCTAAGAAGGGCGATGGTGAAGACGCAGCATCTGGGGAAATTCTTGGACATACTGTTAAGGTTAAAGTAGTTAAGAATAAGATTGGACGTCCTATGTGTGAAGCAACATTTGAATTGCGCTTCCTTAGCGGAATTGACAGATTTAAGGAATTGGTTGATATCGGATTAGCGCGTGAAGTTATTAGTCAAGCTGGAGCAACATTTAGCTTTGGGGCGCTTAAAGCTGTAGGTCGTGATAAGTTTGAAACAGAACTTCGACCAAATGAAGTCCTTCAGAAAGAAATTTGGACTGCAGTATTGGCTCTGAAAAAGATCTAATGCCACTCCTGTATAAGACTGGTTCACTTTTCGACGCACCTAAGGATTCGGTCTTGGTGCATGCATGTAATGCGCAAGGAGTCTGGGGTTCTGGAATTGCAAAGGAATTCAAACTACGTTTCCCTAATTCTTATGAACTTTATCATCATGTATGTCTTGATGGGGATGCAGCAGGTGCTGGTATTATTTTACCAAAAGAGAGTGAATACATGGTTGGCTGTTTACTGACATCACGCAATTATGCTTTGAAACGAGATTCAGTTGAAGAGATTTTAAAGAACACTCGTTCAGCCCTGACACATATGCTTGAAATGGCCACTGACGTAAGAGAGATCCATAGCTGTAAGTTTAACGCCGGATTGTTTGCTGTACCTTGGGAAGAAACTGAAAAAGTTTTACTCGATGTGGTAAATAAAACAGGGTATAATAAAGACTGGACAATTTGGACTTTACCTGATATAAAGACTAAGGAGATTTAAAATGGCGGATTCAAAATTGTTAAAACATGCGATATCTGAGATTGCTCGTATTGCAAGTAAAATAGGCATTGATGCTTGTCAGCTTAATAAGGCTCAGTTTAAAGAATTTTCTAAGATTTCAGAATGGGATCTTAGTAAAATTGGTGGATTTCGAACTGTCCAAACCACCTACTTTCCACTGACTGAAAAGAATCTTAAAGATATTGCACTTAACAATCAACGTAAGTCATATGTTGAAAAACTTGAAAAACAATATGGAACATGGGATGCATTTGCTGAACAACTTACAAATTCTCTGGTAAAGCAACTTGAATCAATGCGTGTTGAACCTAATATTCTTAATGAAAAAGTAACTAAAGAATATATTAAATCTATTGCTAAGCAAAATCTTCATGATCAATCTCCTAGATCAGTTGTTGTAGCTCTTACAGATCTTCATTTTGGTACAAATGTTGATGCAGCCGAGTTAGGTGGTAAAAATGAATTTAATTGGAATGTTGGAGCACGTCGCTTTGGATTTATTATGGAACAACTTAGTACATATAAGATGGAACTGCGTGAACTGCACTCTGAAGTAGTACTCCTTTTAGGTGGTGATTTGATTGGTGGGATTATTCATAATCAGGAAGGTAATGACTATGATTACATTACATACCAAGTGAATGGTGCACTTAGTTATTTCGTCCAAGCATTTGAGTATCTTAAAGCTTTCTATCCTAAAGTTCGTGTCATATGCCAACCTGGCAATCATGGTCGTATGATGCACAAAATGTCCAAGGATCGAGCTTTGTCACAAAAGTATGATAGCTTTGAGAACATTATTTTTTATTCTCTTGCTACGTATTTTCGAAAAGATCCAAAGGTCGAGATTATTGTTCCTAAAACACCATACGCAGAAGTATCTGTTCAGGGGCATCGTTTATTTATGACACATGGTGATGGTGTGTTCGTTACTGGTAATCCAGGCAAAAGTATCAATACAGATAACATCGATAAACAAATTCAACGAGTAAACGCTGAAGAACGTAATAAAGACCGTAAGCCTTTCAAGGTGTTCGTCTTTGGGCACGTCCATCAACCAGCTCACTTCTTGGTTTCTAGCGGAGCTCATGTTATAATTAATGGCAGTATGATTGGTACAGACTCATTTGCACAAGGAGTAGGTGTCATGAGTAATAATCCTGTTCAAGTAGTCTGGGAAATGAATTCTAAATTCCCGGTGGGAGATTCTCGATGGTTATTTGTTGCCTCTGCTGATAACGACGTTAGGTTAGAACAGATTATTAAGCCATATAATTATGAGCTGCAGTAAAGGAGATTTATGAGCCGATCACGAGATCCCCACCCCAAAGATATGTACGGACAATCGAAGTTTGATGTTATACCGCCACAGCTGCTGAATAGTTTAACAGCCTTAGATTACATTGATGTATTAAAAGAGGCCCGCTGGAATAATGACTATAGAAATATGGTTATGATAAAGTATTTGTGTGTCAAATCAATTGATGACATCGTTCATGCAACTCATAAATGCTCTGTGGCTGCGTCACTTGTTATTCGTACTATTCTACCTAAATTCTTTGAACTTAAGGGTTTTACAATTGATAAGATTGCAGCGGTTGAGAGCGATGGAGATTACGCTGCAACCTTTAGTTCAATTGAAGTAGCTCCTGGAAAGAATGAAAATAGTCTTAATTATGGAGATTACTTTATTTCAAGTCCTGATACACAAATGATGATTCACTTAGAAGATGCATATCCTGATTCTTTTGTTGTGCGTATAAGTGGTTCTAAAACTGCCAACACAAATAAATTCTGCGAAGATATGATTACATACGCTGAAGCTCATAACTTCCTTAAGGGACAAAAAATTGATCCGAATTGTAACTTTATTAAATTAACGCGTAAGTATACATGGGATGATTTGATCATGTCAGATAAGCTTAAAGAAGAGATTAAGCACAACCTTAAGAATCTCATAGAATACCGTGAGATCTATAAAACAAATGGCCTTCAAGTTAAACGTGGTCTAATCCTTGCTGGGGAACCAGGAACAGGGAAAACCATGCTTGCCAAGATTCTTTGTAATCAAACAGATTGGACATTCGTATGGGTTACGTCTAAGAACCTTGAGAATGCCAAACGGGTGGCTCAAATTGTTGAGCTCGCGCGTGATCTTTCTCCATCTATCCTTTTTCTTGAAGATATTGATCTTTTTGGCGGCTCTCGAGAATCCAATAACAATCCCATGCTACTAGGGGAATTGATGAATCAATTAGATGGGGTTGAAGAGAATACAGATATTATTGTAATTGGGAGTACCAATAACAAGGATGTATTGGAAAAAGCTCTAGTTTCCCGGCCAGGTCGATTTGATAAGGTTATTGACTTCCCACTACCTGCGAAGGCTGAACGGCTTACGATGCTTAAAGCATTCGGAAATGGTCTCTTAGACGAAGTTGAGTTCTTAGATGATATTGCTAAGAATTATACAAAGAAAACTGGGGCGCAGATTCGCGAATTAGTTAATATGGCGGTGATTTTTGCAATTGACGAAAAATCCTATTCAACTGACAAAAAACTTGTTATAAAAGAAGAGCACTTTAAAAAGGCAATGACGGCAGTAGCAAATAAAGACTTCAAAGCAGTATCAGGATTCTCAACAGGAGCTTCTAGTTTGCTTGGAAGCAGATTTGCAGACATAGACGATTAAGGAGACTAAAATGGCAAAAACAAAGTACCTCGAAGCACCTAATTCAGCAGAAGAGTTGGTGTCTAAAATCATGCAGGTATTCCCTGATAGATTTGCACACATTCAGCGAGCTGACATTCTATTAGTAGCTAAGGATAGTCCAAAGAGTTCATATAAAGCGCGCACGCGCTTACTTAATGGATTCTATAGGATGCTCACTAAAAAGAAGATCATAATTGAGCTTCATAAACAGGCGTGGGAACTAGATAAACCTGTTGATCGTGCCTTGACTGTATATCGTGAGTTGTACAGTCTTGATCTTCGTGAATCTAATGGTGAATACAAAATTAATAAACCAGACTTAAATGATTTTACAAAAATCTTAGATAAAACAGGACTTCACGGCGAGACCGCAGAGCAATTCCTTAGTAAAGCATTGTAACATGATTAAGCAGGTCTTAATTATTCGAAAAGACTTGCACATGAGACAAGGAAAAGCTATAGTGCAAGGTGCCCATGCTGCACTTGGTGCAGCATGGGAAATAGCTGATAATACAAATTGGCATACTGAATGGGTAAACACAGGTACTACTAAAATCTGTGTTTACGTAGAAAGTTTAGTAGCACTTCAAACTCTATATGATGCCGCGATAAAAAATGCGCTTCCGTGTTATTTAGTTACAGACGCTGGTAGAACAGAATTTAAAGAACCTACAATAACTTGTCTTGCTATTGGACCAGCTCCCGCAGACCAGATTGATATTTTAACTAAGGCTTTACCTCTATTGTGAATTTAAATCGCGGATTGTTAGGGGATATAAACAGTTATGTTTATTGAACAATTAATACTAGAGAATTTTCAATCTCATGAACATTCAATATTTAAATTTGATAAAAATTTAAATATTATTGTTGGAGTTAGTAATGCCGGAAAATCTTCAGTATCTAGGGCCTTAGCGGCTGTTCTTTTTTGCCAGTTTGACAAAAGTTGGGTTCGACATGGAGCAAAATACTGTCGTGTTACAATTACTACTAATACAGGTATAGAAGTTGTTAGGGAAAAAGGGGATACGATCAATAGGTACAGTCTAAAAATTCAAGGGGGGCCAGATCAGCCCTTCGAGTCAGTTGGAACGACAGTTCCTGAGCCCATTCAGCAGGCTTTAAAAATTCATACAGTTCAGGTTGATACTAAAGTTACGTTGAACCTAAATTTAGCCGGTCAGATGGATTCACTATTCCTGTTAACAGAAACTGGAAGCTATCGAGCTAACGTCCTAGGAAAACTCTCTGGGGCCACGCATTTAGATCATGCAATCAGAGAATTGAATAAGGAAAAACGAGAGATCACTAGAGATAAGAACACTCAGGATACTCAGATAGTTGAACTTCAGGGCCAAGTAGATAAGCTTGTTAAAATTAACGCTTATTCTTTACAAATAAGTGCTCTTGAGGATGCGTTAAGTTCTTTAGCATGCTCCCAAGAGCGTGTAGAACGCATCCGGAACCTTCTAGAACGCGTAAAAGCATCAAAAGATACATGGACACGGGAAAACAAAAAATTGGAGCTTCTAGGCCCAATTGTCGCAGATCTTACTATTTCTTTACATGTCAAAGTAGATAAGATTAAGACTATTAGTTTACTTTGGAGTAAGATAGTAAACTTTAAGCGTACATATGAGCAGCAAAATAAGCTGAATGATTTATTGACTCCTGTTGATTTATCTGCTATACTTCTGTTAGCCAACAAAGTGGCTAATTTAAAAGGTAGCAACGATTTGTCAATCAAGGTGGCTAAGAATACCAAAGAACTTTTGACCAAGATTGATGAGGTGCGTCAAGTTGAACAACGTTACAAAGAAGCTGTACAACAATATGGTGATATGCTCAAGGCCGCTGGAGTGTGTCCAATGTGCAATAGATCCACAGTCGAATGTATACAATAATTGCTGGGAGCCGAACGATTACTAACATGGTTGAATTAGAAACTGCTGTAAAAGCGTCTGGGTTTACTATTACTAAGGTTGCTTGTGGTGGAGCGTCAGGTGTTGATTCACTTGGCGCTTCATATGCGATGTCAAACAACATTCCCATTGTTCTTTTTAAACCAGATTGGGATACTTATGGTAAAGCCGCTGGTCCCATACGTAATCAGTTAATGGCCGAGAGTGCAGAGGCGTTAATATTAATTTATGATGGAAAATCTCGTGGTAGTGCAGACATGTTAATTAAGGCTACGGCCAAAGGTTTAAAGATTCATACTCATATAGTTAAGGCTAAAGAATGAAATTTCTGTTCTTTGGGGATCAACATCTTCGCTCATACTCTGATCGGCCTAAGTGGCGGATCGATGATCATTATCAGGCCCAATTTGCTGAGTTGAATGATATTAAGGAATTAGCTGTTGCACACAAGGTCGATTTAATTATAAGCCTCGGTGATTTTTTTGATCATACACGTGTTTCACATCAGCTTGTGACAGATACTCTACGATGGGTTAAGACATTACAGTGTCCAATTTATTCGATTGTTGGAAATCATGACGTTAATGCTTATGTAACCTCCGATCGTAATAATGGTCTTGGTGTACTATTTGAATCAGAAGCTATTGGTCGTTTGGATGAATTAGTATTTGACGCACAGAAGGTTGTCATTCGTGGTGTGCATGTTTATCTGGACCCAACCCAAGGGGATTATTTGTTTGACACAAAGTATGACGGGTGGACTAAGATTGTTGCTAGTCACAATTTTATCATCCCGCATGTTGTGCCATTTCCAGCTGTCCTTCCATTACAGGTTAAGACTAATGCTACAGCCATATTATTAGGGCATTACCATAAAGCTTTTACACACACGGAAGGAACCACAGTATTCATGAATCCTGGTAGTATTTCTAGGTGGTCCATTAACGAACAACATCAACCTCAAGTAGCAATTTTTGATACACAAACAGGGTTGATTACTCCTATTCCTTTAAAAAGTTCGCTTCCGGCCTGTGACATTTTTGATATAGCGGCTGCTGCAGAGATTAAGTCAACTGAGATGAACTTGCAAAGTTTTGTTAATAGTCTTGAATCAACTAGTTTTGAAAATGCAGATATTGAAAATATTATTTTGATAGAAGGCGCAAAACATGGTATAAGTAAAGGTGTGGTTGATTTGGCACTCGCTCGTGTACAACAAGCAAAGGCGGATATAAAATGAGCTTAGAGAATGATTTGTTAGCGTTAAAATCAAAAGGTGAGCGTCTTAATACGCTTCGTATTGAAAATGCGACCAAACTTCAGGGTTTAGAGGCTGAAAAAGAGAAGCTTCTAGTTGAAGCACAAGCCCTTGGGATTGCCCCAGATAAAATTGAAGAGACATTACGAATTGAGGAAGCCGCAATTCAAGCTGAAACAACTGAACTTGATTTGCAACTCACCAGGATTTTGGATGAAGTTGCAAGAGTTTAAAAGTTCTTGTCGTGCCTGTGCGCATAAACACCAATTTCAAGTTTGTAATTGGCCAATTAATAAAACAGGTCGACTAAAATTAAAATTAGTACATGGTGAAAGCAAACTTTGGGGTATTAGTCAAGCTTTACATCAACATTTGGATATGGATGGGGAAGAAGACGTTGTAGTTAAACAACGTTTAAATATTTATGAGAACGAAGTGTTTGAGTATGAACAAGAAGTTGATTGTGGATGTAGATTGTATATACCAAGTGATAACTTAGAATTTGTAGAATGGAAGTATTCTCAAAGTGAATAAACAACTCTCTAATAAATTTGAGCAATTGAAGACTAATTACAACCAAAAGGTTGGTCAGCTTCAGGCTATTCAGGATCATCTGGCATCAAGTAAAACACAGCTTATTGCACTCACGGATAAAGAGGATTTAACCTTAAAGACAAGTTTATTCCTTCAATCTCTTTCTGATCATACTCGCTTGCAAGTGCTAGATAAAATTGCTGGTATTGTAACTGATGCATTGCAGACTATAAAAGATACCAATTTAACGTTTACGATGCGCCTAGTCATTAAGGCAAATCAACCTACCCTGGAAATGGGTATCATTGATAAGCTATCTGGTCAGACGTATGATGTGCTTACTTCCTTCGGGGGAGGTATTTGCGACATAGTGTCATTGGCACTTCGTGTTGCATTACTAGTCAAATGGCAGCCGACGTTGTCTCGTGTGCTTATCTTGGATGAAGCCTGCAAACATGTCGCTCAGAAAGATCAAGAGTTACTTGCAATATTCGTTCGTAAGCTTTCAGAGGCTTTAAATGTTCAGTTTATTTGGATTTCACATAGCGAGATATTAGAGCAAGCTGGACATAAAATTTTCGAGGTAATTAAAAAAAATGGAATCTCAAAAACCGAAGAAAAAACGCCCCACATTTAATCAGAACGCAGCAATTAGAGGAGCAATACGACGGATTTTTAGTAGATCTCCTGCTAAGATTGAAGCGCAAATGAAGGTTCGTCGCGAAGTTCCAAAATTTAATAAAGATGGTTCTAGATCTAAAGTAGATGCAGTTCAATATCAATGCAACATATGTAAAAATTGGGTTGGATCCACTCATGTGGAGGTTGATCATACTGTGCCAGTGATTGAAGTTAATGAACAGGGATTTGTTGATTGGAATACTTTTGTAAACAGATTATTTTGCCAAGTGCAAGATTTACAAGTTTTGTGTGATCCATGCCACGATCAAAAGACACGAGATGAGCGTAAATCTCGCCAAGCATTTAAAGATAAGATTTTACTTGACAAATTAGAAGAACGTAGCAAATATGCTGGATCGATTCATGAAGAGAAGGCCTTAAAGAAAGAAATATCTAAGTTTTTGAAGCTTACTAAGGCGGCGGACACAATTTCCCGCGCCAAGAAACTTAAAGATTTTCTGATAACTAGAATCACAAAGGAAGACTAGTGCAAATTATTGCGTGGATTGTTACGATCTTATTTGGCGTTACATATTGGCCTCAACTTTGGCATAGCTATAGGACTAAAAGTGTTGGCGATATTAGCCCATATGCATGGTTTATTCAATCTCTTGCATATGCGTTAGCTATTAGCTACGGTGTATCACTTATGCAATGGCCTATGATCATCGGGTATGTTCATGGGTTGCTATGTAGTGTGGTATTCCTACTCATGTATTGGAAATACACTAAGACGCGTAAGAAACGAGGCAAACGAGGCAAACATGTATAGATTATCAGATGAGTTAGCTAAACTGCTACTATCAAAGATGCGTAAACCGGATATCGAGACATCAGGTAACGCAGCCTTTTTACCTAAAAATAAAAATAGTTTAGGCCTGATTGATCCAATCTGTTGTTATGGAACGTCATTTACATATATTCTTGAGAGTCCCAAACCCCTCATTAATCCTGAATTACCATTTATTCCTGCCGGAGTTGAAGGATACTTTTTATATCGGAAGGAAGAGCTTCAACCTGTTAATGAACCTTGGGAAATTAGTCGTGTGTTTATAGATCCCAACTATGAAGATCCGGAAGAAAAGATCGATGTGTCCGATGTGTCAGTTATTATAGCCAGTGATATTGTCAAATTAACGGCTCCAACGCTTAAGACATTTGAACAACTTGTAGCAAAAGAACCATTAATTGTTGATTGTTTGAAATTGGAGAAATAATATGGAAGAGAATAAACCGACTAATTTTAAAGAAGCAGCCTTATCACATATTCCAGCCAGTGTTGTTGAATCTATGAGACGTCAATCAGCTGTAAGTACAGAAGGCATGTCGATTTTGGAAGCCCTTACGAAGAACGGTGGACCAAAAATGATTCCTGAACAGCATGCAGTTGCATCTCAACCAGTTCAAAAATCCAGCATGTCATTAGCTGTCGATGGGCGTGTTATTAGGATTTCATTAGATCCAACTGAAGGCGCAGTTACAATGCTGCTTTATCTGTTGGCAACTGTTTGGAGTAAGGATAAGAAGATCGCAAAGGTGTTAAAGCAATTCAATTTTCATTTTTTTGACGAAAACAAGAATCAATTATATCCACTTGTAAAAACACGTGATAAAATCTAGCGCTCCGTGTGCATGCGGGCACTCATATAGTAACCACCTGAGTCAGACTTTTCAGCTAGATGATAGTGGACTTGATGTTATCAACGGATGTAGTGTTAAATATTGTGACTGTAACATTTTTGACTTTGATAACCTAAGATTTTTGGAGAAGGAATATGAGTCAAAAAACCACTAAACAATTACATTATCAACAGCATAAAACTAGGTTAATATGGATTTAAATAATAATTCATGCGTAAAATGTCCTTTAAGTGAACTTCGAACCTGTGTCTTGAACGGGACGGGAGATAAACAATCAAAGATTGTCTTTATTATGGATTCGCCATCCAGAGAAGATGATATGCATAAACTTGCCTTTTCTGGCCTCTCTGCACGCAAATTAGAGAGCGTTCTAGCTCGCCTAGGTCTTCATAGTAGTCAGGTTTACATGACGTATGCAACACGTTGTCGTGCTAACCTAAGAACCATCGAAGGAGTGCGACCAGCTAACTTTGACGAGATTCAAGCATGTTCGCAATATCTCTATGATGAGTTAACAGAAATTAAGCCACATGTCCTTGTACCTATGGGTACAGAAGCAATGATGGCTGTGTTTAATATCAAGAAACCAAAGGTTGGTGAACTTAGGGGTATTGAAGCTTGGTCGGAACGATTTAATTGCAAGATTATTCCGACGTATGGTACAGGAGCGATTTTACGCAACCCAAACCTTGAAGAAGTGATGTTGCAAGATATTCGCAGAGCAGTTGAATCTTCTAAATATCCTGAAATGTCTGATATTAAGAAAGGTAATTATTTGGTTATTAATAGTATGCAAACATTTGATGCTTTTTGCGATCGAATTGTTGAGCAGGAAGAGGTTTCAATCGATTTAGAAACAACAGGCTTTGATTGGCAATCAGATAAGATAATTTGTTGTTCATTCTCCTGGGCTGCAAATACTGGGGTGCTTCTCCCGATTACAAAATGGATCGGTGTCGAACACGAGAAGATTGTTGTTAAGCAGAAGAAAACTACTAAGAAGGGTGTTACTACTTATAAGCCTGTTGAGGAGATAGAGAAATGGATCGAGGATACATATCATCCATGGTGGGCTGACAAACAAGAGTATGTAATGACACGATTCCGTAAAATCATGGAAAGTAATATTAAATTTGTCGCTCAGAATGGTAAGTTTGATTGGAAATTCTTATTACAAATGGGTTGGGATGTTAAACCGCTAGCATATGATACACTTCTAATGCACTATCTTCTGCGTGAAACCTCTAAAGGGGAACATAACCTAGAAGATATGGCGCTCCAGTATCTGGGCAAAGGGCAACATAAGAAAGAGCTTGATGACTGGTTTAAGGCCAATAAGATGGGTGATGATGATAATAAGAAGAATTATGCTCGGGTGCCTACGGACCTTCTCTTTTCCTACGGTGCAGCTGATGCTGATGTAACTCTCCAATTAAAGAATATTTTCATGCCTCGGCTTGAAGCAGAAGGTATGGCTGATCTATTTAAGCATCTTATCATGCCTCTAAACTTTACACTTACACAGATGGAATTTGAGGGATTTTTAATTGATAAAACTGCGCTCCATTATGCTAAGAGTGTTTTAACACAGCAAATGATCGATACACAAACACATATCGGCAAGTTATTAATTGACGAAGGCGTTTTTAAACCTGTTGATTTTACTAATCAGGCAGAAGTTGACGTATTGATTGCTAACACACTTGAGATTCTAGATTCACCAAAGCAACTTTCTAAGTTATTGTTTGAAACACTCAAGCTTACTCCGATTAAACAAACAAAAACAGGATACTCTACAGATGAGGAGGTATTAAACATCTTGGGGAAGAAGTATCAGATTAAAGATCCTGTAACTGGCGAGTGGATCAATGACCCTAAAAGTGTTCCATCATCTATTGTGCAATTTCGTGGACAAGCGAAGCTGCTTCGAACTTATGTAGTAGGCATTGAGACACGTTTAGATAAATATGGTCGGTTGCACACCAAGTTTTTACAGGAAGGTACAGAATCAGGACGTCTCTCTAGTCGTGATCCTAACTTTCAAAACTTTCCTCGTGATTCTAAATTGATTAAGAATATGTTCATTCCATCCCCTGGAAATGTCATTATTGAAGCTGATGAAGGACAGAATGAGTTCAGATGGTGGGGCATTTATTCTAATGATCCACAGCTTGTTACAGATTTGAATGATGGGTTAGACATCCATAAACTTGTTGCTGCTTTGGCTGGCAAGGTCGATTATAAGAATGTAACACCCAAGCAGCGTCAGGTTGCTAAATCAATCGTGTTCGGGCTCATGTTTAATATGGGTACAGAGAAGCTGTCTAAAGATCATGGTGTTACTGTTCAATATGCTGAAGAAATTAAGAACATCTTCTTTAGTCGGTATCCTGTTGCGAAGCAATGGAAGTATGACATCGTTAAGTTCGCTAAGAAAAATCTCTATGTTCAGAACCGCTTCGGTCGTGTTCGCCACCTTCTAGCTATTAACCATCCAGACAATAAGATCGCGTACCAAGATGAACAGGGGGCGGTAAATTGTGTTGATGATCAAACACAAATTTTAACAAAAGATGGATGGAAATCACACACAGAGGTTAACTCTGGAACCATTGTCGCAACTAAAAATCCAAATACTGGTGAATTGGAATGGCAACCAATTCTTACTGTGAACAGATCAAATTATAATGGATTAATGTATGAATTTAATACCGCCAGCATATCTGCGGTAACAACTCCAAATCACAGGTGGTTAATTGATAGAATATATAGCACAGGACGTAAACAAAAAAAAATAAAATTAAATATATTTAGAGAATCTCAAATAGTTTCGCCATCAGGGGCTGACAGAATTCACTTAACAGTGGATTCATATAATGGAAATAATACTAGTTCATTTACTAATGATGAGATTGAATTGATTGGATGGTTAATTACAGAGGGGTCTTATTCTAACTCATATGTTGATAAAAAATCTAAGCTTCTTAAAACACCAACAAGCTTAACAATTTGCAAATCATTGCGAGGAAATCCAGACAAATGTGCTCAAATTGACAATTTATTTGCACGATTAAATTGTGGCACAGGTATTTATGCTGCACCACGAACACAAGAAAAATATTGGTCTACAAAAAATAAACCTCTAATATTAAAGATCCGCAAATGGTTACCAACACGCTGTCTAACCCCTCAATTTTTATTACATTTATCAATAGAACAGTTGCATATTTTATATGAAACAATGTTATTAGGAGATGGCTGCTGGGATAATGTTGCAAAATGTAGACGACAATTTGCTGTTAAAAATCAAACAGCCACAGATATGTTTTCGATGTTGTGTGTACTGATTGGGCAAAGCCACCACGTTTTTAAGAGAGATTTATCAATGTATCATCCTAGTTCTCCAAAATTACAAAATGTTCCTAAAATGTCATCTATTAATATCGGTGAGTTAAAAAAACGTACCAGAACACAATGTCTTTCTGAACGAACAATCCATAAGAATTGGCAAGGTATTGTTTGGTGTCCGACTGTTGAAAATCAAACGTGGATCGCCAGACGAAATGGAACAGTATATGTAACTGGTAACTCACCAATTCAAGGTGCTGCGTCAGACTATGTATCTAATGCAGCCAATCGAATTAGAGCTAAATTATTAGAGAAAGGTTTGAAGGGTAAATTGCGTAACCTAATTCATGATGCTATTTACGTAGAGACTCCGCAATCCGAAATTAAAGAGACTTTAGAAATTATGGAAGAGGCAATGACGCGCAGGATATTAGGGATTCAAATTCCGTTAATTGCTGATTTTAAAATTGGTAAGCGTTGGGGTCGTATGCACAACATCAAGGTAGCTAACATTATTAAAAAACAGGTTACTTTATAGATACAATCATGTTATACTTATTCTATAGGTTAAAATGAACGAAATTAAAACAAATGTGATTGTTTATTTAGCATGCCGAATGACTGGACGCTCTAAAGCTGTCATGGTTAAAGAGGCTTATAATGCAGTCGCAATCCTCTCTAAACATGGAATCACATGTATTTCTCCTGTCCTTAAAGAAAATATTGTTTCTGAGCATAAGATTCTTACAGCCGAGTCTGAGCAGGCTTTAGCTCAAGAGTGGAAAAAAGACAAGGATTATATTAAACAAGCGCATGTTGTGCTTGACTTATCAGCTGCATCTCGAATACGTAGTGAAGGGGCAACTCACGAATACATGTTTGCACGTTATGCTTTGTTCAAACCTGTTGTACGATTGTTCCCTAAGGGTTTAGGTCACTCCGTGGCTCGCATTGAAAATGCATTTATCGCTCGGACATTAGAAGAAGCAGCTATTGCCATCATAGGAAAATGGGGCACTAGATCACGTCGGATCCTTTGGCGTCTTGAAGAACGAATTTTTTGGAAATGGATGAAATTGTTGCGCTTGCAGTTCTTTGGTCTATTTAGATAAGATAGCGGGAGGAAGTATGACAAAGCAAGTGTGGACATTGTATGACGTTTGTATATGTAATCATGAATATATGCAACATCACATCCAATGCTCAGCAAATATCCCAATTGGGCAAAAGTTCTTTCGCGGGATCCTTCCAAACGATGTCAAGATTCAAATGTGTGGATGTAAGACGTTTAGATTTAGTAAAGTGAATACCACCAATCCTAAACCTACATTACAGGGAGACGACTAATGTCTGATTTACAATCCTTTGAAGATGAAGCACATAAACTAGTTGCTGAAGCAATAACCCTTTTAGTTAATAAACGTCGAGATTATGGCGATAATTCTTTGAAAGGTGGGCCTCATGGTATTGTGATCCGCATGACTGATAAAATGGGACGCTTGGAGAATCTTATGGGAATATCCGATGGCTCATTTAAACCACGATCAGCCATTATAGGGGATGAACAGATTGACGATACTGTGAAAGATCTTCTGAATTATGCAATTTTATTCATGATGGAAGCACGGAAATCTAAATGATACAACATTGGACATTCGATGATGTATTGTTAGAACCAGTTTTCTCGATGATTAGGAGTCGCCAAGATGTAGATTCATCTAGTGAATTTCTTGGTCTTAAACTGTCTCTCCCGGTTACCAATTCTAATATGGACACAATCGCCAGTCCAGCGCTAAGTAAGGTATTAGCTGAGTATGGAACCGTGGGCTCAATTCATAGATTTTCTCCCATTGAAGATAACGTCAAGCTGTATAGAGCTTCCGTTCATAATGGAATTAAACCTATTGTGGCAATTGGGGTAGGTGAACTAGAAATGCAACGAGCACGCGCCTTACATGCTGAGAGAGCTGATATCTTCCTTCTGGATGTAGCGCATGCCGCTAATATTTTGGTTGTTGAGATGTACAATAATGTGATTAAGACATTCCCGAATATTAAAATTATAGTAGGTAATTTTGGTACCGGGGCCGAGGTAGAAGCATTCTTAAAGTTGTGCGATCGCAAGCCCGAAGCCATTTGTGTAGGTATTGGTGGTGGTAGTATGTGCCTAACACGCGTTGTAACAGGTGTAGGATTGCCTACGTTAGCATCAATCATAGATTGTGCGCCAGTGTGTGAAGAGAATGAGATTAAGATGATGGTTAACGGTGGGTTGCGAAATAGCGGGGATATTGTTAAAGCACTTGCAGCTGGTGCTGATCTTGTGATGCTTGGATCGATGTTTGCTGGTACAGATGAAGCATCGGGTGCCCTAAATGAATCTGGCACTAAAAAAGAATATAGAGGTTCTGCATCGTTACAATCTTATGAGATTCAGGGCAAGATTGCAAGTTGGCGAGCAGTAGAAGGGGATTCAACATGGGTACCTTTGAAAGGTCCTGCAATTAAGGTTTTGGAAAATATAAACGGCGGGCTAAGAAGTGCTTGTAGTTATCTAGACTCTTCTGATATAAATACTCTAAGGGTTAACGCTCGATTTAATTTTGTAACGTCTAATACAGTCATTGAAAATAAGGCACACGGCAAATGATTTCAAATTTAATTCCGGCGTACAAATATTTAACCGAACAGCGGAAACTATCTGAGCATACAATTCGGACGTTTAATCTCGGGTATGTAAATCCAGAGGGTATCGTGTATGTTGGAGCAGAGTTTAATGATATAATTCCAACAATGGACAAACGATTCTTTAATTCGACTATGTTTCCCATCTTTGATTTGTATGGATCGTGCATTGGTGTATCTGTTCGACCATTGACGCAAAGTCAAACTAAATATATTAATACTGTGTATGAAAAATCAGAGCATCTCTACGGTTTGTCTGTAACTAAAGCTGCTTGTCTTCAAGAACAAAAAGTATACGTGGTAGAGGGAAATGTTAGCATGCTTCAAATGTATCAGGCTGGAATTGAGAATTGTGTTGCAATGCTTGGCTCGAAGCTTTCCGTACGTCAGGTTTGCCTGCTAAGTAGGTTTGTAAAGAAGATTATCCTGGTGCCAGATTCAGATAAAGCAGGTATTAAATTTGTGACCAAGATGAAAGAAAATATTCCAATTAAGCTATATGATGCAGATGTACAATTTACATATGTTCAGCTCCCAGTCGGCCAAGATCCTGATGATTATATGAGAAACAATACGAAAGAACAGTTTTTAGCATTGCCTGAATTAGATTTGCGATAATGAAACAGAGAGAGGTAATTGAAAATGCCTGATAAAGTTTGGTATGTTATTAGTACTCAAGGAATTGGATCAAGAGGAGTGGTAAAGATCCAAGCTATTCTTGATACACTGAATTATGAGGGAATGCTTTGGACCCCAATTATTAAGGTTCACGCGTCTACAACCACTAAAAAGATTACAAATAAGGATACTATACTGTTCCCGAATTATGTTTTTATTCATGCTGCTATTGATGATAGCAAACTTGAACAAGCGTTAGTGGAAGGTAAGGTTGGGAAATTTTTAAAGCTACCCGGAGATACATTGCCGACTGCTATTTCAGAGGCTGATATTGAGCATATTCGAACACTTGAAGAATCAAATGCTCAACCAACTCCTACGGATCTTATAGCTATAGAGCTTGGTAACTTAGTAGAAATCTGTGTTGGGCCGTTGATCGGATTTAAAGGGATAGTCAGCAAGATTTCTGGCCATAGTGCTTCTATAGACACCCTCATATTTGGTAGATCAACTCCTGTTAGTGTTAATATCGCGCATTTAACCAAATTAACGGAGAATAATTCAAATGAAGAAAACACGAACTAAATCTAAAATTAAATTAATAGAAAAGATACATGACGAAGCTGGTCTACCACTAAATGTAGATTTCGTTGAGATAAGCATGACGAATGAGGGGTTAGAACTCCTAGCGCAAAAAAATTCTACACTTTTAGATCAACGTAATGAGCCAGTTCTTCGAAAGCATACAATTCGGAAACAAGAGAAGCTTCTTCGGAAGGTATTTAAAGCTGCGTCCCAAGTACTAACAGATGCTCAATTTCAAATATTTACTATGCGGTATGTGTATCAGCTCCCAGAGAATGAAATCGCTCAACAAGTTGGGTGTGTACAGAATTATATTTCGAGAGCTCTTAAGGCGTCAATAAAAAAAGTACAAAAAAGATTACGTGTTCCTATAACTTTAAAAGGATTTGCTAAAGATCCTAAGAGCGCGGATGATAAGTAATGAGCAGTGGCTGTGTTCATGCATGCATTCTAAATGGCAACACTTTAATGATTTTCACGGCTCACAATGTAAATTCAATGATTTAGAAGGGTGTGGTTGCTTTTGGTATGATCCAATAACTAATTTAGAGTATTTAGAGGCTGAAAATGAAGCGAAGTAGTATCTATATACGCAATCAATTATCAGAACGTGAATTAGAGCTCCTTAAAAAAGATCTCATTGATCATTGTGTTGAAGTAGCAAGCAAAATTAAGCATCTTGGCTTAGCAACGACCCAAATTACTATCATCGCGTTAAATGCAGTAGAACGTGTCTTGTTTACATATAAATTTGGGAAGGGTGGAAGCTTAGGTGAAATTGCTAAGATGCAGGTCATGCATGACCTGCGGTTAGAGCATACAAAGGCATTTCCAGCATTGGCTACTAAAATAGTTTGGCCAGACCTTGTTGAGAAGAAACCGTTTGATCGACTAGTATCAATGCTTGAAAGTATTAAGACATTAAAAAAGAGTGTGATCACTGAGATTCTTGACATAACCAATGAGGTCCTAAATGGACGTCAGCAGAAGTTATTAAAGTCTGTTTACTTGAATCCTGCTGTAACTTATGGTGAGATATGTAAACAATTTGGAACACGTGGTGTGATGACGTATCGTGAGATTAAAATCATTCACAGCCACCTGCTTAAAACAATACAGTATTTAGAGATAAATCTCTAAGGAGATTTTATGAATGATCAAGACGAGCAACAGCCTATCCCTGAACAACCAATAGAACAACCTACTCGAGAACTTACTACAAATGAAAAGAAGAAACAAAACCGGGGGATTTTAGAAAAGCTGCCACTTGAAGTCAGACAAGAATTAGATGAGTACATTCGAGCTAAGAATCCCTCTGCAGCAAAAAAGTATATAGTTGGTAGACATGGCACGAATTATCCAATGCTTGCAAGTGTGAGTATTGTGACCTTTTATAAATACGCTGAGAAACATAATATTAAGGGTATAGACAATGTATTGCAGGCTCAAATTACTAAAACATCACCAGAATTGCTTAATGCAATTAATAAGTTGTCTGATGTAAATGCGCCAATTGGGGATAAACGAGCAGCCTTAACAGCTTTGTACAATGATTGCGCGGCAACGAGTCGGAAGTTAGAAGCAACACAGATCAATTTTATGGATTCTCAAATTCAAATGGTTATTCTTCAGAACCGGAAGCAGATGGTTACTATTATTGAGAAACTATCAGTATTAAATGACCAATTGTCAAAAGACTCAGATAAGAATTGGTTAGAAGAGGCGGAATTTATAGTCCAGGTTTGTACTTCGGCTGCTGTAAACTCATACAAAATTACACACGCTATAGATGAATCTAATTTTTCGAAGTTTATGAACGATTATCGCACCAGGTTGATTGATTTGATGAGGGCATATAGATTAACTAAAGAAACACTTAAAAAGCCCATATAAAGATAAGCTGATTTGCATCCTTCATTTCATTCTATTTTTGTGGGGTGGGGGTGTTAATTCTTATCTACTCCTGATATAATATACTATGACCAAATTAACTGATGGCGGCCGTATAGCAAACGGCTACATGGATGAACGTCGAGATTGCATAGTACGAGCTTTAGCGAATGTGGCTGATATTCCTTATTATCAGGCGCATGATTTATTTAAATGGGGCGGACGTCGGAAGCGTTGTGCATCCGACATATTGGAAACGTTACACGAAGTTAATGTAGTTGGTACTAGTTGTAGAATGCGATTAAGTCAATTTTTAGCAGAGAACAAGACAGGTTCATTTATTGTACTTAAACGTGGTCATGCCTTTGTTGTTAAAAATGGTATTATCTGCCTATTTTGATGATAAAGATGTAAATCGAAATGTTATTGTCAAATGGTTTGCGAAAGTAAATAGAGCTTGACAAGATAAGAATCTCATGATAGAATCAAATATGACACCAAGTGATACAATGTTGTGTAGTTACTATTTAATCACGTTTGAACCTCATGAATATGTGCAAGATGAAGTGATTGAAATTGAAGAAGAGGGGTAACTCATGGCTAGCGAAATGATGACAATCATGGAAAAGGTAAGCATGCGCCTGATCCAAAACAGCCCATTTTATGCAAACTTATTATCTCAGATGCGCAAGATTGAGTGTACAGGTGAACTTGCTAAACAAATTCCTACAGAAGCAGTCGCCATTGAGAATGGCCGTATTAATTTTTATTTTAATCCTAAATTCCTTGAAACTTTGACGGTGGATGAAGCAGTTGCGGTTTTGACTCACGAATGTAATCACGTTGTTAAAGGCCACTTAATTCGCATGCGGGATGAATATAAGGAAAATGCTCAACTTGCAAATATTGCTCAGGATATGAATGCCAACCGTGACATTCCAAAACTTCCTAAAGAGGCGTGCACAGTTCAGACTATTACAGACCAGTTTGCTAAGCAAGGCATTAAGCTTAAACTGAAAGATGATGATACGTCAGAAAATTATTATAAAGAACTGAATAAGCATTCTGCCAAAATAGAGATGCAACAAGGTGCAGATGGAAATCTTGATATGGTGTTAAAAGATTCGAAAGGGAAAGAGATTGGTCGCGTCTCGGTTAAATCAATCTGCAACAATAAAGATAAACAGTCCGATGCCAATGGTAAGGGTGATGTTCCAGAATTGGCTAAGGAAGTCATTCGACAAGCTGTGAAGGACGCTGTTGAGGCGACGCAAAAAGCCCGTGGAACAATTCCGTATGGCTTAGAAGAGGCTGTTGGTGATTGGTTGAAACCTCCAGTTATCTCATGGCGTACGCTTCTTAAGAAGTTCTTGGCTGCGTCTATTAAGTCGGGTTCCAAACGTAGTTGGAAGCGTCCTAATCGTCGCTTTGGCGAAGCACAGAAAGGTAAACTAAGTAATCGCTCGGTTTCGGTGACAATTGCGATTGATACAAGTGGTTCAGTTGGACCTGATGAGCTTAAGTCATTTGTTGCTGAGATGAAGGCCATTAAAGCATGTTATAAAGGCACAATGACTGTGATCGAGTGTGATGCAGAAATTCACAAGACATATAAATTGGATAAGTACAAACGTGTGCAAACAAACTTTAAGGGTCGTGGTGGTACAAGTTTTATTCCAGTGTTTAAATATATTAAAGACAAGAAGCTTAAAACTGATCTTTTGATCTTCTTTACAGATCTTGCTGGTGATCAAGAACAGTGTAAAAAACCACCATTTCCTGTATTATGGGTTGCAACTGTTTCAGCTCAGAAGATGCCATTTGGACATGTTATATCATTAGTCGACAGCCCTGATAAACGAGACAAAAAATAAATACAAGGCCCCGGGAGGGGTTGACAAGATGATAAGTATCTGTTATAATAAAGTGTGGCAAAATACCAAGGGAGAACAAAATGCACATTAATGACGCTAAACGATATATCAAACGTATCATTGAGAAACAAGTGCCTGTCACGATTGCTATGGTTGGCGCCTCTGGTATTGGTAAGTCTGCAATTGAAAAGCAACTAGCAAAAGAGCTTGGGATTCAATTCATTGACTTGCGTTTAGCAACACAAGAACCGTCTGACTTGATTGGTATTCCCTATCGTGAAGGTAATCGCACTCATTGGGCTGAACCAGCTTGGTTCCCTAAAACCGGCACACGTGGAGTCATTTGTTTGGAAGAGTTAAACCGAGCTCCAAACGATGTGCGCCAGTGTATTTTCCAATTTATTTGGGATCGTGTTCTTAATACACATGTGTTGCCTGAAGGTTGGACAATTGTTTTAGCTATGAATCCTGAAACTGATGATGGTTCATATCAGGTTGAGACATTAGATAAAGCTTTAATTCGCCGATGCTCAGTCATTGTAGTTGAACCTAACGTTAACTCTTGGATGACTTGGGCCACTGATCCAACGCAAGGAAATGTTCCAGCTGAAATCACTGGGTTCATTGGTACACACAAAGACATGCTCTTCGTACCAGAAAATTTTGATTTCCCTGTTACTCGTACACCAGCTAGTTGGGGGGATACTTTATCACTCTTGCGTAAAGCAGAAGCTATTCCACAAGATCTTGAATTTGAAATCATCTCTGGGATCGTTGGCAAAGAAGCGGCAGCAGCTTTTGTTAAGTATATGGACAAACAATATGAACGGCCTGTTAATGGCGAAGAAGCATTAAAAGACTTCGCGGCTGTTAAAGATAAGATCCTTAAACAAGCCAAGAAAGCGGATGAGATGTACGTTACTATTAAGCAGATCATTGGTATCGCCGAAGCAGCTAATAATAAATTGCCTAAGAAGCAGATGGAAAATCTGATTGAATTCATTGACGTCTTGAATGCAGATACAGCAGCAATGCTCGTTCGTGAGCTTCCTTCTGAAATTGTCTCAGCCTTGGTTGAGATGGATGAGCGTATCCTTAAAGTTGGTAAGGCTTCGCGCTCGGCTCGTGAGGAAAAATAGTGGACAAGAGTGAGCTTAACGAATTAACCCATCAAGTTAAGATGCTAGAAGCATCTAATGTAGTCTTACACGTTAAAGCCATTCTGCTTGACTTGGAGATCGCTCAAGTTAAGACATTTCCTAGTCCAGTTGACGTGGAACCATATGCACAGAAGATTGTTGCTTTTTTGCGTGAGCACCTGGTGCACTGAGATGCCTTGGGTATTTCACGACAGTTATAAAACTCAGGTACAAGCTGCAAAGTCAGGTAAAGATATTATAAATTTAGGATTGGCTCGAGGAGTAAAGATTTCACCGTTAGGGAAAAAAGGTAAAAAATTCATGTTGTATATTCTACCTTTAACAAAAGATCGTAAGGAGAAATAACATGCCAACCTATAAGCCATATGAAACTGATGCATCAGGATCAAACCGCAAATTGCGCAAAGGGTCTCGTCGTACAATCTTCGTTGCCAATAAGGTTGCCGGTCGTTTAGCTCGTAAAGCCTGTAAGGATGCACGCGATGAACGAGCTGCTGCAGCTGCTGAAAAAGCTGGCACGATCGAATAATATGGATCAATGGGCGAATCTTAATGACTTTTCTGCATGGGATGGGAATTTGCTTTGTCCTATATGTAAGGCAGATTCATCTAAAACCCTTGTAGGCAATCATTGGAAGTGTTCAGGATGTGCTCATTTGTTTAATCAAGATAAATCTAAACTGGATGTTGATTGCATTTGCGACAAATGCCAAGTAAAGGCGAATGAGCAAGCAATCAAGATTACTAAGAAACAGGATAAGACTGTAAAAGTTCTTAAACAATTAAAAAAATCTTTAAAAAAGAATGAAAAAAAGCCTCAAAAGAAGATCAAAAAGTAAATTTAGACAAATAGTACAACCTCCCTGTGCTATCTGTCACTCTTATAAAAGAAGAAGAAGAAGATTCTTATGAATAGTTGTTCAAAAAGATATAAGTTTAAATTAGGGTTTATTAGAATTAAAGATAAGCATTTATTTCTTATCTCAAATGCTTTCTATACCTTAGAAGCTAAGAATGTTATAGAGTTGATTAGAACATGTCAAGATTGTCAATTTAAAGAAGTCTTAACTCTAGATCAAGAAACAGTAATTGAATGCGTTAAACAGTATCCTAGCGCGTTTAAACCACTACTGCGAGCGTTTATAGAATCATGGATGAGCTGAATCAGTTATGTAAAACCTGTAAACATCAGTTTAAACTGCATCAAATGGCAACTTTTGGAGTTTGGTATTGTGACTTTAACGATGAATGCCTATGCAACAATTTTGAGCAGCAAACTCCCCCTGAATCAGGCGAGTATGCCTTAGAATTTCAATACGATGAGAATGACACGACATATCGATTAAATTAAGGAGCTTAAAATGGCGCTAAAGAAAAAAGGTACACCCGAGAAGCTTAAAATAGTTAAAGAATCTGACTTGCAAAGATTTATTAAAATCATCAAAGATGCTATTACACCATTGCACCTCACTAAGAAAAAAGAAACAAAATAGGTCTTTAGACCTAGATACATTCTTATCTATTCATGGTATAATTATAGTATGAATACTTTGGAAATTGAAGACCTTGAAGAAATTACTGTAGGTTGTCAATGTGATGAATGTCAATTTGCGTTTATTAGTTATAAGTCGTGGCAATACTCTAAGGAGAACTAAAAATGGATAGTCCTGTTCTAATTTCGTGCGCGGAATGCAGTAATTTTAACACTGAATCTTTACCGGCAATGGTCCAACATATTTTGACTGCTCACCCAGAAAGTTACAATAATGAGCAAGCGTTGCATTATGCACAACTTTGGCAAGAAGAGGCGATTGAGCAGCAAGAAGTAGAAGATCTAGAACGCGCGAATTATTTTCGTCGGCATGGTGTTGATCCACAGGGAGATTGGGATGACGAACGTCCGGGTAAATAAATGAACGTTAAATTCTTTGATCTTGCACGTAAAGTGTCTAAACTTTCAGATCATAAACGATTTGGGCTTGGTGCTGTTATTGTTAGTGGATCAAAAATCATTAGTGTAGGAGCAAACAAACTTAAGACGCATCCAAAAAGTACTCATCCATATCAAAGTTTGCATGCAGAGATGGCAGCTATAATCTCTGCTCATCAAGATCTTTCTAAATGTGACATTTACGTGTATAGAGAAACGAAGCAGGGAGTTCAAGCAATGGCTAAACCATGTATTTATTGTCAAACAATGATTAAAGAAGCAGGAATACGGACCGTTTATTATAGCAATGCTGGGATTTATCAGCAGCTTAACATGTGGGAAAACTAATGTTCCTACTAACTAATACACGATACCTTTTAATTGTGTTGTCACTGCTCCTTTCGAGTTGTACAAGTATTCGCTATATTACACCTATAAATGGTCAATTAGTTACTGACAAACATCAACCGGTTACGGTTGTTGGAAGTCCCCATGTACGATGTAGTTCTAATAATTCAAATAAAGTATACACCGGATTTTTTATGTATTACGATGATGACGGTGCGGTTGTATTAAATGATTATGGACGTGGAAAGATTCGATTGTATACCAATCCTATCTGTATATTGAGTAGAGATGATTAAAGGAGATTACAATGCGTAAGGGTCAATCACATTCGCCAGAAACAAAGGCTAAGATTGCTGCTGCTACAGCTGGCAAGGTCTTTACTCCTGAACATTCTAAAGCCATTAGTGATGCATTAAAGGGACAAAAGAAGACTATAGCGCATAAAGCGGCTATAAGTGTCGGGATTAGAGCGTCAAAAGTTGCAAAAGTGGTTGAATCACCAGTTTTGCCGGATCAAGCATAACTATGGATTTTGATTGTTGCATGTACATTGAGGTAATAAGACAAGATCCATTTAAAATAATTTCGGATCTTACACCTCGTAAAATTTTATTGATGCAAGCGCATGTTAAAACTTGTAACAAATGTAACACAGCACTGGATGGTATAGAAGAGCAGGGAAAAACCAGTCCTCCAAAGCCGTTTGGTTTGGATAATAGGAGTGTTAATTAGAGAATATATGAAAAGCGTATTACTGATAATCTTTGGCGTATTTTTAGGATGGCTCACTGTGCCAACTCTTGCTGCTGGTGATGCGGAGAGCAACACGTATAAAGGCTTACTTAAGAGAGTGATTGAAATTACTACACAAGTTCAGATTAGCTCAGCTCAAACGGCTGAGAATACACGTATTCTAAAAGAACATTTTGTAGGAGTTAAAAAGTGAGTATGCATAGTCGGGAAACATATATAAGTATGTTAGATCAACTACTTTCTGAAGAGCTGATGTTTTCCTCGTCTTGTGCAACAGAGAAAAATATTAAAAACGCTATGATTCGTGTGCTAGGATTACTTATTAAAAAAGGTCTTCTTAAACGATACTCAAGTCTTGTGCTTGCTGAAAATTTAAATGTCCATGTTATGATCCTTGACGCAGATAACACTGAGTTTAATATTGTGCTAGTCTATGGAGAATGACGTCTTTCTTAAGGCATTAGGGCCCTGTCGTACATGTGGTCATCACAAAATCGCTCATACATTAAAATACAAGAACAGGAAAACAGAATTGTGTTTGGACGCGCGATTAGATAGTAAAGCAGTGTATCGTAGATGTCCCTGTAAACAATTTGTACCTAAAGATAACCTGGAGTTTTTAGAGTGGGCAGCTCAAAATAAAGAGGAATTTAAGTGAGTTTAACTAAAAAAGTTACATGCGAATGTAAACATGATTTTATTAATCACGGTCCTGACTGCGCAAGGTGTTTGTGCAATACTTATGATCCTGCCGGTCACAATCCAGAATTAGAGAATGTTCTTTGCCCACGCTGCAGATTGGCTCGCTTAGAAAAATTTGAAGATCGCACCTATATTTGTGTTGCATGCCGTTATGTGATGCTCGAGTCACAAGTATTAGAGATGGTTGGATGAAGATTTATAAGGGCGTTCGAATTATGCCTGGTTATATACCTGTAATATATGTTGATGATAAAGTGTTAGATATTGGGCCTTCAAAATTGCTTAGGGATTATGGGGCAGATTGTCCAGAATGGGGTTATTTAGGCTCAGGACCATCCCAAACAGCTTTAGCTATCCTATATGATGCAATCGGGAGTAGTGAAGTTGCCATTAAGTATCATCAAGAGTTTAAAAGGCACTTTATCGCAAATTATGATCAAAACAATTTTTTACTGTTAGAGCTTCAGATTAAGAATTGGCTTGAGGCATATATTCGAAATGAAGGGAGCAATGACTATGAGTGATACAGCCACTGCGAAATATGAAACAAAAGAGGAACGCTTAAAACATGAGCTGCAACAGGAATTGAAAGAATTGAAAGAATTGAAAGAATTGAAAGAATTATTAGCTGATAAAGAAGACTATTGCTTTGGGTAAATATATTGCATTCGATGTAGAAGCAGGGGGTGTAGATGTTGAACATTCGCTACTATCCGCCTATTTTGTTGTTATAGATGATGATCTTAAGACAGTTTACGGGGAGTTGGATCTATTAGTAAAACCAGATAATGGCAACTATGTTGCAACTGCTCAGGCTCTTGAAGTAAATAAGATTGATTTAATAGCGCATGATAAAATTGCTATTACAGAAAGTAAGGCTGGACAATTATTGTTTAATTTCTTAAAAGAACATGCTCAGAATGGAACAACCAAGCTTATTCCCCTTGGACATAACATCTCGTTTGATGTAGAATTTATTAAAAAGCATCTCCTTAAGAAAGCGTTTAATCAGTTTGTATCATATAGAATGTTAGATACGGCCAGTGTCGTTCAATTCTTTAAATTGGCTGGTCTTGTTTCAAGAGATTTGGCTGGATCATTATCTGAAATCGCGATTCATTTTGGTATATCTACTATAATGAATGTACCACATACAGCTAAAGGTGACACCTGGATGGCTATAGAGATTCTGCGTAAACTTAAGGCGCAAGCAACAGGTCTTTAAATACTCTAAAAAATAGGGAGTGGGGGGCTTACAAGTCAGATTTTTCATGATATAATTATAAGGAAGATTACTCAATGGTTGAACATAATTTTAACGAGTATCAGTCAAAACCAGGCCTAACGTCAGATGGTAAGAAGTGGTGGCAAAATTGTTACATTTGCGATAAGCAGATTAATTTTTTAAAAGCACATAGCGAGAGTTGGAGACAGATTGGACAGTATGTAAGACATATGAAATGTTCCCCAACACCATTGAAGTAAACGGAGGAAACTATGGAGTTTTACCGTAAAATTGCTATCATTGGATTAAGTATATTTGGATTTTGTCTGCCACTTAGTTGTGGGATGTTTTTTAATCGTGTTGGAGTTGATGGTCTCACAGAAGAGCAAGTTAGGTCTGAATTGATATATTATAAAGAAGCAACTGAACTTAATGATCTTCTGTTTAATGCTGGAACACTAGTTCATATGAGTGTAATTGTTACAATGTTAAAAGAAATAGATAAGAATATTACTCTTTTTTATCCCACTGGGCCATTTACTAGAACTGATTTTATTACATTAGGGTGGCTTGAATCATCCTATAAACAGTATGAACGCGGTGCACATGGAGAGCGTGGCATCTTTCAGATCATGCCAAACCATTTTAACGATTACGGCATTACTAAGAATTACTTTGATGTTGCTATAAATACTAAGATGGCATTTCGCGTGTTAAATTGGAAATACAGAAAGCATCAGGATTATCAATTAGCAATTATGGCGTATAACGGATTGGTTAAAAGTAAGAGTGGAAACTGGTCTACAAAGTATTGGACAGCATTTGAAAAACGTCGTATTGTGATTGATTTAGCGCTTAATAAGCCTAAATAGAGGTAATAAATGTTCACCTTTTGGCTTTCAATCATATTCTTTTTTGATTGAGCTTACAGAGATATATCTTGAGACATACGAACGCTTGGTTTCATCTCGTCTTAAGCTTTGGGCGACAATTTTTTATGGAGCATTGAATCAGGAGAAGAATTAATGAGATTGACTATAATTCCGAAAATATTCGTCGGATTTGCTGCTGTTAGTCGGTCTGGTCCCTTTGGACCCTTTAGAAACTATAGACGACGCAAAAATAAGAAATTCGCTATCTCTAATATTCGCGTAGAGATAATTGACGCAGTTACTGGTCAAAAGACTAGCGGGAAAGCTTTTGAAGAGTCTGCTGCTAAATTTAAGAAATGGTTAAAGCTACGTAATGTTCGTGCTGAATTTACAGATGTACGTTTGAACAAGACCTCGGCATGGTTCAAGTTAAATGATGCAGAGTTTATCGATTATCCTATCATTGTAAAGATGGGTGGGTATAAAGCACCATATCTTATTAAACGCGTGCAAGATCGGAAGACTTTTAAAGGTAAAACTACATTTAGTATTCAATTAGAAACAACTGAGAACATTGATTACTTAGCTATATTAAGTCAGAAGAAAGAACTGCTGTTAAATAAAAAAGGAAGAAAGTAATGCACCCAGAACAATTTATCAATCATCATAATCTTTGGGACCTAGAGAAACTGAAGCAAGTTGCTCAACATAACTCTGTTTATGTTATTCAATCTCCTAAATTTCCTGACGTCGTAATGCTCCATTATATGGATGCTGTTCAGTATGATAACTTGTGGACAGTGTTTAACCGAATGTGTCGTGGATTGATTCTAGACCTTAAGAATCGATGTGTCTTGGCCCATCCATTCGATAAATTTTTCAACCTTGGTCAAATGCCTGAGACTAATTATGATACCTTAGTTGCACTTGGCGAATTTTCCACTAGTGAGAAGCTAGATGGTTCACTTGTGATTGCTTTTACAGATCCGAATACAAACAAGATCACTTTCACTACAAAAGGCTCCTTGGATTCACCACATGGACAATACGTAAATCAATTGGTGCTTTCAAAACAGTTCTATATAAACGCTGAGCGATACATGGCAACTGGAACACTGGTATTTGAATTGGTAGCGAACCGTTTTCAAATCGTAGTAGATTATTCGAAAAAGGGATACAAAGAAGGATTGTATTTGATCGGATATCGTGATCATCTCTCTAATAAGCTTGTATCGTTTGACGAAGTAGATAAGATTGCTGGGATGTTAGGGGTTTCTACATTTAAACAATACAGTTTTAATTCCTTAAACGCGCTAATAGATACCGCGAAAGATCTCCCAGTGTTTGAAGAAGGCTTTGTACTCCGTTTTAAAGATGATCTTATGGTGAAGGTCAAAGGAAGTGCATACCTTGTAGCTCATCGCTTTATAAGCCATCTCAGTGATAGGAATATTTTAGCAGCAGTTGCTGATGGTACAGCTAATGAATTGAGTGCTTTAGCACCTGACGAGTATAAACAGGATGTAATAGATAAGATTAATTATTTTAATAAACATGTGGTTGAATTAGAAGTAACATGTTATAATCTATTTAGTAGCGCGCCAAAGGACGGATTACGGAAAGACTTTGCAGCATGGGTATTCGCAAATGTTCCAACTCACTTTAAAGGGTGTATGTTTCAGCTTTATGAACAAAAACCTTTAAATCGTAAAGCAATGTTTAAGATATTAGAACAAGTAGATAAGATTGGCGGGAGAACACGAATCTAATGACAACACGTAAAGCTTTATTGCTTGGTATATTGTTTGGTCAAATTCTAATGCTTCCATATATCTATTACTTATATACTACTCCACGCATTGAAGCTTTAGTTATTCCTGCTGAGGAATTTGATCGCACAGAAATTCGTCATTTACAGATCCAACATCTTCCTAATACATATGGGGTTGGTGGATCTACTCTCAATATATATCTAGCATCGGAACGTGAAGTTAATCGACAGTATAATGCTCAGTTTGATGATGAGACACAGGTTGAAGGATTTTATAACATTAAAACACACACAATTTGGTGTGTCTACGATCCACTAGTGTTGCATCATGAAATACGCCACGTTACTGAGGGCAGCTATCATCGGTAAATGAAAAGGAAACCAAATGATTAACATACCTGCTAAGTGGAACTACATAGGATGTTTTGTATCAATCGGTGCGGCAGTTATTTGCGCGTTTGCACACGATCTAACATTTTTAATAATCAATTTCATTTTTGCTGTATGGAATTGGTATATTGCTGAATGGAAACGAGGAATAGAAAATGAGCAACCAAAAGACAGAGACGGAGATAAAACAAAAGACGAAGACTAGACTTCTAGTTCTTTGTTTGCAAGCTGAAGATGGAACAATAGAACGAATCCTAACTGGTGCAGATTATGATCAGTTATGGTTGCAGGGCAGCACTGAGAGTAAAGCCATTGGGGGCTATTGGAGTACATACGATAACCATGGTCGCTTTATTGACGGGAATTTTAAAAGTAAAGCCTCTAAATAATGAACGGAGATAACATGTATCAATTAGAACAATATAAAGAGAAGATCGTGCGCTTTATGTCGTGCTAATAACTTAGAGGCATTGCATCGTGTTGCTGTCATTGGAATAAGTAACATTGTTATCAGCGAGTTTATGTTTGATATAGATGAGAAGTTTGTTGAAAACGTTCTGACTCACATATATGTAGCTAACTAAAGGAGAATCACAATGCCATTCGAGAACAAACCGTTTGAACAAGTAAAACCATGGGTAAAAGATCTCATTACAGATAAACAGAAAGCTGCACCTACAGATGCACTTGTGCCACAAGTAGATGTTCCAGTAGTTCCACCTACGTTAGATGCTGTTTTACCTTCAGTTGTTGACGCAGCTCAACCTGTTGCCATATCGGTTGATCAAACTCCAGTAGCTACAGCTGTTCCGGCTGCTTCTGGAACGCAATCACCAACTTCTGTCTCATCTGCTACAGCAACTCCTCCCACAGTTATTAAGTAATTAGAGGGAGTAGTTAAGGAGTAATATATGTCGTGTCGAGTGTACATCTCTGGGAAGATGTCGAACCACTATGTTGAAGATGTAAAGTCAGAACGTAAGCGTGCAACACAAGAGCTCGCTAAATACATGGTGCGACTATATGTCATTAGATCCTGATTATGTTCGTGTTGACCTATTAAAGGTTAAGCGTAAATTATTTATTAGCTATCCTGAGGGTTCGAAAGAACGTCAGGTGTTTATCACTGCAGCTAAGGTATCAGAATTAGCATACCTTCAACAATTACTACCATTAGAAACTACTGAGTTTATATTTGAAGAGTATGCAACCCATAAACATAATCAGCTGAAGGGTATTGTGATATGTTTAGGGATTGGTACGTTTTTATCTGGGACATTGTTTGCCTTGCATCACATGTATCCAACTAGCCTCTGGTTTAATACATTCTATGTTCCATTGATATTTGGATTAATCTTATCTGTAGTACATGCCTATTATTTAGTAGAAGCATATCGGCGTTTTGTCCCATTTAAAAAAGAATACGATCTTATTCAAGAAAAAAGGAAGAAAATAGTTGATGAATTAAAAGGATTATATCCATGAGTATTAAAGATTTTCATGACAACGTAATTAATCTTCAATCTGTAGATCTTACGGAATACATTGATGAGATTCCAGAATTTAAGACAATGAATGAGTGCAAACAATCCGCCCCTCATCATGAAGAAGGCTCAGTGTTAGTACATGTAAACATGGCTGCGGCAGTTGTGCTTCAGCTATTAAATGCGGAAAAGATAGCTCCCGCTGATCAGGTTCTCATTTATATTGCTACAATCTTGCATGATATTGGTAAACCTTGTACCTCACGTATTTCAGCCAAACACGGGCGAATCACAGCCTACGGACATGATGAAGCTGGTATTAAACTATCAAGTGAGTTCTTACGCAAGTATTTCCCAGAGTTTAATTATGTTCAACGCGAGAAGGTTGGGCGCTTAATTGAATATCATATGCAGCCACGATGGATGAAAGATAAAACGGCATCAGTGGCAAAGTTAAAGATGCTATCGCTCGCTGTAAATAGTCGCCACCTCTATCTACTATCACAGGCTGATACTCTTGGCCGGATTGCCAAGGATTTTATGGGTGGGATGTTTGCGCTTGAGCTTTTTAAACAGAATTGTGAGGATATTGGAATATGGGATAGACCTTACAGAGTGCCGTTAGCTACTGATCTAAGTGATGCAGCTTATTCTCTTGCGCGCTGGAATATCTTAATCAATGGAGAGCAAGAAAATTACGACACCTATATAAAAGCCCAACACGTTATTGTTAATCCGATGAAACCTAATTTTCAATTGATGCTTTTAATTGGAGCCCCTGCATCCGGGAAATCTACAGTTTGCGAAAAGCTGGTCTCTCAATATCCTGGTTTAACAGTTATTAGTATGGATGCACGACGCAAAGAATTAACTGGGGACTATAATGATCAAAGTAAGAACACGGAGGTATTTGGGTGGCAAACCAAAGAACTTCGCAAAGCCATGCAAGCACGAAAGAATGTTATAGTAGATGCAACCAATACAAGTAGAAAGCTTCGGAAGATGCTATGGAGCATAGCGAGAGAACACGGAGCACTGTGTTCTGCTATCTATTTTGATATTCCTCTTGCTACGTTGCATGAACGGAATGCGTTAAGGGCGAAGCGGGTGCCAGATAGCGTTGTAGAGCAGTTCTATAAGACAATGCAGACAGTAGCACCTTGGGAAGCGGATTTACTCACTATTATCGATAAATAACATGCGATTTATGTTGATTTTAGTAGTACTTTTTATAAGTATCTTAACAGGTTGTGCCTCATTCAGTATTGAACCAGATGATGGTCGTAATCTAACTCCCCCGACGTTTCGTTTTAAACCTTACATTCCAATCCCATTAAATCCTGTTGAAAAATCGAGCAGTTCTTACATGTTTAAGTAGTCTAAAAAAAGGGCCCTTAGACCTATGTACATTCTTATCTACTCCTGGTATAATATAGTATGACCAAAGTGCCACAAGCAAAGGGATTCGACCTTTAGTGGTATAGTCCTAGTTGTCTCTGTGCACTGATTTGGTAATGGCGCTTTAAGATATAGAGGAGGGCTAACATGAATAAGCCGCACAAGTTTATCGGATTAGAAGATGAGATTATGCTACGTCGTGCTATACGAGCTGTCTATGAAAACGAGGGAATGATTGGGATCTATCAATGTATGGGTGAACTTGCAAAATCTTTAGAAATTGTAGGGCAAATGGTGCAAGAGATTCTCGACGACCAAGTTAAAAAGAAACAAGGGCCCATGGATCACTCATGAATGGGCATTGCGTCTGTGGTTTAGCACAAGAGGATCATCTTGTTAAGCTTTCAGCTTGGATGCATGAAAATCGTTCACATATTGCAACAAAAGATATTAACTCTTATGTATCCACGGTAATGCATGCCAGAGCAGATAAGATCTACAAACAGATAGCAAAATATGGTCGTATATGTATGGATTATAAACGCGACAATCTAAGATATGTAGAGGATAAATCGCTTGGATTGCAATAGGCATGTACCACAGCAACACGGGTTTGAACTTATACATTTCTATTTAATTGTAACCAGATGCTACCATTGTAGGATTGAGCTGCAGATTCAGGTGCAGATTAAGCCAATTAAGGATGAAGTACATGATCAAAAAAAAGTGTAAGTCTAACATCACTAAACCAACTAAATTTACATGCATATGTGGGCATCGAGATGAGCTTCATTCATATTGGGATAATTATAAGGTTTGGACTACACCTACAGGTCATTGTGAGGTATGGATTCACATTGATGAAGAGCTTTTGGGAATAAGATGTAAATGTCAACATTATAAGCAGGATAATTTAAAATATATAGAGGATTGCTGCGTAAATAACGATAAAACGATTCGAAAGACTCTGTAAGGTTTGCTCACATCCCAAGCGTGTGTAGGAATGCGATAGTGTTACAGAATTCCCCCTCATCCAGCTTGGAGAGAGAGAGAGAGAGAGAGAGAGAGAGAGAGAGAGAGAGAGAGGCTAATAGCTACGGGCACGAAAATGATTAGAGAGGGAGTATAACATGATTATCAATCGGAAATGGATGGAACGTCATGATGCGTGCAATAACGGCAAAGAATGGTTTCTCGCTCAGAGAATTACAGAGCCAGTCGCTGGAATTATAAACCTGATTCAACACGACAAAATAGAGTGGGCAAATTGGCTCATCTTGCGTGTGATGACCAAACACCAGTGCTTGGCCTATAAGATATTTTCAGCTGAGCAAGTGCTACCTATTTATGAGGCAAAATATCCAAAAGATCTACTGTCGCGCAAGGCTCTTGATGCTGCAAAGGCTGTATTGGTGAATGATACGGAGAAGACAAGAAGGGCAGCCGCCGCCTACATTGCCTACGCCAACTACGCATCATCCACTTACGCCGCCGACCCCGTAGCCGACTACGCATGGCACGCCGCCTACGATTACGTCTACGCCCACACCGCAGCCGCCGCCATCAACGCCAAAAAACAGATGCACCTTAAAATCCTGAACTATGGGGTGAGTTTATTGGAGGCTAAATCGTGAAGTAGCTAGACAATCTTATCTACTTAGAACAATTGTCTACTAAGAACAATCACACGTCTAATTATAATTGTTTTGGTGAACATCCAAAGCATATATGTTAGAACAATTACATAAACAAAGGAAGAATCAAATGGAAACTAAAGAATGCTCACACCCGCAAGGGAAGTTCATTAGATGCAAAGATGGAGCTTCATTCTATGTGTGCGTAGATTGTACAGAGGAGTACCTAGAATATGAAGATACTGGTTGTGGTGGCTGATAGTGTATAAACCTAATCATAACACTTAGGATATGAAGATCGATAGAATGAAATGAAATAATTCATGTAAGAAGATAAGTATGTTATGTAGATAACAATGATTTCTATTGATTCTGATCACTTATTCTGGTATAAGACACTGGATAGATCGCGCACATGCGACGGTAAGGAGGCGTTCATTATGATTGATCAATGCTTTTTTTGTAAGGCGAAACATACAAAATTTCATTCAGTGGGTGAATGGATATGTAATATTGATATTTGTTTAGTGTGTTGGAATAGTCTCACTGCCGATAAAACATTTGATGCTGAATTAAAATTACAAGAACAATTATATTTAACAATTATTGAGGAGAGAAACGATAATGAAACGAAATGAATTCGGGGTGATTGTATGCGCTTGTGGAGATGAATTAGGGGATCATGAGTTTGGCCGCGACTATTGTGTCCTGTGTGATTGTAAGCAATATAGACCAAAAGTGGGAAGGCGATATGTTTAAGGTATTTGAAGTCCTTTTTGCTATAATTCTATTCAGTATCTTTCTATTTGTTGAAATTGCACACGCTGCGTTTGAAAGTTTTTTTAAGGAGTAATGCGTGAAAGCCGTTAATCTTAAAATTGCCTGTGGAGAATTATTATGGAAATTAAGAACTTAAAGATCGGTTTAATATTGATTGGTGGTTCATTGAAGGGCGTATACGGTCATACGGGAATTGTGGCTGCAATTAGGGATATGGGGATAGAGCCTAAAGTTATCTTAGGTGCTTCAGCAGGCAGTATCATCGGAAGTTTTATGGCAGTTGGATTAGATAATAAGACGATGCTACATAAGATGCTTACCCTCACCGCAGATGAATTCCTCGATAAGGTATCTCGTTGGGGTATCTTTAAAGAATTTGTCTTCAATAGGGCTCGTAACTTTAGGGGCTTTATCACCGGTGATAAGTTAGAAGAGTATGTTCGCATTGGATTGGGTGACAAGGATGACTTTAGCAAAACTGTAATCCCATTCTATGTCGCGGCAACGAACCTCAAAACTTATAAAGTTTCCCTATTTAATACTGGAACAATCTCAGATAAGTGTCGTGCAAGCACCGCGATCCCTATGATGTTTTGTCCGAAGAAGATTGATGACAACTATTATATTGATGGAGCGTTAGCGAAGGATAAGTTGCCGAAGGCTTTGCTTGCTGTGTTTCCCGATCTAGACTATATTATTGTATCTAACTTCAGTCACGAGCAAACCACGGAGGATAACTCCTATTTAGAGAATGACGTGTTCCCTATGGTAGAAATCGTACGTCGCACTATGAGCATTCATGAAAAGTATACCTGGCCGAAGAAGATTGGGAAAACAAAAATGATCTATCTTGCCCCTGGCCTTACACAACCAGTAGACATATTTAAGCCGAGTAAAGAGCTGGCACGTTCAGTGTTTCAAGATTCATACACATACGCTCAATATTATATTGGCCGTTTTTTTAAACACAGTAAACCTAGAAAGAAGAGTGAGGAAAAAAAGATTGAGCTTCCTCCTATACCACTAAGTGAACCAACCGCTTAATATTTAGACCTGTGTTGTACATGTTTAAGTAGTCTAAAATAGGGCCTAATGGCCCATGTACATTCTTATCTACTCCTGGTATAATATAGTATGCAAACAGACACACTAACAGGGGGACACACAATGACTACCTACACTCAGAAAGATATTTTGAA